>Ga0164309_10001426_pt1 | contig 11666 bp, 15 predicted proteins | sample Whisoiple_247_MG_FD_109984 | JGI IMG/M metagenome (GOLD analysis project Ga0164309, IMG submission 109984) | Soil microbial communities amended with fresh organic matter from upstate New York, USA - Whitman soil sample_247_MG | ecosystem: Environmental > Terrestrial > Soil > Unclassified >... | reverse complement strand
GTGCGGTGGTCATCGAACCAGTCCTCCCTCTAGTCAGTTTTGGGGTGACGCAGGATCAATGGGGGTGCCCCGGACATCCCAATGCTCCGGAGGTCCTGGCGTATCCCTGACGTCACGAAACGTCATGACAAATCCCGCAACGGCGACGACGGCCGCGATCGCGTAGCCGATGATCGAATACCAACCGACGTGGAGGTACGCGGTGACCGCGACGATGAACATCGCCAGGAACACCAGGGACATCCCGATCAATGGAATCTTCGCAAACAGATCAATGCGTGCCATGAGACCCACCTCGATAGACCGAATGACGGTCATACCAGTGAACACCTTCCGGCGTTGCGGCGGTGGCGAAATGGAAGTAATACACGCTGCTCCGGTGGGCGGCGATCCGGTCGAGCAACAGGTCTGCCGCCACGTCGGGCTTCTCCTCGAGCATCCAGTGGCTGATGCCGTGCAGGGTTTTCCAAACGGTATTCGCCGGCGACGTAGCGACCGCACTGCTGAACACTCTGTTGCACGATCGGGACGTCGCCGTCGCCCCGGACGAACGTCGTTGGGCCGGTTATCTTGTCGCCAACTCGCCCGGTTTCAGCTGCGATAGCGCTTAACGGACACCTCTAGGACGTGGCCGGGCGGAAGGAATTTGTCATCACCCGCGGTCTCGCCGGCGCTAAGCGCGGCATGGCTGCCAAGGGCAAGTAGCCCCGTCGGGCGGGTTTGCTACCGGGCCCGCAACCGGTATGCCGCCAGGCCGCCGCTGTACGGCATGGTGATGCTGCCATGGCAATCGCCGCGGTCATCGCGGTGGCGGGATTTGCCCTGGCAGTTCCGCGACTTGTCGTGACAAAGAGGCGCACTATGGGCGCATGAATGCGGGGGCGCAAACCCAAGTCGACGAGATCGCACCCGGCATCTTCCGGATGTCCACGTGGGTCCCGGATATCACCGAGCATGGTTTCACCTTCAACCAGTTCCTTCTCACCGGCGACGAGCCGATGCTGTTCCACACTGGGCAGCGACAGCTGTTCCCGCTGGTGTCGGCGGCCGTGAATCGGGTCATTCCGCTGGAGAAGCTGCGCTGGATCTCGTTCGGCCATCTCGAGGCCGACGAGTGCGGAGCGATGAACCTCTTCCTGGACGCCGCCCCCAACGCCGAGGTGATCCAGGGCCCGCTGGCGTGCATGCTTTCGCTGATCGACATGTGCGACCGCCCGCCGGTCACGGCCGATGTCGAGCCCGGCGCGGTGCACGACATCGGAGGGCACCGGCTGCGGTTCATTCCTACGCCGCACGTGCCACACAACTGGGAGGCCGGGCTGTGGTTCGACGAGACAACGTCCACCCTGCTCGCCGGTGACCTGCTCACACATGTCGGAAAGTGCCCGGCCCTGACCGAATCCGACTGTGTAGCACCGGCGCTGGAGGCCGAGTCGATCTTTCACGCCACCGGGCTGACGACCAACCTCGGGCCGACGCTGGAGCAGCTCGCCGACCTGCGCCCGACTACGCTGGCGCTCATGCACGGCTCGTCCTACTCCGGTGACGGCGCCGCGCAACTGCGCGCGCTGGCCGACGGATACGCCGCGATGGCGGGCACCGGATGAAGGCACACTCGGCGCTTGCCGTTGCTGTCACGTTGGGCGTTGTGGTGACGGGCTGCCAGACCAGCACCCCGGGTACGCCCATCACGAGTCCGAAATCACTCACCGAGCCGAACTTTCCGACCAGCCGACCCGCCAGGCCGACCGCCGCGCCGCCGAAGACACTCACGCCTGCGCCGCCGACGAGTACTGCCGCAGCTCCCGGCGCAGAGGTGCTGCCGCCGGAAAACGGCTACGTGTTCATCGAGACGAAGTCCGGCAAGACCCGCTGCCAGCTCAGCACCGCCGAGGTCGGCTGCGAGGCGCAGTTCACCAATTCACCGGTGCTCGACGGCACCCCCGCCAACGGTGTGCGGCTGACCGCGAACGGTGAAGTCAGTTGGCTTGTGGGTAATTTAGGCGACATTCCCGCCGTCACCCTCGCCTACCGGACGTACTCGGCGGTGGGCTGGACGATCGAGGCTCGTGAGGACGGCACCCGCTTCACGAACGATCGCAGCGGCCACGGCATGACCGTCGCCGTCGACGGCGTACAGGCGTTCTAGGCTTCACCCATGACCCCGGCTCAGCGTGAACGCGCCTCGCTCGTCGAGACCATGCGCTCCATCGGACCCGACGCCCCCACGCTCTGCGAGGGCTGGACCACCCGTGACCTCGCGGCGCATCTGGTAGTCCGGGAGGGCAGACTCGACGCGACGCCGGGCATCATGATCCCGTTTCTCGCCGGCTACACCGACCAGGTCCAGCGCCAGGTAGCCGCGTCGACCGACTGGGATGAGCTGCTGGACAAGATCGCTTTTGGTCCGCCCACGCTATCGCCGTTCAAGATCCTCGATCCGGTCGCGAACATGGACGAGATGTTCATCCACCACGAGGACGTCCGACGAGCTCAAGGTGGTTGGGAGCCACGCGCGCTCGACGCAGCCACCGTCACGGCGCTGCGACGGCCACTCGCCATCATGGCCCGGCTGACCATGGGGAAGGTACCGGCCCGGGTGACGCTACAGACGCCCGACGGCGCGACGGTCGCCGTTGTCGGCCACGGTCTGCCGTTGACTGTCACCGGCGAACCTGGAGAGCTCACGCTCTTCGTTGCAGGCCGAGACGAGGCGCAACTCACCTTCTCCGACGACAAGGCCGCCGAAGCGGTTCGCGCAGCTCGCCGCGGGCTCTGACGTACTAGCCGTCAGACCGTTTGGTTCTTCGACGCCAAGCCCACGGGGGCCGAGGCGACGGCGCGGTGGATTGCGTCGGCCAGCGCAAGCGCAGTCTCCTCGGTCAGTTCGAGGGCGACCCTGGCCGACGGGCCCAGCGCAGGGTTGAGCACGTCGATATTCACGGTGTGGCCGTAGGGGGCATGGACCGGATGGTCGACGTAGACCGTTGCCTGGCTGGCCGCGAACCAGCCCGTCGCACCCTTGCCGCTGCCATCGACGTCGATCTTTTCAGTCAGATAGGTGCACATGCGTCAGCCCTCCAGATGCTTGGCGAAGAAGTCGCCGATCCGTTGCCAACCGTCCAGCGCCGCCTCCACGCGGTACGCCGGGCGGTCGACGGAGAAGAACGAGTGTCCAGCCCCGTCGTACGAGTGAAACTCGTGGTCCTTGCCCAGCCGGTTCAGTTCGGCGTCCAGCTTGGCCACCGCATCCGGTGACGGATACCGATCCTCCATGCCGAACAACCCGAGCATTGGGCAGCTCAGATCGGATGCCAGCCCCAGAATCGGCCTCATGCTGGCCGGCAAGCCTTCCGGCGGGTCTTCGACAATGAAGGCGCCATAGCAGTCCACAGCGGCATCCAATTGCAACGAGCACGCCGCCAGAAACGCCTGCCGTCCCCCCGAGCAGTGGCCGATCACCCCCGTCTTTCCGTTGGCGCCGTCCAGATTTCGGAGATACTCCGCGGCGCCGGCTACATCTCCGACGAGTCGGTCGTCGGGTACGCCGCCGGCTGCGCGCACGGTGGCCGCCGCGTCGTCAGGGTCGGCGCCGGGAGCCTCGCGTGAGTACAGGTTGGGGCAGACCGCGTGGTAACCCGACACGGCTAGCCGGCGGACGAACTCCTTGGTCTCGCGGTCGTACCCCGGCATGTGGTGAATCCACACCACGCCACCGCGCGAGCCGGTCGCAAGCGGCACTGCACGGTAGGCCTCGATTTCGTCGCCGCCGTGACCGGTGATGGTGATCGTTTCCGCGCGTATCGCATCTGGACTGGCCATGGTCATTCGCATTTCTCCTGGGAAGCAATGACGGATTGCAACCGCAACTTTTAGATTGCCCTGCAACGTGATTGGTTGGGCAGCTACGCCGTCCGAACTAGTCTGACGTGCCCAGTGCCGACAGTCCCGCGTCGTAGCTGGGCTCGGTCGCGATCTCGGGCACCAACTCCGTATACGCGACGTTGCCGTCTGCGCCGATCACCACGACTGCCCGCGCAAGGAGCCCGGCCATCGGCCCGTCGACTATGGTGATGCCGAAATCATCGCCGAAGCTGTCCCGGAACGCTGATGCCGTGATGACGTTCTCGATGCCCTCGGCACCGCAGAACCGCTTCTGAGCGAACGGCAGATCTTTCGATACGCACAACACGGACAGGCCGCTTGCCTCGGCGCGCTCGTTGAATGTCCGGACACTGGTCGCGCACACAGGAGTATCGACCGACGGAAAGATGTTGAGCAACAACGGCTTACCGTGGAACTGTTCGCTGGTCACCGCGCCGAGATCGGTCCCGGTCAGAGTGAATCGCGGAGCTGGGGATCCGACGGCGGGCAACTCACCGACCGTATTGATCGGGTTTCCGCGCAACGTTATCTGTGCCATTCGTACAGTGTGCCAAAGCTGCCTGTGCGGCTCCCGCCAGGGTTCGTTGCGGTTATCCACCCCTGCATGAAATGTCCACGTAGACGGTGTCGAACTGGGTCGGGTCGATCCGTCGGCCCGATGAGTCGACGTTAGAACTGTTGAGTCCCTCGATGCCGGTGACTTTGCAACCCGACAGCGGGTAAACCGCGGCACCGTTGAGTACTACGTTGAACCCCTGGTTTTGTAGGGCATTGATCGTGTCTTGTGCATTGCCGGGCCCTGAAGGCGCCGCCGCAGCCTCACCGGCTGCCCCCAATGCGGTGACCAAAAAGGCGCCGAGCGCGGCGACCGCGGTGATGATTGTGTTCCTCATCGAGTTCCCTTTCCGAAGGGAGTTAGCGACGAGGGTTACAGTCGACGACCGGCCGGCGCGCCTTTACGCTGGCGGCCGTGGATTTCCGCGTCTTCGTCGAACCCCAGCAAGGTGCCACCTACTCCGATCAGCTCGCGGTCGCCCATGCCGCAGAGGCGCTGGGCTATTCGGCGTTCTTCCGGTCGGATCACTACGTAGCGTTGAGCGGCGACGGGTTACCCGGCCCGACCGACTCCTGGGTGACGCTCGCCGGCATCTCGCGTGAGACGTCGACGATCCGGCTCGGCACGATGGTCACCTCCGCCACCTTCCGCCATCCCGGCCCGCTGGCGATCTCGGTCGCTCAGGTCGACGAAATGACCGGCGGCCGTGTGGAACTGGGCATCGGCGCCGGCTGGTTCGAGGCCGAGCACCAGGCGTATGCGATTCCGTTCCCGCCGCTGGGCGAACGCTTCGACCGGCTCACCGAACAGCTGCACATCATCACCGGCCTGTGGACGACACCCGTCGGCGAGAAGTTCGACTACCCCGGAACGCACTACACCGTGGTGGAATCCCCGGCCCTGCCCAAACCCACGCAGTCACCGCACCCGCCGATCATCATCGGCGGCGGCGGCGCCAAGCGCACACCCGCGCTCGCGGCGCAGTTCGCCGCCGAATTCAACATCCCGTTCGCGCCGTTGGACGTGACCAAGACTCAGTTCGAGCGTGTGGCGGGGGCGCTGGCCGAGGCCGGCCGATCGCCCGACTCGCTCATCTACTCGGCGTGTTTCGTGGTGTGCGCGGGGCGCGACGATGCGGAGATCGCGCGGCGCGCGGCCGCGATCGGCTGGGAGATGGACGAGCTGCGCAGCAACTCACCGATGGTGGGAACTCCCGCAGAGATCGCCGACAACCTCGGCGCATATATAGAGGTGGGCGTCCAACGGGTTTACCTGCAGCTTCTCGACATGTCCGACCTCGACCACCTGGAGTTCTTCGCCACCCAGGTGGTACCGCAGTTCGACTGACCGGCGTCTGGCTGCGGCTCGCGGCTACTATCACTGGCCATGGCAGGTCAGGACCACGACGACTACGACGACGAGCAGTCGTCGTCGGCTACGCCGTGGTACAACCGAACCCCGGCGCTCGTCGGGGCGAGCGTGGCCGGCCTCGCCGTGATCGGCATTCTCATCGCAGCGGTGACGTTCGTGTCGCGCCAGTTCAACGAGCCCGACCAGGCTCCGCTGAACTTTGTCGAGCCGTCGTTCTCGGCGACTGCCACCCACTCGCCGTCGACGCCGACCACGACCGCGACGATCACCAGCACCAGTCCCCCGGTCACCACTGACATCGACGCACCATCGTCCACCACCACCTCCTCGTCATCCGATACATCGAGCGGCACCGACACGTCGACCCCCACCCGGACCGCGTGGACCAAGCCGTACACACCGCCAAGCGGCGCCGAATCGCCGCCCAGTACGACGCGTCGCGGCCCCCGCACGAATGTGACGCGCACGCTCTATCCGCAGCCCTGAGCGCTTACTATCGGTGCCCGTGGCGCGCTACGGACCTCCCGACGACCCCAACTACTCCGACCAGGAACCGACCCGGTACGCCAACTACGGCGATCAGACCAATCAGGGCAACTATGGCCAGCGGCCGTACCCGCCGTCCGGTGAGCCGAGCCCACTGCCGACAGAACCGCTGCCCTGGTATCGCAAACCCGTGGCGCTGGTCGCATTCGGCGCCGTCGGCGCGGTGCTGATCGCGTTGATCCTCTTCGGGCTGGTCAAGCTGCTCACCGGCGGCTCATCACCGGAAAGTCCGACCACGCTCACCCCGATCACCCGGAGCACGACGTCGGTGACCGCGCCGACAACCACGACGGCCGCCACCACAACAGAGCCGACCACCGAGCAGACCACGACCACGACGACCACCGAGCCCACCACGACGACGACCACTACCACGACCACCACGACAACGACGACCGAACCAAGCGTCAGCACGAGCACGAGCACGAGCACGGTCACCCAGACCGTCACCGTTTCACCACCGGGCGGGTGAGTGACCCGCGCCGCCTACGCACACGACGCCGTCGTCATCCTCGATGCCGGCGGGGACTCCCGCGCGCCCGGCGGTGCGATAACCGTTGCGCTGTGCGGACATTGGGACCACGAGCCGCCGTGTCCGCTGGCACCTCACCACACCGATGCAACACCCGCAGGCGACGAGATGCTTCGGCTACGGGTACTGTTTGCCGCCGATCCCGCCGACGAGGAGCGGGTGCGCTCGTTGATCACACAGGCGTTGTCGTCGGGCCGGCTGACCGGTCCCGACGGCCGGGTTACCAGGTGGATGGTGAAGTCCAGCGGCGCCGATAGTGTCCGTCCGGAGGAAGCCGACCACGCGGCGTGGCTCGTTGCGTCCTAGCGGCCTCTCGCGGCATATTCAGCGACCAGCGCCTCTGCGCTGCGCACCGCGGCCCGGCAGGCGCGGGTGGTGAACGGATCGTTGAGGGGATGGTCGGCGCGGCGGCGCCACCGCTGAGCTGCCGCGAACGCTGCCCGCGGCCCGTCGTAGGGCGCGTCGGGCTGCAGGCCCAGCCGGCTGGCGGCGTCGGTGCCCAGGCCTCCGATGATGCGCCGCAGCGACGCCATCTCGTCTTCGTTCAATGTCGTTGGACGCGAACGTAATTGGCTCAACAACCGAAGCTCTTCAAAGGCATGCGTATCCGCAAGCAGCGGATCGATGTCGGCGAGGATGTAGCGCGTCGCATAGATAGGGTTGGTCTGCACGAACCGCCGCAGCGACAGCAGCGCGGTATGCGCCTTCAACAGATCCGAACGTTGCGCGAACTGCTGGTCGATGACGTCGCGCAGCGCCACCAGCCCACTGCGCTCCAGCAGCTCGTCGGCCAGCGCCACCGAATCGCTGACACCGGCGCGCAGCACCGCGATCGAGATCCTTATGCCGAACATGCCGAACCGGTGCAACAGGGCGGCCCGGGTGGCGGCATCGACGGGCAACGAACTGTCCTCCCGCACGAAGCGGTCCACCGACAGCATCGCCTTCGTGAGCTCGGCGGCGTCCACCCCGGCCAGCTTCTCCAGCGCCACGAACTCGCTCTGCCGCAACGTGCGGGCAGTCAGCGCCAAAAGCCCGGACACCGGCACCACGGCCTGGCAGATGCCGGTCTTGTCCATCTCGCTGGTGAACCGTTTGGCCACATCCTTGGCCGAGAGCATCGCGTCGATCCGGCCCGCGCCGATCTCGTCGGCCCGCGACGCGACCCCGATCACGCCGAGCGCGCCGGCCGATCCGCCAACCAGCTCACCGATCTGTTTGAGCAGCGCGATGTCAGCGGCATTCAACGTGCGAAGCAGGAACACCACCGCGTCGACGCGCGGCACCCCGTCCTCGGGCACCAGCAGCCGCAAGGTGCGTTGGGAGACATCACGCGACAGCGACGACGTGCCCGGCGTGTCGATGATGGTCGCGTCGATGAGCTCGGCGGCGGGCCATTCCACGTCCAGGTCGACGACGTCCTCGGGGTCGAGGCTGGCGAAGTCGAACGTCAGCCCAGCCGATCCGTTCGAGCCACGGGCGATCGGCACATTCGAGCGCCTGCCACCGCGGTGGTTGGCCGTCACCTTCGGGATGGGACCGTGCCGGAACCAGGTGACGATGCGGGTGGCTTCGGTGGCGTCGGTCGGCGCGATGTCTTCGCCCACAAGCGCATTCACGAGCGTTGACTTGCCCGCCTTCAACGTCCCCGCCAGTGCGATGCGGATCGGCTGGTTGAGCCGATAGCCGATGCGCTCCAGTTCGTTGTGCACGTCGGGTCGATTCCGGTACGTCGGATCGTTGCGGTACGCCTGGATGGTTCCGCCCAGGATCGCGCGCACCTGATCGCTCGTGCTCATCCCGGGCTACCTCGGCTGTCCTCCCACTCGGCGATAACCGAATGTTCAGCTTATGCATCGCTGGTCATTCGACAACTTCGCCCCAGACGACTGCGCTGATATTGAGATCGACGCAGCCGTCGTCGATGGCATGGTCGTGGTGCGGTTCGTCGTCCTCCGGCGGGTTGGGGTAGTCGTCGACCGGCGCCGGGGCGCCTTCCTCGATATGCGGCGTGAACAGGTCGCAGAGGGCCTTGTTGGGTGTGAGCGCCTGGTCGGGGTCGTCGACAAACGAACGGAGATTGGCTGGATCGCGGAACAAGCCAGTCAAGAAATCGCGGATCGACAAGATGGACTCCCACCGGGTGGTTTACGTGGTTCCCACGGGCTCGCGGGCCGCTTCGGTGGCGCCGGGCGCCAAATTGACCGCGTGATCGGTCACCTGTTTGAGAATGTTCAGCTGCCGCTCGAGTTCGCGGACGCGGTTGACGCGTTCGTTCTCCTCCAACTGCGCTGACGCGATCGTCGCCTGCAGCGACTCGTTGAGCGAGCGGGTGGTCTGATTGGCGATGCCGCGGTAGTGGTCGCGCAGCTGGCGCTGAATCCCCTTGAGCCGGTCTCGCGATTCCTTGGTGACGACGAACGAAACGTCGTCAACGAAACGCCGCATGTTCATCTTCGCCTCGCCGCGCACGCGCATCATGCGGTTCTCCATGTCGTCCTTGTAGGTCTTGCGGCCCAAGAGAAAGCCGGCGCCCAGCGACAACGGATTGAACATCCCCAACCCGGCGAACGATGTCAGCATGCCGAACATCAGCACGCCGCCGTACGAGCCGCGCATGCCGGTGACGACCTTGTGCCCGGCCTTGATGGGCTTGGCTTCCAGCTTGGAGAGCGACTTGATTTCCCCGAGGCTGGCACCCATTTCGCGGGCGTCGAGCTGTGGCATCTTGATCGCCTCGAGCCCCGCCTCGACGAACGTCCGAGCTACCTCCTGGGCAAGCACCTCGGCACGCTGGTAGGCCCACACGAAGTTGTCGCCGACGGCGGTGGCGATCGCATTCTCCAGCTCGGCGCCGATCTCGGCCCAGTGATGAGTCGGGTCGGTGGTGTCGATCACGTGCTCGGTGTGCTGGGTGATGGTGCGGAACCGACCGCGCAGGTCGTGGTCGACATCGGCTGTCAGATCGGCGATTCCGTCGTTGAGCACCTGCTGCCACAGCGCGGTCTGCTGAAGAGCGTCCTGGGCTTCCTGCTTGCGCTGTTCGAGTTCGGCCTTCAATCGGTCGCGGGCATCCGGATCGTTGACTGCCGACAGCTCGGAGTCCGCGGCAAACGTCAAATGCTCGGCAGCGGAGCGGATCTCGGCGAGCACCTGGTCGCGCACCCGGTCGTTCTCCCGGGATAGCACCTTCTCGCTGAGGAACTTCACGATCGCCGGGAAGTTGGACTCTTCGTTGAGTTCCTTGTCGTTGAGCTGGATGGCGTGGCTGCGTAACAGCGACGACGCCGGAATCATCGGGGTCGACAGCCCTGCGCGCTGCAGATGCGCCTTGTTGACCTCGACGATCTCGCGCCAGTGCGGGTAGAGGTCGGTCTTGGTCGCGACAATCGTTGCAACCGGGCAGATTTCAAATGCCTGACGGATGAACGTCATCTCGGGGTCGGTGAACTCCTGACTGGTGTCGCTGATCATCAGCATGGCATCCGCGTCGGGGAGCAGTCCGAGAGTGGCCGACAGATGCGGCTGAGCATGACCGCCGACGCCGGGAGTGTCGACGAACACCAACCCACCCTTGAGCAGGGGGCTGTTCGCGGTGACCGCGACTCGGAGTACCTGCCGGCCACCTGCCGCGGGATGGCGACGCAGATCGTTTTTGATGTCGGCGATGGGGATCTCTATCGCAGCAGGCTCGGCACCGTCATCGCCGGCGAGGATAAGCTTCGCCGTGGCCTGTTCGCCGTAGGACACCATCGTGGCGACCACCGTGGACTCGTCGTCGCCGACGCGCGAGACCGGCACATTCAGCAGCGAGTTGAGCAGCTGGCTCTTGCCCTGTTTGAGCTGACCGGCGATCACGACGCGGATCTGCGGGTCGCTGATCCGCTCCTTTGCCTTGGCCATCCGCTCGGCCAGATCGCCGCGGTCCTGAGTCTCGGCGATCTTGATCGTGTGGTCGATCAATTCAACGATGACCTTGACCTTGCGGGGGTCATTCGGTTGCGTCATGGTGTCCCTTTTGTGTTGCCGCCGTTGCTCCAACGGTAGGCGTGCCAACTGGCGGGGACCTGAGTTCGGTCCCCGCCAGCTGCGCTATTTCGTTGTACCTCTCGGTCAGAACAGGTCGACGTCCACACCCTGGTGGATGTCGGTGGTCTCGTGAACCGAGTTGTCGATGTTGTTGTGGCTGTCGTGCGTCGAGTTGTCGGTGTTGTGGCTGTTCGACGAGTTGTCATCGTGGCTTGCGTCGATGTTGCCGGAGATGTCGCCACCATGGGTTTCGACGTTGGTGACGTCGCCGCCGGCGGTGGTGGTCGTGGTTTGCGTAGGAGCGATGACCACCCCGCCGCCGGCCCCACCTGTCGCGGCGCCGCCGTCGCCCCCACCACCGGTGAGGATGCCGCCGCCATGGCCACCGTCGCCACCGGACGCACCGCCACCGCTGGTGTCGATGTCGCCAGTCTTGACGACCGGACCCTCGTTGCCCTGGATGATGTCCCCGCCGCCGGTCTCTTGCGAGTTGTCCTCGACGTCGTTGCCGTTGCCCACGATGACGGGCGAGTGGTCGCCGGCGTCGATGTCGCCGGTGTTGGCGTTGTTGTGATCTCCGTCCTGCTTCACCGAGCCATCCGTGAGGATGTCGCCGTCGTTGTCTCCGTTGACCACCACGCCGCCGTGATCGGCGGTGTTCGTGGTCTTATCGCCGAAGGTGACGTCACCGAAGTCCAGGTTGACACCGCCCTGCTGCACGTCGTGGCCGGCCTCGGGGCTCAAGAT
>Ga0164309_10001424_pt1 | contig 11674 bp, 8 predicted proteins | sample Whisoiple_247_MG_FD_109984 | JGI IMG/M metagenome (GOLD analysis project Ga0164309, IMG submission 109984) | Soil microbial communities amended with fresh organic matter from upstate New York, USA - Whitman soil sample_247_MG | ecosystem: Environmental > Terrestrial > Soil > Unclassified >... | reverse complement strand
TGAGGAATTAGACGCAGCTCCGGAAGACGAGAAGCGCGATCGCATCGACCGCCGCGTCGAGCTGTTCTTCTTCGATCCGGAATTCGGGATTACTCCGCCGCCCCCGAGCAAGAACTCGAAACCTGGCAGCACCCAGTACCCGGCATGGCGTGATCGCGTCACTGAAGTCGTGGAACTGACGGCGGGGGATCTGGATGGCCCCGAGGTCATCTTTGCGGAATTGGCAGATGCCCATTTCCGCACCAACAGCGCGGTCGTGTTGCCCGAGGGCGAAGTGCCGGATGGAGACGGTGGGCATGAAAGCCTGAGCTCGGTCGGCGTGATTGCGACCACGCTCCGCTTCAACGAAGATCACGAGGGTCGCACCATGCTGGTTGCCGGCCACGCCGACACCACCGGGGACCCCAAGTTCAACCAGACGTTGAGCGAGGAACGCGCGAAGGTCGCCCTCGCGCTGCTCAAGGGCGGTAGCGAATCACGCGATACGTTCCGAAAGTTGTGCAACGCGCGCCACACCGTCGCGGACATCAAGCAAATCCTGTCCTGGGCTTCACGCGCATTCTCGGGTGTTCGTTTCGACTGCGACCCGGGTCCAATCGACGACAACGCGGCCACGCTCGATCATCCACTGCGCAACTTCCAACGCGATTTCAACGCCAATAAGAAAACCATCGGCTCGACCGCCGCGGACCTGAGGATTGATGGCTCGGCGGGCGAGCTGACTTGGGGCGCGTTCTTCGATTGTTACGAGTTCGCGCTGCAGCAAGAGCTCGGCGAAACGCCCGCGAACTTAGCCGCGCTGCGGCAAAAGATTACGTTCACGGACCCCGATCACGAGTCGCTCGGATTCAGCGAGTTCTTTCCGATCGACGAACTCGGCGTCGACAACTTCCGCAGTCAGGCCAATCGCAGAGTCGAACTTTTGTTTTTCGATCCCGGTGAAGAGCCCGATATTGCGCACGCGGCCGCCGATCCGCAGACCAGCGAGCTGTACTTGCCCGGGTTATACAAGCGCGAGCCACTGCCTCCGTCGGACTCGGCGCGGCGCGTGCCGCTCACCCTCCAAATCGTCGATCATCAGGGATTTCCGGTGGAAAACACAATCGTGATCCTGACCATGCCGAATGGCGAAGAGCAGGAACTGCGTACCGATGACCAAGGCAACCTCAACGAACAAGTGCCGCCCGGAACGGTCGCGATTCGACTGACGGACGGGCGCTTCGTGCACTTCGGCTCGGAATACGCGAACTATCAGCACGATCCAGTTGCCGAGTTGCAAAGCCTCGCCAGCACCCCCGCAGACGTGCTCACGGGTAACAGCCTCGACACCTCACTGGATGATCACAACACCACGATGAGCGACTTCACCTCGACGAACGATTTCACACCGCTCCCCTGAGGGCGCCTGCGTAAACAACCATGGTAAAGCCAGCGAAGAGCGCAGCGGCCAAAAGGCCCGTCGATCAGGTCGTCGAATATTTTTTCTGTCGAAACGTCCGGTGCAACTATCACGCGAGCTTCCTGAAAGGCTCCCTGCCGGCGACCTCGGGAATCGTCGAAAATCAGACCTGCCCGAGCTGCGGCCTCAACACGATCACGCAGATCGAGTTCACGCAAAAGTCGGACATCCCGTTGACGGTGGCGCAACCGGCGCAGGCACTACCCGCCGACCCCTATGGCGGACTCTCGCTGCGTTTCGGCGACGACGATTCGAAAACGATCTTCGAAGGGCAGATCAACACGGATCCCCATCACCAAGGCGCGCATTATGTCGGCGAGCTTCAACGCGATCTGCTGCGACTCGGGTTCTACGGTCCAGCGCGTGGAGGCGAAACCGTGGGCGTGTTCAGCACCATGCTGCTCGGCGGCGTGCTCGATTTCAAACGCTTCCTGACAGAACAGTTCCAGGTGACTGCTGAAGACGACTTGGCGAAGGTTCAGAAAGCAGTCGCCGATCAAAAGACCGAAGAAGCCAAGGGCCTGGCAAAAGCTCAGGCGAGCTCATCGCCATCTGCAGCGCCTCCGCCCGGCCAGTCTCAAGCTCCTGCGAATCCGCCGGGCGCCTCGCCTGCCCCGACACCCACGCCGGGCGCCGGCGCAGCCGACGATGACCAGGGTACTTCTCTACCCATCTTCTTTCCGAAAAATGGCTTGATGAGTCCGAGTGAAGTCTACTCGTCCGTCCCCACTTGGGGGAAGGCGCTGGGTTCGTCGACGACTCCGACGCCTGGGCTGGTAGCCGCGACGCTCGAGAAATGGGCCGCGCTCTGGGATCGATTCAATCGCCAAAAGTCACCGAGCGACATTCCGACGCTGCAAGCGAACGTCACTCAGCTCGGCGCAACTCGCGACACGCTGAAGTCCGCTGTGACCAAGTCGGCACAGGATGGGAGCACACTCGCCCAACAGCTCGCGCGCCTGACTTTAGCCCGCAAGGCGGGGACGCTCGTCGACGCACAGGTGAATCCACTGGTTGCCGCCGTCGACGCGCTGCTTGCGGAGGTAAACGCGAACGGCACGGCATTGGCAACCGCGGAGCAGGACACGCAAGCGATGGACGCGGTACTGCCACCCCCGTCAGCGCCGGCAACTCCGCCGCAGCCCGCACCGCTGACGCTTACCGCTTCCACGCCGGCCGCCCCCGATCCGCTCGCACCTCCGCTCGCAGCTGCGCTCACCAACTTCGATCGCGTCGTGAACGATGAGAGCGCGTCGCGAGCCATCATCAAAAACCAGCGGCTCGTGGTCACCTTCATCGACACGAAGATTGGCAAGACGAGAACCGCAGCCAATACGCGGGGACAGCCGAGTAGCTTCGCCGGTCGAAGCTCGCAACTGGAAAAGGACCTGCGCGCGCAAACGGATGCTGCGGATCTCGTGAGCACCACGCTCAAGACCATCAACACGGACATGAACGCGGCGACTGCCGCGGCGGCGGCGTTGAACAACCGGCCTCGGACCGGCAAACCAACGCCCAGCTTCACCAATCTTCGCAACACCGCGCTCACGCAATCCGCGTTCTGGGTTCAGCCGGCGGCGCCAGCGGTGCCCGGTAAATCGCCGGCGGTGAGCCTGGGCCCCGTACCCGCGCTCACCACGCGCATGAATACGCTCCAAGCACAGTGGCAAGCAGCTGGTTTCTCTGCGCCGACCGAATGGGCTGGGATACAGGCCACCATCAACACGCTCCAAGCAACCATCACTACCTATCGCACTGAGATCCAAAAGTCGGATGCAACGACTTTGATGGACAGCTATGTGGAGTTGCTGCGTGAGTTCGGCCAAGTGGACGTAGCGACTGCGCGCTACATCCGCCGAATGGTGATCAACGGCTCACTCGCGGGGATCCCGATTTTCCGAACGCCGATGGGCAAGGAAATCATCGCCTTCAACTTGACCACGGATCTTCCGACCGCTGTCAATGCGGCAGTCGCAGCGGCTGGTCGAACCGATGCGCCTCTGCCAATCATCAATTTCATCTTTAAACACGAGAGCGGCGGAGCTCATACAAGCTCTTTCGGCGGCGGTTCGCCCTTCGTAAAGCTGGGCATTGATTGGTCCACGCCAGGCGATAGCAGTTTCTTCCGGGAACGAACCACGCCAGGCAGTAAGCTCAGCACGAGTCGCGGTTGGGGTGTTTCGGCGTTCACGACGTTCAGCAAGCAGACCCAACTGGCGATCACCACCGGACTAACATCGAATCCGCCCAATCCAGCGCGTGGCCCGCTCACGGATTTCGAGTTCTTCGCTGGAGTACCGTTGGGCACTGAAGGGGGGCCGCCGCCAATCCCATTGGTGATCGCCTCGGGCATCGAGAGCGCCACCGAGGGCGTCAAAGTGTTTCTCTCGAAGTTCAAGGGGACTCAAGCCAAACGCGAGTGCACCTTCAGCACGCGACATGACTGTAAGAACTGCGTCAAGAACCTGCAGCTCGGCAGTCCGACTTTGGAGAATGGCAAGCCCAAGGTCAAAGGAGGCATGGATTTCTTCAACGAGACCGAGGGCGACTTTCAGCGCGAACTGGTAGGCGGAAACCTCAGGAGTCATCGTTTTCGATCAATCGATCGCGTCGCGCAATTGATCCAAAATGGTCTGTACGTGATCCCTGCGAGTACACCCGTCCCTGGTCAGAAGGTAGTCCCCAAGCAGGTCGCTGCGCTGACCGAAAGCGATACCTTGGAGTTTCCCTGCTCGTGGTTGACGGCGGTGACGCTGTACGCGGGCCAGGGGGAAATCGCCTGGTACTACGCACTAACCGCCGTCAAGAAGCTCTAACTGACCGTGCTACGGTTGCGCGCGCTCGAAAGTGGCGCATCGAAAAGAGAGCGAAGGCACAAGGTGGCGAGTCTCCCGCTGCCTCAATGCCACCATGTCCGCAAGCGGAGGAACATCGGTGTCGTGACTCAGCCCGCGTGCCACGCAGTATTGCTGTCCAGTCGGGGCCGCCTCGAGCGTGAAGCACGTTGCCGTCATTTCAAAGCCGTTCGTCGCCATACCGATGACGCCGAACGGGCTTCTGTCCCGAACGTTGCTATCAACTCGACACGGCTGGTCAGGCATGCGTGCTTCTGATGCGCAAAAGTCCGGTGTTCGACTGCTCAAGCCTTCGGGATAGGGGGTGTTGCCCCACGGAAACTTCCGCCCGTCACTACCCAGCGCGGCAAACAGCCATTGCTGGTCCGTAGGCAAGCGCGCCCGCCTACCCGGCAACAGGTTGTCACAAAAACACTCGGCTTGAGCTTGGGTGATGCACCCCGCTGGGCTTTCGTCGGGCGTGCCCATCATGCATACGCTGTCCTGCTTGCCGCACTTTTCGCCATTCCACTTGGGCGTCGAAACTTCGGTGCGGTCGATGCAGAATGCCTGAATGTGAAAGGTTTGCCGTTGCGGACTGACGTCACGCTTACCTGGCACTCTTGCCGTAAAAGACAGATCTCCCTCCGGAATGAACAACATGCCTTCGGGGCAATCCGCTTGGTTGCGGATCGCGAGCGGGTTCGACGCTGCCGCGGTGCTTTTCGAAGGTACAGCAGCAGTCACCGTCGGCGGAGCCGACTCACCGGGCGTGGGATCCGCACTCGGTCGCGCGCCTGCGGAGGGCGTGCGACTGCACGCGGTCGCGAGGAGCACAATCAGAGGCAAGCGCGTTGGCAACGGGGTTCCAAGCATGGGCGGATAGTGGCAACGATGGCAATGCCTGGCAACAGGGCTCAGGTCCTAGGCTCGAAACGCCAACGAGGGGCATCTAGCTGACCGAGCTAAAGTTGCGCGCGTTGGGAGGTGGCGCATCGAAAGGAGAGCGACGCCCCGATGTGTCGAGTCTCCCGGTCTTCCAGTCCGGGAAATTGCGCAAGCGGAAAAACGTCAGTGGAATGGTTGAGTCCGCGTGAGACACAATATTGACCAGCAGTCGGAGCCGCTTCGAGCGTCAAGCATGTTGCCGTCATCTCAAAGCCATTGGTTCCCATTCCGATGACCCCAAAGGGGCCCTTGTCTCGGGTGTTACCGTCAACACGGCAGGGCTCATATGGCATGCGCGATTCGATCGCGCAGAAGTCTGGCGTTCGACTGCCCAGGTCGTCGGGATACGGCGTGTTTCCCCAAGGAAACTTGCGCCCGTCACTACCTAGCGCTGCGAACAGCCACTCCGGATCCGTAGGCAAGCGCGCTTTATTGCCCGGCAACACATTCTCACAATAGCACTCGGCTTGAGCTTGAGAGACGCACGCTGCGGGGCCGATGCGCGAAGTGCCGCTCATGCATTCGCTGTCTTGCTTGCCGCACGTTTCCTTATTCCACTTGGACGTCGGCACTTCAGTGCGGTCGATGCAGAACGCTTGGATGTGAAAAAATTGCGGTTGCGGGCTTTGGTCGCGCTTGCCCGGCACCTGCGCGATAAATGAGAGATCTCCCTCCGGAATGAACAACATGCCTTCGGGGCAATCGGCTTGATCGCGGACCGCCAGCGGGTTGGACGTTGCCACCGCATTTCTCGAAGGCACAGCAGCAGTTGCCGTTGGCGGAGCCGACGCACCGAGCGTGGCCTCCGCGCTCGCTCGCGCGCCCGCGGAAGGCATGTGACTGCATGCGGTCGCGAAGAGCGCCATCAGAGGTAAGCGCGTCGCCCAGGTGATTTCGACCATGACTAATACCAGCGCGGATAGGACGGGTTAAAGTTGCGCGCGTTCGGAGGTCGCGCATCGAAAGGAGATGGACTCCCTGATGTTCCGAGTCTCCCGGGGCTCCAATGCGGCAAATTCCACAAGCGGCGGGACGTCTGTGGAGTGGTTGAGTCCGCGTGCAACGCAATACTGACCACCGGTCGGATCCGCTTCGAGCGTGAAGCAGCTTGCGGTCATTTCAAAGCCATTCGTCGCCATTCCGATGACCCCAAACGGGCTCTTGTCTCGAGTGTTGCTGTCGACACGGCACGGCTCATACGGCATTCGCGCCTCGATCGCGCAGAAGTCTGGCGTTCGACTGCCTAGGCCGTCGGGATAAGTGGTGTTGCCCCAAGGAAACTTCCGCCCGTCACTGCTCAACGCAGCGAACAGCCACTCTGGATCCGTCGGCAAGCGCGCTGTCTTGCCCGGCAATAAGCTTTCACAATAGCATTCAGCTTGAGCCTGGGTGATGCACGCCGCTGGACTTTCGGCCGGCGTACCCATCATGCATACGCTGTCTTGCTCGCCGCACGTTTCTTTATTCCACTTGGGCGTCGGCACTTCGGTGCGGTCGATGCAGAACGCTTGGATGTGAAAAAATTGCCGTTGCGGGCTTTGGTCGCGCTTGCCCGGCACCTGCGCGATAAATGAGAGATCTCCCTCCGGAATGAACAACATGCCTTCGGGACAATCCGCTTGATTGCGGATCGTCAGCGGATTCGGCGCGGCGACGGTTGGTCGAACCGAAACAGCGAGCGTAGCCTCTGCACTTGGTCGCGCGCCCGCGGAAGGCGTGCGACTGCACGCGGCCGCTAGAAGCACCATCAGAAGTAAGCGCGCTGCCCCCATGATTCCAAGCATGGTCAGGGCGTCTCAGGGCCCCTACAAGTGCCCGACGAGAGCTTCGCTTTGAGCGCCCCATCATCGAGCGGAAGCGGCAAAAGCCGCGGGTGCACCGCATTCTCGTTCAGACGCCACGTAAAGAATCCGTTCAGATCGGCGCACACGAAGACGTCATCAGTCGTGTGTCGGAATTCGAGATGTGTACGCTCGAGCATTAGCTCGCTGATGCGAAACTCGCCTCGGATGTGATCATAGTAAATGCCCATCCCCAGCTCGATCGCGCTCAGCAGGCTGACGAGCCCTGCAAAGCCGATGTACGCGACCCGCTTCGAAGCGGCAAGATTGGCGGCAAACGTCGCGCGCCAAAACGCGAACGCGGCGAGCAAAACAACGATGACGAAGCACAGCGTCGCCCATGGCTGCGCGTATTCAGCGACGACCCAGAACAATTCCTGACGTTGAATGTCATTGATCCAACGTCCAAAGCAAAACACCGCTACGTCAACGACGGTCATCGATGTGACCAGCAGCGCAAAGGTAACGCGAGCTCGGCGCGGGCTCACGGGACGATGGCGATCACATAGGTGAGTCGATAATACAGCGTGCTGAGTAGGTGTGTGCCGACGCCGAACGCGGGCGCTGACGCGGATCCAAAGCGCGCCGTTGCGGTCCCCAAGTCGTCACCACCGTCACTCGCGCCAGTTGACGTGATGGCCAGCTCCGCGCCGGACGGCACGGTTACGGTGGTGCCGAAGCCACCGCCGCCCATGACGATCTTATCGCCCGTGTTCACTTCGGCAGTGGTCAAGAGCGTAACGCTCGATCCGAGGACGTCTGCGGTCAGCGTCCACTTACTCGAGCCAAAGAACGTCGCATCATCCAAGACCTCGACGAGCGTGAAGGTCACGCTCACCTTCGTCGGCGGCGCTGCCTTGTACAAGAACAGGCCGAAACCGGTCTCGATCAGATTGTCTTTGAAACCCGCGGGCGCCATGCCCGGCTCCATGCTGCCGTTCACGGCGAGGCAAGCGGAGGTGGATCCATCCGTGAAGCAGGCCAGGGTGCAGCCCACGGAAAACAGCGCGTCGCGAATCGTATCCAGATCACCAACGGTCTGGTGCGGCTTGAGCACGACGATCAACAGCTTGTCCGAGGGCAGCACCGCGACCACACCGAAGCCGGTGCCTGCCGGAGAACCGGTTTCGACCTGCATGGCTGCGTAGCGGTTGTTGTTGCGCTGGACACAATCCGCGAATTCTTTCGGGTTTGCGGGGATGGAGCTCTTCTTCGGATCCGAGGCGTACACGTTGCCCGTGCCGAACTTGAGCGGCGCACCCGTGCCTGGATTGGGCAAGATCATCGGGCCGAGTCCGCCGGAACCCTCATTGACTGACCCGGGTGGATTGCCCTGACCTGCGCTGTAAGCGGGAGGCGTTGCGCCATTTCTGCCGAAGAAGAAGAAGTCGCTGCCCTTGCCGTTGTCCGGCAAGACCACCGCGCCCGCTTGTTTCACTTCCCCGTTGCTCGTGACGTCGGCCGGATCGCGAACACCGGTACGGGCTAGCCCATAGATCACTTGGCTGCCCGAAAAATAGCCCCCATTGATCACGACTTTGAACGCGGTCGGGAGCGCCTTGATCGTGTCCGACCAGGTAATCACCTTGTCGCGTCGCACGACATCGAAGCGAAAGACGTCGCTGTCGGCAACCACGTAGCGATAAGGACCGTCCGAGAAGAACCCAATCCCGCCACTGAGCAGGGTACGAATCTTTTTGAAGCCGCTGGCCGTGATCGGCTGGGCTTTGAACGTCGTCATTGCGCTGCCCCCTCAAGCCAATTCATCACTGCCCGCGTCGTCACGAACGGCCGGAAGCGTTGCTGCGCGCGCATAGAAAGCCGCAAACTCATGATTGTCGTTCAGTGTGCCCTCGATGCTGTCGAGCAAACGCCCTTTGCGATCCAGAGCCTCGACGAGCAGCACGTCACGCACGCGAGAGGCTTCGTCTTCTTCTACGCCGTTCTGGCGAGCTTGATTGGCTGCGCCTTCGGCAAAGCCGTTCATATTGCTCAGCTGCAGCGCCAACGAGTTCATGCGTTCGCGCAGCGTCTTGGCAACGCCCAATTCGAATTCGAATTCACGGCCATCCGTAGTGATGAGCACGCCCGGCAGCGGAGCGACCGGCTTGGCGATCGGCCGAAAGTAAACCTGACCGTCTGTTTGAAAAAACTGCTCACCTTCGACCAATGCGTCGTCGCCCAAGTGCAAGGACTCGACGTCGATTCGATCGCCGGTTACGCCGAGAAGGAACGCGAGATTGTGCTCGGCAGCATCCGCCATCGGCGTGTCCAGGCAGAGCCGTGGACTGACGTGGATCAGTTGCTTCAACACGGGTTTATCCAACACGTCATTCATGGCCTTCGAGCTCTCCGTAGCGCCGGCAATTTGAAGCTCGACTTGGATCTCGATGTGCCGCACTTCGTTCGCGATCTCCGGCAGCGGAACCTTGAGCGGCCCCGCAGCGACGAACGACGCATCGTCGAACTCGAAGAAGAACGAGCGTGACGGCCGTTGCGGCTTGCTCGGATCGGGAGCCGCGGAGAGCGAGGGATCGTCGAGCGTCACCGGATTCGAACCGATCGTGAATCGCGGCACTTGGTCGTCGCCGACCAACACGATCTGCCCCGCGATCTTGAGCCACGCGCTGTCAGTTCTCTTTTCGGGCGGGCGGACCTGTTCGATCGTCCCGAGCGTGAAGACCAGGGTAGCGGGCTGCGGCGCCTTGGTTGCGAGCGATTTGCCGGCGCCGCCTTTGGTGAGCCGAAGGCGCGCCCGGACGACCGCAGGAACCGTGTCACCCTGGGGAGCGGGCAACGGCCTCATGAGCACACGAACGGAACTCATTGCAGGAAGCCCATCAGCTCATGCACGATTTGGACGCTCGCGTACGCACCCATTCAACGAGCAGCATAACCGAACAAGGGTCGGCGTCTACAGCGCGCCCAGCGTCGCGCGGACAAGCTCGGACACTCGTCCGGACAGCTGTCCGCGCGAAATCAGCGAAAAGAATAGCCCATCGCGACCGTCATCACGACGCTGCTGCGGAAGATTGCGGTCAGCGCCTGTTGCTCGTCGTGTGTAGGTGTGCCGTTCGTCACTTGAACCGGATCGTCGCCCAGCACGGAAGCCCAGCCAACTGCGCCGATCATGGTAAAGCCGCTCTTGGAAACCCAGTCCACGCCAGCGGTGCTCTGCAGCCAGGTCGAAGGCAGGATCTTTACCTGCAGCGGCACGCGATTGGGCTCCTGGGTCTTGTCGGTAAGATCGAGCGGCTCGGAGCCAAGCCCGCTCGCGGCCATCACGCCAACGCCGATGAACGGCGTGACTGGGCCTTTGAGCATCAAATAGCGAGCTCGCAAGCCGACTTTCCAGCCCACGAACGCGAGGCCAGCGCCCAGATCGATCGAGATGTTGGGGTGCGCGCGGTACGTCAGATTGGGGCCGAAACCGGCGATGCCATTCCAACCGACCTCACCAAGTATCGCGAGACGACGCTGTGCGCGAATCGGCCCGGTCGCAGGCCGAACGGGTTTTGGCGCTGGGTCGATCACCACTACTTGCGGCGCAGATTCCGTGGGCTCCGGCGTCGATTCAGGCGGCGGCGTGTCGTCCAACGTAGGTAGCGTGTCGGTACCTTCGGCGTGCGCGAGCTGCGTGCAGAGCATGCACGCGGCTGCAGCACACACAGCCAGGCAGCGGACACCAGAGAACATCCCTGCTGCGTAAGCACGAGCCGGGCCAAGTCTACGCGAGCTCAAAATGTACCTCCGAGCATGGCCCCGAGGCCATCGGCGAAAAAAACCGGAGCCACTCGCACGCTCGCCTTGGGAGCGGGAGGAGGAGCGGGCGGCAACGCGCCAGGCCGCGGCCCAGTGCGAAACAACAGCTGTGGATCGGGCTGGTCGAGCTCGTGCAGGAACAACCCAGTGATGAAAAAACCAGCAGAAACGGAGAGCGTTACGCCCGTCGCGAGCCGGTAGCGATCACGATCATTGATGGCGGTCTTGTAGCCCGTCAACTCGGCGGGACTGACGTTCTGCGTCTTGATCCTACCCAGAAACTGCTCGGCGTCGCCCTCGGATCGGATCGCAAAACCGCTGAGAATCAGGCCCGCGGCGAACGCCGCGCTGCCCGCGATGAACATCCCTTGGGACGCGATGCGCTGCGCCGTCTGATCGAGCGTCACGCGGATGTTCTGGGACTTGCCGCGTTGGAGTGTCACGTCACGCAACGCGACGGTGTGCCCCTTTTGAGCGATGGCCACGCGATGCTTGCCGCTCGACAGCTGCACCTTCACCCCTTCCCCACCCGCACTGGCGTAGGCGCCGTCGATGTAGATGTCGGCGTCGGGGGACGTCCAAAGTCCGAGCGTACTCGGTCGCTCGCGCAGCGAAATGGGAGTTAGCGTGAGCTCGCCGGGGATCGCGTTGAGCTCGCGCTCGGTCGGGAAAAATCCGGGCGCACTGACACGCACGCGGTGCTTTCCGGGTTCGACTTCGCGAATCAACGGCGAAGACGTGGCGGGCGCGCCGTCGAGCACGAGCTCGGCACCGGGTGCGTCGGTCGTGACCAACACGCGGGTTCGGCGAACGGCTTCTGAGCTCGGCTC
>Ga0164309_10001423_pt1 | contig 11674 bp, 13 predicted proteins | sample Whisoiple_247_MG_FD_109984 | JGI IMG/M metagenome (GOLD analysis project Ga0164309, IMG submission 109984) | Soil microbial communities amended with fresh organic matter from upstate New York, USA - Whitman soil sample_247_MG | ecosystem: Environmental > Terrestrial > Soil > Unclassified >... | reverse complement strand
GTCAGGTGTGACCTACACGCGCTCAGGCAAGCATGTGCGTGGGCGAACTCATTGTGGTGCCTCCTCCGGTTGTCGAATTCGGCGGTTGCGGCGCTGCTCGACCGACCAAAGGCTGCGGCACTCTCGGTTCTTCGTCGGCGCGGCTGCCACGGGAAGTTCGACGCCCTGCTCGCGCATGCTTCCGTGTTGAAGCTCTCGCTCGGTCCTCGAGGAACCCTGGAACCCCGTCCATATGCGCAGCCTTGAACGTGCGCGATGACATTCCCGTGAGTGTGCGAACAGGCGGGTGTGGACATCGTCGTTTGACTCCGATAGCATCGTACCGACCGACCGACCGAGCGATCGATCGGTGTCAGCGACGGAGAGGTTTGTGCCATGGGACTTGTCGTCCGTACGGATTCTGATCGTGAGGGCCGCTCCCGAACCTGGGGGAGCTTGCCGCAGTAGTCGGTGGCAACAGGCCGGTGACTCGTACTTCAGTGTGGAAGGAGAACTCGGGTGGTCGAGACGAGGATCGACGTGATCCCATCGGAGGACCGTGATGCGTGTTCGCGCACCGCTTGGTCAGCCTCTGCGGACTACCTCGACAGGGCGGCCAAGGTCGCAGATCTCGTCGAACGCGAGGCTGACGAGACTGAGCGTGCAGGCACTATGACCCGCCCCGTCATCGATGCACTCGTTGACTCCAATTTGTTCTGGATTCTTTTGCCCTCGGATCTCGGCGGCGGCGGGCAAGGGGTTGTGCCGTTTCTCGAGGTCGTGGAGGAGCTGACGCGGGCTGACGCCTCGTCGGGGTGGTCCTACATGGCTAACGCCGGGAGCATCGGCCTTGCGGCTGGATTCTTGCAACCCGAGGCCACCCGCGAGATGTTCGGCGGCCCGAACAAGGCGATCACGGCTGGCCAACTTGGCCCGATCGGGCGCGGAACCGAGGCCGAGGATGGATACCGCTTCAGCGGCAATTACCAGTTCGGCAGTGGGTCAGCTCACGCCAGCTGGATCGGCGGCGGTTTTCTGGTCGAGGAGGCCGGCCGCATCCAAATCGGTGCGGACGGCACGCCTGACGCTCGAGTTGCCTTCCTGCCCCGGGACTGCGCGACCTTCCTCGGGAATTGGGATGTGACAGGGCTGGTCGGTACCGGCAGCCACGACTACAGAATCGACGACCAGGCCGTCCCGAGGGAATTCACCTACCCCCGAACCGGAGCCGCGCCAGTCCGAGGAGAGCCGGTCTTCGCCCTGGGTCACGTGAGCCTCGGAATCGCCGGCCATGCGGCCGTAGCACTCGGCTTGATGAAGTGCGCTCTCGGCGAGGTTGCGCGGATCACCGACGGGAAGAAGAGGGTCGGTTATCCCGGTCCGGTCGGGGATCATCCGCTCTTTCTGCAGGGGCTCGCCAAGCACGACGCGATGTACCGATCCGCGCGAGGATACGTGCTGGACGTGTTCGGTGACGCAGAAGCGAAGGCCGCTACAGGTCGTCCGATCACATCGGCCGAGCACGCCCGAATCCGGCAGGCCTCGACGTGGGTGCACGACGTCGCGAGCGAGGTCGTCGGATTCTGTCGTCTTTGGGGCGGCACGCAAGCCTTTCGTAACCCCACGCGACTTGGACGAGTCGTTCGCGATCTCTCGGTCGCCACACAGCACGTCCTTGTCGATCCCGTGACGCTGGTAGACGCAGGCGCGGTCATCGTTGGCACCTGGCGCTAGTTCCGTCTCGACACCGGATTTCCGGCCGGATCGATCTCGCACTGTCGACAGATGAGGTGAGTTGGTATGCATCCCCAAGCTCGTGCGTTTCTGGACGGTCCAGCACGCACAATCCGTTTCCCGCCCATCGAGGAACTGCAGGATCCAGGCCGTCGGCAGCAGTACCTGGACAGCGTACGTGGCTCGGTAAGCCTGCCGCACAGTCCAATTCCGGTTCGACGGGTAGACGAGGACACCGCCTTCAACGTTCCGGTACGGGTCTACCACGGTAGCGAGCCGAGTGTCGTGGTTGTCTATATGCACGGCGGAGGATGGATTCTCGGCGATCTGAACGTGCACGACGCTGTCTGCCGATACCTGGCGCGCCATGTGCCTGCGGTGGTGGTAAATGTCGATTACCGACTTGCGCCTGAGACGCCATACCCAGGCGCACTCGACGACGTCTCGAATGCGCTTCGTTGGGCTGCGGAGCGCGCCAGCAGATGGGGAGTGTCCCCCGAACGGCTGGTTATCGCGGGAAGCAGCGCGGGCGGCAATCTTGCTACCGCGGCAGCCTTGCGGGCGCGCGACAACCACGGGCCCTCGCTCGCCGGCCAGGTTCTTATATACCCCGTGACCGATCACACCACGGAAACAGAGTCCTACCGACTGTTCGGCAACGGCGAATACTATCTTTCGGCTGACCAGATGACCTGGTCTTGGCAGCAGTATGTACCCGAGGCCTCCCGGCGCAACGAACCATACGCATCCCCACTCCGCGGGGAGGACCTCACCGGCCTTCCCCCAACGTTCGTCTTGACCGCTGAGTACGACCCGCTGCGAGACGACGGCGAGCAGTACGCGGCTCGGCTCGAGACGGCCGGAGTTTCCGTCAGCACTGTCCGGTTCCCGGGGCAAATCCACGGGTTCGTCGGCCGCGTCGACGTCTTCGACGATGCTGAGCAGGCGCTGTCACTCGTCGCCGACGCTATTCGCACGCTGTAGGCCACGGTGCGCTCGATGAATACATACGCAGGCAGCGACCGATATGCACCGACGAGTAACGAGATCGCTCGAGCTCGGTCCCAGACGCTCGGCGACATCCCGCGGCGTTCCGCCCGCAGGTTCGCCTCACGCACAGCAGTCATCGACGCGGACACGTCGCTGACCTTCGCCGAGTTCGACGCAACGGTCGACCGAGTCGCGGCAGCGCTTTCGGACGCGGGACTGACCAAGGGTGATCGCTTGGCCGTGCTGTCGCACAACTGCTGGCAATACCCGGTTCTCGTCTTCGCCACGGCCAGAATCGGCGTCATTCTCGTGCCGGTGAACTTCATGCTCGGGCCGGAGGAAGTCGCCTATATTCTCGACCACTCCGGTGCTGTCTCGCTAGTCGCCGAAGCCGCTCTCGTCCCTGTGGCCACCGAAGCCATCCGTAGTTCAGTCGGTACGGTCCCGATCCGTGCCGAAATTCGACTGGACGGCGCACCCGGCCACGACGGATGGATTGACGTGGAGACTTGGTTTGCCTACGAGGGCTCGCCTCCCGATGTCGAAATCGGCGACGAGGACCCGCTACGAATCATGTACACGTCCGGTACTGAGTCGCGGCCCAAGGGAGCCTTGCTCGGCAGCCGCTCTTTGATGTGGCAGTACGTCAGCTGTATCGCGGCGGGAGAGATGTCCGAGCGCGACATCGAGGTCCACGCGATGCCGTTCTACCACTGTGCCCAGTTGGACAATTTCCTGATCACCGATCTCTACTTGGGTGCGACGAGCGTCATCCTGCGCCGACCGGACCCGGTCCTGATCCTGCGCGCCATCGAGCGCGAAAGGGCGACCAACCTGTTCTGTCCGCCGACGGTATGGATCGACTTGCTAAGAAACCCGGAGCTCGCCGAACGAGACGTGTCGTCGCTCAGCAAGGGGTACTACGGCGCGGCGGCGATGCCGGCCGAGGTCCTGCGCGACATACGGGCACAGTTCCCGAACCTGCGCCTGTGGAACTTCTACGGCCAGACCGAGATGGCGTCGCTGGCGACAGCCTTGCCGCCGCACGAACAGGACGAGTTCGCGGGTTCGGCCGGGCGCCCCGCACTCAATGTCGAGACCCGGATCGTCGATCCGGACGGGAACGAGGTCCCGGTCGGCACGGTTGGTGAGATCGTTCACCGCAGCCCCCAGCTCATCCTCGGCTATTACCGCGATTCCGAGCAGACCGCCGACGCTTTTCAGGATGGCTGGTTTCATAGCGGCGACCTCGGCAGGTTCGACGATGGGGGTCGTCTCTACGTTGTCGACCGTCGGAAGGACATGATCAAGTCCGGTGGTGAGAATGTCTCCGGCCGCGAGGTGGAGGAGGTTCTCTACGAGCACGACGCGGTGTCAGAGGCCGCGGTGTTCGGCGTGGAGGACCCGCGGTGGGTCGAGGCCGTTGCCGCCGTGGTCGTACTCCAAGCCGAGCACACGGTGACCGCCGAGGAACTGGTCGCGCATTGTCGCACGCGACTCGCGGGCTTCAAGGTGCCGAAATACGTGGTTCTCACCGATTCCTTGCCGAAGAACCCGAGTGGCAAAATCCTGAAACGAGAATTGCGAACCATATATGCCGGTCTTGCTTCGTCCGGTCTCAGCTTGACTTAGGAAAGGTCAAAGACATGATCTACGAACTTCGTGAATACACTGTGGTCCCCGGAAGAATGCCCGAACTGGTAAAACGGTTCAACAATTACACGTTTCGGCTATTCAAGAAATACGGTATCGACTGCGTGTTCTGTTCGCTGACCGACGTCGGCGAGAACAGTAACAATGAGCTGGTCTACGTCGTACGGTTCGACTCCAGTGCGGACCGAGATGAGAAGTGGGCCAAATTCATCTCCGACCAGGAGTGGGTGGAGGCGCGCCAGCTGAGCGAGAAGGCCGCCGGCGGACCGTTGGTCGCAAGCATTCGTAATCGAATTCTGAGTCCAGCTGCGTTTGTGTAATCACCGGAAAATGGGTAACGGCGCGGAATGGGGGATTCAGAGATGACAGACATTGTTAACGACCGGGCACTCGACATCTACGCGCTCACCTCATTCATGGACGGCGCAGTCGGTGGGCTGAACGGGCCGCTGCGGGCGCGGCTGCTGTCCGGGGGCCGGTCGAACCCCACCTACATCGTCGTCGACGGCGTCCGCGAATGGGTGCTCCGCCGGCCGCCGCACGGGCTGGTCTTGGCCTCGGCCCACGACATGGGGCGCGAGGTCCGTGTGCTGCGGGCACTGCATGGTACGGCCGTCCCAGTTCCCGCCGTCATCGCGGATGATCTCGCCGGGGTGGTGCTCGGTGTGCCGTTCTACGTAATGGAGCGGGTGGAGGGCGAGGTCATCGGAACCGTCGCGGATGCCGCACGACTCGAGCCCGAACAGCGGCGCCGCCTAGGCGAGGCGATGGTCGATCTCCTAGCCGCCCTGCACACGGTCGACGTCGACGAGGTCGGCCTCGGCGACTGGGGCAAACCCACTGGCTTCCTCGAACGGCAGCTGCTCGTGTGGCGCCGGCAGTGGGACGCGGTCCGCACGAGGGAACGCCCGGAGTTCGCCGACCTGCTTGACCGGCTGTCCCGGTCGGTTCCGCCCACCCGACGGACGGGTGTGGTGCACGGCGACTTCAAGCTCGACAACCTGCTCGTGGACGCTGCGGACTCGGGAATCATCCGCGGTGTCCTGGATTGGGAGATGTCCACCCGCGGCGACGTCCTGGCCGATCTTGGCGTCCTGATCAGCTTCTGGGACGAACCGGGCGGTGCGGTAAATCCGGTGACCGGCGGCCTGACCGCGCTCCCGGGTTTTCCGTCCCGCGCCGAGCTGGTCGAGCGCTACGCCGCCCTCACCGGCGCCGACGTCGGGCGACTCGACTGGTACGCCGTCCTTGCCGACCTCAAGATCGCCGTCATCCTCGAGCAGATCCACGCCAGGCACGAACAGGGGCACACCGTCGGCGGCGGCTTCGCCGACGTCGGCGCGATGGTGGACCCCCTTCTCCAACGGGCGGTCGGGCGGGCCGATACCGCCCGGATCGGTCGCTGACCCCCTTCACACTCGTCTCCTCGGAGGATCGATGGATTTCGCGTACAGCCCGACAGTGGAGGATCTCCGCTCCCGCTTGGCCGAGTTCATGCAGAACTGCGTGCTGCCGGCCGAACAGGTCGCTGCGGCGTACCACGATCAGCACCCCGAGCGCTGGGGGGCGCCGCCGGTGATGGCAGAGCTCAAGGCGGAGGCCCGGCGCCTGGGGCTATGGAACCTTGCGTTGCCGGCTGACTCCCGCGGCGCTGGCTTGACAAATTTGGAGTACGCACCGCTGGCGGAGATCACCGGGTGGAGTCCGTTGATCGCCCCAGAAGCGCTCAACTGCTCGTCCCCGGACACCGGGAATATGGAGATCCTCTCGCGGTTCGGCACCGCCGAACAACAGCACCGCTGGCTGGAACCTCTGCTCGAGGGGAAGATCCGGTCGATCTTCTCCATGACGGAGCCCGCGGTCGCCAGCTCCGACGCCAACAACGTTCGACTGGAGATCAGCGAGGACGGCGACGAGTGGGTGCTCAATGGCCGGAAATGGTGGTCGACCTCGGCCCTGCGGCCCGACTGCGCGGTCGCGATGGTCATGGGCGTCACTGATCCCGACGCCCCGGTCGGCCGCCGCCACAGCCTCGTCCTGGTCCCGACCGGAACGCCAGGCATGACTGTGTTGCGCTCCACCCGCGTGCTTGGGTTTGACGACCGGCAGGAGGGCGGTCACGGCGAGATCGACTTCGTCGACGTCCGCGTCCCGAAGGACAGCCTGCTTGGCGAGCGGGGTGCCGGTTTCAGCGTCGCCCAGGCGCGACTCGGCCCTGGGCGCATCCACCATTGCATGCGGTTGATCGGCATGGGGGAGAGGGCAATCGCGGCAATGACGGCGCGCGCCCATGAACGGGTGACCTGGGGTGTCCCGCTCGCGGATCAGGGGGTGGTGCAGCAGTACGTCGCGGACGCCAGGGTCGAGCTCGACGCCGCCCGGCTGCTGGTGCTGCGCGCCGCATGGCGGATGGACCGGGACGGAAACAAGGAAGCGCGTCACGACATTGCCGCGGCGAAGGTCAAGGTCCCCTTGACGGTGAAGAAGGTCGTCGACGTTGCCATTCAGGTGCACGGCGGGGCGGGCTTGTCCCAGGACACGATGCTCCCGGTGCTCTACGCGCAGGCGCGGTTCCTCCAGATCGCCGACGGCCCCGACGAGGTGCACCGGCGTTCGATCGCCCGCCACGAGCTAGCGGCCGACCGGCTGTTCAAGGGCATCTGAGATGGGGAGGCTGTGGGCGAGTATGACCGCTCTTTTCCATGATCGGCGTCGACGCGTAGTCGTAGCCAAGGTGCTCCGCCTGCCTGCGGACAAGGCCGGTCAAGTCCCGGAGGATCGTCTTGCTGGGCGAGGACGGCCGACAACAAGTTGTCGTAGTCAATCTACGATGACGCGACGGACGACGAGTTGCGCCTCTCGCGCACACCGGAGATGGATGCGGTGGCGAGTATCGACCCAACGTGAGAGGGTCCGGGCAGCCCCACCGGGGAACGGTGTGCCAATCATCTCCGTCAGCGCTGACGCGCTGATCGCAAGTGGCGGCATTGACCACATCGGGATCATTCTCGACGGCACCTGCGCCAGATTCCACAAACCAACGTCTCGGCGCGCATACTTGTCAGCTCAGCGGGTGATCGACCTCACACCGGGGGGCATACGTCGGCGGCCGGCGAACCTCGGGGATGCCGCCGACGACATCGTTCGTGTGCCCGCGGTGGAAGCGTCACCGCCTGACGCGAAATCGGACCTGTATCGCCGGAAACAGGCGATGCCTGCCCGTCCCGGAAGGCTGGGGACTTGCTGAACACGATCGACCGCACCGGCAAAGTGCTCAACCTCTTTACGCCCGAGACACCGGAGTGGGGTGTCACGGAGGTGGCAACGACACTGGGGCTGCCAACGTCAACCACCTTTGCCATCGTGGCCAGTCTCGCCGAAATCGGCCTGCTGCAACAAACTTCAGATCACCGATATCGACTCGGATGGCGAGTGCTGGTAATTAGTCGTCGACTGATGAGCTCCACTTGCTTCAGTGCTCAAACTCACCGCACTGTCGCTGAAGTCGCCAACCAACTGGGCGCCGTTGTCACCATCGGCGCGTGGGATAGCCAGGGCGTTGTCTGCATTGCCAATGCGTCAGGAAACCGCACCGAGCGAGTCCTCGCCGACGGAGCTCACATCTCGGGGCACGCGTCGGCGCTCGGGAAGCTGCTCATGGCACAACTCCCTTGGCCGAAGGTGCAAGAGCGGATCGACCGATACGGCTTGCCGGCTCTGACGGAAAATTCGGTATCCGACATCAGAACCCTTCGTGCGCAGATTATCTCAGCGCGACGCCACGACATTGCCATGGAACACGGTGAGACCATTGCCGGGCAGTCGTGTGTTGCCGTGGGCATCTACCAGCGCGAGCGCCACACAATTGCCGCGTTGTCGATCTGCGCGCCGTCGGAGAAAATGCGATCCCGTTGCGAAGAGTACGTGCGGATCGCCCGGCGAACTACGCGCACGTTGATACAGCAAGGCATTTCAGCACAAGTACCTCGGCCCACTGACGACCTGGAGGTGAGTCGTCGCGTATAGGGGGATTAGGTATAGACGGAAAGAGCGGTGCGGAGGTAGACGCTCGCAGTCCGCCTCGCCGGCGACCGCGGCGGCCAGATCGGCGAACACCGCACCCGGTGCATAGGTCCACGGGCCCGATACGCGTCCGCCAGTGCGGCCGTGACCTGCGCTGAGAGCACAGTCGGCCCCGCCATCGCCTGCAGGCTCCCCACCCCGGCGTGGGACACGACACCATGGCCATCCGCGGACACTTTCACCCGGGCAACCGCGGCGCTATTGTTCACCTGCGAAGCGCCTTCCGATAGGCGTTGTGGAATCCTCAACAGATCCCACTATGCCTTGCAGGACAGGCACTTTCGCGTATTAACACACACCACCAACGACATATGCGCGAAATCCAGGCTAGCGCGTACCCACGACCGGCCCGGCATGCTCCGTAGGCGGCGTGTTCGCGTAGACCGGCCTCGAAGTCAACACCGTAGCGATCGGCCACCGCGCGCGCTTCGTCGAGTCGTCCGCGTGAGATGAGCGCGTTCACTGATTCAGGGAGCAGAGAGTACATCATCGGCACCAACACGATGAACGCGAACGCGACCACGGACAGCGACCGCCAGCCGTAATCGGGCAATAGCCCAACCGCAACGAAGGAGCTGACGATCGCCCCGAGCGAAGATCCGCTGAGCATCACACCGCTGTAGAGCTGGCGGCGGTTCCATAGAGCGAACTCGGCGGTCAGCGCGATCGCGCAGGGGACTACCCCGCCGAGCCCGATTCCCGTGAATCCGCTTGCGGCGCCGACGAACTCCGGGGGGGCGAATGCGCACACCGGTGATCCGAACGAGAACTACGCGACGCCGATCATCATCAGGTTGCGTCTGCCGATCCGGTCGGTTAGTGGCCCAGCCACGAGCAAACCCGCAGACCATGCCGCTCATCGTCAGGCTGCCGGTGTAGCCGGCTCCGTGCCTTGGGGAATGTGGTGCGTGGTTCGATCCTGGTTGCCTTGCAAATGCGCTCGATGTGCTTCGCTGTCCAATGCTCTTAAGCATTCCATGGCATCGGCGTATCTGACAGTGAACCGCACGGGCGTCGAGCACGTCTACGCACTCGACGCCCGTCACGATGAGGCTGGGCGGTTACAGACGTCGTACACGTCGTGCGGTAAGCCATCGTTGACAGATGGCGCCGTTGCTGCTTTGCAGTTGGCCTGTACCTGATTCGAGTCTGCCGGTAGTGCACGAGTGCCGCACAAGAAAGTTTTTTACACAACTGAGGTTCAGATGTGTCAACGGCACGAGGTGCGACACCCGGCCGACAGAATTGGAACCGGGTGCCGCAACCCACCTGTGAGGCCTCATGTGTCACGATGATGAGCCCGAACACGTTTGGAGGAACGACCCTAGTTCATGTTCCAGGGGTCGCCGTAGGTGGTGACGCTGTTGCCGGCCTTGGAGATCAGCCGGGGGAACGGACGCAGCAACACACCACCGGCCGCACCGGTCACGGTGCCGTGCGCATTGGAGACCGCCACCGTGCCGTGCGGACCCGCCACGTTCACCGAGAACGTCGCCACTGAACCGCCTGAATACCCGGGCCGTTACCCAAGTCAGCCGAGATCGACACCCCGGGAACAGGTTCGGGGTGATGACCGAACCGAGCGGGTTGAAGCCCGCGGTGATCGGGTTGATGTTGGTGTCGTCGAGCAGGATGTTCGGCGTGGTGTAGCTGAAGTTGATAGCCACACCCAGCGACCAGGGAAAACCAATCTGGTAACCCAGCTCCAGCATGCCCTCGAACGCATCGGCACCCGGGCCGGCCACGTTGTAGACGGCACTACCGGAATGGAACCACTCGCGGGTCAGCCGGTGGCGGTCCAAGGGAACACACCATCTAGGAAGGTGTCCCTACTGCTGGATCCTCAGCGTCCCGTCCTGACCATCCATCAGACTCAGCTCGCTGTCCAGACCCGCACGCGAGGTACCGCCAATTGCGCTTAACAACACCGCTGCGGCGAATATCCCCGCCAGCAGTCGGCTGATAATCGTCATATTCTTCTAGGTATGGACTCGGGTGTCCAAATGTGTTGTGGCCCTGAGGGATGGATGACGAGAGGGTTATTGCGCCGGATCGCTCAACTGAAGAGGCGGCCGGCCCGTCGCCGCCCCATCCGGCGCTGGCTTCGAACTCGGCTAGAACGGGCAGCCGTCGGCCCATGCGTGCGGATCGTGGTCTTTGCAATACGCAGATTTGATGGTCGGGGCAACGGAAGGTAGCGGTGGCGGCGACGTCACCGTGAGAGTCGTGTCTGCCTTCCAGTTATCTGAGCTCGTGCCGACCGCACTGGTCTGGTGGGTCAGGGTGAGCGCGCCCATCGTGACGAGAACCCCGACACCGACCGCGGCTGCAAGCGCCTTCAAGTTGCTACGAAGACGGTGTAAGTTATTTTTATCCATCAGTTTTCTCCTTCATCGAGTCTGCGTGGTACGCGCAGATTGTCATTGCCGTAGCACGTGACACCACAAGTCACGTGTGGTGGGCGATCGTCACAGCGATCCACTCGTCCGGGACGATGCGTTCATTTCGAATTACCTAGTTGTCCAAGCACTCTGCAGGTGATTCGTTTGCGTTGTGGCCGCGACGATCGAGGCAGGTCGTTCTGGTTTCGGATGCACGAGAGCTTCGGCGGCGGCCCGACCAACATTTGGGTTTGCGGTTCGCGGATTCGCTTCTGGCTCTAGTTGGGTGTCATCGCGGACGATGCCAATCGCACCATCGGGTACAGCCGATCGAGGTTTCGCCGTTTCATCGGCATCACTGTCCTCGTGGCGACGTCCCTGGGTACGGGGAAACCCAATTAACAGTTGCGGTGCATTCGCATGTGGTCTGTAGTCAAGTCGCACAGGTCGATGATGTACTGCGGCGCGAAGGACGGTTGCTCACGTATCGCCGGTGCCAGCGTGACATTTTGTGCTGCCGTCCAGTTATTTGAGTTGCTGCCGACCGAGCCGGTCGGGTGGGCAAGCGTTACCGCGCCCATCGTGATGATGCCGCCGATGCCGACCGCGGCTGCAAGCGCTTTCAAGTTGCCGCCAAGATGGCGGAAGCTCGTGTGATCCATCCGTTCTCTCCTTCATCGAGGGTTCGTAGTATGCGGACACTTTGATTGCCGTAACACGTGACACCACAAGTCACGTGTGGTGGGCGATCGTCACCGACGATCCATTCGCCCAGAACAATTCACGTGATCGATTTTGTTGTCCTCCCCCTCTCTTCACGGAGTCGTTCGCGCACCGCTACTCGAAGAAACAGG
>Ga0164309_10001422_pt1 | contig 11677 bp, 6 predicted proteins | sample Whisoiple_247_MG_FD_109984 | JGI IMG/M metagenome (GOLD analysis project Ga0164309, IMG submission 109984) | Soil microbial communities amended with fresh organic matter from upstate New York, USA - Whitman soil sample_247_MG | ecosystem: Environmental > Terrestrial > Soil > Unclassified >... | reverse complement strand
TGCAGACCACCGGATTGCTGCCGCCGCAGGTGCCGCTCTGACACGTATCAGTTTGGGTGCAGGCGTTGCCGTCGTTGCAGGTCGTGCCGTCTGTCTTGTTCGGCGAGGAGCACGCGCCGCTCGTTGGGTCGCAGGTCCCCGCGTTGTGGCACTGATCGACCGGGCTACAGACGACCGGATTAGTGCCCGAGCAAGTGCCGCTTTGACACGTGTCGGTCTGGCTACAGGCGTTGCCGTCGCTACACGAACTGCCATCCGGCTTCGCTGGCGTGGAGCACACGCCAGTGGCGGGCGAACACGTTCCGACCGCGTGGCACTGATCGAGAGCCGTGCAGGTGATTGGACTATTGCCCGCGCAAATGCCGCTCTGACACGTATCAGTCTGGGTGCAGGCATTGCCGTCGTTGCAGGCCGTGCCATCGCTCTTGCTCGGCGAGGAGCACGTGCCGTTCGTCGGGTTGCAAGTGCCCGCGTTGTGGCATTGGTCGACCGCGCTGCATACCACAGGGTTAGTGCCTGAACACGTCCCGCTCTGGCAGGTGTCGGTTTGGGTGCAGGCGTCGCCGTCGCTGCAGGCACTGCCATTGGGCTTGCTTGGCGAGGAGCAGGTGCCGCTCGACGGGTTGCAGGTGCCCGCGTTGTGGCATTGATCGATCGGGTTACAGACCACCGCGTTCCCACCCGAGCAGGTCCCACTTTGACAGGTGTCGGTTTGGGTGCAGGCGTTCCCGTCATTGCAACTGCTGCCATCGACCTTGGATGGTGACGAGCAAAGCCCAGTTGCCGGGGAACAGGTGCCAGCCACGTGGCACTGGTCGACAGCGGTACAGGTCACCGGGGCCGCACCGGTGCACACGCCGCTCTGACAGCTGTCCGATTGCGTGCAGGCATTGCCGTCATTGCAACCCGTGCCATTGGGGAGTGAGGGCGTGGAGCAAAGGCCGGTAGCAGGTGCGCAAGTGCCGGCGCTATGGCATTGATCGATCGCGGTGCAGGTGATGGGGCTCGTTCCAACGCACACGCCGCTCTGGCAGGTGTCCGATTGCGTGCAGCCGTTCCCGTCGTTGCACCCCGTTCCGTCCGGTTGTGCAGGTGAAGTGCATAGTCCAGTTGCCGGCACACAGGTCGGAGCCACGTGACACGCGCTGGCGGCACCGCACGTGACTGGGTTCGACCCCGTGCACACGCCGCTCTGACAGCTGTCAGTTTGCGTGCAGGCATTGCCGTCGTTACAGGCGGTACCGTTGCTGACCGGCGTTCCCACACAGCCCGTGCCATTCGGCACGGAGGCCGATTCGCAGGCGCTCGGCGTGCAGGTGTAGGGCGTGCCGGCGCAGCTACCCGCTCCATCGCACACGTCGTTCTTGGTCGAGGAATTCTGGTCGTTGCAGCTCGCCCCAGCGCTGAGCTTGGCGTTGACGCACGTCCCGCTACTGCACACGTCGCTCGTGCAATCATTGCCGTCGTTGCAGTCCGCGGCAGTGCTGCAGCCGCTGACCGTCACGCTCAAAGTCACGGCGTTCGAAGTGCCGCCATCGAAGTCGTCGACCGTGTAGGAGGTGCTTGCGGTCCCGAAGAACCCCGCTACTGGCACGAAACGCACCTGGCCCGTGAGCAACGAGGTGAACGTGCCTTTGCCAACCACCGTGAGCGTCGTCTGAATTCCGGTTGTGACCGCATCCAGATCCACGGCAGTCACATCGACGATGCCGTCAGGATCGCTGTCGTTATTGGTGACGTTGGTCGCGCCGCCGATGGACGTGACCGTGAAAGTATCGGCCACGGCAAGCGGTGGCGCATTGACTCGAACCGAGATACACGCGCCGCTCGGATTGCTCGCACAATTGCTGCCCGCAGCCGAAGTCTTGGCTGGCAATGGCGTGCCGTCGTCGCTGCTGGTGTAGCTTAGCGACGCAACGCCCGTGAATCCTGCGGCTGGCGTGTAGGTGACCTGTCCGAACGTGGCACTCGCGGCGCTCGTATCGAGCACCCACGTTCCGGCCGCATTGGTGAAGCTGGCTTGCTGACCTGCGGTGACGGGGTCGAGATCACACAATGAATCGTCGATGTTCCCGTCGACGTCGGTATCATTGGAACCGGGTGCGTCCAGAACGACCGCGCTGCCCTTCTGAGTCACATCTTGGTCGACATAGGCCACGGGAGCGTCGTTCACCGCGGTGAAGGTCAACGAGGCCGTGCCCGCGGAGACGTTGCCCTGAGGATCGCTGACGACGTAAACGAACGGATCTGCGGCACCGTTGAAGTCCGCGGCTCCGCTGATTTTCAGCGCGGTCAGCTGCGCCATGGTCAACGTTTGACCGACGCTGACCGGGGTCACACCGTCGGCCAAGTACAGGGTCGCTTGGCTCGTCTGCGGTATCTTCTGGACTAGCGCATTCAGGCTGCCCGCGACTGTGTCTGCGTCGGTCGGCTGGGTGATGCCAAGTGTGCTGCCTGCTGCGTCTTCGAGGAAGGTCAAGCTCTGGCTGAACGCGACGGGCGGGCTACTGGCGGAGCTCGCGGTCGATACGGACACCGTGTTCGAGCTGGTGGCGGTCGCGCCCGTCTGCGTGGTCTTTACGTTCGCGGTGTTCGGGATTGCAGTGCCGCCAGCTACGCCGCTGTTGACGGTGGTCCGGAACGTGGCGGTGATGCTCGCGCCCGGCCTGAGGCTGAGCAGTCCATTCAAGTTCTCCGTGAGATCGAAGGAATTCGTCGCGGAGGGAGTGGAGCCTGCCGAGGTGACCGTACTGCTCGTAGCGGTCGTGAGCTGCACGACAAAGTCGTCCGGCACGAACAGGGCCTGGCTAGTGCCAGTCAGTGTGATGCGGATGCGCGCGTTAGCCGTCAACTCGCTCGCGAGAAACGCAACGCTGAGCGGTGTGCTCGTACTGACCTTCGTAGCGAGCGAGATCGTACTTGCCGTGCGCCAAGTCGCGCCGCTGTCTCCGGAAATCTGAACGAGCGCGTTCTGTCCGTTCTTTTGGGTGGGGACCCGGTAGGTGAAACTCAGCGTCGCCGCGCTCGCCGAGGCCAGCGACAGCGCGCGTTGAATCCCCGCCCCGTCATTCTTGGCGATCATGTTCGGACAAGAAGTCGCGGGGCAATTGGCAGTCTTGACGCGAATACTGCCCGTCGTCGCGCGGCCCGAGCCGTCACTGATTTCCGTCCAATTGCCAGCCCAGGGCAGCTGCCCGGTGCTGCCGGTATAGACGTTGCCCGCAAAGCTGTCGGCGATGGTGGCCACGTATTGCTGGTACGTGACGCTGGTGCTCGACGCCACGTACGTCGTGGTGGTGGTCGGATAGGGATCGTAGATGTGAATGTTGTCGAGCGTCGTCGTGCCGCCGTTGAAGAGCGTGAGCGTGTACGAAAGCGTCCCGCCCGGGTTCACGGTGGCGGGCGACGCTGGAAATACGCTCTTGAGCAAGATCGGATGATCACCGGTGGTGATCGAGCACGCTTGAGCGGCTGCCGAATTGCTGCCCAAGTCCACGTCGCTCGACGTGGTCGTGCCAGTGACGGATGCGCTGAAACAGCCGCTCGCGGTGACGCTGCCTTTGACGACGATCGTTACCGGGCTGCAGCCATCCAGATCGCCCACCGGGCAGTCGTAGGTGTTGGCATTGGGTGCAACTCGAGGCGTACAAACGATGCCGCTCGGGGTCGTCGTGATGGAATTGACCGTGTACTGGCTGCTTGGGGGCACCGTAAACGAGACGACGGAGCTTACCGTCGGCAAACCGCCGATGTCGTTGGCCGTGACCGTGTAGTCGAGCGATTGGCCGACGGTGGGATTATTGGTGCTCGCGCTCACCGTGACCGCCAAATCGGGCAGACCCAAAACCGTCGTATCGCGAGCGTCGAATGCGACGCGACTACAGCTGTCGGTCGCCGTGAGTCGGATCACACAGGGGGTGTTCTGGATGGAAGCCGCGGGCGCCGTGAACGTGGTGTTTGCGGTCGTGGGCGTGCCGAACGTGCCGCCGCAGGAACTCGTCCATTGGTATGAGCTGATCGAGCCCGAGGAACTCGCGGTCGACGTGAGGTTCACCTGGGTAGCGCCGAGCAGTTTGGCCGGCACCGAGGCATTCACGACCACGGATTTGTCAGCAGCGTTCCAGAGGATGAAGTTGAGGAATGCGCGCTGAGCCGCAATCTGATCGGCGCTGCTGCCGGCGAAATTGTGAGACCCCTGATACATCACGACGCCCGAGCTCGAGAGGCCGTAGCCGCGCCCGTATGCGATCTTCACCGCGGGCCCAGGTGATTTACCGGCGAGCATTTCAGGTTGATCGGGATCCCAAACCGAAACGCGCGTCGTGGGGCGCCAAGCGCCACCCAAGAATGGCAAGTAGACCTGCTCGGAGCCGCCCGAGAGCGCGCTATCCACGCCGCCCAGGAACTGCATCACCGGCTCACTCAACGCACTCGCGCTGTAGTTGTACGGCGGGTAGCCGCCCGTATGATTGGCGAAATTGATCAGGCCCGTGGTGGACAAGAAGTCCATGTCGGGCACTCCGTCCGCATTGCCGTCGATAGACTCGAGCACCGAGACCGCGTGGCAACCCGACCACAAGAACCCGCCATTCGTGACGAAGCTCTTCAGATTGCCGTGATTGGCCCACGTTGGATCCGCGTGCGGGAGCACGAACATGTCTTGGCAAGTATTGAGTGTGGTCGGGAGCTGGACCGGGAAAGTCGGGAATCCCGCGGCAGTCAGGTAGCCTTGGGCCACTGCTCCATATTGAGGATCGAGCACGATGTTCGGGAAGCCCGTCAGCCGCTTGAAGTAGGTGGGCGGCGAGAACGCGGCCTTCGTTGGGCCGTACACTTGCACGCCCTGCGCAATCCACTTGGAGACGGTGGTTTGTGTGGACTTCACGAACGCGCCTGGAATGACGAAGGCGCTGCCGCGGAACGCTCGACCATCGACACTGAAGTCGACGTCCGTGTTCGCGGTCTTGCTCGTGTTGTAAGCCCAAATGAGCGGGATTTTCTGGTTTTTGACCAGATCGTACGCGAGGCCATACGGCTTGAGTGCGTTGCCCTGAGTCTGCGGAGTGGTCCCCAGATCGACGATCAGCGCGCCCGGATCGGTGTCCGTAGCGCTACTCGTGCCGCCTGCTCCAGAGCTGCCACTGCACTGAGTGACCGCCTCGCGGTGGCTTGCTGTCGCTTGCTCCGGCGCGTGATGGCTACTACACGCAGCCGCGGCGAAGGCCGCCACGCCAGCGCAGATCCGAAGTAGACGTGAAAGTGATGAATGACGAGCTGCAACTTTCATGTGGACTCTGATGGGCTCGCTGATGTGCGGTAACCGAACCGCGGCGCGGTCCCGTGTCCTCCGCCGCCGCCTTCAGGGCGACATGCGACCACAGCTATGCGGCTCATAAGTAGCCGGTCTCGATCTGAGTCTAATTTTGATCGCGAGCCGCGGACTGAGTTTTTCTCAGCATCAAACGCAACTCGCTCGCGCCAAAATGCTGGCGCTGTTGCAGTCTTGTGCGCGCGGATCTCGCCGCGCGAGTGCTGTTGATTTGCGCGCCGCTAGCCGACGAGATCGGCGCGATTCAGCCGCCGAATCGTGGCAAAAATCGCGCCCATTCCCAGCGCGAGCGGCCAACCCACGCCGACCAGCAAAGTGAGTCGAGGACCAAGAGTCGTTGCCAACCAAAACCCGACTGGGCCCAGTACCGAAAGTTCCGGGTCGATGCCGGTGAGGATCGCCAGTCGGCCCGCTTCCGCGGGATTGGAGGCGGCCAATGCGAATACGACGCCGGGCAACAACTTGAAGCGCAAGAGCAGCGCAATCAGACCGAAGTCGTGCAACGCGGTGGAGCCAAACCAGGCCAGGAGCGCATACACCGTCGCGCGCTCCGGCGTGCGAGCAACGCTCGACAACCACAGACCGAGAGCGACGAAAGCCCAGGTCAGCGCGATCGTGACGAGCAGACTGCGTGTGACGAGCGGGAGCAACCCAGGTTCGTCCATAGCCGCACCAGCAATGGAAGTGCCAGCCAGGAGCAGCGCGAGCGGCCCGACAATCACCAGCACGCGTGAAGCGAGCACCGCCCAGAACCAATCCGTACGCCGGCACGGCTGACTCAAGAACAACTCGAAGAAGCCCGAGCTACGCGAGCCCACGACCGACTGCGCGGTTGCCACCAGCGCAACCAGCGGCAGCACGATCACCACGGCATTGCACAGATTGAGCACGACGCGAGACAGCCCGGTAAAACCGAGCACCGAAGATTCGCGCAGGCCGAGCCATACGAAGGCGCCGAAAACGAGCACATAGACCAAGCCTGTGAACGACACCCAACGCGAACGCAGCGCGTGCGAAAGCTCTAGTCGAAAGAAGGCTCTCTGTGCTTTGGAGACCGCGTTGGTCATCGCTCGCTCCCGCGCGCCAGGCGTTCACGCGCCGCTTCCTCGACCGCGGTCCACGAGAGCGGTCCAGTTTCGGAAAACTCGAAGCCGTAGTCCATCGGCGTTCTGGCCCCTTTCGAGAAGTGCGCGCTGTCGGTCGTGACCCAGTTGCCCTTCGCGTCGCGGACCCAGGCGCGACTGGGCGCGTCCTTTCGGCGCGTCAAGAACGTGGCCATGCAACCGACGTCGTCGAAGTACAGGCGATCGCCCTGAGCGGTCAGGATTTGGGCTGCAAACCGCGGGCTACTGACCAGCATGGCGCAGCTCGAGCAGGCTTGCTTGCCCCACACGGGATCGGTCGGAACATCTGCGCTGCTCTGGCAAGCCATGCCCAGCGCAAATAGGGTGCTCGCGACGAACCGCTTCACGATGCCACCGCCCGCAGTTGGCAACTCCTGCCGTGGTGGACGATGAGCCCGTCCCGCAGTTCGATCACGCGGCCCACGAAGTGCTCGACCTCTTCGAGCCGGTGCGAACAGAAAATTGAGATCGAATCTTGCGGACGCTCGGCGAGCTGAGCGAAGAACGCTGACCGCGCGGCGAGATCGAGGTTGGCCGTTGGCTCGTCGCACACCAAGATCTCCGCGCGCGTGGCCAGAGCCAACGCTGCTAGGAGCTTTTGCCGCATGCCGCCGGAAAGATCGCGGAACCTCGTGCGTCGATGTTCGCCGAGGTCGAGCCCGAGCCTCCTTGCGCAAACTTCGACGGCGCTCGACTGAATGCCTCTCAACGTGGCGTGGGCGCGCACGACTTCGAGCACCGAGGCTTCGATCGGGGGCGCTACCTGAGGAATGTACGCGACGCGCGCCAGCGCCCGAACCGGGTCACGGGTGACGTCGACGCCGTGGATCGTGATTTTGCCCGAGAAGCGCAATAGCCCGAGCATTGCCCTGAGCAACGTGGTTTTGCCCGAACCATTCGTGCCGACGAAGGCGACGCGCTCGCCGGGAGTGATGGTTAGCTCGACCGAGCGCAATGCATGCACGTTGCCGAACGACTTCGACACGCTGACAATCTCGATCATGGTTGCCTCGTCACGGTTAGTGGGGACGATACCTCTGGACTTGGATCCGTGATCAGTACTCGGCTCGAGAGCACTGGCACGACGTGCGAAATGGCATCGATCAGTCCAAACGCGACCGTGCCTTGGAACAGCTTGAGTGAGGGCGTGGCATCGCCGAGTTCACGCGATAATTGGGTCAGTTGGAAGGGGACGTCTCCGACCGAGTCGGCGTTCAGATCAAAGCCCGCATATTCGGACCAATGATTGTGGGAGAAGCGCGCCCGCAACGGCTCGCCTTCGGCGTCGAAGTCGACCAGAGCCGCGTTGTCGTGGAAGTCATTGCGCTCGAAAGTCAGCCCCGCTTCAGAACCCAAAAATCCGAGTGCGACCTCGTTCAGCGCGATCATGTTGCCGGTAAACGTCACCGGGAGGCTTGCCGTGTGGGGCGTTCGGTCGAGGTAAATGCCCGTCGTATTGCCGACGATCCAATTGCCGCTCAGATCGACGCCGTCGCTTTCTTTGAAGCCAATGCCCATGCCCGCAGCTCCGCGAGCACCCGCGAGTACGTTGTGTTCGACGTGCAGCCTGGAGCTGTACATCGAGAAAATCCCGACGACGTTGCCCTCCAGACGAGAATTCTGGACCACTGAGTCGTGCGCGTACATGAAGTGTGAGCCGTAGCGACAGCGGCGGACCGTGTTTTCAGCGAGCGTCACGCGCCGCGAGTACCAAACGACCACGTCGCGGGCACCTTCCACGACGCTCCGTTTCACTGCGGAATCGTTCGATTCCCAGAGCTTGATGCCGTCACCGCGCAGCTCGGCGTCCATCCCGGACAAGCCGTCGACTCGACTATGATCGACGAGGCAATGATCGCACAGCCCCAAGGTGATGCCGAACAGCGAGCCCGTCACGTGGACGTCGGCAATTCGAATGCGCGCGCCCTTGGCGCGAATGCCTGCATCCTCCGTGGTCTGACGGTGCCCGGAGTGTCGGACGCTCAAATTCTCGAGGCTCACGTCGTCGCTCTCGATGTCGATGACGGTGCCAATTCCGGCGCCGTCGATCACCGCTGTTCCGTCGCCGCGCACCACGACCGGACGGCGAATCACGACTCCGTTGTGATAAGCAGCACCGCGCAGCCCAATCCGCCTCGGACCCGCGGGATCGTCGAGCAACCGCTGTAGTTCGCTGCTATCGCGAGCCAAGACGAAGCTGTTCGGGATGGGCTGGAGTGACGGCCCTGCGTCTGGCCCAGGCGGTTTTGGTCCGCTCAGCTGAGGCTCGCTCGGGCGGGAGCTGGCTAGCGCAGTCAACGCGAACAGCGCAATGGCCAGACCCAAGGTTGCTCGACGAAAGTTCATGCAGACTTCTCGATCTCGCGTGGGTTGCCGAGAAAGTGCACCGGGCAAACATCCTTGCACTTGGCTGCGTGCGGACACTGAGCACACACCGCGCGTTGTCGAAACTCGACCGCGGCTGCGACCAGCACCACTCCGGCGACGCTCGCCCAGAAGCCGAGCGCCGGTTCGGCGAAGGTCATGAATTGGCCAATTTGCCCGTTGCCGAACATTTGCGGAGTGAACGGCGGCACGTGGAGCGGTGCGCGCGGATCGAGCTGATGCCCAAAGGCGTACAGCCAAGCGAAGCTGTCGACCACGAACCCAATCGGGAAGAGCAGGGCGGGGATCACTGCCAATCTGCCGGTGCGACGACCGAGCGACAGGATCCCCGCGAGCACCGCCAAGCACACGCCAGCAACGCCATAGCTCGCGTACGCGCGCTCGATGGGAGCAGCCTGCACGAGGTGCCGCATGCCGATGTAGTGGTTGAGCATGTCGATCTCGTGCACGTCCCCTTGCAGGCCGGTCAGCGCGATCTCGAGCCGCAGCCCGTGCGGGTACTGCGGCGCGTAGAGCGTGAATTTCCACCAAGACAGGGCAAAGGAGAGCGCGAATGCCGCCAGGCCGAGAGTGGCCAGAGCCAAGGTCGCCCAACGCCGAGCACGGGGTGCCTGCCCGACGACCGGCAGCACCTTCAAGTGATGGACGCCCGAACGTTCCGGCAGTTTACGTTGTTCGGCAAGCTTGGCCATGGCAGCCTCAGGCGCCTTTCGGTTTGACCAGCAAGTAGCCGGCCATTTCCAAGTGCAACGCCGAACAGAACTCGGTGCAGTACATCGGGAACACGCCGGGGGTATCGGCCACGAAGCTCACGTTCTCGTGCTTGCCCGGCTCGAGGCTGAGATCGATGTTGTGCATGTTGATCGTGAAGCCGTGCGTGGTGTCCTCCGCGGTCTCCAGGTTCGTGATGTGGATGTTCACCGTGTCGCCCTCGTTTACCTCGATCTGATCGGGCACGAAGTGACTGCGAATCGCGGTCATGTACACGTCTACGGTGGTGCCGTTGCGCACGATGCGCTCTTTGCCGCCTTCTACGGCATTGGGATCGCGCTGTCCCGTGTAGATGTCCGTGCCGACCGGGTAGGTTTGCCGCGGATGCAGTTTGTCGATCTTGATCATCTGCGAGTAGTGCGGCTCACCGATGCCGATCGGCGTGTCGGACAAGAGCCGCATCTTTTCGCCCGTGATGTCGATCAATTGGAAGTTCTGAGGGTAGAGAGGGCCGACGGGCGTGAAGCGATCGATCGACATCTTGTTCATGGCCACGACGTACTTGCCGTCCGGACTCACCGTGTCGCCTTCGGCTGCCATGATGTGTCCAATGTTGTAGTGGACCGGTAGCTTCTCGATCAGCTTCATGTCCTTCAGGGACCACTTGGCGACCTTGCTCTCGATGAACACCGAAGTGTATGCGTTGCCGGCGTTGTCGTAGACCGTATGCAGCGGACCGAGGCCAATCTCGACTTGTCCTCGAATGGCATCTTTGAAGGCCAGGATTGGCACCCCGTAGGCGTCTTTGCCCTCGTATTGCTTGCTCTCGATCAGCTGTTTGATCTTCGAGAACTCGAAGACCGTGGCGTGCGTGTCGAGCTTGCCTCCGACCACGATCGCCGTGCCGTCCGGCGTCACGTCGCAGCCGTGCGGGCTCTTTGGCTCGCCTACCAGAGTCAGCACGCCTTCGGCGCCACTCACTGCCAGAGGCAAGACTTTCATGCCCTTGATCGTGACGCCCTTGCCGGCCTTCACCAACGACTCCGCCTTACGGAAGTCGATGATGTGCATGTAGTCCATGTCGTTCTGTGAGGCGCCGCTCTCGATCGGCGGCTTGCCTTGGAGCGTGCCGCCCGTGGCAAGCTCGGTGTTGAACGAGTTGATGAATGCCCAGCCATCGCTCACCAGCTTGCCGGCGTCCGCGAGATCCTGCGTGTACGGTGGTAGCTCGACGCCAAAGCTCTGGCTCGGATCGATGCGCTTCTTCTCGCGGTCGAACTTCCAGAACACTGCGACTCCGCGGTATTTGTCCTTATAAGTGCTGAGTGGGGCGTAATCCCGGCCAAGAGGCGTCGGGTATTGACTGGTTTCGATCACGTAGTTCGTATTTGGGTCGACGAACGCGCCGCCGTGATCGCTGCCGACCAAGGGATTGGCGACGATTTGTTTGGTCGCAAAATCTTCGAGATCGACGACGGCCACGCGCCCGTTGGCCTTGTCGTTCACGAACAGGAATTGGCCATCGTAGTCACCGTTCGTCTCGGACAGATTCGGGTGATGTACGTCGGCCCAGGCAATCCGCTTATTCCCTTGCGCACCCGCCGCCAGAATCTTGTCGCTGCCGCCACCATAGCCGTAGCCCTGCCAAGGCTCGGGCGTGAACACGCCGATCACTTTCAGCAAGCGCATCGAAGGCACTCCCAGCACCAGAATCTGCCCAGATTGCCCGCCCGAGGCGAAGATCATGTACTCGTCACGCTTGCCCGAAGGGACAAAGGTTTTCAGCGCTGCTTCGACATCTGATTCCGTCAGGTGACGCGCGGCCATCAGCTGCTTGATCGAGGTCGAGGCCCCCAAGTTGCTGGGAGCTTGGCTCTTGGCAAATTCCTTTGCCGCCTTGTTCTCGCACGAGAGTCCAGCGATTCCGACCAACGTTGTCATTACACCGAGGGCCAATGCTCGCCTTGCAATTTGCATCTTTTTTGTCTCCATCCAGTGGGTGCGCGGGGGCAGGGTGGTGACTCGACCTCCGTTGGGCACGATTCGACGTCTGCCGTCGCGCGCGCCAGGTAGGCGCGCGCGTACGGTTGAGTGTGGAACTCTCGCGCGTCTCGCCTGCCGAGGCGTG
>Ga0164309_10001420_pt1 | contig 11697 bp, 10 predicted proteins | sample Whisoiple_247_MG_FD_109984 | JGI IMG/M metagenome (GOLD analysis project Ga0164309, IMG submission 109984) | Soil microbial communities amended with fresh organic matter from upstate New York, USA - Whitman soil sample_247_MG | ecosystem: Environmental > Terrestrial > Soil > Unclassified >... | reverse complement strand
CTTCGCACCGAGTCGGTGCCAAAATCGATCCCGATGACACAAGCCGAACTGCTCACGAGACTCGTCGCGTGATGTGGGCTGTTTCCAGTGCTCCTCTAGCAGTGGAATGCCTCGAATAACTGAACATCGTTAGACGCAATGTAGGCAAACGGCCATTCCCGTCGCGTAAACGACAGTCTCTTTCCGAATCGCAAAACCCCGCGGATCTCGTGACAAGATCGCGCTTAGTCGACAATCCATGGGCTAAATGCGAAGCAGCTATTGGTACGGGATTTCTTTTGGCTTGATTTTGGCTTCTCTTGGGATCGGTTGCGCGCTCACCTCGAGCGACGCGGGCACGGGCGCTGTCCCGTCGGCCTACAACGCTGCGATCAGCGAGTGCCTTGGAGGTCCGCCACCAACCACGGACGCAAACGCGGCGAACAAGGGACCCTGCGATATCTATGCCCTCGACGGTGGGCCGTGTGTCTCCGCTCACAGCACGGTTCGGGCTCTCTATGCCTCGTTCGCGGGGCCGCTCTACCAAGTGAAGAAAGCCAACGGCACAGTCCAAGACATCTCGCCTCTGGCGCCCGGTGGCTTCGCCAATTCAGCTGCTCAAGACTCCTTCTGTGGCGAAGATGCCTGTACCATTTCGATCATCTATGACCAGTCGGGCAAGGGGAATCACCTGACGAAGGCGCCTCCGGGCGGCGCAAAGATGACCGCCGGCAACGAAGCAAATGCCAAGGCTTTGCCAGTCACGTTCAGTGGCCACAAGGTGTACGGCGTGAAAATCGTCCCGGGTATCGGCTACCGGAACAACAGTCCGTGCGGCACTGCGACTGGGGACGAGCCCGAGACCGAATACATGGTCGTCGACGGAACCGTCTTTAATGGTGGCTGCTGCTTCGACTACGGCAACATGGAGACGAGCAGCCGGGATGACGGCGAAGGCACGATGGAAGCCGTCTACTTCGGCAAGTGCACGATCTGGGGCAAGGGTGACGGCAACGACGGCCCTTGGATCATGGGCGACCTCGAGAACGGTCTTTGGGCTGGAAATTCCAGCCCGTTCGGCGAAAACAAGCCCATTACCTGGAAGTACGTGACGGGCATGGTGAAGGGGGACGTCGCGGGCAGCAATCACTGGACGATCAAGTATGGCAATGCGCAATCGGGCGCGCTGCAAATGCCGTTCAGCGGTCCGCGCCCCAACCCGCGCTACATTCCCATGCGTAAGCAAGGCGCGGTCGGGCTCGGCACCGGCGGTGACAACAGCAACGCCGCGACCGGCAACTTCTTCGAAGGCGTCATGACAGCGCGCTATTCGTCGAACGCCGCGGACGACGCGGTGCAGGCGAACATCGTGACGGCGTACTCGCAAAGCACGCCCTGAGCTTCGCCTGAATTCAGGTTCGGTCGCGAAACGAGAAGGGCCAGCCGCGCTGGCCCTTCAGACAAATCACGCTTTGCGAAGCCGGCGCACTCGGCGAATCACGGCGGTCATTGTCGGGATGCCGAGAAGCCACCAGAACGCGCCTCTTGCGGGGGCTTGCCCAAGACTACAGCCGTTGTCCGTCGAAGTGCTCGCTGACCCGGCCGCGCTTGGGTTACCACCGCTCACTGCGCTGCCACCTGTCGCTGGATTGTTTGCGGAACCGGCGGACGCGGGGCTGCCGCCGACTCCCGTCGCTCCGCTCTCGCCATTGGAGCTACCGGCTGCAGGCATCGCGCCCGCGGGGCCGAGCGCGTTGTCAGCAGTGAGCGAAAGCACCGCAAAGCCATCGACGTAATTCACGTTCTCGGGGGCGTGCGTCGAATGATTTTTCGGCGAACCCCAGTCGCCGGTGAGCCAGCCGCTGGGCAAGGCGGAGCCACTGAAGTCTTCTCGCCACGAGAGTGTGAATGCGCCGTCCTGATAAGCCGAGTATTGCACCCAGTCGATGTATTGGTGGACTGGCAGGGCGCTCGGACTGAAGTTGCCGCCAAACGTGGCGTCTCCTGGCCACACGTTGAAGTGGATCTGCATGCCGGCGGTCGCGTTGTCCGCAAATGCTTGGGCGGTCGCGCCAGTTTCGCGTCGGATCTCGGCGCCATCGACTAGCCACACGATCGCTTCAGGAGTCCACTCGTACGTGTACGTGTGATACGCGCCGCATAGGTCCAGCTGGAGCGGGTGCTGCTTGCTGTGGTCCGCAACTGGATTGCCGTAAAGCGGGTTCGTTTGCACGTGGCAATCGGCGCCGAGCTTCTCGAAGTCGAGCTCGTTCCAGAATGTGCCGGACTTTTCGGAGCCGTCTTTCCAAAGAAAGAAGGAGCTCACGACCCCGTCACCCGGAGCAAAGCGGAGTCGCGCTTCGAAGCGGCCGTAGCCGTACGACTTCGAGGAGTACAGTTCCGCGCTTCCGACAGCCAAACTGAGGTGCGAACAAAGAACAGTCGTAAGAAAGATCGGGATCTTTACGAGATTTTTCATCAAATAGTGTTTCTCGGACGAAGGCAAATGGCGGGCATGCTGCCGCGCTCGGGTTTGTGTTCGTGGTGTCGGCTTTGTCAAAAATTGATTCGTGTTCGAACGCGACAAAGACTCGTTGCAGGCAGCTTGCCTACCGGGCTTGCGATCGACATATTGATTCGTTCGAATGATCACCGAGCGAGTAACCCTCGCGTGTGTTGCTCTGCTCGTGTTGGGATGCGGGCATGAGCCGAAACCGTCGCCGTCTCAATCTGCGAATGCGACGAGTCCGCCGAGTCCCTCCGCGAAACGGGCCATCCCTCCGCCCACGCGGCTCGCGACGATGCCCACGTCGGCCTATCAGGCCACGATCGCCATGGATGATAACGCCGCGTACCTGATGACGAGCAACGCCGCGTATCGCCTGGTCGAAGGCGAGCCGCCTCAGGGCCTTCGACTCGATCTGGGAACAGGTCCGACGCTGACGCGAACGTCGTTCGTCTTTTGGTCGGGCGGGGCGATTTGGAGTGCGTCGAAGGAAGGCGGCGCTTCGCTTGAACTAGCGAAATTTCCGCATCAACCGCAGTACTTCGTGAGCTCGGAGGAAGCGTTCGCCTGGGTAGACCAGTCGGACGACGGCCAGTACACGATTCAGACGCTGGACGGTCGCAAACCTCGCATCTTGCTGTCGTCCAAGGGAGAGATTCGCGGGCTCGTCATGGTGGGCAGCGTCGTTTACTTCGTGCAGCGCCCGACCGACGACTCTTGGCGTATCGGTTTCGTCCGTGCCGATGGTGAAGAGCCGCGCTACGCGAACACGAAAAAGGGCCGCGCTCCAGCGCAGCTCACCGGTTCGGACGCGATCTACTTCTACGACCTAGACGCGAAGCGCATCGTTAGGTTGTCGCTCGACCTTCGGCAGGAGGAGGAGCAACTCAAAGATCTCGTGTGTTCGCCCATTCACGCGTCGACCCAGATCTATTGCGGCTGCGTCGAAGGCCTGTTCGACGTCGGCAAAGAGACGCACGTACCGCGCGTGCTCACCTACAATCGACCCGGCACGATCACGAGGGTCAGCTCCAATTCGAAAGCAGTTGCCTGGATCGTGGACGTCGGAGCAGAGCAGCTTGCGGTCGACTTTTTGCCCGCGCAAGCGGCGGCCGAGCCGTAGGGACCGCTCAGTTCGGCGGCACGGGCCGCCCGAGCTCGCCCATGAGCCAGGTCATTGCCGAGCGCGGCGTGGTGCCATTGACGAGACCCGTGTTGGCGACCCACGTTCTGCCGTTGATCCAGCCCCAGATGGTGATGCCTTTGACGGCCGCGGTGTTGCGGAAGACGGGGATTTGCGCCTTATAGGTCGCGAGTTGAGTCGCATCGTTGGCTTCGCCGATGTCGTACTCGGTGATGTAGATGGGCAGTCCGGTTCCAGTCGCCATCGTGTCCAGGTTCTTCTGAAGCTGCGATGCGGACATGGTGCGTAGCCCGTGAGACTGGCAGCCCACTGCGTCGATCGGAGCGCCCGCGGACTTGATCTGCTTCACGATGTCGATGAAGTGGCTCTCTTGGTCGCCGTACTCGATGTTGTTGTAGTCGTTCATGATCAGCACCGCATTCGGGCAGTACTGACGCGCCAACTTGAACGCCTTGGTGATCCAGCCGTACGTACCCGATTCACCGGCTCCCAAGTTGGCGGTGTAGTTGGGCGTGGTATGCGGTGGCGGTTCGTTCACGACGTCAATCAGGCGCGTGTTGGGGTAGCGCTGGCAGAAGGATTTTATCCAGTTCTCGACTTGAGCCAACGTTGGCGTACCGCTTGGCTGCTGCGAACCCCAAACGAACGTGTGTTGCTTGAAGATGATGTGGTTCGTCTCGGCGTATTCGTAGATGGCGTCCATCGCCGACCAGTTGAAGTCGCCACTGGCCGAGCGTTGAATGGAACCCCATTTCCCCGCATTTTCAGGGGTGATTTGGTCCCAATACTTGGAAAACTTCATGCCACCGGTGTCGACCGAGCTGCCGGTCGTGATGTTACCGACGAACTTACCGAGGGGCGGCGCTCCGCCCGAGGAAGTTCCACCCGAAGCGTGGCCTGCTGCGCCACCGGTTCCACCCATTCCGCCGCGACCGCTGGTCGAGCCGCCCATCGACGACTTTCCACCATCACCCACAGGAGTGGTGCCACCCGACGAACCTGCGCTGCCACCTTGCTGCTGAAAGCCGCCAGCGCCCGCGACAGTTGCAGCGCCGGTACCGCCGGCGTCGCTGCCGCCCTTGCCCGCGACGGCAGCGGCGCCGCTCGAGTGCACGCTGCCGCCTTCACCCAAGGAGCCTCCTTGTTCGCCGTTGTCGCTTGCACCGCAGCCGCCGATGCAAAGCGCTGCAGCCAGTATCAGCAGCTCAAGTCCGACCTTTCGTGCGCTGGCTCTCGTGCGCGAAAATTTCGTTTTCGCTACCTGTCCTTCGGCCGCGGCTGGTCTTGGCAGCATCATCATTTGGGCAATAGCGATCGCTGGCCATTTCCGTCGCGCAAAGTGTGGAGTCGTGCGCTGCGCCGGCTGCGACTCGTCGCACAAAAAATCAGCGATCGTCGTCGCAGCAAGGGACTGACAAATTCACCCCCTTCCCGACAGTCAATCGGCGGTGTCATTCGTAATGGCTGTGAACGACGCAGAAAAGCGAGCACGCCGGTTCCGGGGAGCGTGAAAAAAGATGAGCCGATTTCACCAGCGAGCGCCGTCTGCGAGGCATCCGTTCCCATGTTTAGGCGCCCTTCTCAGGTTTCACTGTCCTTAGTGGCAGGGGCCAGCCGTCGCGATGTGAGCGACGGCGAGCTCGCGCACGGCTTGGCTGCGGGGGAAGCCTGGGCCATCGGGATGGCATGGCACCGCTTTGCGCCGATGGTACTCACGATGGCCGAGCGCTCACTCGGCTCTCGGTCCGACGCCGATGACCTAGCGCAAGAGGTCTTCCTCAAAGTCTTCAAAGGCGCAAAGAAGCTGCAAGATCCCGAGAAGCTGCGCAGCTTCGTCTATTCGTTTGCGATCTTTGCTCTGAAGAGCGAGCTTCGCCGGCGCAAGCTACGCGGCTGGCTTTCCTTTTTGACACCCGAAGCTCTGGTCGAAATGAGTTCGCGGAGCGTCGATGTCGAATCGCGGGATCTCCTGCGCCGCTTCTACGCTTTGCTCGACCGCCTTTCGCCGCGCGACCGGCTCGTTTTTAGCCTCAGAGAGCTAGAGTCAATGACCGTCGAGGAGATCGCGGAGGTCATGGACATTTCCGAGTCCACGGTCAAGCGCTCTCTGGCGCACGCCACGATGCGTCTCTCCGCCTGGATCACAGGTGACTCGGAGCTCGCGGACGTTTTCGATACACGACGGTGGCAGCGATGAACTCCCGTGATCGACCGAGCGATCTGCGAGGGTTGCAAGCGCTCACGAAATTCGTTCGTGACTCCGTACAGCCGCCCACGGCTGCGGCACTCGATCGAGGGCTCAAGCGGCTCATGGAGCGCGCCACGAACCGGAGACTTGTGCGGCCTAAGTGGCTCCATTGGTCACTCGCGGCGGTGTTGGTTCCCGTTTTGGTGTTGGTCGCGGCGAAAGTCACCTCGCTTACGCGCGCGCCGGTACGCGAATTGCCAGCACTCGTCTATCGAGTCGAGGGAGGGAGCGTTCTCGCTGGAGGCTATTTGCGCGACGCGGGAGAGGGAGGCGTTCGGCTCATCTTCAACGACGGCACCAAAGTCGTGTTCACGAGTGGGGCCCACGGACGCTTGCGGGCCGTGGACAAGGAGGGCACTCGCGTGGTGATCGACCGAGGGACCGCTTCCTTCGACGTCGCACGCAGCAACGATCGACGATGGTTCGTCGAGGCCGGACCGTTCTCCGTTGCCGTCAAGGGCACATTCTTTCACGTCTCGTGGGAGCCTTCGAGCGAGTGCTTCGAACTTCGACTTCAGCATGGCAGCGTGGTCGTCAGTGGCCCGATTGCCGGCGGAGACATCGAGCTGCGAGCTGGGCAACGCTTGCTCGTGAACCTGCCCAAAGCCGAGACATTGATCAGCGAGATAGCCGAAACGGCTGCGCTGCAGAGCGCGACGCCTCCGTCCTCACCGCCACCGCCGCAGACTAGCTCCAACGGCGCTCCCGTGAAGAGCTCGTTGCCAGCAGCGGCGCCGGCCACCAGTAGCGATAGCAAGACCGAGCGCAAACCGTCCTGGTCCGAGTACCTGGCTCACGGCCAGTGGGATCGAATCTTGGCGGAGGCCGAGGCCAGAGGTGTCGATGCGACGCTAGAAACTGCGTCGAGCGACGAGCTGTTCGCGCTCGCCGATGCGGCACGCTACCGCAGGCGCAGTGACTTGGCGCGGGCCGCGTTGCTCGCTCAACGTCGCAGATTCGCGGGCTCTGCGCGTTCGAACGATGCGGCTTTTTTACTGGGCCGTGTCGAAGAAACCCGCGATCGCACGCGGGCCATCGGCTGGTACGACGAGTACCTCGAGCGCGCAGCAACTGGCAGCTATGCCGCAGAAGCGTGGGGGAGGAAGATGGTGCTGACCAACGAGCTCAAGGGGCGCGCGAACGCGCGACCTGTCGCCGAGGAGTACCTTCGTCGGTTTCCGAAGGGCAGCTATGCCGGAGCGGCGCGCGCCTTGTGCGCCGACCCATGAGCGCTTCCCGTGCGTTGGTTCCGGCTCGCTCTGTCTTGTCTGTTGTGGCTCTCGTGTGTTCGGCCCGCATTCGCGCACACGGTCGTATTGTTGCGCCCGCCCAACCGCTCGCCGGCAACGGTTGAATTACTCGAGCGGCTCAGGGGGGAGTTGCTCTCGATAGGATTCGAGGTGGTCGTTCGCGCTCGCCCCGAATCAACCAGCACGTCAGTGTCCGAGTCTTGGCAGAGTGTTCTGGCCGCGGAAGCTCACTGCGACGCCGCGCTCGATGTGGTCGGAGACTCCGTCGCGGTCGACGTGTGGGTTTTCGACCGCAACCAGAGATTGGAACTGCTAACTCGCGTGAAGGTCGACGACAATAGTGAGAACTACTCCAAGGGCTTGGCGATCCGGGTGAGCGAGGTGCTGCGAGCGCGGCTGCTCGAGGCGCAGTCGGACAACGAGCAGCTGCGGCCGAGTGGCGCGGTCTCAGCGACGAGCGCCGAGCCGGTTCGTATCGCAAGTCGAGGTGGTGAGCGGGCGGGCCCCTTGGGTTTCGAGTTGGGCGCCGCGGCTTTCACCAGCTTGGACGGCGTAGGTCCGGGGATCACACCGTTGATTCGCCTCGACTGGGCGATCGGCTCCAAACTGACGCTGCAAATGACGCTCGCGGGATTCGGGACGCGGCCGAGCATCACGGCGCCAGCAGGTAAAGCAGGGGTCACAACGCAATACGGTCTATTGGGTGCTCGTTACCAATTGGGCCTTCAGCATCGATTGCGGCCGCTTGCTGCGCTTTCCCTCGGTACTCTTCATACCGCGGTCGACGGCCAAGCCGAGCCGCCCTGGCAAGGTCACCTTGTCGATCAATGGTCGTTTCTGGTCGACGCGAGTTTGGGCGCCGTGTTTCAGCTCTCGCAACGATACGCAATCTATCTAGCCGGACATGCCCAATTGGCGGAACCTTACGTCGCGGTGCATTTCGGCGAGCAGCGGGTCGCATCCTCGGGCAGACCGAATCTCGTCGTCTCGTTGACGTTTGGAGCGTGGCCGTGACCGCTCGTCGTTGCGCAATCGGTGCGAGCGCGCTGCTGCTACTGCTCCTCGGCTGCACACGAGCCGACCTCTACGCCATCACCGAAGGTGTTGGCGATGCGACGTCCGGTGGAGCGCCGAGCGAGCCGCCCGCGAGCTGCCCCACTCCGACGCTCCCCGCAGGGGATTCAACCCAAATGATCCAGGTCGGTTCGCTCACTCGCAGCTTCGTTCTGCACGTGCCGAAGGCCCCGGATGGTTCGAAGCCGGTGCCTCTCATCGTGGATCTTCACGGACTAGGCAGTTCAGGAATGAATGAACTGCAGAACTCACCGTACCCCGCGGTGACCGATGCCGAGGGCGTCGTGATTGCGTTCCCCGATGGCTTGAAAGGGCCGCTCGGAACTGCTTGGAACTTAGGCCCGTGCTGCGTTGCAGACGTCGACGATGTAGGCTTCATTCGAGCGCTCGTCGCCCAGGTGCAAAGCACTGCTTGCATCGATTCTCGGCGCATCTACGCCGTCGGTGTGCTCACGGGCGGAGGAATGGTTTACGACCTTGCGTGTCGGACCGCAGATCTCTTCGCCGCCGTCGCACCGGCGGCGTTCGATCTCCTGCAAGAGGACGTCGACGAGTGCATCCCGAGTCGCCCCATCACGGAGATTTCGTTCCGCGGTACCGACGACCCACGCGTGCCCTACGCGGGCGGTGCGTCCGCTCTAGTGCCCGGGATGCCGATTACTTTTCTCGGTGCTCGGGCGACGTTTCAGCGTTGGGCGCAGATCAATCGCTGCACGGGCGCGGCGTCGCTGGAAGACAGCAACGGATGCTCCTCCTATTCGGGCTGTGACGCGGGCGTCGAGGTTACGCTTTGCACCAAGCAGGGCGGTCGGGACGAGCCAGGCAATGCCCGAATTGCTTGGCCCGTCTTGAAACGCCACACCCTCTAACCTCGTCGAATGCTCAAAACTGATTCAGGAAGTCCCAAGCCTTTTGGTACTCCCAGCTGTTGCCCTGACCGGGGTCCTTCGGATCCGGGGTGTGGGGGCCGTTGAAGGAGCAGAACTCTTCCGGATAGCCGCTCATGCAACCCATGAGCGTAGTGCAGGCGTGATTGCCGCTGGTCACCTTTTGCGGTGTCGCCCAGGTGCAGCCGTTCGCCTTCGCGAAATTTTGAGCCAAGAGCATGCCGTTGCCCACCTGACAGCCGCTGCTGTTTCCGTCGTAGCAGAGGACGTCGTCGGCCGTTCCGTGCGAAGCGTAGTAGCCGACTGGCTTGCTGGGTGTGCATTGCCCGCTCAGTTGAGAGCCCGAATAGACGGCAATGGCTCGGATGTAGCCGTTCGTCGCACCGAGGGGACGTTCACACGCCGTCGCGTAGGACATGCTGCCGCCGTAGCTCCAACCGGTCGCAAAGATGCGATTCGTATCGATACAGAAGCTTTCCTCCACGGCCTTCACGACAGCGTCCGCGAAATTCATGTCGGAGTCGTTCGGGTTCGGCCAGCCACAGCTGCTCTCGCCGTTGCCCGTTCCGGAGCACGGGGCATTATTCAGCTGCCCGTTCGGCGCAACGAAAATGGTCGTGTCGTTCGAGAGTGGTTGAAGGTGATAGTACTTGTTCGCGTACATCTGATTGTCGTTCCCATCACGCTGGTGATAGGCGATGACCAGTTTGTACGGCTTCGTGTTGTTGTAGTTGGTCGGGACGCTCAGAATATACCGACGTTGCATGCTGCCGACGGTGATCGGGATATTCTTGCCGTTGTTGTACATGTTGCTCGCGATCGTCGGCGCTTTGCCGCAACCCGCTGACATGCCCGTTGTGGTCGAGCTGCTGCCGCCAGAGCCGCCGCTCGCCCCGTTACCCCCGGTGCCACCGCTCTTGCCGCCCGCTCCGCCGGTGCCGGAGCCGCCACTCGCGCTTCCGCCGACGCTACTCGCATGACCCCCGACACCGCTGCTCGAGCCGGCACTGCCGCCTGCGCTGCTCCCTCCGCTCGAATTCACACTGCCGGCGATGCCCGATGCCCCGTTGCCGCCGGCGCCGCTGCTCTGCCCGCCAATGCCGCTGCCGCCCACCGCGGCACCTGCCGAGGCTGTGGCGCCTGCTTGACTGTGATTGCTGCGGCCAGCTGACCCAGGCGCGGAAGGTTCCGCGTTGTCACTCGAGCACCCGGCGATCATGAAGCCCGCGCCCACCGTGCACGCTAAAAAGGGGAGAATCTGTCGCTTCGTACGCTTCATTGGCAATCTAGGTCCTTCTACTCGCGAACAACAACACCGCGCATCGCGCGCACACGGTGTCATTTTTGTCGCTCAATGCCACTAAGGAAATAGCCTTTCGTAATGCGCCTTTCGAGCATTCAGCCCGATCTTTTTTATGACAAAAACTCAGGTCACTGGACAACGCGATATTTCGCGCGAGCTCACTGGCACTCTCGCGCTTTGCTCGAGACAACTTCTCGCGCGACTCGACAACACGCGGACCGAAAGGATCGGAAGATCACACCCCCAGGTATTATTGGGTGCGATCATGCAATGCATTCGATCGTGGCGTAATCGACTGCTACAGTCGGAGATCGTCTGCTCACGTGTCATCGCACGTTCGTGCTTTCTCAAGCGAATGGACTCGAATATCCGATGTCTTCTGATTTCAAACTCATCGTTCCTAGTGTTGTTTCGCTTTGTCTGACTGTAGCTTGCCTGCCTGATCTCGATGCGCTGTCGGCTAAATATTCGGCAAACAGCGGAGGTAGCGGTGGCACTGGCAGCGGCGCCGGCGGTAGCAGCAGCGGCGGCAGCGGCTTCGATGAACCGGAGGCTGGGAGCGGAAACAACACCAGCGAAGGCGGCTCGCCCCCCAGCGATACGTGTTCGAACGACAAAAAGGATTCGAAAGAGTCCGACGTGGATTGCGGCGGCACCAGCAAGTGCGATCGCTGCATGGCCGGTTCGAAATGCACCGCGAACAACGATTGCGAAAGCGCTCATTGCAAAGGGACTACCTGTACGGAGGCGACCTGCACGGACGGCATCAAGAACCAGGACGAAACCAGTGCCGATTGCGGCGGGCACTGTCTCCCCTGCGACATCGATTTACCTTGCGATAACAATGCGGACTGCACTGGCGAATACTGTCGGGATGACGGCAAAACCAAGGTGTGCGCCGACCACTGCACCAGCGGTGTGAAAGAAGCGGACGAGACCGACAAGGATTGCGGCGGGTCGTGCAACCCGTGCGGTGACGACAAGGGCTGCAACGAGGCGAACGATTGCACGAGTGGGATCTGCGCCAACAAGCATTGCCAGAAAGCAACCTGCAGCGACCAGGTACAAAATCAGGACGAGAGCTCGACTGATTGCGGTGGTGTTTGTGCAGCCACGAAGCCATGCGGGATCGGCGTGCACTGCAACACCGAAGCTGATTGCGAAAGCTGGATTTGCTCGAGCGGCACCGGAAAATGCATCGCGGATACCATCGTGGTTGCGGCGAATGACGTCATCGACGACTTCGAAGATGGCGATTTCAACGCGGCTCCGCTCGGCGGGCGTGCCGGCAATTGGTACGTCTATG
>Ga0164309_10001419_pt1 | contig 11697 bp, 7 predicted proteins | sample Whisoiple_247_MG_FD_109984 | JGI IMG/M metagenome (GOLD analysis project Ga0164309, IMG submission 109984) | Soil microbial communities amended with fresh organic matter from upstate New York, USA - Whitman soil sample_247_MG | ecosystem: Environmental > Terrestrial > Soil > Unclassified >... | reverse complement strand
GCGGTGCCCGAGCCGAGCAAATGCCTCAGGTACAGGCCAGGTCGGAAAAAGCTGAGTTGTCGACCCGCGATGAACGCCGCCGGTTGCAGTGGGACGTCCGGGCGAAGTGCGGTCTTGCCGAGCATGAGCGACGGCTCACTCGCGAACAAGAACGAGATGCCGCCCGGATCGCTGCGGTTTTCGTACGCGGGTGGCAGTGCGATGCCGAGTACACCCGCCGCGTAGTACAGGCTTTGGCACACCGGCGCGGTGTGGTTCCCAATGTCCACGGCGGAACTCGGATCGAAGCCCAGCTCCTGAATTGCGCGACTGCGCCGCGCGATCACGATCGGCTCGATCAGCGCGAACACGCTGGTCAAAAGCGGGTCGGCCTGGGGATGCATCACCAGATCCAGCCAATCATCTTCCGAGAGCGCCGCTTGAGCGGGGGCGGCGCTGTCCGCGCGCATGCGCTTGTAGAAGCGCTCTTCGTCAGGCTCCGCCAAATTCAACACCGAGAGTGCTTGGCACAAGCACCAGGATGCGTCCGCTTGCTTGGTCTCGGTGTAGAGGCGGCGCAGCGTTTTGTACGAATCGTGGCGAAATGGATTTTGCCGCAATAGCACGGCTTGCGCGGCCACCGCCTTGTCCAGATATCGGCTCGGATCCGTGACGTACAGGTTGCTCAGGTGCTCGGTGCGCTCGCGGTTGTCGGGATCCAGCGTTTGAGCTGCCTCGAGTGCGTCAATGGCTTGATCGATGTGCCCGAGGCCCTTTTCGTACAAATCAGCCAGGGCGGTGAAGGTCTGCAACATGCCCGCGTGATCATCCGCTGCGCTGGTGTACGAGAGCTTGTGCTTGAGCCAGCGCTCGACCGCGGCGTGATTGCCGCGCGCCCGCTCGAGTTCGACCGCCTCGCTCAGCGCTTTGTCGAAGCCGGGCTCGAGCGCCAGCACTTGCTCGTAGAACTCGAGCGCGCGCGACGGCTCGCCAATCTGGCGCGCCGTCACGATCGCCGCTGTGTGCAGGTATTTCACCTTCTGCTTCGGATCGTCGACGAACTCGGCGAGCCGGATCACGACTTCGACCAGCTTGTTCCAGTCTTTCTCTTCGCTATACAGCTGCATCAGCTTGCTCAAGAGGCGTCGATCGTCCGGGTGCTCTTCGAGAGCGGCCACGAAGCTCTTGGCGGCCTGTGCGCGGTCGTTCAGCTTGGCAGAAGCCAAATCACCGATGTCGATCAGCAGCTGCACGCGCTCGTCGCCCGCGGCGAGGTCGAGGTGGCGCGTCTTGACCTTGATGACTTCGCCCCACTTTTCCTGGGTTTCGTAGACCTTGGCGAGCGCCACTAGCGGCTCGCTGGCGCTCGGATCGAGATCCGAAGCCTCGTTCAACGGACCCAGGCTGCCTTCGATGTCACCCGAGAGGCGCAGCGCCTCACCATAGCGGAAGTGCGCCTTGACGCGCGCGTCACCGCTGAGCACTTGCGAGAAGCGCGCCAGCAAATCGCGATACAGCTCGGCCGCTCGCTTGGGCGAGCCATGCTCGAAGCTGACCTGAGCCACGCGCGCGAGCGCGTCCGAATCATCGGGCGCGATGCGCAGCAGCGTGTCCATCGGTGCCAGCGCCTTTTCGGTGGAACCCGTCTGGCTGAGCGCGTCGACGTAGCGCACGAGCACGCGCGCTGCTTCTTTTTTGGCGAGCGTGTCGGCTCGCCCGGCAAGCTGCTCGTAGTGCGTCGTGGCTTCCATGAAGCGCTTGGCGTCGAAAGCGATGTCGCCGAGTACGGTCAAAGCGTCGAGGTTCGTCGGGTCGAGCGCCAGCGCACGCTTGGCGGCTTCCTCCGCGCGCTTGTCGTCCTTCATGTGGCTCTTGGCCAAGAGCGCCATTTGTCCGCACAAACGCGCTTTGCCGAGATCCCCCTCGGTTTGGGCGATTTCGCGCTCGAACAGCTGCAGCGCGGCGTTCAGATCGCCGCGCGCCGTGTATGCCTCGCGTAGCGATGCCGCCGAGGCGGCGTCCTTCGGGTTGGCGTCGAGCGCGCGCTTGTAGCGCTCGATCGCACCGTCGCGATCGCCGCGCGCTTCCAACATCTTGGCGGCGCGGATGAACTGCTCGGCCTTCGCTTCTGGACTCGACGCGCGGCTGGCCAACGCTTCGAGCGCAGCCAGCGCGGCGTCCGCGTCGCCCGTCGATTGGCGCAGGTGCGCCAAGGCTTCGAGTGCGCCCGCGTGTTGCGGATCGATCTCGAGCACGGCGTCGTACGCGACCGTCGCGCGCTCCGGTGAGCCGATTTGCTCCGCGAGCACTTTGCCTCGCTGCAACAGCAGCGGGAGCCGTTGGGCGGGGTCGGTCACGAGCTTGAGCTGACGCTCGTACAGCGTGGCCACGTTCTCCCAGCGATCCAGAGTCCGATAGTGGCGAATCAACGCGGTCAGCGCGTTCTCGTTCGCCGAGTCGATCGCGAGCAGACGCTCCAGCGCATCCGCCGCCTTTTCGTGGTTCAGGAACTCTTCGTCGTACAGCGCGGCGATTCGCTCCCAGAGCGCTACCTTTTGGCGCGGCGTGGCGGCAACTTCGACCTGCTGTGCGAGGTTATCCAGCAGGTCTTGAAAGCGACCCAGCTTCGAATACATGCGATCGAGGCCGCGCAGTGCTTCCAAGCTCGTTCCGTCGAGCTCGGCTGCAGCCTGGAAGCGCTTCAGCGCTTCTGCGTCATCGTGCAGGTTCGTCTCGTAGACCTCGGCAATACGGCACAGGGTCTTCTGCTTGTCTTCGCCGCGTTGAGCGTCGGCGCGGCGCTCCAAGATCTTCAAGAAGCCGCGGAAGTCAGCGGTGCGCTCGTAGATGCGCGCGAGTGCGTCACTGGCCTTCGCCTGACCCGGATCTTCGGCCACGATTTGCTCGTACAGTGCGCGAGCGCTGTCGGTGTCGTTCAGGCGTAGTTCGAGCAGCTCCGCGGCTTCAGCGCGTAACTCGCGCGCTTGCGCGGGCGAGGCTGCAGCGTCCGCGCGGCGCGTCAGTACCATGCCGAGCTCGGACCATTGTTGCGCCTTGCGATAGATGTCGGTCATGCCCTCCAGGGCGACCTCGTCCGCGGGCTCACGCTCCACGACGGACTGAAAGCAGGGCAGGGCCAAATCAGGCCGCTTCAGCTTTTCTACGTACCAATGGCCCATGCGATTCCAGATCGCATTGCTGGTATCGACGTCGACGTCCTCGTCCTGAGCGCTGCTCGCGCAATTGCTCAGCACCTCGCCCCAGGCGTCGTGGTTGTTGCCCGCGAGTCGCTCGATCTCGGCAACGACTGGGCCCTGACTCGGGTCTTCGCACAGCGCTTGGGTGAAGGCGACCAACGCTTGTTCGGTGTCTTTCAGCTCGCTGCCATAGAGCTTGCCAATCTCGAACATGACGCGCGCGCGATCGCTGGCGCTGTCCGCTTGCTCACTGCGCGCGAGCAACATCTCCACGACCTCTTCGAACTTGCCGAGGCGGCGTCGCGTATCTTCGAGCCCCGTCCATGCAACCCGGTCGTCCGGATCGAGCTCGGTCAATTGCAGGTAGGCGGCCTCGGCCTGTTCCAGGTCTCGCGCGCCATCCGTGGCGACGCGGGCAGCGCGAAACAAAAGGCTCTTCTTGGTCTGCTTGCCGCTGTCATCAGCTTCGATCGCGGCTGCTGCGTCGAGCAAGGCGGCGAGCACTCGCGGTGCGTCCGCGCCCGCGTCGACGCTGGCTTCCAGATCCAGCGCCGCGTCATCGCTGCTCGGATCCTTGCGCAAGGCTTCGATCTTGAGCTCGACCTCGGCTTCCGAGACTGCCGCTGGCGGTCGAATCGAGGCATGTCCTGCCTTTTCGAACAACGCGAGGACTTCGCTTGCGCTCTTTTGACGCCGCGTCGGGTCCTTGTCGAGCAAGCGCAAGATCAGTTCGTCCAGCTCCTTCGAGACGAAGCCGGGCGGAGCGACGCTGCTTGGCGGCGGTGGCTCGACCGTGAGGTGCGCGAAGGCAGCATCCAGCGCCGGCTTGTCGCCGAACAACGGCTTGCCGCTGAAGATTTCGTACAGCATCGCGCCGAACGAGTAGACGTCACTGGCGGGGTCGGCGACCAAGCCGCGGATCTGCTCGGGCGCGACCGTGCGCGGCGAACCCACGGTGGAGAACAACTCGTTCCGGCCCTTCACGACGCGCGCACGCGCGCGCAGGCGATCGGTGCCCGCGTCGACCAACAGCACTCGTTGTGAGCCATCAGCGGCGCGCACCAGGAGCACGTTGTCGAGCCGCAGATCGCCGTGCGCGATTCGTCGCCCATGGAGCGCTGCGAGCGGCTCCAAGACGCCACGGATCACGGCCTTGGCTTCGTTCAAATGCATCGGCCCGGAGCGCGAAATCCGCCAAGAAAGCGGCACTGCGTCGCGGTGCAGGTGAGCTATCACGTGACGGTCGCCGATCTTGCCGGCACTCAATTGCTGGGGCAGGCCGTCATGCGCAATTTGTGCGATCAGGCGTGTCACGGTCAGGTAGCGCTGCAATCCGCGCTGATCGCGGGTTGCCTCACGACGCAGTACCTTGAGCCGATACTCGCTGCCGTCCTTGCGCGCGACGTAGGACACCGCCAAGCGGCCTTCGCCCAGCTTGCGCAAGATCACGTACGGGCCAAACTCCGTCCCGATCTTCAGCTCTTCGTCGAAAGCGACGCCACTGACGCGCAGATCCAACACGCGTTCGTTGACCTCGGTGCGCGTCGCCAAGAGCGCGTCGCAGAGCGCTTCGATCGCATCGTGTTCGAGGCAATGCGCGGTCAGCGCGCCGGCGAAGGACGCCTTGGCCGCCATCCCACCCACGCTCTCTGGCTCGAACCCCAAAACGTCTCGGCTCAACGAAAGCAGGTCGGGGAGCTCGAACAGGCGCTCGAGCTCTGCACGAAGGATTTCCGTCTCGATCATGATGGTTGTTGTGTCTCGCAAGCGGTCAGTGCCTCGCCACCAGCCGGGTAGCCCCCGCCCTGGCGCGAGACGAATGGGCGAAACCATAGCCGATTTCTGGCCTGGATTCGCTGGCCGTGAGACGCTCTCGAGTGTGAGTTCTGGGTCACTTTTTTTGCAAAGGGTCATGCCTTTGGCCGTCCTTTCCGTGGCCGCAATCTCCGTCCCGATGATGATGCTGTCGGCGACTGGGCTGCCCCGGTTACAAGGCCTGCGCGAGGAGAAGGTGCGAGCCGACGACGAGGTGTCCCGCCTGTCCCAGCAGATTTGGGAACTTCGCGCCGAGGTGGCCCGAATCAAGGACGATCCTGCCGCGGTCGAGCGGGCGGCCAGGGACGAACTAGGCCTGGTTCGCCGCACAGAAGTCGTATTTCAGTTCCACGACTGACGGTTTGGGTCCCGAGGCGGTACGCGCATGCGTTATTGAAGCCAGGCCCCGCTGCCCGCTACCATTGCGCCAGTGTCAGCCGAGTTAGCCCGCCGCCTGATCCACAGTGGAGCGTTGCCCGCGCAGGTGGAGGCCGCGCTATTCGATGCCGTGAATCGGGGGGTGTCGTTGACGCAAGCAGTCAACGAGCTCTACCCGGAGCTGGTCGAGTTGCTCGAACGCGCTTTGGATCGCAGCGATTTTCCGGCGATTCATACGGTTCGCCCGCTTGCCGACTTGGTTCGCTCGCTGCCCGTCGGCATGTGTGAGCGGCTGCTCTCGTTGCCCGTGCGCCGTGATCCCCGCACTGACCGCATCGACGTGGCATCGGTGGACGCGCTCGATGGTCATGTCGCCAACGAATTCGCGTTTCATTTGGGAGTCCCGGTGCGCGTGTTGCGCGCTCCTTTTCCCGAAGTCGTTGCGGCTCTCGAGGGCTTGCAAGCGGCCGGTATCTTTCTTCCGGGGCTGTCCAAGATTGTCGCGGCCCGCTCATCAGAAAAGACCAAGGCCATCGAGCCACACACCAGTGCGCCCCCTGCGCAACGCAGCGACCCGGCTTTGCCGTTGATTCGCAAGTCATTGGCGCCGAGCGCCGCTTGGGTGGCGGACGTGCCCGCTTTTTCGATCATCGAGCCGCCCCCCGTCGAGCCGGACGAGACCCTGAACGAGCCGGTGTTGAGCTTGGGGCGCCCCAAGCCGTTCGCGCCGGCGGAGTTCGAGCCGGTGGGGCCGCCCTGGACGCTCGAGTTCGAAGCGGCAGTGCAAGCGTTCGATGCTGCCAGCACGCCCGAGCGCGTCGTCAGCAGTCTGTGTGAAGGGCTAGCTCCGGTTCGTGCGTTGGTGTTTGCGGTGCGGGGCACGAGCTTCGATGTGCGCGGTGGGAGTCCGGGCATGGGATCACCAGCGGAGCTCAGGACGATCAGCGTGCCAGCGGCCAGCGGTAGCATGCTCGACACGGCGACCAAGGTCGGCTTCTACCTCGGAGCGTTCGTGCCCATTACCGCGCTCGCGTCGCTCGAAAGCAAGTGGGCTGCGCCGCCCGGCAGTGATTGCTATGCGCGCGCGGTGAACGTGTCCGAGCGACCGAGTTTGGTGGTGTTGATGGCGGGGTTCAGCGAATCGACCGAAGCGACGCGGCGCGCGGACGTGCTCTCGCGCGCGGCCGGTAACGCCCTCGAGCGCATCGTGCGCATGCGTAAACGGAGCTGAAATGGCCGCAGATCCCAAACCCAGCGCGCGCGACACCTTCCGCGAACTCGCGCGGGCCGAGCTCGACGGGCGGGAGCCCGAGTCGCTGAACAGCGAGACCCCGGAGGGGATTCTGCTGCGCGCCCTATACACGTCCGAAGATTTGGCCGGCATCGAGCATCTCGACGAGAGCCCGGGGGCGTATCCGTTTCGGCGCGGTCCGCGCGCCACGATGTACGCCTCGCGCCCTTGGACGATTCGGCAATACGCCGGCTTCTCCACGGCCGAAGAGAGCAACGCTTTCTACAAGCGGAACCTCGCCGCGGGGCAGCGCGGGTTGAGCGTGGCCTTCGATCTAGCAACCCATCGGGGTTACGATAGTGACCATCCGCGCGTCGCAGGAGACGTCGGCAAAGCCGGGGTCGCGATTGATTCGGTCGAGGACGTGAAGCGGTTGTTCGACGGTATCCCGTTGGGCTCGACCAGCGTGTCGATGACCATGAACGGCGCGGTGCTACCGATACTCGCGAGCTACATCGTGGCCGCCGAGGAACAAGGGGTCGCGCCGGCCGCGCTCAGCGGCACGATTCAAAACGACATCCTCAAAGAGTTCATGGTGCGGAACACCTTCATCTATCCGCCCGCGCCCTCGATGCGAATCGTCGCCGACATCATCGAGTACACCAGCCGGCACATGCCGCGTTACAACTCGATTTCGATCTCCGGCTATCACATGCAAGAGGCCGGCGCGACGCTCGACCTCGAGCTCGGCTTCACCCTCGCGGATGGACTCGAATACATTCGCGCCGCGCTGGCGCGCGGTCTAGGCATCGACCAATTCGCGCCGCGGCTCTCGTTCTTTTTCGCGACTGGAATGAATTTCTTCATGGAAATCGCCAAGTTGCGTGCTGCGCGCGGGCTTTGGGCAAAACTCGTCCATGAGCGCTTCGGGCCCAGCGATCCCCGCTCACTCGAGCTGCGCACCCATTGTCAGACTTCCGGAGTGAGTTTGACCGCACAAGAGCCGCTGAACAACGTGGTGCGCACGACGATCGAGGCGTTGGCCTCGGTCCTGGGCGGCACTCAGAGCCTGCACACCAACGCTTTCGACGAAGCGTTGGCTCTACCGAGTGAACTGTCCGCGCGTGTCGCTCGCAACACGCAGCTGATCTTGCAGCACGAAGCTGGCCTAACCAAGGTCGTCGATCCCTGGGGCGGCTCGTATTTCATGGAGGCGCTGACCCAAGAGCTGACCGACCGCGCACAGACAGTGATCGACGAAGTCGAAGCGCTCGGCGGCATGGCGCGCGCGATCGAACAGGGGCTACCGAAACGCCGCATCGAAGAGGCCGCAACTCGTCGCCAGGCGCGCGTCGATCGCGGTGAGGACGTGATCGTTGGCGTCAATCGCTTCGTCGCGCGCGACGAAGCCGCGCTCGAGGTCCGCGTCGTGGACGGTGGGGCGGTGCGCGCGGCTCAGTGCGCACGACTGGCCGAGCTGAAAGAGCGGCGCAGCGCGCACGACGTCGCCGCTGCGCTAGCCGGGCTGCGTGCGCAAGCCGAATCCGCCACCGGCAACTTGCTCGAGGCGTCGCTGGTCGCGGTCCGAGCTCGCGCGACAGTCGGCGAAATCAGCCAGGTTTTGGCCGAGGTCTTTGGTCGCCACGAGGCAGCGAGCCATACTGTGACGGGCGTGTATGGCAGCTATTACCAAGCAGATGCCGAGTGGGCCGCGTTGCGCGCGCGGGTTGCGGCATTCCGCGTCACGCACGGCCGAAATCCGCGCATCCTGATCGCCAAGCTCGGCCAAGACGGACACGACCGCGGGGCCAAAGTCGTGGCCAGCGCGCTCTCGGACTTGGGCTTCGACGTGGATCTGGGCCCGATGTTTCAGACACCGGAAGAGGTCGCGCGTCAGGCCGTCGACAACGACGTGCACCTCATCGGTATCTCCACGCAGGCCGGCGCGCACACGACGCTCGTGCCCGAACTCGTCCAGGAGCTCGGGCGGCTCGGCGCCGCAGACGTGCGCGTGATCTGCGGAGGAATCATTCCTAGCGGCGATGAGCCGGCGCTGTATGCCGCAGGGGTGTCAGCGATCTTCGGGCCAGCGACGCGGCTGCCGGAGATGGGCGCGCGTATCTTGGAGCTATTGGAGCGCTCGTGAACAGCACGACCGAGCTGGTGACGGCGATCCGCGCCGGGGATCGGCGTGCCCTGGCCAAAGCCATCACTTTGGTCGAGAGCACGCGCCCCGTCGATCGCGTGGCGGCGCGCGAACTGCTGAGTCAACTTGGTCCGCTGAACGCGGCCACTTTGCGAATCGGCGTCACTGGTGTGCCGGGCGCAGGCAAGAGCACGCTGATCGACGCACTCGGCGAGCTCGCGATCCGTGCTGGGCGGCGCGTTGCCGTGCTTGCCGTCGACCCCTCGAGTCGTCAGAGCGGCGGCAGTGTGCTCGGCGACAAGACGCGCATGTCGCGTTTGGCCGCAGACGCGGCCGCATATGTGCGGCCGAGCCCGACACTCGGGGTTCTGGGTGGGATCGCGGCTCGAACGCGCGAATCGATCTCGCTGTGCGAAGCCGCTGGCTACGATCTGACCTTGGTCGAGACGGTGGGCGTGGGCCAATCCGAAGAGCAGGTCGCAAACCTCGTGGATTGCGTGCTGCTGCTGTTGCTTGCCGGTGCGGGCGACGAGATTTCCAGCATGAAACGCGGCATCCTGGAGGCGGCGGACGTGATTGCCTTCAACAAGGCAGATGGCGAACGTGTCGGCAGTGTGAGTCAGGATGCAGCGGCGCTACGCGCGAGCTTGACGGTCAGCCGTGGCCAGCGAGTGCCGCCCGTACTGGCCGTCAGCGCGATCCAAGGAACCGGCTTGGCAGAGCTGTGGGACAGCCTTTGCGCGCATCACCATGAGGCGCAAGCGACCGGTGCATTTCAAGAGCGACGCGCTCTGCAACGCAGCGAATCGTTCGATGCGGCGTTCGACGAGGCGTTGCGGGAAGCGGTGGCGCGGCGTCCTGGAGCAGCGCTGGCTCGTCGTGCAGCCGAAGACAGCGTACGGGATGGAACTTGTTCGCCTTGGGAAGCGGCCCAGCGCTTGGTCGGCGTCCTGCTACCCGAACCCTCAAACGGTCAGTGAAGCGCTCGCAGCTTGCCCGCTCGCGCGCTGGCTCACGGCTGCGTAGTACTCGTCCAACCAATCCTCGAGTCGGTGCTCGGCCGCTTCTTCGGACAAGCCGCGGCGCTGCGCCAAAAATGCCACGAAGTCAGACGGCGGAAAGTCAGGACGAGGGGTGGAGTGGGCGTTCATGGTTTGCCTAACGTTTTGGCGGCGAGGGTTTACGTGGTGCTGCGGTCGTTCACGAGCAGTTATCGTGCCAACTGTGTGCCAAGGCGTTCTTGCGAGAAAAATGCGGTTTTCGTCGCGTCCGCCGCCCTGGCGCGTCAGTGGGAACTGGGCAAAAGCCGACAGTCTGTCCCCACTGACGCGCCACACGCCGTGACAGCGTGGTCAGGCGTTGGGCACAGTGGTCGACCATTCACGCATCGCCTGGTCACCCGGGCGATCCACGTGCACCTTGTCGTCGATTGACGTGACCCAACTCATCGGGATGAAGTGATGCATCCCGCTATCGTCCTTGGTCAGCTTGATTGCCGATTGTCCCTCGACATGATCGACGGTCGCGAACTGCTTGTTCTTGGAACAGACGACGGGCATGTGTGGCCGAATTGCGTTCGTGTTCATCATTGTTTCGTCTCCTGACTCACACCAAGCACTACCCGTGCCAGCGCAGAGCACAGGGAGCCGCCCTGATCCGCATTCGGGTGCGATTCAGCGCGCGAGCGACGCGAACGCGGCAATCACGGCGGCGGGGGCTTGGACGAGCTCGATCAGCACGCCTTCACCGGAGCGCGGAGCGTCAGTGCTCGGGTTCGGGTGAATGAAGCAGACGTCGTGTCCGCTCGCGCCTTTGCGAATCCCACCGGGGGTAAAGCGAACCCCGCGTGCGCTCAACCAGTCATGCGCCGCCTGCAAATCATCGACCCACAGCCCGAAATGATTGAGCGGAGGTTCGTGAACCTTGGGCTTTTGGTTCGGATCGAGCGGCTGCATCAAGTCGAGTTCGACCAGCGCGGGGCCAGCGCCGAGCTCCAAGATCGCCTCGCTGACGTTTTCGCTCACGCTCTCGAATTGTCCGCGCACTTCGAGGCCGAGCAGACCCGACCACAGCTCGAGCAACGGTTGCTTATCGAGCCCGCCGATGGCGATCTGTTGCACGCCGAGAATCCGGAACGGGCGCGTGCTCATGACGAAATCAGGGGAAACGTGCCTGAACGCCGCCTTGTAGCTCGAGCGTCGTGTGAATGCCGCGCAAGATGCCGGTGGTGAGCCCCGCGTCCAAGAAGATGCCGACGTAGCGGGCGAGATCGAACTGCGGTCCCGCGGCCAAGTGCAGCAAGAGGTCGTTCTTGTACTGCGGGTTGTAGCCCGAGCCCGGCACTTTGACCGTGTTGGCGCTGCCTTCGAACTCCATGGCAACTGCCGGATCGATGAAGATTTTGAATGCGGAATCACTCATCGTGTAGAGCCGCGCGCCGACGCCCACGATCTTCACCGGCAAAGTGTCGGTTTGGGTTTCACCCGAGAGCCCGAGGCGCGTGAAGATGTAGGGCTCGACGAAATCGAGCGGCGCGAAGCTGGCCGCGATGTCGATCGCCAAGGGCGCGCCATGGCCACAGAACTTCTGCTGATCCGCGAGCGACTTCATGGGATCGAACGGGGTGCACAGCGGAGAGTCGTCGTAGCGAAAGATCATGTTGTAGCCGCCGACCAGTCCGACGCGCAGCCCGAACTGTCCGCGATGCGCGAACGGGTCCTTGGCGGCGGGCTTTTCAGCCTGCGCCTCGGCTTCCTTTTCTTTCGCCTTTTCCTTAGGCGCGTCGGCCGCCTTTTCTGACGAGTCGTCGGCCTCGTCTGCCGCCCAGGCGGGCAAGGAGAGGGTGCTGAAGAGCGCGGCGAACAGGCAAAGACTGAAAGCTTTCAAGGCCGCGAAGATAAACGATCTGTCGAAGCCTTGCGAGCCGCGAGCGCGCGAAGACAAAACAGGCG
>Ga0164309_10001418_pt1 | contig 11698 bp, 10 predicted proteins | sample Whisoiple_247_MG_FD_109984 | JGI IMG/M metagenome (GOLD analysis project Ga0164309, IMG submission 109984) | Soil microbial communities amended with fresh organic matter from upstate New York, USA - Whitman soil sample_247_MG | ecosystem: Environmental > Terrestrial > Soil > Unclassified >... | reverse complement strand
TGGCATTCAAATAACGGTAAAACCGCCACGGCTTTTGGCGACAAAAATTACGGGAGGCAACGTTGGGTAAGCAGTTCACTTTGACCACGACCGACAAGCACTCGCTCGGCGCCTATCGCGCCGATCCTGCGGGCACGCCCAAGGGCGGAATGGTGGTGGTGCAGGAAATTTTTGGAGTCAATCATCACATCCGCGCGGTCTGCGACCGGCTTGCGGCGCTGGGTTACGTCGCGGTTGCGCCCGCAGTGTTCGACCGCTTCGTGCGCGATTTCGAAAGCGGTTACACTCCCGATGAGATCGCGCACGCACGCAGCTACCTCGGTAATCTCAACTGGGATCACATGATGGCCGATGTCGCAGCCGCCCAAGGCGATCTCAAAGGCACAGGGCCGCTTGGTGTCGTCGGCTTCTGCATGGGCGGCACCGCGGCGTTTCTTGCTGCCTGCCGCATTCCGGGGTTTTCAGCCGCGGTTTCCTTCTACGGTGGGATGATCGGCAAGTTCGCCGACGAAAAGCCGAAGTGCCCGATGCAGATGCATTTCGGCGAAAAAGACGACGGCATCCCGATGGACGTGGTCGAGTCTATCAAGAAGAAGCAGTCGCAGGCCGAGATCTACACCTACCCCGACGCGCCGCACGGCTTCTATTGCGACGAGCGCGCGAGTTACCGCAAAGAAGCCGGCGACCTCGCCTGGAAGCGCACACAGGAATTCCTGTCAAAGCATATGAAGAAATAGCGCGCGCCAAACAGGCGTTTCTTCACGTAGTGGCCGGGCGTATGCCCGGCCATCTACGTTTCAGAACCACCGTTCCCTGACGAGGATGGTGTCACCGCACCGGATAGCCGAGCGGCACCGTCGCGTATCTGCCGGCCACGGGTCGCAGCCGTGCAGGGCAATCAAGCCGTCGCGCCTTGCGTCAGCTTTGCTCCGGTCCCGATCGGACAGGCGACCCCGGTTCCGCCCAGCCCGCAATAGCCAAAGGGATTCTTGGCAAGATACTGCTGGTGATGGTCCTCGGCAAAATAGAACTCCGGCGCATCGACGATCTCCGTGGTGATCGCGCCATAGCGCTTCTTCTTGAGTTCCTGCTCGTACATCGCCTTCGAGGCCTCGGCCGCTTTTTTCTGCGTGGGCGTAAAGGTGTAGATGCCAGAACGATATTGGGTACCGATATCGTTGCCCTGACGCATGCCCTGGGTCGGGTCGTGATTTTCCCAGAATGTCTTGAGCAATTGCTCGTATGTGATCTTTTGCGGATCGTAGACCACGAACACAACTTCATTGTGCCCGGTGCGGCCCGAGCAAACCTCTTCATACGTCGGATTGGGAGTCATTCCGCCGGCATAGCCGACGGCGGTCACATGAATACCCTCGCCAAGTTCCCAGAACTTGCGCTCCGCCCCCCAGAAGCAGCCTAGACCGAACATCGCCTTTTCTGTTCCTTCCGGGTACGGCCCCTTCAACGCCCGGTGATTGATGAAATGTGCCGTCGCGGTGCGAATCGGCTGCGCGCGGCCGGGCAGCGCTTCGGTTGGCTTGGGCATGGCAACCTTCTTGAAGCCGAACATGCGGATCCTCCTGCAATTGCTGACCGCAATATATGTCGGGACCGATGCTGCCGGAATGGCCGGGCGGATCACGTCTATGGCACGGTGACTGGCGCTTACGGCCTTACATAGCCGATCAGGGGCTTCCTCTTGCGCCCCAGGAGAATGAACAATATGCCGAGGACGCCGAGCACACCCCAGCTCGGCGCCGACAGGAATGTGACCATCAGTTGATCCCAAAGGAAACCACCTGCGTAAGGTTCGATCACCGGCTTGAGTTTGGCCAGGCTGGCGGGATTGACGAGCTCCCAGAGCGTCCGCACGTCGGTCAGAAAAAGCTTGTTGCCGGCGATCGATTTGGTGCCGTCATAGATCAACAGGATGAATCCGCCCGCCAGGCAGACCAGGCCGATAAAGCGGAGTAGGAAACGGATCATGGCTACCAAACGAAAGAATCGATCTTACCGCCACCGATTACCCTGCGGCTTTCTTTCATTCAACAGCAGGACGGGTGGTACCACCTTCGCTTGAGTCGGCGCGGTTGCATCCGCTAACGTCGATTGAGCCGGCGTCCCGGTTGTGTTGATGGAGTGCCAATGGCCAAGCCCCCTGCCGGCCGTAGCCGGCCGACCTTTACCGACCAAGAAGCCCTGCAATTTCACAGCGTTGGCCGCCCGGGTAAGCTCGAAGTCATAGCCACCAAGCCGATGGCCACCCAGCGCGACCTGTCGCTGGCTTATTCGCCAGGAGTCGCGGTGCCGGTGCTGGCCATCGCCGAGGACCCCAGCCGCGCCTACGACTACACCGTCAAGGGCAACTTCGTCGCCGTCATCACCAACGGCACCGCCATCCTCGGGCTAGGCAACCGCGGCGCGCTTGCGGCCAAGCCCGTGATGGAAGGGAAGGCGGTACTGTTCAAGCGGTTCGCCGACATCGACTCGATCGATCTGGAGGTCTCCACCGAAGACCCCGAGCAATTCATCAACTGCGTCCGCTATCTCGGCTCCGGCTGGGGAGGCATCAATCTCGAGGACATCAAGGCGCCGGAGTGTTTCATCATCGAGCAGAAGTTGCGCGAACTGCTCGACATACCGGTCTTCCATGACGACCAGCACGGCACTGCCATTATCGCCGCCGCCGGCCTGCTGAATGCGCTCGATCTGACCGGACGCGAGATCGCCACGACGAAGCTTGTCTGCAACGGCGCTGGTGCGGCCGGAATCGCCTGCCTCGAATTGCTCAAGGCGATCGGCTTCAAGCCCGACAATCTCATCCTCTGCGACACCAAGGGCGTGATTTACCAGGGTCGCAAGGACGGCATGAACCAGTGGAAGTCAGGCTACGCCGTCAGGACTTCGGCCCGCACGCTGGCACAGGCGCTGGAGGGTGCCGACGTTTTCTTCGGACTCTCGGTCAAAGGTGCGGTGACGCAGGACATGGTGAAGAAGATGGCGCCAAAGCCAATCGTCTTCGCGATGGCCAATCCGGACCCGGAAATCACCGTCGAGGAAGTCGCCGCGGTACGCGACGACGCCATCATGGCGACAGGGCGCTCCGACTATCCGAACCAGATCAACAACGTTCTCGGCTTCCCATATATTTTCCGCGGCGCGCTTGACGTGCGAGCTTCCGCAATCAACATGGAAATGAAGATCGCCGCGGCGCGCGCCCTCGCCGAGCTTGCGCGAGAAGATGTGCCCGACGAAGTCGCCAGCGCCTATGGCGCGCGGCCGAAATACGGACCGGACTACATCATCCCCGTGCCGTTCGATCCACGGTTGATTTCCCACGTTCCGCCGGCCGTCGCCAAAGCAGCCATGGACACAGGCGTTGCGCGCAAGCCGATCGTCGACATGGATGCCTACCGGCACCAATTGAGCGCACGGCGCGATCCAATCGCCGGCACGCTGGTCCAGGTTTTCAATCGTTTGCGACGGCAACCGAGGCGAGTCGTTTTTGCCGAAGGCGAGGAAGAGCAGGTTATCCGCGCCGCAGCCAGCTTCGTGCACCAAGGCTTGGGTACCGCGCTCCTGGTCGGGCGCGAGGATCGTGTGCGCCAGTCTGCGAGCGAAGCCGGCATCGAGCTCGGCGAGGGTATCGAGATCGTCAACGCGCGGGTATCGACACGCAACACCGTCTACATGAATTTTCTCTACGAACGTCTGCAGCGGCGCGGCTATCTTATGCGCGACTGCCAGCGACTCGTGAATCAGGATCGCAATCATTTCGCGGCCTGCATGGTCGCGCTCGGTGATGCCGACGCGATGGTTACCGGGGTCACGCGCAATTTTTCCGTAGCGCTCGAAGACGTCCGCCACGTCATCGACCCGAAGCCGGGTCACCGCGTCATCGGCGTGTCGGTGGTGGTGGCGCGTGGACGCACCGTGCTCGTTGCGGACACCGCGGTGACCGAGATGCCGGAGGCACATGAGATCGCCGACATCGCCGTCGAGGCTGCCGGCGTTGCGCGCCGGCTCGGCTATGAGCCGCGCCTGGCCTTGCTCGCCTTTTCAACCTTTGGACATCCACCCGGAGAGCGTTCGGCGCGGGTCATCGAAGCGGTGAAGATTCTTGATGGCAAACGGGTCGATTTCGAATACGACGGCGAAATGGCCGCCGACGTGGCGCTCAATCCTGAGCTGGCGTCGGCATACCCGTTCTGCCGGCTGTCGGGGCCGGCAAACGTATTGGTGATGCCGGCATTTCACTCGGCCTCGATCTCGACCAAGATGCTGCAGGAGCTCGGCGGTGCCACCGTGATCGGACCGCTGCTGGTGGGGCTCGACCGCCCGGTCCAGATCGTCCAGCTCGGCGCCAAGGACAACCAGCTGGTCAATATGGCAGCGCTTGCCGCCTATAACGTGAGTGGCTAGCTAGAAGCCTGACAGACAGACGGAGACGGCGTTGACCAAGACCCTTACCGGTGTAATCGCCGCGATTGCGACCCCGATGGACCAGGACGGTGCGCCAGACCTCAAGCGTGCGGTCAAACTCGCGCGCTACCTGCTCGACAATGGCTGCGATGGCCTCAACGTCCTCGGCACCACGGGCGAAGCGACCTCTTTCTCCCTTGCCGAGCGCAAGGCAGTCATGGACGCTTACAAGGCCAATGGTCTGCCGCTGGACCGGCTCATGGTCGGCACCGGCGCCGCTGCCGTTTCGGATGCGGTCGCGCTCACGCGTCAAGCTGCCAATCTCGGGTTTGCCGGCGCGCTGGTGCTGCCGCCTTTCTACTACAAGGGCGTCCCCGACGATGGCCTCGTCGCCTATATCGACACGCTGGTGAAAGCCACAGCACAAAAGCCAATTCCGATTTATCTTTATCATTTCCCGGCAATGTCGGGCCTGCCCTGGCACGTGACATTAATCAAGCGACTGCTGGAATCGTTTCCCACCCGTATCGTTGGCTTGAAGGATTCTTCCGGCGACATGGCCTTCGCACGATCCGCCGCCGCGGTATCCTCGGACTTTGCGGTCTTCCCTTCGACCGAAGCTTGCCTGCTAGAGGCACGATCGGGTCCCTTCGCGGGCTGCATCTCGGCCACCGCAAACCTCAATGCCGATCTGTGCGCACGGGCCTGGAGCAAGGGCGATGCTGCCGCACTGGAAGCCGCTGTCACAATCCGCAAACTATTCGACGGGAAGCCGTTGGTCTCCGGTGTAAAGGCGCTGCTCGCTCACATCCACGGGGACGCCGGTCTCGCACGCGTCAGACCGCCCTTGGCGCCCTTCTCGGCGGCGGATCGTGCCGCGGTAGTCGCCGGCCACGACGCGGTCCGGGCCAAACGTGTCGCGTGAGGGGTCTTCGCAGGCGTTGACGCCCGCGCACGGCCTAACTATAAGCCTCAGCCTTGCCGGCGATTTCGACCGCTGTCGCAACTTCTTGTAAAACCTAGTCGCTTTTAGCGGACGGTCCGCTCGAGGCGCCAGCCGCGAATGAGAGATTGATGGCCAATACCAAGTCCGCCCGCAAAGCCACGCGCGTGATCGCGCGCCGAACCGAAGTCAATAAGGCTCGGCGCTCGGTGCTGAGAAATTCTGTACGCAAGGTCGAGGAAGCGATCCAGAGCGGCGATCGCAAAACCGCCCTGGCGGCCTTTAAGGCGGCAGAACCCGTCATCATGCGGGCAGCACAACGAGGTATCGTGCACAAGAACAATGCCAGCCGAAAAGTCTCGCGGCTCGCGCATCGTATCGCCAAACTCGGCAAATAGTCGACGGCAGCACTTGTCGCTCACCGTTGTACCTTAGTCCGTTTCAATTTCTGCTAAAAAACGTTCGAACGGGCCGCCTCCGAAAGGACTCGGCCCGTCGACGTATTCAAAGTGTCATCGCGCCGTCAGAGAATTTTGCTCGTTCCGATTTTGCTCGCTTGATCGTCGCAGGCGGTGCAACAGCTGCGATGGTAGTTAGCTTTTCGCACCGGGAGTTACGTCAAAATTCGCTCAGATTTTTTTGCGCGACGATAAAGACTTAACAGGAAAGCGAAGCAGGGACCTTAAAAACGCATATGTGACAGGCATTTTTGGCGTTCGAGGCATTTTAAAAAATCGCGCGACACTTCCATACCAAGAACCAATTTGCTCGGCGAGATTCCATACGACTCATCAACACGTTGGGCAAAATGGTTCTGGAATTGGAGGCGTCTCGGCACTGGTAGCCCCTTGCTCTGTCGCTGTAGTCCGCGTGAATTTCATTGCCCGCGCATTTTGCTTGTGTATCTTGAAAAAACGCGCGGGAATTCTTCGCGCGCGATCAGAAACAAGGTTCCACGTCACGCTCATCGACGGATGAGAACGGCTTTGGTTTGCCACTTGCGTCAAATTTAGCCGCCTCAACGTCGAGGCCGTCCGGTAGCGAAACGATTTCAAGATTGACGAGACTGAGCGAAACGCGATCAGAATTTTTAATGGCAAGGTGGCCAGGAGCCGGCAAAAAACGAACCACAGGGCGAAAGCCGCAGCTTATTCGAGGGGTGACATCATGACAGGCGCAGGGAAAATCTCGGTGGTCAGGTTTGATGACCTTGGACGTGTTTTGTCCGGTGCCGGTTCATGCCCTACGATCGCCAGTGCTGCGAGCCGGCCCCTGCCGAATTCATACTGCCATATTGACCGTCACACCTTGGGTGCGGCCCCTATTTTCACGATCGGGATCCGAAGCGCCACTCCGCCCCCTGCGGACTGAAGGCGCAACACCTCGACTTCCTGTCGATGTCGTTCGCCGAACAAATCAACCGGCGGGCCTCAAATCCCACGACGACATCATAGAACGAGTGCTGTTGCGTCCCGTTTCCGGCGCGTTGGCGGTCTCTCCGCCAGGCCGGGCAACCGAGTCCGTCCCACCTTTAATCGGATCGAGAAGAAAAATGGCTACCGGGGAACAAGAAAGTTGGTCGCGGGTCAAGGAACGCCTGCGGACAGAAGTGGGCGAAGACGTCTATTCGAGCTGGTTTGCTCGCATGGATCTAGAGGCGATCGAAGAAGGGTCAGTACGCCTGTCCGTGCCGACCCGATTTCTCAAGAGCTGGATTCAGTCGCACTATGCCGAGCGGGTGCTCGCCTGCTGGCAGGCACAGGAAGAAAAAGTCACGCGCGTCGAACTGATCGTGCGCTCGGCGGTCCTCAAATCCGCGGTTCTTCCCAAGGCAAAGACGGATCAGGCCGCCGGCGACAATGGCGGTCGTTACATAAATGGCAACGGAAATGGCCGGCCTCTTGCTGCCGGCGACCCCAGCGTACATGAGGCCCTTGGCGGCTCACCGCTTGACCCGCGCCTGACCTTCGACACTTTCGTCGTCGGACGCTCTAATACGCTCGCGCATGCCGCGGCGAAACAGGTCGCGAGCGCCAAGCGCGGCGACGCCGTGATGTTCAATCCGCTGTATATTCATTCTGGCGTCGGCCTCGGCAAGACGCACCTTTTGCAGGCTGTCACCTGGGCGGGAAATGCAGTAGGCGAGCGCAAGGTCCTCTACCTCACAGCCGAGAAGTTCATGTACGGCTTTGTATCGGCGCTCCGCACGCAGACCGCTCTCGCCTTCAAGGAAGCGCTCCGTGGTATCGGCGTTTTGGTGATCGACGACCTGCAATTCCTGCAAGGTAAGTCGACCCAGGCTGAATTCTGCCACACGCTCAACGCCCTGATCGACGCGGGCCGACAGGTGGTGATCGCCTCAGATCGCCCGCCATCGGACCTGGAAAGCCTCGATGATCGCGTTCGATCCCGTCTCGCCGGCGGCCTGGTGGTGGAAATGGGCCCCCTCGGGGAGGAATTGCGCTTTGAAATACTCAAAGCACGGGTGATGGCAGCGCGCACCTACCATCCGACTTTTGATGTCCCGCTGCCGGTGCTTGGCTATATCGCCAAAACCGTCACCCACAACGGCCGCGACCTGGAAGGCGCGCTCAATCGCCTCCTCGCCCATAACAAGCTGACCGGGCATGCAGTCACGCTGGAGATGGCCGAGCGCGAAGTACGCGACCTCATCCGCCCCCAGGAACCCAAGCGGGTCAAGATCGAGGACATCCAGCGGGTCGTTGCGCGGCAGTACAACGTCAGCCGGTCCGACCTGCTGTCCTCCCGGCGAACCGCCAACGTGGTCCGACCGCGCCAGGTGGCGATGTATCTCGCCAAGACCCTGACCCTTCGTTCGCTGCCTGAGATAGGCCGGCGTTTTGGCGGCCGCGACCACACCACGGTTCTGCATGCCGTGCGCAAGATCGAAGGCCTTGTCGGCAACGACATGGCGCTGGCCGAGGAGATCGAGATCCTCAAGCGGCAGCTACAGGAATAGCGATCGCCAACTTGATCTCGACGTCATGCCCGGCCAGGTACAAGCCTGTGCCGGGCATAAACGTCTTTTGCGCGACCCGTCAGCCAGGGAGGCCGGGGCGTTTGGCACTATGGAGCCTGGGGAAAGGGCCGCGCTAAGCCCCTACACTCTTGCGATTTTTGCGCTGGCACGTCACCTTTGCCCTCCGGCCTCGCATTCCGCGTTACGCCGGCCGGCCGTCGCGCCTGGTGCGGGGGTATTTTCAACGGCGCCGAAGCGGATTTCTCGATGAAAGTTACAGTCGAGCGTGCAGAACTTCTGAAGTCGCTGGGTCACGTGCATCGCGTGGTCGAGCGGCGCAATACCATTCCCATTCTGGCGAACGTGCTGGTCAAGGCCGACCGCGGCAAGCTCAGCCTGAAGGCCACAGACCTCGATCTCGAGGTCACCGACTCGATTGCCGCGGAAGTCTCTCCCGGCGGATCGACCACAGTACCCGCCCATATGTTCTACGAAATTGTACGCAAGTTGCCCGAAGGCTCGCAGATCGTTCTCGAGGGCTCCGGGGACCGCGCTGTGCTCGCGCTGCGAGCGGGACGTTCGCGCTTTGCCTTGCAAACTTTGCCGGAAAGCGACTTCCCGGATCTGGCGGCGGGGGAGATGAGCCATTCCTTCAAGCTCGCGGCAGCCGACCTCAAGCGCCTGATCGACAAGACCCAGTTCGCGATCTCGACCGAGGAAACGCGCTACTACCTCAATGGCATTTATCTTCACGTGGCGGGCACCGCCAAAAGCGGCACGCTGCGCGCCGTCGCGACCGACGGACACCGCCTTGCGCAGGTCGAGTTACCCCTGCCGCAGGGCGCAACCGGAATGCCCGGCATCATTGTGCCGCGCAAGACGGTGGGCGAGGTGCAGCGGTTGATCGAAACCGGCGAAGGCGACGTCGCTGTCGAACTCTCCAGCGGAAAAATCCGCTTCACGATCAACAACGTCGTGCTCACTTCAAAGCTGATCGACGGCACGTTCCCTGACTATGCGCGAGTGATCCCCGTCAATAACGACAAGAATCTTGTCGTCGACAAGAAGGACTTTGAGGCCGCAGTCGATCGCGTTTCGACGGTTTCGAGCGAACGTGGTCGTGCCGTTAAGCTGTCGATCACCAGCGGGCGGCTGGTGCTGTCGGTCACCAATCCCGACTCGGGCAGCGCAACGGAAGAAATTGAAGTCGAGTATGCCGCCGATCCGCTCGATATCGGCTTCAACTCACGCTACCTGCTCGACATTGCCGCCCAGATCGAAGGCGAAGTTGCCGTTCTTAAGCTGGCCGACCCCGGATCGCCCACATTGATCCAGGATCAAAACGCCAAGGGCGCGCTTTACGTGCTGATGCCCATGCGGGTGTAACAGGCACCAGAAATCAGTCAGTAATCAGTGCTTTTCTGATTCCTGAATACTGACTACTGGTTCTGACATGACCGCCGCCTTCATTCGCCGCCTGACGCTGAGCAATTTCCGCAGCTATCATGCTGCGCAGGTCCGGCTCGACCGCCCGGGGCCGGTTGTGCTCACCGGCGCGAACGGCGCGGGCAAGACTAACCTGATCGAAGCGATCTCCCTTCTCGCCCCTGGCCGTGGCCTGCGGCGGGCAACGATGGAAGAGCTGGCCTTCTCGGAAGGCGACGGCGCCTGGGCGATTTCAGCCGAGATCGAGGGCATGCTGGGACTGGCGACGCTCGGCACCGGCATTGATCCGCCGGCGGGAGAAGAATCGGCGCCGTCGCGCAAATGCCGCATCGACCGTGAAAGCGTCGGTTCGGCCACTGCCTTCGCCGACCATTTGCGGGTTGTATGGCTGACGCCGGCCATGGACCCGCTCTTCAACGGGCCAGCATCTGAGCGCCGGCGCTTTCTCGACCGGCTGGTGCTCGCAGTCGACGCTCAACATTCGAGCCGCGTCGCCGCACTCGAGCGAAGCCTTCGCTCGCGCAATCGGCTGCTCGAGGATTCGCCCGGCGATTCTCACTGGCTTGACGCGGTCGAGCATGAGACGGCCGAGGTTGCAGTCGCCGTTGCTGCGGCCCGGGCCGAAACTGCCAAGCGACTGTCGGCGGCTCTCGAAGCATCGCGCGACAACGCGCTGGAATTTCCGCAGGCCCAAATCGCCCTGCAGGGATGGATGGAGCAGTTATTGCCCGACCATAGTGCGGTTGAAATCGAGGATCGCTATCGTGCGCTGTTGAAGGAAAATCGCGCACGCGATACCGCCGCCGGGCGCACGCTCGATGGACCGCATCTGTCAGATCTCGTTGTCACGCATGCCGGCAAAAACATTCCGGCCGCCGATGCCTCGACCGGCGAACAGAAGGCTCTGCTCATTCGCCTGGTGCTGGCGCACGCGGGATTGATCAAGCAGATGACAGGTTTCGCGCCGCTGCTTCTGCTGGATGAAGTGGTCGCCCATCTCGATCCGTCGCGACGCGCGGCTCTCTACGACGCGCTATCCTTGCTTGGCGCGCAGGTCTGGATGACTGGTGCCGATCCCGCAGTGTTTGGCGACATCGTCGGACGCGCGCAGGTCTTCCTCGTTCGAAGCGGCGTGGTGGAGCAGGCCTGACGGTTCCCGCAGCCCACTCACGTTTTGTTAATCGAAATCCGATCAATTATCGGAAAATAGGAACCATCGCACGGCGATCGCTTTACCCCATGGACAGGACAACAGCTGCAATGGGAACGGACGCAACAATCGACCGGATCAAGAAGGAGCTCCTTCGCGCCTTCGACAACACACGCGCCGAACTCGATCGCATCGAGATTTTGGCCGCTGGCCTTGCTGCGTTTAACGCGCCAATTCCGGGCTATGAGCCGATGTTCCGGCATCTCCCCCAGCTGAACCGGAATGCGCACGAGCTCGCCGCGGACGAGCCGAGGGCCTAGGTTTTCCGAGCAGCTCGCGCCGCCATGCGGCACTTCGAGCGGGTGGCTGAACAGATGCATCCGGAGCAAATTCAAGCGGCTGGGCCGCGTCTCTGGCTTAAATTCCATGACGCTTGCAAGCGCTGCAAATCAATCGAGAGGCGGCAGTTTGACTGCCCTTCCGACGCAACTTTTTGAGCGTCTTCTACTCGTGAATCGGGGCCGAAAAAACGGCAAAAAAAGTGGGGATTTTTGTACCTTCACCTCTTTAAAAAGCATTGCTAAATCAACATATTAAGCCCAATGACTTTGGCCTATACGGGGCCTTATTTTCGTGTCACACAAATCGTCGATTCCGACTCATTTTTCTGACCGCGCAAAGGGTGCCGTCAATGGCTGAACCGGCCCGCAAAAACCCGTCCGACTATGGCGCCGAGTCGATCAAGGTCCTCAAGGGC
>Ga0164309_10001417_pt1 | contig 11701 bp, 11 predicted proteins | sample Whisoiple_247_MG_FD_109984 | JGI IMG/M metagenome (GOLD analysis project Ga0164309, IMG submission 109984) | Soil microbial communities amended with fresh organic matter from upstate New York, USA - Whitman soil sample_247_MG | ecosystem: Environmental > Terrestrial > Soil > Unclassified >... | reverse complement strand
GTCTTCCAGAATCCGGAAGATCATTTGCGTAACAGGGCAATCCGCGCGTCGTCGTCGCCGGAGAGCTCGCCGAGCACGGCTTCGAAGTCCTTGGCCTCGCGGAAATTGCGATAGACCGAGGCAAAGCGCACATAGGCGACGTCGTCGAGCTGGCGCAGATGCTCCATCACGATCTCGCCGATCGCCTCGGACGAAATCTCTGCTTCGCCACCGCTTTCAAGCTCGCGCACGATGGCGGACACCATCTTCTCGACCCGCTCCGGATCGACCGGCCGCTTGCGCAGGGAGATCTGCACCGAGCGCACCAGCTTGTCGCGATCGAACGGCACCCGGCGGCCGTTGCGCTTGATCACCGTGAGTTCGCGCAGCTGCACGCGTTCGAAAGTGGTGAAGCGGAAATTGCAAGCCACGCAAATCCGCCGCCGCCGGATCACCGCCGAATCCTCGGTCGGGCGCGAGTCCTTCACCTGCGTATCGAGACTATTGCAGCTGGGACATCGCATCCGGCAAGAACCTTACTGATAAATCGGGAAACGGTCGGTGAGCGCCCTCACCCGTTCCTTGATCGCGGTTTCCACCAGCGGCGCCTTGCCGTCCTGCGACTGCGCGATCGCATTGAGCACCTCGGCGATCATGCTGGCGACCTGCTTGAATTCTGCAACGCCAAAGCCGCGCGTGGTCGCGGCCGGCGTCCCCAAACGAAGACCCGACGTGACGAACGGCGTCTCGGGGTCGAACGGAATGCCGTTCTTGTTGCAGGTGATCGCCGCGCGCACCAAGGCCTTTTCCGAGACGTTGCCCTTGAGGCCCTTCGGCCTGAGATCGACCAGCATCAGGTGGTTGTCGGTGCCGCCGGAGACGATGTCGAGGCCGTTGGCGCGCAGCGATTCCGCCAATGCCTTGGCGTTTTCGACCACGTTCTTCGCGTAGACCTTGAAGTCGGGGCGCAACGCCTCGCCGAACGCAACCGCTTTCGCCGCGATCACATGCATCAGCGGTCCGCCCTGCAATCCGGGGAAAACCGCCGAGTTGAGCTTCTTGGTCAGCGCCTCATCGTTCCACAGCATCAATCCGCCGCGCGGTCCGCGGAGAGACTTATGCGTGGTCGTCGTTGTCACGTGGGCATGGGGCACCGGCGAAGCATGCACGCCTCCCGCGACGAGCCCGGCGAGATGCGCCATATCCACCATCAGATAGGCTCCGACGCTGTCGGCGATCTCGCGGAAGCGTTTAAAGTCCCATGAACGCGAATAGGCCGTAGCGCCGGCGATGATCAGTTTCGGCTTAACTTCTTCGGCGCGGCGCGCGACCTCATCCATGTCGATGATCTGATCGTCGCGCCGCACGGTGTAATGCTGCGCCTTGAACCATTTGCCGGAAATATTCACCGGCGCGCCGTGCGTGAGATGTCCGCCGGCGGCGAGATCGAGGCCCATGAAGGTATCGCCGGGCTGCAGCAGCGCCAGAAACACCGCCTGGTTCATCTGGCTGCCGGAATTCGGCTGCACGTTCGCAAACTGCGCACCGAACAGCTTCTTGGAGCGCTCGATCGCCAGCGTCTCCGCCACGTCGACCCATTCGCAGCCCCCATAGTACCGATTACCCGGATAGCCTTCCGCATACTTGTTGGTCAGCACCGAGCCCTGCGCTTCCAGCACCGCGCGGCTGACGATGTTTTCCGACGCGATCAGCTCGATCTCGTGACGCTGCCGGCCGAGCTCGCCGCGGATCGCGGCCGCGATATCCGGATCGGCCTGGTCAAGGGTGGCGGTGAAGAACGAGTCGGGCGCGGAGGCGGATTGGGCGCTGGAGGAAGAGCTCATGGGCGAAATATCTCCACCGCCGCAACCTGTTACGGGCATTGCGGTCGGTCATGGGAAAGGTTCGGAAGCTATGCTGGCGGGATACCACATCGGGCCGGAATGGCCAAGCGCTTGCGGTTCACACCCGGTATTTATGCAAGATATGGTGGGGATAGCCGGGTTGCCAGTTGATAGAGAGGCGCTCGCTGCACGCCACGCCAACTCCCCTCCCCCTTGCGGGGTCGAGACGAGCGAAGCTCGCTCTTAGGGGTCGGGGGTGGGGGTTCACGGGCAGAGTTCGCTTGTGGCTACCCCCTCCCCAACCCTCCCCCGCAAGGGGGGAGGGAGAAGAAAGCGTCACTTCGCAAACCTGTACGCCCCGCCCTTTTCGATCGAGCGCTGGAACGCGGGCCGGGCGTGCATCCGCGACAGCCAGGCGCCGAGGTTCGGATAGGGTCCGAGCTTGTTGAATACCTTCGCCATGTCGCCGACGAAGCTCATCTGGATATCGGCGCCGGTCAGCGAATTCCCGACAAAGTATTCGCGGCCCTCGAGCGCGCCGTCGACATAGCCGAGGTGGTTGGCCAGCTCGCTATCGATGCGCGGATGCAGCGGCGCGCCCGCTTCCTTCAGCCGCGAGACATAGAGATTGAGCATCAGCGGCAGCATCGCCGAACCTTCCGAATAATGCAGCCACTCGTTATAGGCCTCGTATTCCGCGCTGCCCGGCGCCGGCATCATCGCGCCCTTGCCATAGCGGCGGATGATGTAATCGACGATGGCAGCGGATTCCGCGATCTTGATGTCACCGTCGGTGACGATGGGCGACTTGCCGAGCGGATGCACCGCCTTCAACTCCGGCGGCGCCAGCCGCGTCTCCGGGTTGCGCAGATAGCGCTTCATCTCGTAGGGCACCCCCAGTTCTTCGAGCAGCCATAGAATTCGCTGCGACCGGGAGTCGTTAAGGTGATGGAGCGTGAGCATGGCGTCTCCTCGGGGGCTTGTTGTCCGAGATGTATCAGATAATTTTGCGCGCCGTCAGCGACGCACACGAGCCGTCATCGCCTGGCTTGACCGGGCGATCCAGTATTCCAGAGAAGCTAGCGATTGAATCGAGAGGCCGCGGCGTACTGGATGCCCCGCTTTCGCGGGGCATGACGGCAAAGGATGTATCAGCGGACCGCGCTCTCGCGAGTTCAAAGCCCCGTAAACCCGGCCTTCACCGGATCGCTGGAGCCGTCAAGTTCGCGCAAGTAAGTCAGCCCGCACACCGTCAGGCGGTGCACGTCCTTTTCACCGGCCTCGAACAGCGTGGTGACATACTCCGTCACCCTGGCGCGGGCCTCGGCATTGGCGGAGGCACTGCGGTTCATCAGGAGATCATAGGTCTGCATGATGCGGTCGATGGCAGCTTCCATGGACTTCCTTCGGCTGTCGAACAGGCAGCTATCTCAAACAAGTTCGGATTCGAATTGCGTGATCGCCTTGTTGGCGAGCCTGATCTTGTTGCATTCGCCGCGTTGAAACAGCGCGACGATGATTTGAAGCAGCTGCTCGTTGGTGACGAAGCTGTCGCTGATGATGCCGGCCTGGCGAAGATAGTTCGAGGCGATGGCATAGGCGTCGCCGACCACCTCCACGCTCATGACCCGCAATCCGCGCTCGACCAGCATGACCTCAATCCTTTCGATACGGAATATTAAAGCGCGAACCCGGGCACTGGTTCCGCTGCAAAAGCCGGTTTTTAGCCACCAAACAAAACGCACCGGGCCGGAAACCCGACCGATGCGTTTGGGGAAGTTGTCTTTTTTGACGCGGCCGCGGGTTTTTCAACGCCAGACTTGTGCCTTTTGCGGCGGCTTGGAGGCGGTGACGAAGCCAGTTTGGCCGATTTGGGTTGTACAATAGTGAGGCCCCCGAATGAGGGGGCCTCAGACGCAGCGAAAAGTTCACTCTTGATTATTTCTTTTGAATTTTTGTGATCGTCAAGACGCCGCCGATCTGGGCCGCGGTGAAGTCAACTTCGTCGCCGGCGTGCAAGTCTTTGGCGAGGCCGTCTTGTATTTTGTACTCGTCGACAAGGGAAGAGGCGCCGACTGCGCCGACAGTTCCGGCCGGCACATGTTGAAGGGTCATCTTGCCACTGATGTGATCAAGTTGAGTGATCCGGCCCGTATTTTGACTTTCTTGAGCCAAAGCCCCCCAACTGATGATGGTGATGGCTGCCGCGCTCGCCAAGCTGATCTTCGCAAGTGTCATGATGACCTCCCAATTTTGGCCGTAAGCAACAACTTGGCAACAGGACGATTGGTTCCAGATGCGGTGCACCGTCAAGCGCCGCATTTCTGTCCTCATGGCAGACAATCTTGGAGATACGAGTTCACAAACCGAGGAATTCAGATTAAGGCGCCGACATTTGACGCTGCCGGTCGGTCTATTCAACCATCATCAGCAACCAACCACTCGCCTGCATAGGCAAGGCCGATGCCGGCCCTGCTCGCTTGCGCCATCGTGTCGGGCTCATCGAGCGTGAGAGACCGCGGCACATGGATCCTTATTGCTTCGCCGCGACTTTCCAACTCCCAGCGAGAGCGCCGCTCCGCCAAAGCCGGCCGAACAACAAAACGCACCGGGCCGGAAACCGGACCGATGCGTTTGGGGAAGTTGTCTTTTTTGACGGCCGCCGGTCTTTTCAACGCCGGCTTGGCCTTTTTGTCGCGGCGGAAGAAAGTCTCAGAGCCGATACAGGATCTGGTCGGTCCAGAACCGCTCGAGCCGGTGCAGTGACTTGTTGAGGGTCGCGAATTCCTCGTTCGAGATGCCGCCGACCTGCTCCACGGTCTTGACGTGCTTCTGATAGAGCGCATCAACGATGCGGCGGATTTCCTGGCCCTGCGAGGTGAGGCGGATGCGGACCGAGCGGCGATCGACGCGCGAGCGCTGATGATCGAGGAAGCCGAGCTCGACCAGCTTCTTCAGGTTGTAGGAGACGTTGGAGCCGAGGTAATAGCCGCGCGTGCGCAATTCGCCCGCGGTCAACTCCTTGTCGCCGATGTTATAGAGCAACAACGCCTGGACCGAATTGATGTCGGCGCGGCCGCGGCGGTCAAATTCATCCCTGATGACGTCGAGCAGGCGGCGATGCAACCGCTCTACCAAAGTCAACGCTTCGAGATAGAGCGGCTGCACCTGAGCCTGGCCGGCAGCGCGTTCAGCGGGTTCTACCGCCGTTGCAACGGCTTTGATCATGACACTTCCCCTGTTGTCGTTTTTGTCGACGAAACTTTTGTCCCGCCTGATAGCTTCAACGTAAGGGGGCGGTTTGAAGATCAGCTTAAATAAGACAATAAAGAGATCATGAATTTAAGACAGTGAATCGCGGATTAAGCCCATGGACAAAGGACTTTTCGCAACCTTTCATTGACGGTGGACCTGCCCTGTTCACGCTTCGTTGGCCTACGCTGTCGCATATGGAAACAGCGTCGTTCGAATTCGAAACGCTTGCGTAACAGGTGTGGCGGCCGCCTTAAGGTGACCCAAAAGTTACCGCAAAAATTTTCCGAAAATTTTAGCCAACCGCGCGAATCTTCGCGGGGCGGCGCATCGACCGAGTTATGGCGGCCGTTCGCGCGCCGCCATCCACGCCAGCGCCAGATAGGCCGCGAGCATCAGCGCCTCGAGGCCCACAACCGTCAGGCTGCCTCCGTAGATACCGGGAAACATCAGTTCGATCACCGCCATCGACACCACGGTGGTCAGCCACACTACCGCGCCCCAGGGCGTCGCGAGCCACAACCCGACAGCGGCGACCAGTTCGATCACCGCGAAATAGACGGTGGCGGTCTGCCACGCCATCGGCTGGTTTTCGAAGGCATCTTCCTCGCCGCCGATGAAGCCCGTGACCTGCGCCCAGTGATAGAGACCCTGGACGACCGAGATCACGGCCATGATGCGCAGGAAGAACACCAGCCGCCGGGTCCACGCATTGTCATCGGACTCGATCCGCTCCGACGAGATCGCCGCCACCGACATGGCATTGTCCCGCGACTGGTCGCGCGATGGGGGTTCAGACATGCGGATAATTGTTCATGATCGGGAACGGGCCTTCATGGCAGCAACTCATGGCCCCTTGGCGCTGCAAAATCAATCCGGCCGGCGGCGGCCGCCAATTCGTGAGGGTTTGCGGCAGGTCAAGGCTACGTGAGCCAGGCCATGCCAGGGCTGCGGTGACGCAGGCAATACAAGGTGTTAGGATTGGAACCGGTCCAATCCGGCCTACCTCCTTTCGGAGATACAATCACATGGCGATCAAATTCGGGCGTCCGATCGAAATGCGCGACGCGCCGCGGCGGGACGTCCTCCTCCCCGGCCCCGGGCTCGATCTGGTGGTTCGCCCGCGCCGCAACCGGAAAGCCGAATGGGCGCGCCGGCTGGTGCGGGAAAACGTTCTCACCGCCGACGACTTGATCTGGCCGATGTTCGTGATCGACGGCCACAACAAGCGCACAGGCGTCGCCTCGATGCCCGGCGTCGACCGGCTCAGCATCGATCAGGCGGTGCGCGATGCCGAGCGCGCGGTAAAACTCAATATTCCCTGCATCGCGCTGTTCCCCTACACCGAGCCCTCATTGCGCGACGAGCGCGGCTCGGAGGCGGTCAATGCCGACAATCTCGTGTGCAAATCGGTGCGCGCGATCAAGAAGGAATTTCCAGGCCTCGGCGTACTTTGCGACGTGGCGCTCGATCCCTTCACCAGCCACGGCCATGACGGCCTGATCGAGGACGGAAAAATCCTCAACGACGAGACGGTTGAGGTGCTGGTGCGCCAGGCCCTGGTGCAGGCCGAAGCCGGTTGCGACATCATCGCGCCGTCGGACATGATGGACGGCCGGGTCGGCGCGATCCGTGAGGGGCTCGACGCCGCCGGATTCATGGATGTGCAGATCATGTCGTATGCGGCCAAATACGCATCCGCCTTTTATGGCCCGTTCCGCGACGCTATCGGCTCGGCAAAGACGCTGACCGGCGACAAGCGCACCTACCAGATGGACAGCGCCAATTCCAACGAGGCCTTGCGCGAGGTCGAACTCGACATCAGCGAGGGCGCCGACATGGTGATGGTGAAGCCCGGGATGCCCTACCTCGATATCGTTCGGCGGGTCAAAGACACCTTTGCGATGCCGACCTTCGTCTACCAGGTATCAGGCGAATACGCGATGATATCGGCCGCCGCCGGCAACGGCTGGATCGACGGCGAGCCGGCGATGATGGAAAGCCTGTTGGGATTCAAGCGCGCCGGCGCCGACGGCATCCTCACCTACTTCGCCCCGCAAGCGGCCGAAAAGCTGAAGGCGGAGGGGTGAGGCGGCGAGCAGCTTAAAGCTCGTCATTCCGGGATGTCCGAAGGACCAGACCTCAGATGTGCAATTGCACATCGGGGAATCTCGAGATTCCGGGTTCGCGCCTTCGACGCGCCCCGGAATGGCTGAAGACTCTGTTATCGTTGACCACTTACACAACAATGACGGCTGAAAATCCCCTTGCGGCAAGGAACCAGCGTTCCCATGTCCTGCAGCGTGAGGGCACAGTCGGGAGGACTGATCATGTCTTACAGCGGTTCGGGCAACCCCGATGGTGCGTGGCGCAACGACGGCGGGGTCCCGCCGCATGCCTTCGATCCCTGGACGCAGCCCGAATTGTTTCGCGGCGTGCTGACGCGGCGGGTGTTCGCGTTCCTGATCGACCTCGTGGTGCTTTCGATTCCGGTGATCCTGGCCTACGTCTTCATCGCCGTGTTCGGGCTGATCACGCTGGGATTGGGCTGGCTGCTGTTTTGGCTGGTGTGGCCGGCCTCGGTGATCTGGGCCATCATCTACTACGGTGCGTCGCTGGGCGGGCCGCATTCGGCCACCCTGGGCATGCGCGCGATGGATCTGGAACTGCGCACCTGGTACGGCGCGCCCGGCTATTTCGTGCTCGGCGCCATGCATGGCGTGCTGTTCTGGATTTCAGTGTCGATGCTGACGCCGCTGGTTGTGTTGATCGGCCCGTTCAACAGCCGCCGGCGGCTGTTGCACGATTTCATTTTGGGAACCATAATTATCAACGGCTCGGTCCGTACTCAGGTAGCGCAACCGGCGCGAACCTGATGATACAGGGCAACCCCTCTGACTTGGCGCAATCGGTTTGTCCATTCCGGCAAACCCGATTGACCGTCGGGCTCTGCGGCGCGATGCTACTGCCTGAAGCTGCTTCGGAGCCTGACAATATCCCGTGACCCAACACTCGCGTGACACCCCTCAATTCTACCTGACGGCACCCTCGCCCTGCCCCTATCTGCCGGGCCGGCATGAGCGCAAGGTGTTCACGCACCTGGTCGGCGACAAGGCAGGCGATCTCAACGACCTGCTCACCCATGGCGGCTTCCGCCGCAGCCAGTCGATCGCCTACCGGCCGGCCTGCGACCAGTGCCGCGCCTGTGTTTCGGTTCGCGTCATCGCCAACGAGTTCCGCCCCTCGCGCAATTTCAGGAAAATTCTCGCCCGCAACGCCGACATCACCGGCGAACAGCGCAGCGCGGTGCCGACCTCGGAGCAGTATTCGGTGTTCCGCTCCTATCTTGACGAGCGCCACCGCCATGGCGGCATGGCCGACATGACCGTGCTCGATTACGCGATGATGGTGGAGGATAGCCACGTCGAAACCCGCATCATCGAATATCGCCGGCGCGGCGGCGAGGTAGGCGCGACCGGGCGCAGCGACGAACTGGTGGCGGTCGCGCTGACCGACGTGCTCAGCGACGGGCTGTCGATGGTATATTCGTTCTTCGAACCGTCGGAGGAAAATCGCTCGCTCGGCACCTTCATGATCCTCGACCACATCACCCGCGCCAGACGGCAGGGACTGCCTTACGTCTATCTGGGCTACTGGATCGAGGGCTCCAGGAAGATGGACTACAAAGGCCGCTTCCTTCCGCAGCAGCGCCTCGCCCCCTCCGGCTGGCTGCGCGTGGACGCAACAGGCGAAGTGCCGACCGAGCCGCAGGACTAGAATTCAAGGCTGGGCGCACGAAATCACCCCATCGTTGATTGTCATCACCCGCGAAAGCGGGTGATCCAGTACGCCGCGGCCTTTCGATTCAATCACAGGGCCTCTGGAATACTGGGTCGCGCGGTCCCGTCTGCGCCAAGGCTTCGACGGGGCATGCGATCTCTCTGGCCCGCCGAAGCTTTAGCAAAGGCGGCAAGCCGGGCGATGACGGTTGCGGTTGCGGTGCCGCCTCACCACCCCCGCACGAAATCGAACACCAGTTTCGCGTTCAGCGCGATGATGATGGCCGCGGTCAGCGCGGCGAGTATGGTGAGCCAGCGCGGCGCGACGAACGGTCCCATCTTGGGCCGGCTTGCCGTGAACATCACCAGCGGCACCACCGCGAACGGCAGCTGCAGGCTGAGCACCACCTGGCTGAAGATCAGCAACTGGCCCGTCGCCTTCTCTCCGGCCCAGATCGTCACCACAACCGCCGGCACGATCGCGATCATCCGCGTCACCATGCGCCGCAGCCATGGCGCGATCCGCAAGTTGAGAAAGCCCTCCATCACGATCTGGCCCGAGAGCGTGGCGGTAATCGTCGAGTTCAGTCCGCAACACAATAGCGCGATCGCAAACAAGGTCGGCGCCATGGTCGAGCCGAGCAATGGCGCCAGAAACGCGTGGGCCTGATCGAGCTCGGCGACATCGGTCTTGCCGGCCCGGTGAAACGTCGCCGCCGCCAGGATCAGGATCGAGGCGTTGATGACAAGCGCCAGGCACAGCGCGATCGAGGAATCGATGGTCGCAAGCGTGATCGCCTCGCGTTTTTCGGCGATGCTGTCGCCGTAACCGCGCGTCTGCACCAGCCCCGAATGCAGATAGAGATTATGCGGCATCACGGTGGCGCCGAGAATCCCGAGCGCCAGGTACAGCATCTCGCGGTTGGCGAGGATGTCCGTGGTCGGCGCAAAGCCCCTGATAACCGCGCCCCAGTCGGGATCGGCCATCGCGATCTGGATCGCAAAGCAGGCCGCGATCACGCCCAGCATCGCCACCACGAAGGCCTCGATCCAGCGAAAGCCGAACGCCTGCAGCGCCAGAATGAGAAACACGTCGGCCGCAGTGATGATCACCCCGAGCTCGAGCGGAATGTGGAACAGGAGATTGAGGCCGATGGCGGTGCCGATCACTTCGGCGAGATCGGTCGCCGTGATGGCGATTTCCGCCGACAGCCATAATGGCCACGATACCCAGCGCGGAAAGGAGTCGCGGCAGGCCTGCGCCAGGTCGCGCCCGGCGCCGACGCCGAGCCGCGTGCACAGCGACTGCAGGATGATCGCCATCACGTTGGAGAGCAGCGCGACCGCCAGCAGCGCGTAGCCGAATTTGGAACCGCCGGCGAGCGAGGTCGCCCAGTTGCCGGGATCCATGTAGCCGACGGCCACAAGATAGCCGGGGCCGAGGAACGCCAGCAGCTTGCGCCAGAACGACCCCTGCTTGGCCGTCTGCACCGAGGCAAACATCCCGGCCAGCGAAGGTTCGCCCCGCTCTGTTCGCCAGCCCCGGGCCACCGCAGGGCCGGGGACGGCCTCGGGCACGGGGTCAGCTGGTATTCCGGGAGTACGCGCGTCCATCCGGGCAGGATAAGGAGATTCGATTTTATTGCAACTCATTTGCAAGTGCATCTGGATGGAAGGTTCCCGGAAGCCTGTCGGGAAGCGGGTGGGTTTGCCGCACCCCGGGCCCGACAATGGCTGCAGACCGACAGCGAAAGAATAAAGTCATGTCCGCCACCGACCGCACGCCCCGCCTGCCGCCGACCTTCAACCGGCTGGCATGGTCCAATCTCGCCGCCCAGTCGGCCGAGCAGATCGCGCTCGCCGCAGCCCCGATCGTGGCCGTGCTGCTGCTCGGCGTCGGCGAAGGCCAGACCGGCCTGCTGCAGACCGCGCTGACGCTGCCGTTCATCCTGTTCGCGATCCCCGCCGGCCTGCTCGCTGACCGCATCTCGCGGCGCTGGCTGATGGCGAGCTCCGAAGCCTTGCGCGCCGCAGCGCTCGCCGGCATTCTCGTGCTGATCTGGCTCGGTCTGCTGACGCTGCCGCTGCTCGCGCTGCTTGGTTTTGTCGCAGTTTGCGGAACGGTCGCCTATAGCGTGGCGGCGCCGGCCCTGGTGCCCTCGCTGGTATTGCCCGAGCTCCTGCCGGCGGCCAATGCCCGGATCGAACTGGCGCGCACGGTCGCATTCGCCAGCGGCCCGGCGCTCGGCGGCGTGCTGGTGGGATGGGTGGGCGCCGCGCCCGCCTTTGGGTTTGCCGCCGCGCTCTCCATCATGGCCGTGGTGCTGCTCTCAGGGATTTACGAGCCGGCGCGCGCGCCCGCGCCGCGGCGCCATCCGTGGCAGGAGATCAGGGAAGGCGCCGCATTCGTGCTGCATCATCCGCTGCTGCGGCCGGTGTTTGTCACCCAATTCATCTTCAACACGGCTTCCTTCCTGTTGCTTGCTGTGTTCGTGCCCTACGCAGTCCGTCATCTCGGACTGTCGGCGACCGCGGTCGGCGCCACGCTCGCAATGTACGGCGTCGGCATGGTGGTCGGCGCGCTGCTGGCGACGCGGGTGATGCGGCGGCTCGCCTTCGGCACCGTGATCGGGCTTGGCCCGGTGACCGGCTTTGTCGCTGCCGCCGTGATGGCGCTGACCACCTGGATCCCGGCGCCGTCGCTTGCGGGTCTGAGCTTTTTCCTGCTCGGCGTCGGTCCGATCCTCTGGGTGATCTCAACCACGACCTTGCGGCAAGCCGTGACGCCGCCGCGGCTATTGGGGCGGGTATCCGCTATCAATATCATGAGCTATGGCGCGCGCCCGC
>Ga0164309_10001415_pt1 | contig 11708 bp, 8 predicted proteins | sample Whisoiple_247_MG_FD_109984 | JGI IMG/M metagenome (GOLD analysis project Ga0164309, IMG submission 109984) | Soil microbial communities amended with fresh organic matter from upstate New York, USA - Whitman soil sample_247_MG | ecosystem: Environmental > Terrestrial > Soil > Unclassified >... | reverse complement strand
TTTCCGCGAGCAAGATCGCCTGGCTGCTCGACAATGTGACGGGCGCACGCGCGGCGGCCGAGGATGGCAAGCTCGCCTTCGGGACGATCGACAGTTTTCTGCTGTGGCGGCTCACCGGTGGCAAGGTGCACCTGACCGATGCCACCAACGCGGCGCGCACGCTGTTGTTCGATATCGGCAAGGCACGGTGGGACGACGATCTTTGCCGACTGTTTGGCGTACCGCATTGTCTCTTGCCGGAAGTACGCGATTGCGCGGGCATGTTCGGCGAAACAACGGCCGATTTGTTCGGCGGCCCGATGCGGGTTCTCGGCATTGCCGGGGATCAACAAGCAGCGACGATCGGGCAAGGCTGCTTCAAGCCAGGAATGATGAAATCGACCTATGGCACCGGATGTTTTGCACTGCTCAACACCGGCGTCGAACGTCTTGTTTCGAACAACCGTCTGCTCACAACCATCGCTTATCAGCTCGAGGGCCGGCGAACTTATGCGCTGGAAGGAGCCATCTTTGTCGCCGGCGCCGCCGTGCAATGGCTGCGCGACGCGATGAAGCTCATCAACGCGGCATCCGAAGTCGGTCCTTTGGCACAGCAGGCCGATCCTGCCGAGCAGGTCTATCTGGTGCCGGCCTTTGTCGGGTTGGGCGCGCCCTATTGGGACGCGCAGGCGCGTGGCGCGATCTTTGGCTTGAGCCGCAATTCCGGTGCAGCCGAACTTGCCCGCGCGACGCTGGAAGCGGTCGCCTACCAGACACGCGATCTGCTCGAAGCCATGCATGCCGACTGGCCGTCCGCCAAGGCTTCAACGACCGTGCTGCGCGTTGACGGTGGAATGACCGTCAGTGACATCACGATGCAATATGTCGCCGATATTCTTGCGAGCCCGGTCGATCGGCCCGTCGTCATGGAAACGACCGCGCTGGGTGCGGCTTATCTGGCGGGCCGGGCAGCCGGCATCTGTCCCGACCTCGAAGGCTTTGCCGCGCAATGGCAGCTCGACCGGCGCTTCGAGCCGCGCATGGATTTCGAAACCCGGGAGCGCAAATATTCCGGCTGGCGCGATGCGGTCAAACGCACGCTGACGGAGCAGAACTGAATTGAGGCCGGGTTGAGTGCGTTCTCGCGCACCGGTAGCGTGATGCCACGAAACGGGGATTCGATGGCGGACGGCGGCAAGGCAGCGCAAGGAACTGCGACGAACGACAAGCAGCCACTGGTGCGCTTCGAGGCCGTCACCAAGCGGTTCGGCTCGGTCGTGGCGGTCGAAGCACTTTCGCTCGACATCGGACATGACGAATTTTTCGCGCTGCTTGGTCCCTCGGGCTGCGGCAAGACCACGTTGTTGCGAATGCTCGCCGGCTTCGAAACGCCGACCGAAGGCCGCATCATCCTCGACGGTGAGGACATCGTGCCCGTTCAGCCGCACCGACGACCTGTGAACATGATGTTCCAGAGCTATGCGCTGTTCCCGCATTTGACGGTCGAGGGAAATATCGGCTTCGGTCTGCGCCAGGAGAATGTCGCGCGGGCGGAGATTTCCGATCGCGTTGGCCAAATGCTGGCCCTCGTGCGTCTGCAGGGGTTCGGCGGGCGGCGGATCGATCAGCTGTCCGGCGGGCAACGCCAACGGGTGGCGCTCGCACGCTCGCTGATCAAGCGCCCGCGCGTGCTTTTGCTCGACGAACCGCTGGCCGCGCTCGACAAGAAGTTACGTGGCGAAACCCAGTTCGAGCTGATGCAGCTGCAGCGCAAGCTCGGGACGACGTTCGTGATCGTCACGCACGACCAGGAAGAGGCGATGATTGTTGCCGATCGCATCGCGGTCATGGATCGCGGCCACCTTATGCAAGTTGCGTCGCCGGCGGAAATTTATGAGCGACCGAATTCGCGTTGGGTTGCGGGCTTCATCGGGGAGGCGACCATGATCGAAGGTCGGCTCGGTCCCGATGGCACTATCGACAGCGCGTTCGGCCGCATGCGTACAGTCGAAACGGGAAAGGCCCGACCCGGAGACACAGTCTGGCTGGCGTTGCGTCCGGAAAAAGTCGCCATGTCCGCCGAGCGACCCAAGGGCGATGTCAATGCTGTCTCAGGCACCGTGGCGGAGATCGGCTACCGCGGTGACATGTCGATCTACAAAGTCCTGCTTAGTGATCGCTCTGTGATGAAAGTCGCGCTCACCAATGTCAGCACGCGGGGCGGGGCGCCTTTTTCGCCGAACGACATTGTCTGGCTGTCATGGCCGTCCGAAGCCGGTGTGGTTTTGACGGAGTAGCGATGCACGGTGGCATGCAGAAACGGAATTGGAGCGGACGCGCTATCGTGCTTCTGCCCTATCTGTGGCTCGTTGTCTTTTTCCTCACACCGTTCGTCATCGTCCTCAAGATCAGCCTGTCGCAAACAGCGATGGCGCAGCCGCCCTACACGCCGGTCTTAGATCTCTCTGCCGGATTGGCTGGTCTTCGAGAGTTCGTGGGGGAACTTTCATTCGATTCATTCCAGCTGCTGTTCACCGACCTGATCTATCTGTTGTCCTATCTCAAGAGCCTGCAGGTTGCGGCGATTTCGACGCTCATCCTGCTCTTGATCGGCTACCCCTTCGCTTACGGCATTGCCCGCGCGCCGCGAGGCTGGCAACCGCTCCTGGTGATGGCAGTCGTGCTGCCGTTCTGGACGTCGTTTCTGATCCGGGTCTATGCGTGGATCAACATCCTGCAGCGTGACGGCCTGCTCAATGACGTGCTGATGAAATTGCACATCGTCGATGCGCCGGTTAGTTGGCTGTCCTCCGACACCGCGATCTACATCGGCATGGTTTATTCGTATCTGCCGTTCATGGTGCTGCCGCTCTACGCGGTCCTGGAGAAAATGGACGAGACTCTGCTGGAGGCTGCCGCCGACCTTGGTTGTCCGCGCTGGAAAACGTTCTGGCTTGTGGTTGTGCCGTTGTCACTGCCGGGAGCCGCTGCCGGCGCGCTGCTTTGTTTCATTCCGATCGTCGGCGAGTTCGTCATCCCCGACCTGCTCGGCGGTTCGGAAACGCAGATGATCGGCCAGACGCTGTGGAGCGAATTCTTTTCCAACCGCGACTGGCCGGTCGCTTCCGCGATTGCCGTTACATTGCTGGTGCTGCTGCTCGTGCCGATGCTTTTCTACGAGCGTCTCCAAAAGCGATCGTTGGAAGGCGGGCGATGATGCAACGCAGTGCTTCGCCCTTCAATATCGTCTCGGTCGCGCTTGGCCTTGCGTTCCTCTATCTGCCGATCACGATCCTCGTCATCTATTCGTTCAATGCGTCGCGGCTGGTCACCGTATGGGGCGGCTGGTCACTCGCTTGGTATCGCGAACTGCTGAACGACGCGGCGCTCCTGCAGTCTGCCTGGATCAGCTTGCGCGTCGGTGTACTTTCGGCGACGGCGGCAACAATTCTCGGGACGCTGGCGGCTGTCGCCCTCGTGCGCCTAGGACGCTTTCGCGGGCGGTTGCTGTTTTCCGGAATGGTCTATGCGCCACTGGTGATGCCGGAAGTCATCACGGGGCTTTCGCTTTTGCTGCTGTTTGTCGCCCTCAACGTAGACCGTGGCTTCTGGACCATCACCATCGCCCACACCACGCTCACGATGTGCTTTGTCACCGTCATCGTACAATCGCGGCTTATCGGGTTCGACCGCAGCCTCGAGGAGGCGGCGATGGATCTCGGATGCCCGCCGTTGAAGACCTTCCTGACAATCACTTTACCGTTGATTGCCCCGGCCATCGCCGCCGGCTGGATGCTGGCATTCACGCTCTCGCTCGACGATCTCGTGATCGCGAGCTTCACCACCGGCCCGGGCGCGACGACCTTGCCGATCCGTATCTACTCGGAAGTGCGACTTGGCGTTAAGCCTGAAATCAACGCCGTGTGCACGATCATGATAGCCGTGGTCGCGGCCGGAACGATCGTCGCATCATTGATCACCAAAGGCAGCGCCGCGCGACGCGAGCGGGCAGCGCTCGGCGCCCAGGTTTGATGATCTTATTGGGTCTTCCCCGGAGTCGTCGGCGTGGCCTCAGGGCCGGTACCTGGTGCCGGCGCGCTCCCGGTCAGGCGTTCGATCGCCGAGCGAACCGAATCCCGCGTACTGCGCTCGCGAACCGCGTTGAGCAGAGGGGCCGCTGCGCCGGACCGGCGTATCAGGGACTCCGGATCGGGCAACATGATTGGGTCGTCCCACGAACCCTGGACGATGAAAGGTAGTTCGAACGGCGCCGCGCCAGGTTTGGGTGGAGCAACAAGGGCGGCAGTGCCTTTCAGGTCGAGCTCGCGCGCCGGGATCGACGCCGAGCCGACAAGCCCGAGAACCACGGCCGCGCCCTCGATCTTCACATCCTCGACCGACACAACGCCCTGGTTGATTTTCAGCGCGACCGTCATCTTGTCAAAGGGCGTGCGTCCGCTGCGGAACTCGCCGCCACCCGACAGCGGCCGCCGCTCCAGGCGGCGAAGCAGCTGCTCGACATTCAGCCCGGCGAGCGCGCCGTTTGTCGCGGTCAGGCCTGCGGTTCCGTTGAGCGTTTGCGTCACCCCAAGCACGCTGTCGCCACTGCCGTCGACGGTAAGCGCGATGTTCCCTTTGCCTTCGAGGCGGCGCAGGCCGAACAACTGACCGAGGCAACTTTCAAGATCGACGTCGTTGAAATTCAGCTGCGATTTGATGTCGACCCCTTGCTCGAAATTGGCGAACGTCATGGAGCCCTTGATCACGCCGCCATAGGCCTGCGCCTCGCCTACGGTGAGGACCAGATGGCCGTTACGCAAGTTTGCGGCGATCGCAGTGCGCCCGAGTTTGGCATTCGAGACGATGACGTTTGCCGCCGAGAGGCGGAGATCGAGGTCCATTCCGGTGAGACCATCAAGGGTAATGCGGCCGTTGTTCCACGCGCGCTCGTTGGCGGCGATCAGACGCACAGTCGAAATATAGGGCGTAAGGTCCAGCGCTTCGGAGGCAAGGGTCCCCTGCAGCGTCTGCCGTCCATCGGCGGCAAAGGTGAGCACGCCCTCGGCGGAATTGCCGTCGAGTTCAACGTTGACACTGGACAGGCTGATGGTGCCGCCCAGGACATTCGTTTTTGCCTTGATCGCAAATCGGCCGAAGCCGCCGCCGGGCAACGGCTTCTGCCCCGACCAAATCATGGCGTTGCGCAACGAAGGCGCATCCGCGGCAAGGGTGCCTTCGATCTTCAGGGCGGGCTTGAAGCTGACGGCGCCGTCAAAGGCGGCCTTCATCGGCGAGCCGGCGATGCGCAGCTTCACGCCGCTACGGCTGCCGGTAAGCGCGGCGGCAAAGTCGGCGAGGGTCAGGCTCGCGTCCAGAGGCGCATCGCGCCAGATGAGCCGGCCGGTGGCGCCGAAGGTCTTGGAGATCGACGGCCAGGCCAGCGAGAATTCCACTCCGTACAAGGTCTCGTTGAATTGCCGCGCTTCGTCGCGAATTGTCACAGTGCCGCCGTCGATGCGCATTTCGGAAAACGCGGCGACGCGATGCGCGGCCGCCTGGCTGCGCGTCAAGGCCTCGATCAGGCCCGACCAGTTGGATTGCCCGTTCTGCAGAAACTCGATCATGATTCTTGGATGGTCGAGCGAAACGTCGGCAATCTCGACGCGACCGATCAGGAGCGGAAAGAACCTCAGACGCGCCGTCAGCCGGTCGGCGACAAGCGCCGGCTGCTTGGCGTCGCCAAGTGCGACATCGGCGAAATTCACGCTACCGCTCGGGAACAGCGAAACGCTTGCTTTTCCCCGCAAAACCGGATCAAGGCCGGTAACTTCGCGAATCTCCGCCAGGACCCGCTGACGCACCGTGTCGGCGGATATGAGATAGCCCGCGGTCGTCAGCACGGCCATGCCGCCCGCGATGACCGCGAGCAAGACAAATCCCAGGCGTTTCAAGCCGGTAGCCGTCGTCAAAGGGGAGAATCCGGTTGTTTCGGTGTTTGGTCCCGGCGGACTATAGCATCGGTCCCACAGCCGCCAACTTGGATGGCGTCTGTGACCCTTTCAAGGCTGAGAGATCAAAGGGTTAAGATACCCACCAGCTATTGGCGAAGCTCTGCGATCTCCGCGATCATCTTCTTGACGATCGCCTCGCCAAACGAATTGAAGTCCTTTGCTTCCAGCACGAAGCTCCCCGGTCCGCCGATGACATTGTCCCGGTAGTATTTCGTGAGGCCGCCGGGCGGATTGGTGTGCTCGGGGTTCCACGGCAGCGGGGTATCGCTCAGAATCACCAGCCCGTTGATGCTGATGCCCAGAGCCAGAGCTTCGTCGCGGGCCAGACCAACGTCGCGGCCGGCATTGTTGGTTCCATCACCCGAGACGTCGATGGTGCGACGCTGGGCCTCGAACGGCGCCCGCGCGAGTTGGGCCACGGCGGCGTCAATACCCCCGCTGATCGAGGTGCGGTCGGCAAAGGAACGCGGCGATTCAAGGAGCCGGTCGCCAAAAGCCTGGGCGGTTTTGGGGCCATCAACGACCGTCCAGTCGATCACGACCTTCTGGTTGCCGAATCCCGACCATTCGAGGAAGAGCACGCCGATGCGGCCACGTCGGCCCGATTGGATGGCATCAATGACGCGCGGATCGGCAAGTGCCGCGGCATATCCTTCGCGCTGAAGCTGAAACTTCTGGCTGTCAATGCTGCGCGAGACATCGGCCGCCAGAACCAGAAGCAGATCGACAGGTTCTGTCCGCGCAGGCGATGCGGCAAAGAGTGCGCTCGCAAACGCCAGCACGATGGCCGCGCGCCGGGAGATCTGGCTCATCCGCAAAGCCTAGCCGATTTCGAAATCAATGCGCCAGCAGCCGCGTGGTCGGAAATGCTACTTCGACGAGTGTTCCATCCCCGACTTCGCTGGCGATACGAAATCGGGCGTGATTGGCCTCGACCAGCGCCTTTGTTATCGGCAGGCCAAGCCCGCTTCCGGTTGAACCCCATTGTCCGGTGGCATCGGCGCGCCGGAATGGCTCGAGTGCGGTCTCGAGATCCTCCTTGCTCATTCCGTTCCCGGTATCGCGTACGCGCAGCACGACCTCCTGGTCGTCGGTCAATGCGGTTGAGACGATCACCTGACCGCCTGCACCCGTATATTTGATGGAATTCGACAAGAGATTGAGCGCGATCTGACGCAGCGAGCGCGCGTCGGCGATGATGTGCGGAAGGTTGGGAGCGAGTGCCGTACGAATAATGACGCGCTCGCGGTTGGCCTGTTGCTGCATGATGGCCACGCATTGCTGCAGCAGATCGTTCAGATTGACGCTGACGAAGGTGAGATCAAGAATTCCCGCCTCGATCTTCGAAAGGTCGACGAGATCGTTGAGCAGCGATATGAGGTGTCCACCGGACGCGTGGATGTCTTTCAAATATTGCCGGTAGCGTTCATTGCCGATTGGGCCGAAGCGCTCGTCCATCATCACTTCGGAAAAGCCGATGATGGCGTTGAGCGGTGTGCGGATTTCGTGGCTCATTTTGGCGAGAAATTCCGACTTGGCGACCGAGGCTTTTTCGGCCGCCTGCTTGGCGGTGTTTAGCTCTTCGGCGCTGCGCTTCCAGGCGGTGATGTCGCGCAACACTGCGCACAGCTTTTCGCTGCCTTCGATGCGCCCCATCGTGATGTAGAGCGGAACGAGACCGCCCTGGCGCACGCGACCGATCGCCTCGTAGCCAGCGTTCAGCATGCCCGCGCCCCGGCTGTTCGTCAGCCGCTCCAAATGCTCGTGCGCGGCGCGGCGGCTTTCCGGGGCCAGCAGGTCATCCAATGTGTGGCTTGCGAAGTCGGCGGCGTCGTACCCGAACAGCGCCTGCGCGCTGCGGTTCGCCGACAGGATGCTGCCGGTCGCGTCGAGCACCAGCACGCCATCCGTCGCCGTATCGAGGATTGCCCTGAGCTCGCGATTTTCCCGCTCGGCATCAGTGATCGGTGCAGGCGGCGTCTTTTCCCCACTGCCGGACCGCGTATCGACCATCAGCACGAGAACGTTCTCGTTATTCCAGGCGGCACTGAGAAGGCGGCCGTCGACCGGTTTCTGCGTGCCGCTGACGGTGGCGATGGTCAGCGATCTGCCACTGCCCTTGCTGTCCGGCGACGAGGAATTGTCCTTGCTCTCGATGAACAGGCTGTCGAGGCCGCCGGCTTCGCTCAGTTCATCCAGCGTCGTGTAACCGGTCCACTCAAGGAAGGCGCGATTGGCGTAAACCAACGTGCTCAGGCGATAGACCAGGATACCCACCGGCAGCCGATCGAGAATCGGCCGGCTGTCCTGGATGTCCGGAAGCTGTTTGGGCGGTTCGCGCGTCGGCTGAGCCACGGGAACAGGCGCCTCGGCGCCGAAATCATCCGAGGCCGCGGCGGCGCGACCGCCCGGCGATCGCTTCAGCCTTTCGCTGAGCTCACGCGCCAATTCCCGGAACGCGCTGTGCTCTTGTGAGTCAGGTTTCGGTTCCTGCGCGCGCGGTTCGAAAGGAAACGGAAGGACCATCGCCGCCGGATCATCATCCGACGGCGGCGAGGATTCGGTAGCCATTTCGGGGTGATCCTTTGTGCTCTCGGTGGTCTTGCGGTCGCGACAGATGCCGAAGCCGCGGAAGCCCGTGAATTCCCGCTCGCGGTCGAATACCGGCAGCCCGGACATCTCGACCACCATCTCGTCGTCGGAATCATCGATCGGCCAAAGCAGCACAATGCCGCTGAAGGTCTGCCGGGCCGCCATGGCGGCGGCAACCTGCCCCTGCGGATCAAGCGTCAGGGCCTGCGCGATCTCTGTCCAAGTACGGTCAAGAACGGCAGACGTCTTCGGCCCGAGGAGTTCGGTGAATTCCTGGGTCGCCAAGCTGAACCGGCCCTCCACATCGGTCTGCCATACAAAGCGCAATGGCAGCCGGGGCGGGTGTGTTTCCGATGTTGTGGAGTCCGAAGTTTTCGGCGCCATGTCAGCCGCCTTTGAATCGACCGCCGACGTTTCCGCAGATCCTGCGAAAACGGCGAGCAATGTGAATGTCGATCCGGCGCCGAGCTTGAGCATACTGGTTTGCCCGACGGAAATCTCGCCTTCCGCAATTCCGTTGTGAGTTGCCTCACGCGCGAGCCGCTGTGCATCGAGTGCGATCAGGTCCCGCCGGTCGCCAAGCAGCGCTCGCGTCGCAGGTTGCGCGTCGATCAATTCGCCGTCGGCGGTGAACATGGCCGCAGGACTGCTGAAGTCGGCGAGCAGACGGCGCGCGCGATCGGGCAGGGAGAGGTCGCGGGCGGCGCGCTCGGTCGAAACGATCAGGATCGCGGTGGTGTTGTCGGCAAGCGTCAGGCGCGAGCAAAGACATATCAACATACCACCCAACGCCGCGCCGAAACCGCGCAGGCGTTCAAGCCGTGGCGTATTCCCTCCAGGAAGCGTCGCGACGAGACGCGCGACCTGAGCCGACGCGGGATGCTTTGTCTGGAAATGAAGTGCCGAGGCTTCGCCCGAGGAGGCGGCGTCGAAAATTGCTGCGCCCGCGGGATTGGCCCACAGAATATGTTCGGCGTCAGTGCTCCAAAGCCAGACCGGCGCGGGGCTGAGCGCATGCGCCGCCAGCCGCTGATCACGAAGATATGCAAGCTGCGGGTTGGCTTCCGTCATTCCGGGGTCGCAGAATTCACGGCTAATAGAGTCTTAATACGGCCGGTAACGGACGGCGTCCACGGGACAACGGGTGGCCCCCTGTCCGAACCCGCAATATCGTTAATGCGATCACTGGCGCGGTCAGCAGATCACCCTAGATACCGGTGAGGCTGCCGGAACGGTGGCCGAGGACATGCAGGAGGAATGTCATGCCGAAGGACGGAAACGCCGGCTTTGAAATTCCGGCCGACATGCTTGCGTTGGCCGAAAAGAGCGTCGAGCAGGCCAAACAGGCGTTTGATGTTTTTATTTCAGCGGCGCAGCACGCTGTAAGCACTGCGGAAAATCAGGCCGCAACCGCGCAAGCCGGCGCGAAGGAAGTCGGAGAGCTTGCGATGGGTTTCGCCGAGCGGAACATCGCCTCATCGTTCGAGTTCGCGCGAAAACTGCTGCAGGCCAAAGATCCCAAAGACGTCATGGCACTGCACGCGGAGTACGTGAACAGCCAGATCGCGGTGCTCACGGAGCAGGGGAAGGAACTAACCAGTCGAGCGGCAAAAATGGCGGGACAAAAACCGCAGCATTGACGGCCCGACAGCCGGTGAGTTCCCATAAGCCCGGCACGGCCGCCGGGGCGGTGCCCTATGGGATTTTTGTGCAATGCAATATTTTTTATTGCAATGCATCAAAAACGGGTGTATAAGCGTTGTACCCTTAGATCGCGGCACATCGGAACGCAGGTGCGCTGCGGCTCACACAAGTTAGGGCCCATTTGCCGAGGGTGTGTGGTCCGTGCGGATCACGCCCTCCGCCAGCCAAAGGACGATTCTCATGCCTGAAACTGCCGCTTCTTCGGCCACGAAATCCAAGCCGAAGCCGGTCGCCGTTGCCGCGCCCGCTTTCGAGATGCCGAAATTCGAGATGCCGAAGTTCGATATGCCCAAGTTTGAAATGCCGAAATTTGAGGTCCCGCCTGTGTTTCGCGAGTTCGCGGAAAAGGGCATCGCGCAGGCCAAGGAAAACTACGAGAAGTGCAAGAGCGCGGCCGAGCAGGCCACCGATGTCCTCGAGGACACCTATTCCACGGCCTCCAAGGGCTGTGCGAGCTATGGCCTGAAGGTGATCGAGACCACGCGCGCCAATACCGATGCAACCTTCGACCTGATGAGCGAACTCATGGGTGCGAAGTCGTATGCGGAAGTGGTCGAGCTGACCAGCGCGTTCATGCGCAAGCAGTTCGATGCGATGATTGCTCAGACCAAGGAACTCTCCGAGCACGCCCAGAAGGTCGCGACGGATACGGTCGAGCCGATCAAGGAAAGCATCAGCAGCACATTCAATAAGGCGGCCTGACGCGCCCGGCGCGTTAACGTCTGGAGCTAGAGGGTGCGAAGCCCGGGCGCGAATGCCCGGGTTTTCGTTTATGCGTCGGCGACCCGGGTGGGCGCTTGCCAAAAGGGCAGACGGCACCTAGGTTCCGCCCGCTCGGATCGCGCATGCAGGCGTAGCTCAGTTGGTTAGAGCGCTGGTCTGTGGAACCAGAGGTCGGTGGTTCAAGTCCACCCGCCTGTACCATCTTCGCAAATCGTCAAAACAAAAACGCCGGCGACGATGCGCCGGCGTTTTCTGTTTCTGTTCGTTCAGCGGCTAGCGCCAGCTGTAACGGCCGTTGGTGTTGCGCGGCGGTTGCTGCGGGACATTGCGCGGCGGATAGGGACGAGCGCCGCCCTGTGGGCCCCCGAACATCCAGTCGAAGAAGTTGTTGCCGCCACCACCGTAGCTTCCGCCGCCGCTACCATACATGCCGACCGGCATACGGACCGGCTTCGATGATGAATTCGGCGACGCACGCTCGACCCCGATATCGGCGACCTTGCGCTCGCTGCTCTTGAGGATGGTGAGCATCTTCGCATCGCGTCCGTAGACATCGTCACGCAGCTGCAGCTTGCCCGCATCATCCACGAATGCAGTCTGATAGGTCAGATGCACCGGGATGAATTTCGGGAAGTTGATGTTGATCTCGCTGCCGCCGAACATCGATTCCAGGCGCGCTTCGGTGTAGCGCTCCTTCGG
>Ga0164309_10001414_pt1 | contig 11712 bp, 15 predicted proteins | sample Whisoiple_247_MG_FD_109984 | JGI IMG/M metagenome (GOLD analysis project Ga0164309, IMG submission 109984) | Soil microbial communities amended with fresh organic matter from upstate New York, USA - Whitman soil sample_247_MG | ecosystem: Environmental > Terrestrial > Soil > Unclassified >... | reverse complement strand
CCTCGCCATCCCTGCGCCGCCCAGCCACCCCAGGCAGTCACCAGCAGGGCCGCAACGAGGGCACCGGCACGTAGGTAGCTCACGCCTCACTCGCCGTTGCAGGGGCCGAACCGACAGCCAAGCCCGGATCCTGGGGAATCGGCACACCTGCCGGCCAGCGCAAGCCGATCAAAGGCTGCCGCCGGATCTCCCGGACGTTCACCTCATTATCTTGATTGCCGCCCAGCACCAAAGGGTAACCCGCCGGGCTGAACCCCGTCAGGAACCCGACGTGGTGAGGGAACACCGCCACGCACCCGCGCACCGGGTGATCGAGTGCAACACCCCAGGAAAGGTAGGATTTGGCCGATTCGAAGCGAGTGGACACAATGCCCACAAGTTCAAAGCAGAACCCGACGAACGCAGCGCACCATGGCGTCTCATCGTCTTTGATGCCGCCACGCCGAATGGTCTTCCACATGCGCACGATTGCCGGATGGTGATTGACGCCGGGGATCTCTCGGACCCCCTGATGCTTGATTGCCTCAATCAACCACGTGGGGTCATTTGCCGATTGCGCCATCACGCACTTCCCGAAGGATTTCGCCAGGGGCTTTGTCCTGGCTACGTTTGGCAAACCGGAACCACCAGCGCAGTACCAACCATGCGGGACACCCGCAGGCAAAGGCCAGCCCGAACAAAGCAGCCAGGCCCATGTAACTGTGCGCCCAGGCCTGCAAGTCAAAATACATCACGACCGCAGCGCCGCCACCCATACTGCCAACGACGGTAGAGATCAGAGCCACGGCCTGTTCCCGTTTGTTCTCTGGCCAAGTCATAAGCATGACGACAACCGCCGCCAGTCCAGCCGCAGCAGCCCCCACACCAGCCACGCCGCCCAGGGCTTTGAAACCGGCAGCCGCGCCGACGGTCGTTGTGGTCATAGAGTCTGACATTTCATCACCCCCAATTTCCGAAAGCAGACTCGATCGTGTGTCCGATGGAACTGCAATAGCGAAGGATGTTCGAAGTGTTGTTGTTGTCGTTGTAGAACCCATACTTCATGCTCTTGTTCACCTGCGTGTCTTGGGCAACACAATTGTGGAATCTGATCTGCTGCGGGTACGTGTAGTCAAATGCCCCGCGCATCACTTGAAATGCCGCAGTCGGCCATGTCGGGTAGTTTCTTGAGCTACCGGGATTTCTGGCCGTGCACTGCACAAAATCGATGTCCTCAATCCTTGGCAGATTCGCCTCTGATGGGCCGCTGATGACGAAGCATGCCCTTGCGCAATCGTCCACCTGGCATTCCATGACAAGCCCATGGCGCGCGCTGTTGGCCAACTTGATGCCGAAGGAATCGCAATCCCGAACCTTCGCGCCGACAATCGAAAAATTACGATTGCCGAAAGAGCCAGTGAAATCGATCCCCTCGCAACAAAAACTGATCACGGGTCGAATGAGCTCGATTGCATGCCCCCCGGAAACCGTTATTCCGTCTGTCTGGATAAACCAGTTGGCGCCAGGGATGTCAGAACCGAGCTTTTCGATAAGCGCGTCAATAACTTTCACATGGGAACAGCTGTTAAGCCACAGCCCGAATATTTGCTCAGAACCTGGGTCAGATGCCGCGGAAAACCGCATATCGTGAACGTTCAGATTCAGAATCGGAACCGGGTTATGCACACGAAGCAAGTAGAGCCCAGTCCCTTTGCCGTGGCCGAAAACCTCGATTCCATCCATCACGGCAGTGATGCCGCAACTTTCCAGATGGATGCCGGCAGAGTTTGAGAGGCTGCCGGCCTGCTTGTCGAGCCCGCGGTCCACCTTCACATTGCGCAAGCCACGTACCCATCCGCCTTGCTTCACCAGACTGCGCCGAGTAGCCGAGGGCGCCAGTTGAACGAATGTCGCGTTCTCGATCATGGCGCCATCGGGCAGCACCAAATCTCCTGCGATTTCATAGACGCCGCCTTGGCCATCCCATATCGGGGACAACGCAAGTGCGGCCTGTATTTCGGGTAGTTGGTCCATGATTACTTACCGATCTGACCGCGCAGCAACGCGATCTGGTCTTCCATTTCGGAGAGCCAGCCATCATCGATCCCAAGAATTGCCTCTCGAATTCTTCGGGGCTTGATTTCTGCTTCCAGCCGCAGAATTTGTTTCTTGATTTTCAACTCGCTGTCTTCCACTGGACTTTTCAGGACCAGCTTGCCATTTTCGCCGACAGCAATCTCTTGGCCTTTGGATTGCCCATCTTCCCGCAGGAATCTGGATTCAGCGTCAGACACTTCGATGGCATCCTCTGGGATATTCTTGTGAATATCGGTGTCATAAAAACCGCACGTGGAAGGAGAGAATTTTTTCATGTTGCTGTGCTCCTATCGCCCAATGGCTAGCCATCTTCCATCCTCGGAAGATGCGGCAGAGTTGTAAACCCGAAGTTGTGCTGTCGAAAGATTCTCAGTCGCCAGAGGATTGGGGGCAGCGGGTGCCGGACTGACGGTGCGATACCAACTAACAGCAGTCCAGTACAGGTTGTTTGGAAACACCAATGGGAAAGACACGCTAACAGCGGTGTTAGCCGTCACAGACACTTGACCCCATTGAAGGATAAATCCGCCTAGCCACGAAGGAAATTTGATATACCCCGAGTTCCCCAAGGAGATCGCAAATCCAAAACCGAGTTTCAGGGGGGTGGCGATACGCGTGTCATCGGTACGGGCATCCATTTCGGCTTGCGTGGCAATTTCAGCTACGCCAGCTTGCGTTTCCGTGGCCGCCGTGTGCAGTATTCCCGTTGCCGGATTCAACAACACCCATTTGTCCAAGGTCACATCGTGCTTGAACATTGCCCACGCCCCGGTACCCGGTAGATCGTTTGCGATCAAAGGCAAATTATTGCCTTTGACAATCGTTTTTGCGGCGGTCGCATTGGCCTGCAGTGTCGGCGTTGTATTTGAGTTAGCCGAAGCCACCCGGACTAATACGACTTGACCCGCAAGCGTAGTAATCGCAGGAGTAAAAGTTGCAGTCAAAGCATTGGCCGTACCACCCGCCGAGGCACTGGAGTATGCCGCTTGTTGAATCAAATCGGGCGTCGGCAACCGCGCCCAATTCGTCGTATTGGAGGGATCCGTGGTATTGGCGTTCACAAGGGATAGATAAATGAACCCATCCGTCCAGCGAACCAGCGCGTCGTGGCTGTAGCTATAGGGTGTCCCGCCGTTCAACACAGAGGTGATGAAGTCGGGAACGCCTTGGCTCTGCAGTTCCTGCAAAGCTAAAGTAACTTCATAGAAGAGGCTGTTCATTTTGTCCCGTTCGATGTTCTTCGAATCGGGGTCAGTGTCAACCAATTGATAGTCGGGGCCGTATCCCTCCGTATATGACACTGTGCCTGAAGGCTCCACTGCAATCGGAATAGGGGTACGGTCGCCGCCCAGGCCGAAAGCAACGCGGAAAAAATTATTCATGATAGAAATTCCCGTTAGAGAAGTTTTTACGGTACGCGCCGAAACCCCATCCGGCAGCCTGATTGGTAATAATGAAGTCTACCTCAACGCCCGCAGGTCGAGGTAGCAAATCATATTCGCGCAATACCGCAGTGAGTCGACTAGGCAAAGGCGTATCAAATACATAGCGCGCGCGCATGTTTTCTCCGTCGGACACGTACACGCCGGAAATGCCCGCAAAAACGTAATTCAAAAAAGCATTGATCTCCGTCACGGCCCCCCGTGTGATCAGTTGGAAATATCGCAATCGCAACACGAGCCTCTTTTGCTCAAGGGTGAGGCCGGATGTCGCGCTACTCGCAAAATTGCCATTCCCAAAATTGAAATCGTCCGCAGCAAAACCGAAATATTTTTTCCCAGCGGGTTCGCCCCCAGCCACCACTACCAGAGGAATATTGAGGAGGATCGCCCACACCGCCAACCCAAACTCATTAGCCGTGCGTAGATCAAAAACGTCATGCACCCAGTTCTCCCAAAACTCTGTTTGGTTCTGGTCGTACCAGGCCTGTTTCTGCTCCAATAGGCTTTGCAGACGCGCGGCATCGTTGTACTGCCACAGTAGTGCGCGTAGCAGATCAACAGAAAAATCAAATTGCTGAATTTTCATACGAGATTCACCGAAATATTCCCGCGAAGCAGCGTAGCTTTTTGCTCGAGGGTGATTGCGATTTCATCGGTTGTCCAGTCGATGGGAGAGAGCAAAGACACCTCGCATTTCACAACGAAAATGCCGGGGCTCTGTACCGACACAGAACCTGCGATCTCGAAAGGGGAGACGGAGGCGCCCACGATCAATCCCTCCTCGCCTTCCAGTTCGCCGTTTACGTAAGCCATCACGGCATCTCGCACGGCATTGAGGGGATCTGTCAGCGCTGACAGATTGCGGACGTAGAGCCGAGTCTGTACGGCTACCTCCTCGGGGCGTTGAAAGGAGACGGCATAGGTCTGACCGCTGGCGGGGTCCACTACGTCGACTTCCGTATCTCCGTTCCATCCCGCCCCCAGGCTCTTTGCCGTTAGCAGCGCCATCGCCACATCCGCGTCCGTGCCACCATCGACGCAAACGTAAATGCTGTGGGGGATCATCAGAATGCCGTCGATGGTGGCAGTTGCGTCGGTGACGTTCTCACGAAACACGCGCGATCGTACGCCATCCACGGCAGCGACAGCAGACATGATGGCTTCCGACAGCGCCACACCTTGAAGCGCCATTTTGTTCCGGCGCCCCGCGCGCGCCGACTGATCGGACTGAACGGCCACGCCAGGTATCGCGGCTTCGGGATTCGAAACCGTTTCCCAACCGAGAACCGCGCTCACGACCAGATTCAGAGCCCCCGCTGCTGCCGCCACAGGGCCGGAGTCGACGGCTTGAAAATCCACCGTGGCCATGCCAATCCCGTCTAGCGTCACATCAGAGATGGACTCAAACAACGTGCCGTTCTCAAGAGACGCTTGCGACCCTGCCGGAATCAAAGTCCCCGCCACTCCGGTAAGCTCAACATCGGGGATTGACGAGAACGTAGCGGGGAGACGTTCATCCCCCGTCAACGCCATGATGGCGTCAAGGAAGACTCCCCCCGCGAGATTCGGATTGATCTGATTGGCAAGAGCAGCGTTATTGCGCACAACTGTGGATCGCGCGGCCACTTCCGCCGTGATGAGCACGCCTTGCGGCGTGTTGGGGGTCACAACGAGGTCTTGACCCAGGGCATTGCGGTACTCTGCCACGACCTGAGATTCAATCGTCCCGGTGTCCGGCACAACAGCCCCGGTTTCTTCGATGTAAACGTAGTCAGCCATTCAGAACCCCCGGCCCGAAAGATGTTTGGATACGGGCTACATACGAGACGACGCCATTTGCCCGCGCGATATCGATACTTTCTACTCCAACTACGTCTGGGACCGCGAGTAGCGTGCGGCGCAAAAAGGCGTCAAACTGCGCCAGGTTCGGGGCGCCATTCCACACGACATCAAAGCTTGGGATGCCCTGATCGACGGCATAAATCATTTCTCCGAACTGAGTCTGCGCCGCCTGTTGCGCCGCCTGCATCACGGCCCGCAGCTGAGTCGCCGTGGCGAGAGAGCCGTCCACCCCCACGTATAGGTCATTGCTTCCGTCAACTGCAAGAACGAGCGTCACGGCATAGCCCCTCCAGAATTCACCGATCCGCCGCCGGTTTGAATGCCGCTGACGAGGTGGCGATGAGAGCTGAACGGAATGCCGCCGATGGTCGCACCCGCGCCCATCGTGACTAGCGCTACAAAAGATGCAGCACCCGTGACGGCCAAAGTCGCCGCAAGCGTCGTGTTCCCCGTAACGTCCAGCGTCTGTTCCATGATGACCGGATCCTTGAAAGTAGTTTCGCCCACGACTTCGACGCCCCCCTCGGTAAGCGTAATTGTCGTCCCGCCAACCGCGAGTTTAAGGGATGCTTCTCCGAGAGAGATTTTCACATTGCCGTCCAGACTCTGCAAGACCGCATTCTCTGCGTCCTCTTCTCCGATGTCGTAACCCGTCATCACGTCGGGAATGAAAACTGCGTCGCTGAAAGAGTGTAGGCGCACCGTGTTTGGGGCTTGTTCCCCATAGGTCTGCAAGAACAGGGAGATGTCGCGGTCATTCGCTTTGATCCAGCCGAGATCGCCGGCCTTCAAATTGAACGACAGCACAAATCCCCCGCCACCATACTGCAGAACAGGCACGCTTGCGATGGGCGCGCGCGACACCTGGCGATTGTCAGTCGTCAGTAGCCGCACGAGCGGCAACACGCGCGCGCGATTGGTGTTGCGGTCATAGCTTAAGACCCGGGCAGGTAGCATGTCGTCCACGCCCTGCAGGTGCTTTTTCAGTACCTCCCGGATCATGCCCAAGAGGCTGCCATCATCGGCGGGATCGCGAGAGGGCGTAGCGTGCGGAGTGGTAGCCATCAGAATGCCCCCGGAATACGCTGGGCTTCCGCCGTGTAATAGAACGGGTCATCCCGATTCGCCAGCTCGAAGTCCAACTTGTAAATGGTGTAGATGCCCGTGGCGGCGGGGTTCAATTGGCTGCGTACGTCTAAAGCGCCGCCCAGCACAATCTGGTTGTCAAACAGCATTCGAACTTTGATACCGCGCTCCGTGAACTCAGGAATACCGATCATGCCCGTATTCAGGTCAACCACGCGCGATCGGGACTGCAGGGGAACGCCGAAGTCTTTCACCACCAACGTCTTGTCATCCACGAAGGCATTTACGTTGCCCAAGCGCCCGAGCAATTCAACCTGTTTGATGGCTGCCCCGGTGAAATTGAAATTCGAAATCTGCCGGGGGCGCGCTTCGAATTGCAGCGCCAGCCCCAAATCTTGCGCGATTTTGTTCGCGATGTTTCGCATGGGGGCAGAACCGGGCTGCGACGTGGCCACGATGACGCCCTTGGAAAAATCCGACGTGGCCGCTTTGATCGTGACTGAAATGTCTGGGGGTTGGCCCCCCGTGGCATTCGTGATGTCACCTGAAAAGACCAAGGCATACCCGCTACTCTGGCGCCCCGCCTCCACCGTGAGAATCTTGCGCCGCTTGTTGGTATTGAAAGGGCTCGTCTCGGTCAGCAGAAAATCGCGAGTCGCTTTATCAAGGTTGGTGATCTTGACTTCGCATTCGTTTTGATTGGCGTTAGCAAACTTCGAACCCGCCGCCGTGATCTGCAAGCCCGTATAAAGCTTGAGCACGCCGTTAATTTCGATGCCAACGCGCAATAGGCGCGGGTCAAGGGTTGCCATCACGCACCCCGCAATTCAATCAGCTCTTGAGGGCTCAAGTAAACAAGCGCCTGGGTAACGCCGAACTGTTCGTAATTTGGCAAATCGCCGTCCTGCGTCAGTAATACGAAATTGCCGTCTTCCTGATAGCGGTAGGGAAGCAGAGGTGTCCCTGCCACCATGCGGGCACCCTGCACGAGTATTTCGTTATCACGGCTAATCGTGATTGCAGAACAACCCAGAACCGTCACGATGCGGAAATCGTAGAACCGTTCATTCAGCGTCGAACTGAACTCCTGATTCGGGACAGCGGCGATCTCGATTTCAAGCATCAGAATGCCCCCGACAAGATGGAACTACTGCGCGTAGAAGTGGTGCCCTCTTGCTGACCACGCGGGACGGTATTGGAATCCGCCGGCTGTGCGACTTTGAAAGAAGAAAATTGCGGTTGCACAAATTGGGCTTGCTTGAGCGAGAGCGCCAGAGTCACGCCGTCGTAAACATCCGTGCTTTCATCGTGTGGCATCTTCTCGATCAGCATGGAGGGAAACGAATCGGCGCGCGTCTGTACCGTCAGTAATTCCCCCGCCACGAAAATATCGCGCACTTGCTGATAGACGGCCCGGTAATCTGCAGTCACCAGCAACAGCGAAAGTTCAATCGAAATCGGCAAAATGATCCGGTGATCCGTGATCGTCGCGCCGGTTTCGATGGGGTGCTCCATGGCCTTCGATGCCCGCGTGATGGCGGCCTTGATCGCACGGGCCTGCACGAAAACTTGCGTCAGGTCTGCGCGGAGAACCGCTACCACATCTTGGGAGGGAAGAGCCGTCACGCTGCCACCCCGTCATCGTAGTTGTTCACGGCTTGGCGCATCTGCGTTTGCAAGCTTCCCCCGATTGCCTTGCTGATCCCATTGGCGTCTGTTGCCTGGGTCTGCACCACGAGATTGTCAATCTGCATGTTGCTGTTATTCGTGCGCGCAGAATTCGAGATGCTGGAAGATGATTGCGACGCGAGCGGAGAAGCCCCCGCCGTCGCGAGTGCGTTTTGCGCTGTTGCTACCCCCTGGCGGGTACGGCTGGCCGCACGCGGATTGCCCCCCTGATTGGCGTTTTCTTCGGGCTTCGCGGTTTGCTCTTCTTCATCATTTCCAAACCCGAAGAATTTCGCGACCGCGTTACCGGCGTCAAGCAACCACCCGACGGCCTCCCCGATCCCTTCGATAGCGGCTAGAACGCCATCGATGATGGCATTCAACACGAACAGCACTGCCTCGCCGGCAAACTTGATCCCGTCCCACACGTCGGAAATCACCGTCCCAACGCCTTTGATGATCAGGCCCAGAAGGGGGAAGCGTTCCAACAATTTGCCGATAAGAGAATCACCACCCTCCAAGAAAACCATGATGTCTTCGTAAAGCAGCGCGAACGCCGCTGCAATGCCGGCCACGAGGGCACCGATAAGATAGAAAGGAGCAAAGGCGATCACCGCTGCCGTGGCGATGCTGATAAGCGGCGGCAACACGAAGTAAAGCAGCGCGGCACCCAAGGCGATCACCAGGCCCGTCATGAAACCCGCATGTTTGCGCATGAACGTTCCGAGTTTTTCGAAAGCAGCCGACACCCACGTAAGCGCGGGCAATACCTTTTCTGCAACGGCCAACCAAACCCCGCGCCAGGCCATCGCCGTGTAATCCTGTTGATCATTGAACTTGGCCGAGATCTCCGCTTGAGCTTTCGTCACGGTGCCCAGCTCGCGCTGTTTCGCAATCTGCAGCTCGATCTCGCGACGACCTTGCTGCAGGAGCATGATCGTGCCTTGGTCAAGCCCCAATTTTTTGCCCATGCCAATCTGTTGTTGGGCTGAAAGCTTCTCAAACGAGTCAGCCAAGGGCAGCAATAGCTCCATGGCAGACTTGCCCTTGTAAGCCGTGCTGTCCAGATCGATGCCCAGCTCTTTGAGGAATGGGGCAACCCGGCTTTTGCCGGTCACATCGATCTGCGTCAGAGAGGTATCGAGGCTATCGAGAGAGCCAATCAGGCCCTCCACACTGCCGCCGGCGATCGTGGCTGCACCACCCCAGGCGGAAAGCGTCTCTGGGTCGAGTCCTCGTGAATTGGCCGCTTCGCCGAGTTTGTCGGCAGCGTCAGCCGCATTGAATAACGCTTGAGTCATTGCACCCAGCGAGGTAGCGGCCAGCGCCGCCCCTCCAAGTTGCAAGACCATTTTTTTCAGGCTGTCGCCGAGTTTGGCGGCGCCCTTATCTATCTTTTCCAACCCATCGCGGAGTTGTTTCACTTTCCGTTCAGACTCGGTAAGGCCGTCGTCCAGACTCGATGCGTCCGATTCGAAGAGGAAAGTAAAGGCTTCTAGCAGCATGCTCATTTCCTCTTCGCGTGTTCGATGGCCAGGTGCTCGTTATACCGCGTGACCATAATGACCTCCCAGAGATCGAACGCATCCTCTAGGTCATAGATCGTCCTCAGCTCATTCAGGGTTGCTTTGTCTTCGGCAAGGATTGCCCCAAGGAATCCGTCAACGTTTTGGAAATCCACGCTTGGGCTTTCTTGGCGAACCCGGCGAAGAAAGTCGAGGCTCGCCCGTTCCCGAAAAAACTTACGTTGTACTCCATCATGGCGATTTCCACACGGGCCAGCGCCTCCCAATCTGGGACATGGTTGTCCACCAGGGCGCGCGTAGTCAGGCACAGGCCGGGGGCGTCTGGATCGTCCGGCTTGGGCACCGCGACGTAGCCCATCAACTTGAGCATGGTTTCTTCGTTCACTGCGTAGTCCCCAAGCTTCGGCATGGCCGAAAGGGGATACTTGGCGATGATCTCGCGCCCTTGGACTGCAGGAAAACGACTGACGAAGTAAGCGCGGGTTTCCCCGTCCTGCGTGGTTACTTCGATTCGCTTGGGCTTGAGGAGGTTCATAGTTAAGTCCCGCTGATGTTCTCGAAGGCGAAGGCGTACGCCTTGGATTTGAGTCGTCCCGCGCTGGCAACGCCATTGGCGGGCATGCCGTCAGTGATGACGCCATTCGAAAACGTCTTGGTCGAACCGTCGGGATAGATGCCCGTCAACGTGATGACGTCCCGAGCACCTTGCTTACCGCGGCCAACGCGGTTGTTCTCGAGCAGCACGGCCATGTTGCGGTCATCCTCGCTCGCGGGCACGAGGTTGATCGTGGGCGTGATCGGATTGGCCTTTTTCCAAGTGATGAGGTCGCCATTGAGCCCCATCGCCTTATCGGCCACCTGTTGACTCGGGACATCAAACGGGTCTGCGTCATCCGCAAACTGCGTGAGTTCGATGCCGTTGGGGAAGGTTACGGAAGCGACAAGGCGCAACCGCAACCCAAAGCCAGAAATATCAGGCATGGTGCTCTCCTCAGATCAGAACGTGGGAACCCTCAACCTTGCGAATGGCGTCGTCCTTGCTGTAGATCAGCGTGTAGACAGCCTTCCACTCGGTGGTGTTGGTTTCGGTGACATAGGACTGGATAGTGCAATCCAGCCAGTAGCCGGAATTGAAAACCTGTTGCCAGGCTTCGGGATCTCCGGTCAGGTTGCCGATGAACAATTTCTGCGTGGTGTTCAGCGGCTTCGCAATGCTGATGGTGCCATTGAACAGCGCCTGTTCGACCACGCTCTGCAGGATGGCGAGCAATTGCCCCCGGCCCGTTGCGTTGGCCGGAACGCGGGCCAGCGACAGCAGCAACGACATGATGGCGGTGCCGGCGGCATCCTTGAGCCAGATTTCATTGGCATAGGTGTTCATGTCCACCGGGTCGGTCGCCAGGCCCATCAACACGCCGCGTTGGTAGAACTGAATGAACGTGCCCGCAGTCTGGGTGCGCCCGTAGTAGTTGACCCGGGCCGCGTCCATTGCATCAGCAACCGCGTTCGTCTCCACCGAGGGAGAAAGCGTTGCCTGTTGGAACATATAGTTTTGCACGCTGTTGCGGCGCGAGTAGTCTGTCGCGGCCAGGATCGCCGCAGGCAGCAACTCGGGGAACTCGTCTTCGTCCGGGGCCAGGGTAACACCCACGCCTGAGAAGCCCGACAGCGCGCCGTAGTACGCCGCCGCATCGGCTTCCAGCACGCGCAGGAGGAACATGAACGACACGTTGTAAGGGTCGTTGACCGCGGCGACCTCGGTAGCTTGCTCCAGGGTGATGCTATCGATGAAATTGAAGGTCGCGAAGTTATTCGAAACCGCCACGCTTGCGGAGAAGTCCGAGGACGGTTCAGCAGCTGCCACGCCTGGCGAGAAAACCCCCGTTGCATCCCAGCCCAGAACACCCGCGATGGGGGCACCCGTGGCCGCCGCTGCCACCGCCACAGGGGCGAGCCCGGTCGAACCGCCCACGAGTTCGAATTTCCGCGCCGTGGCGTTGTACGTCACCGTCGCGGCGGTCCATTGGGCACCACCGGCGGTAATGGCTTGGATGGCCGTTTGAATGATGGCT
>Ga0164309_10001413_pt1 | contig 11718 bp, 8 predicted proteins | sample Whisoiple_247_MG_FD_109984 | JGI IMG/M metagenome (GOLD analysis project Ga0164309, IMG submission 109984) | Soil microbial communities amended with fresh organic matter from upstate New York, USA - Whitman soil sample_247_MG | ecosystem: Environmental > Terrestrial > Soil > Unclassified >... | reverse complement strand
TGCTCGAAATATACCAACCTCTTCAAACCGTATCGCTTCGTGAAGCCGTCGACGAATTCGGAGCGATGCTCGAATATTCTGCGGACAAGATCGCTCGTCACGCCGACATACAGGATGCCGTTCGGGCGGTTGGTCATGATGTAAACCCATCCACCTGTCATGCGGAAATTCTGCAAGACGTGAATGGCCGGGACATAGGCGAGCGGAAGCGACGCCGTCCTTCGACGGCTATGCCCGGCCATGACGAAATTGAGAGGCATGACGTCCGGTCATGACCTTTCCCGACATCACGTCTGATCTCAAGACCGCGATGCCGCAATTGCGCGGGCGGCTGTTGGCGAACCAGCCGCTCGCCGAGCTGACCTGGTTTCGCGTCGGCGGTCCGGCGCAGGTGTTGTTCACGCCGTCGGACGAAGATGACCTGGCGTATTTCCTCAAAACTCTGCCAAAGGAACTGCCCGTCTGCGTCATCGGCGTCGGCTCCAACCTGATCGTGCGCGACGGCGGCATGCCGGGCGTGGTGATCCGGCTCAGCCCGCGCGCGTTCGGCGAAACCAGCGTCGACGGCGATGCCGTCAGCGCCGGCGCCGCCGCGCTCGACAAGCGCGTTGCGGAGACCGCGGCTGCCGCCAATCTCGCCGGGCTTGAATTCTTTTTCGGCATTCCCGGCACCATTGGCGGCGCGCTGCGCATGAATGCCGGCGCCAATGGCAGCGAGACCAAGGACGTGCTGATCGATGCGGTCGGTATCGGCCGCGATGGCACGAAGCATCGCTTCGGCAATGCCGACATGAAATTCATCTACCGTAACAGCGGTGTCGATCCCTCGGCCATCTTTACGTCCGCCCGGTTTCGCGGAAGTGCCGCCGCGCCGGAAGCGATCCGCGCGCGCATGAATGAAGTACAAAACCATCGCGAGAGCGCCCAGCCGATCCGGGAAAAAACCGGCGGTTCCACCTTCCAGAATCCGCCCGGCAACAGCGCCTGGAAACTGATCGACGCCGCCGGCTGTCGCGGCCTGCGCGTCGGCGGCGCGCAGGTGTCGGAAATGCACTGCAACTTCCTGATCAATACCGGCAACGCGACCGGCCATGACATTGAGACATTGGGGGAAACGGTGCGCGAGCGGGTCAGGCAAAGTTCGGGAATCGAGTTACACTGGGAAATCAAGCGGCTTGGTATCAAGTGACTGGAATCGGGCGATCGTGATGCGGATTACCATTCTATTCGGCGGCACGAACAAGGAGCGCCTGGTTTCGGTTGCGAGTGCCCAGGCGCTGCATTCGGCGTTGCCGGAGGCCGACCTCTGGTTCTGGGACGCCGATGATACCGTGCATGAAACGAAGTCCGAAGTGTTGCTCGCGCATTCGCGGCCGTTCGAGGATCCGTTCAACCCCGGTACGCCGAGCCTTGGTGGCATCGAGCGCGCACTGGACCAGGCGCAGGCCGAGCAGCGGCTCTTGGTTCTTGGGCTGCACGGTGGCATGGCGGAGAACGGCGAACTGCAGGCGATGTGCGAAATGCGCGGCGTTCCCTTCACCGGCTCGGGTTCGGCATCCTCGCATCTTGCATTCGACAAGGTGGCCGCGAAGCGCTTTGCCGCGATTGCCGGCATTAAGGTGCCGACCGGAGTGGCGTTGGATGACATCGAAGCAGCATTCGCCGAGCATGGCAGACTGATCGCGAAGCCGTCCAGGGACGGCTCGAGCTACGGCCTGATTTTCGTCAATTCATCGCAGGATATCGCCGCGGTCCGCGATGCCGCGAAGACCGAAGACTATCTGATCGAACCGCTTGTTTCCGGCGCGGAAGCGACCTGCGGCGTGCTCGAAAAGCTCGACGGCTCGGTGATTGCACTGCCGCCGGTCGAGATCGTGCCGGCCGATGGCGGGTTCGGCTTTGACTACCGGGCCAAATATCTCGCCAAGGCTACCCAGGAAATTTGCCCGGGGCGCTTTACGCAGGAAGTATCGGCGGAAATCATGGAGCAGTCGCTGAAGGCCCACCACGCGCTGTCGTGCCGCGGCTATTCCCGCACCGACTTCATCATCTCGAAAACCGGGGCGGTCTATCTTGAAACCAATACCCTGCCGGGCCTGACCAGGGCTTCGCTGTACCCGAAAGCGCTCAAGGTGGAGGGCATCGAATTCGCCGATTTTCTGCAAGACCAGATCGCCCTGGCGGCCCGCCACAGGTCTTAAGCAGCGTTCCGGGCAGACCCCGGGAAAGGGCCCTTGGGAACCGGGCCGGTGGAACGGGTAAAATTGCGGGATATCGGGCAAATACCTCACAGGGCAGATCAAAACGCGCCCTGTTCGCACCGGTTTTACCTTTTGTTTACCAGTAAGCCCGAAGGTTAACGCCGGCGGCGCATGTGGCGCTTGGCTGCCGGGGCGCGAGCTGTTGCGGATTTCCGCTTCGACGACCGCATCGAGGGAACGGGCCTCTTTTTCCGGAGGTCGACGCCCACCGGCACGACCGAGATGTCATCGGCGGCGGAGCCCGCAAGGCATTTTGCGGGCACAATATTTGACGAGCTCGTGCCATGGATGGTGCAGGACGCCTCGCTCGATCGCTGAGATCGCCGGGGCCCCAAGCTGACCTGAAAGCGGCCGCCATTGGCGCGGCCGTGTTGCTGCGCGAGTGGTTCGCCTCGCGTCGTCCGGTTGCCAAACGGGTTAGCAGGCCGCGTTTCGAGCGCGACCCCTCGCCGCGCCTGATCTCGATGATCGAACGATGCGTACCGAGGCGTGCCGGCGTTGCCGCCACGGGGCTGATCCTGCTCGCCAGCGCGGGCTTTGGTGTCGTCAGGGGCGGTCATGTCGAGGAACTGACCTCGGCACTGAGCGATGCACGCAATGCGCTGGCGAATTCCGTAGGGTTTCGCATCACGACCGTTGCGATCAACGGCCGCAAGCAACTGACGCAGGACGAAGTACTCGCGATCGGCGGCGTCAACGGCCGCTCGTCGCTGTTATTTCTCGACGCCGAGACGGTCCGCGACAAGCTGAAAGCCAATCCGTGGATCGGTGAGGCGACGGTGCTGAAGCTTTATCCCGGCCGGCTGCAGATCAATATTGTCGAGCGCTCGGCGTTCGCGCTGTGGCAGCGCGACGGCCATTTGTCGGTGATCGCCGATGACGGCGCCGTGCTTGAACCATATGTGACGCGACGCTTCACCTCGCTGCCGCTGGTAGTCGGCAAGGGGGCCGGAACCCGTGCGAGGGATTTCCTGGCGCTGCTCGATCGCTATCCACAGGTGCGCTCGGTGACCAAGGCTGCGATCTTCGTCGGCGAACGGCGCTGGAACCTGCGGCTCAGGGATGGCCTCGATATTCGGCTGCCGGAAAACGACGTCGGCAAAGCGCTGGCGGCGCTGAGCAAGCTCGACCAGGAAGATAAACTATTCTCACGCGACATCGTCGCCGTCGACATGCGCCTGCCAGACCGACTGGTCGTGCAATTGTCCGACGATGCGGCCAAGGCCCGCGAAGACCTGCTCAAGGACAAGAAGCCGAAGAAGAAGGCCGGTGACGCATGACCGGTCTTGACCGCAATCAGACTCCGAAGACGCGCCCGGTGTCGCAGAAACGCACCGCGCTGGTGGCTTCGCTCGACATTGGCACCAGCAAGATAGCCTGCATGATCGCGCGGCTGAAGCCGTGCCCAGCAAACGAGGCGCTGCGCGGACGTAGCCATGCGGTCGAGCTGATCGGCTACAGCCAGATTCAGTCGCGCGGCGTCAAAGCCGGTGCGGTAGTCGATCTGGCAGAATGCGAACAGGCGGTTCGCCAGGCCGTCGCGGTGGCCGAGCGGATGGCCAAGGTCAGGGTTGAATCGGTTCTGCTGTCGGTCTCGGCAGGGCGGCTGCAGGGCCAGTTGATCGAAGCCGCGGCCGGGATCAAGGGCGGCGCGGTTACCGCAGCCGACGTCACCCGCATTACCTCTACCGGCATGCGTCATGCCACCGGCTATGGCCGCACCGTGCTGCATGCGCTGCCGGTCGGCTACGCTCTCGACGGCGTCAAGGGAATCCGTGATCCACGCGGCATGGTGGCGCGGCAGTTCGGCGTCGATATGAACGTCGTGACCGCGGACGCCACCGTCGCCAACAACCTGATGCTGGTGGTCGAGCGCTGCCACCTCAACGTGGAGGCCATGGCCGCCAGTCCCTATGTAGCGGGTCTGGCGGTGCTGACCGACGACGAGGCCGATATCGGCGCTGCCGTGGTTGAGATGGGGGCGGGCACCACCACGATCGCGATCTATTCTGGCGGCCGCTTCGTGCATGCCAGCGGATTTGCGATCGGCGGCCAGCACATCACCATGGACATGGCGCGGGGCCTTTCCGCATGCATTGCGGATGCCGAGCGAATCAAGACGTTATATGGCACCGTCCTGACCGGTGGATCCGACGCGCGCGAGTTGATGTCCGTACCGACGGCAGGCGACAACGAACGCGATGTTCCGCAGATCGTGTCCCGCGCCACGATCGCCAACATCGTTCGGCAACGTGCCGAGGAGATTTTTGAAATGGTCCGGGACCGCTTGGCGGATTCGCCCTTTGCGGCAGAACCAAAAGCGCGGGTCGTCCTCAGCGGTGGCGCCTCGCAGCTCACCGGCACCCTCGAACTTGCGACCCAGATCCTCGGTCGTCCGGTGCGGATCGGCCGTCCGCTCGGCTTCGGCCGGCTGCCCAATGAAGCGAAGGGTGCGTCGTTCGCGGTCCCCTCGGGCCTGCTGGTTTACCCGCAATACGCTCATCTTGAACATGTCGAACCGCGGCATACGCGGCAACTCAAGACAGGGACTGATGGCTATTTCGGAAAGGTCGGACGATGGCTTCGGGAGGGCTTCTGATGAATCATTTCCCTACCCTGTGCAAATTGCCTGGAATTTCACCAAATCCCGCGGCCGTCGGCCGAGGCGAACCAACGCGCGCGTAATCGAGAGGCACCCATGACCATCAATCTCAACGTCCCTGATATTCGCGAGCTGAAGCCGCGGATTACCGTGTTCGGCGTAGGCGGCGCCGGTGGCAACGCCGTCAACAATATGATCACCGCCGGGCTGCAGGGGGTGGATTTCGTCGTCGCCAATACCGATGCGCAGGCGCTTACGATGTCGAAGGCGCAACGCATCGTGCAGATGGGCACACAGGTTACCCAGGGCCTCGGCGCCGGGTCGCAGCCTGACGTCGGCGCTGCTGCCGCGCAGGAAGTCATCGACGAGCTTCGCGATCACCTTACGGGCGCCAACATGGTGTTCGTCACCGCCGGCATGGGTGGTGGCACCGGAACCGGTGCTGCTCCGGTTATCGCCAAGACCGCGCGCGACATGGGCATCCTCACCGTTGGCGTCGTCACCAAGCCGTTCCACTTCGAAGGTCAACGCCGGATGCGCACGGCGGAGTCCGGCATCACCGAACTGCACAAGGTGGTCGACACGCTGCTGATCATCCCGAACCAGAACCTGTTCCGGGTGGCCAACGAAAAAACTACCTTCGCCGATGCCTTCGCGATGGCCGACCAGGTGCTTTATTCCGGCGTCGCCTGCATCACCGACCTGATGGTCAAGGAAGGTCTGATCAATCTCGACTTTGCCGACGTCCGCGCTGTGATGCGCGAAATGGGCAAGGCGATGATGGGCACCGGCGAAGCCTCCGGCGACAAGCGGGCCTTGACCGCGGCCGAGGCCGCCATCGCCAACCCACTGATTGACGATTCCTCAATGAAGGGTGCTCGCGGCCTCCTGATCTCGATCACCGGCGGCAAGGATTTGACGCTGTTCGAGGTCGACGAAGCCGCGACCCGCATCCGCGAGGAGGTCGACCAGGACGCCAACATCATCGTCGGCGCGACCTTCGACGAGGCCCTCGACGGCATTATCCGGGTCTCCGTCGTTGCAACCGGCATTGAGCAGGCACTGATCTCGCGTAACGCGAATGCGCCGGCCGCCACCGCGACCAACGCGGTGGCATCGACCGCTGCACCGGACTCTCGCCTCGCCGATCTGACCGCTCGGCTCCGGGCCGACAATGCGCGGCTCGCTGAACGTGCCCAGAAGCTCGAAGCGACGGTGTCGGCGCAGGCTGTTCCCGCGGCACAAGCGCCGGTCCCCGCGCCGGTACAGCAGCGCCCGACCGGCAGCGTCGAACGTGCGGCCCTTGCCGCTATCGCCGCGGCGGTTTCCCCTGAAGCACCGCAGCAACCAGCCGCTTCAGCGCCGCTGCAACCCGCATCCTATGGCGATGTCACGGTCCGCCCGATCGCTCAGAAGCCGACGCTGTTCCCGGATCAGGACGCCGCGAAAGTCGAGGTCCGTGAGGTCGCTGCGCCCGAAAGCTTTATTCCTCAGGCGGCGGAACGCGCGCCGCCGCGCGCGCCGCGAATGCCAAACTTTGAGGATCTGCCGATGCCGGCGCAAAATGAAATCCGGCAGGCGAGGGGCGAGAGCGAAGAAGAGCATCCGCAGAAGACCCGAATGTCGCTGCTGCAGCGTCTGGCCAATGTCGGCCTCGGCCGCCGCGACGAAGAGAAGGAACCGCCGATCGCGGCCCGCGCCTCGGGTCCGGCGATGGCGCCATTGCCGCCGCTGCCGGAGCGAAAGCCGCAACGGACGATCGCCCAGCAAATGACGACTCAGGAGCCGGTATCGGAGTATGCTCGGCGACCCGCACCGCAGGGTTTGGACAGCCATGGACGTCCAGCGCCCGTGGCGTCGCCTCCTCAAGGCGACGACCACCTAGATATCCCCGCTTTTCTGCGTCGGCAGAGCAATTGAGAATGTTATGATTGCGACTCAACCGAAGGCTCCGGCTGATCGCCGGAGCCTTTTTCCTTGCTGCATGATGAATTCCTGCTCACTAGCCAAGCATCTGATATTAAATGCTTAAATATGTATTTTGAGGTGAGATAGCGGGGCTGCTGCCCACTTCGACCGGCTCCGAATTTGGTCAAGCCTTGGCATGATTGCGGCAGAGGTTGGGTAACAATCGGTAAAAAACCGTGAGTTGGAGCTCCTTGGGGCAGTGACTATGTTCCGCCGTGACTTGGGGATACTTGAAACCGAATCAGCGGCCGCGCGGCGGACCGCTCGGTTTTAGGTAAGTCGGTAGTGGGCGGTTTGGAATGAAATTTAGCCGGCAGACGACGCTTCGATCGCAAGCCACCGTGAGAGGCGTCGGGGTTCATTCCGGTCTATCCGTAAGCCTGACCCTTGGACCTGCACCAATCGATGCAGGTTTTATTTTTGTCCGTGCCGGAATGGATGGTTCCGGCCGCGAAGTGCAGGCGGTGGCTGAATCCGTCATCGCCACCGAATTTGCGACCGTGCTTGGCGACAGGAATGGTCCGCTGGTTTCGACCTCCGAGCATGTGCTCGCAGCCTTGCGCGGCATGGGCGTCGATAATGCCACCATCGAGATCGACGGCCCTGAAGTTCCGATCATGGACGGGAGTGCAGCACCCTTTGTCGCGGCAATCGATCAGGCCGGCATTCTTACCCAACCCGCGGCGCGCCGCTTCATTCAGGTAGTCAAGCCGGTGCAGGTCGCGCTCGGCGATTCGTTCGGGGAATTGCGCCCCCACAGCGGCGGTTTTCGCGCCGAAGTCGAAATCGACTTCACCAATCCCGTCATCGGTCAGCAGAGCTACATGCTCGATCTCAGCCCCGAGCGGTTCCGTCGGGAGATTGCCCGCGCTCGTACCTTCGGCTGCATGAACGATGTTGCGGGTCTGTGGGACGCCGGATTTGCGCGCGGCGCCTCGTTCGAAAATACGGTGGTGTTCGACGAGAAGCGGCTGCTAAACGCCGAAGGGTTGCGTTACGCCGACGAATGCGCTCGCCACAAAATCCTTGACGTGATCGGCGATCTTGCGCTGGCTGGCCTGCCGCTGCTGGGCGCATATCGCTCGGTGCGCGGTGGCCACAAGCTCAATCACGCGGTGCTGAAGGCTCTGCTGGCCGATCGTACCGCTTGGCGCGTGCTGCAATCGGATGCGATCCGCCCGCGGCGCGGCTACGCCGAGGTCGGCAGCGGCATGGTGGGCGGCATGGTCGCCCCGGCCTATGGTCCGGACGTGTCCTGACGGTCCGATTCTGACGCCGGTCGTGCCCGTCTTAAGAACTATTCCTGAGAGTATCGTGGTGCCTCACAACGTACCTACAGCATCAGCAATAGGTTCCCGGCCGCCTTAATCCCGGCGAAATAACTTCCTATCCGGTTGGTGGCCGGACCTTTTTCGGCTACACAGGCCCGCGGTTGCATGGCAACGCGCCACGGCGCTCATAGGTACGGCGGGCAGCGGGCCCCGCATTACAGGCGTCAGGTTTTTAAATCTATGTCGGCACCGAGTATGACGCTCAAATTGCGCACCTTACCCATTCCCACGAGCCCCCATTGGCGGCAATTGCGGCTGGCTGCGGGCCTGACCATTCTCGCCATCCCCCTGAGCGGATGCGGGACCGGTGCGTTGTGGGACAAGTTCATGGCCAAGGACGACACCTTCGTCGAAGAGCCCGCAGACAAGCTCTACAACGAGGGCTTGTACCTGATGAATAAAAAGAGCGATCCGAAGGCGGCCTCGAAGAAGTTCGAGGAGGTCGATCGCCAGCATCCGTATTCGGAGTGGGCGCGCAAGGCGCTGCTGATGTCGGCCTATGCCTATTACAATGCTGGCGACTTCGACAATTGCATCGGTTCGGCGACCCGCTACGTGACGCTCCACCCGGGAAGTCCCGATGCCGCCTACGCGCAATTCCTGATCGCGTCGTCGCAGTACGACCAGATCCCCGATACGTCGCGCGACCAAGGGCGCACCGAGAAAGCGATCGCTGCGCTCGAAGAGGTGATCCGTAAATATCCAACCTCGGAATACGCTGTTAATGCCAAGGCCAAGCTTGAGGGCGCGCGCGACCAGCTTGCCGGCAAGGAAATGGTTATCGGCCGCTACTATATGGAAAAACGCGACTACACCGCTGCCATCAATCGTTTCAAGACCGTGGTGACCCGATATCAGACCACGCGGCACGTCGAGGAAGCATTGGAGCGGCTGACCGAAGCCTATATGGCGATCGGCATCGTCGGCGAGGCGCAGACGGCCGCCGCCGTGCTCGGGCATAATTTTCCCGATAGCCGCTGGTACAAGGACGCCTATAATCTTGTAAAGTCGGGCGGTCTCGAGCCGAGCGAGAATCAGGGGTCCTGGATCAGCCGGGCCTTCAAGAAGGTAGGCCTCGGCTAGGAACTTTTCCGGCATGCTAGCGCGCCTCTCGATCCGTGACATCGTCCTGATCGAACGGCTCGATATCGAGTTTTCCCGAGGCCTCGCCGTTTTGACCGGCGAAACCGGCGCAGGCAAATCCATCCTCCTCGACGCGTTCGGACTGGCGCTGGGCGGCCGCGGCGATGCCGGCCTGGTGCGGCACGGCGCGGAGCAGGGTCAGGTCACCGCGGTATTCGACGTGCCGAAGGGCCATCCGGCCGCGGCGCTCCTTAGCGACAACGGGCTCGATGACACGAGTTCTGAAGATTCTTCCGAAATGATCCTGCGCCGGGTTCAACTGGCGGACGGCCGCACCCGCGCATTCATCAACGACCAGGCCATCAGCGTGCAGACGCTCAAGGCGGTCGGCTCCGCGCTGGTCGAAATCCACGGCCAGCATGACGAGCGCGCGCTGGTGGATGCCGCCACCCATCGCCGGCTGCTTGATGCGTTCGCGGGACTCGAGAAGGACGTCGCTGCGCTGGAGAAGCTGTGGGAGGTGCGACGCGCCGCCAACGCGCTGCTTGAAGAGCATCGCACAGCGATGGAGCGGGCTGCCCGCGAGGCCGACTATCTGCGCCACGCTTCCGATGAATTGAAGGCGTTGGCGCCGAAGGACGGCGAGGAGACCACGCTCGCCGAACGTCGCACGACGATGATGCAGGGCGAGAAGATCGCCGCCGATCTGCGCGAAGCGCAAGATGCCGTTAGCGGCAACCATTCGCCGGTCACGGCCCTCTCGGCGGCGGTGCGAAGGCTTGAGCGGCGCGCCGGCAATTCGCCGGCCCTGGTTGAACCCGCGGTGAAGGCGATCGATGCTGCCATCAATGCGCTGGAGGAGGCCGACCAGCATCTCACCGCAGCACTGATCGCCGCTGACTTCGACCCGGGTGAACTCGAGCGGATCGAGGAGCGCCTGTTTGCGCTGCGTGCGGCGTCGCGCAAATACGCCACTCCGGTCGACGGGCTTGCGGCGTTGGCTGCGAAATATTCCGCGGACGTGGCACTGATCGACGCCGGCGCCGATAAGTTGAAGAAGCTCGAACTGCTGGCGGCGGAAGCCGACCAGCAATTCGGCGCGGCAGCAACCAGGCTCTCGGCGGCGCGCAGCAAGTCGGCCGAGAAACTCAACAAGGCTGTCAACGCCGAGCTTGCGCCATTGAAGCTCGAACGCGCGAAATTCATGACGCAAGTTGACTCCGATCCCGCCGCACCCGGTCCGCAGGGATTTGATCGCGTCGAGTTCTGGGTTCAGACCAACCCGGGCACCAAGCCGGGCCCATTGATGAAGGTGGCATCCGGCGGTGAGTTGTCGCGGTTCCTGCTGGCGCTCAAGGTCGTTTTGTCCGATCGCGGTTCGGCGCCCACGCTGGTGTTCGACGAGATCGATACCGGCGTCGGCGGTGCAGTGGCGGATGCGATCGGCGCCCGGCTGGCGCGACTGGCCGGCAAGGTGCAAGTGATGGCGGTGACCCACGCGCCACAGGTTGCAGTGCGCGCCAGCCAGCATCTGCTGATTTCCAAGGACGCGCTCGACAAGGGCAAGCGTGTCGCCACCCGTGTCAATGCACTCGCTGCCGATCACCGACGCGAGGAAATTGCCCGCATGCTGGCCGGCGCCGAGATCACTGCCGAAGCGAGGGCCGCGGCCGAGCGTCTGCTGAAGGCGGCAACGGCGTGATTTTTGGATGTCATCCGGGTTCGCACTTTGCGAATGACGAATTATACTCTTCGGCATGGTCGCAAAATCAAAAATAAAACCTTCCATTGACGTTGCAGGGCTCACCAAGGCCCAGGCCAAGGTCGAATTGATGCGGCTGGCGCTTGAGCTGGAAGGGCACGACAAGCGCTATTATCAGAACGATGCGCCGAGCATCACGGATGCCGAGTACGACGCACTGCGCCAGCGTTTCAACGCCATCGAGAAGAGATTTCCCGAATTTGTCAGCTCTGATTCGCCGTCACAAAAAATTGGTGCGGCGCCATCCGGACGCTTCAGGAAAGTCCGACATGCGGTGGCCATGCTGTCGCTCGACAACGCTTTTGCCGAGCAGGACGTGCTGGATTTTGTTGGCCGCATCGAGCGCTTTCTGAAGCTTTCCGACGACAAGATTGCTTTCAGCGCCGAGCCAAAGATCGATGGACTGTCGATGTCGCTGCGCTATGAGGGTGGCGAGCTCGTCACCGCCGCGACCCGCGGCGACGGCGCCGAAGGTGAGGACGTCACCGCCAACATACGTACGCTCGAGGATGTACCGAAAAAGCTCAAGGGCCGTAACGTGCCGGAGATTTGCGAGGTGCGCGGCGAAGTTTACATGACGAAGAAGGCCTTCCTGGCATTGAATGAGCGGCAGAAGGCGACCGGCGATACCATCTTCGCCAACCCGCGTAATTCCGCGGCAGGGTCGCTGCGGCAGAAGGATCCGTCGATTACCGCCGCGCGGCCGCTCGG
>Ga0164309_10001412_pt1 | contig 11720 bp, 24 predicted proteins | sample Whisoiple_247_MG_FD_109984 | JGI IMG/M metagenome (GOLD analysis project Ga0164309, IMG submission 109984) | Soil microbial communities amended with fresh organic matter from upstate New York, USA - Whitman soil sample_247_MG | ecosystem: Environmental > Terrestrial > Soil > Unclassified >... | reverse complement strand
CCGAGGCGCTCTATCGGTTGATATTCTTCCCTTTTATCAAGGTGACTATTGATGTTCCGGACGATGATTCTCGTGGACGCTTTTCGTAACGGCGTGGTGCTCGATACGACGAGTGAGGATGTGTTGAAGATGTTCGCTGACGATACCGACTTTTGCGAGACGGAGTTGGCAGACATCGAACTTGAGGAGGGCATCTACGTTCTGGTGTCCGGGCATCCCAACCGTCCGGACGAATGTCGGGAGGCCAACTTCAAGGAGGTGCACGCTTACGTCCACGGTAAGCGACCTTTCGGCAAGTATTCCGTGATGTTGGACAGAGGTACACGCAATGCCATTCCTACCTAGGAAGTGTTTCAACTGCGGTGAGCTGCACGACGGTAGTAACATACCGTCTAAGCATCACTGGCACTACTGCAGCCCCGCCTGTCTCGAGCACGCCCGAACGCTAAAGCGTGAAGCTCACGAGGAAAAATTGAAGCAGAAAGAGCTGGAGCGACTTGCGCCACTGGTCAAGTGCGCTAGGCCAGACTGCAGGGTACATTTCAAACCTGCAAACAGGCTGAACAAGTACTGCTGCCGAGAGTGTGTGTGGCGTGCGCAGCGCCCAGCAGTGCCGAAACACCATCGTGTGAAGGACGCCGCGATCAATCGCCCCTTCTACAAGGACACCGATGGTGTGGTGAAGAAGCGCCCGAACTCGTTCTACGACACGAACAAGGGCGGTGTGCGCGACACGACCAGCCTGAAAAAGAAGGCTATCGAAGCTTCAAAGGCGGAAGCTGAACGTTTTCTTGCGGAGATGGCAGCCGAATGAACCGAGTTCTTCAAGGTGAGATCTACCGCCACTATAAGAACAAGCACCTGTACCAAGTTATCGAACTTGGCACGCTGGAATCTACCGGTGAAGTCTGCGTCATCTACAAGCGGGTGCACGACGCCGGTAACAACGACCGCTGGATTCGGCCGTACAACGAGTTCAACGGGCTTGTAGGCGACGTTCGACGATTCGAACTTGTCGCTGACGATGAATTGATTCGACCGAGGAAGTACATCCCATGAGTTCAGTGAAGCGTATTGTTGCTGCGGATCGTAAGCCTATCATTCCGCGTAAGTACTACTCTGTTGAGTACAACGCGAAGAAGAAGGCGTTCGCCGATGCTCGTCTTGAGCGCTTCAAGGCGGAGCTTTCAAAGAGCGAGAGTGTGAAAGAGGCCGCGATCAATTGCGGAGTATCCCCAAACGCGATGAGCTGCGCGTTTCGTAGGGTAGGCGATTGCCCCAAGAACTACTTGATAGGGAGAAGTCAATGAAATTCACGTTCACGTCGCCCAACCCTCGCACCGCCGGTGGGCCCGAACGCCTGCCGTTCCGGGGGCTGACGAAGGAGGAGGCGGAAGCAATCAAGATGCATCTGGAAAACCTTGTTGACCGCTACGCCACCCACGACGCTCTCCGCATCGTCGCCCGCGCACTAGGAGTGACGGAATGAGCATCCAATACTCACGCGTCTTGAGCGATGATGAGTTCTGTCAGCACGAGGACTGCACCGAATACGTCCGAGCCCTCGAACGTCTGGCGAAGGCAGCGCTGAAGTGGGAGTCGGGGCAGAATGTGTCGTTAGTGGAAGGTGCCTACGGCGGAAACGAACTTGTCGCAGCCATCGAAGCCGTACGAAAGGTGATGCCGTGAACGACGGATTCCCTTGGGGCATGTTAGTAGGCGTTGCCATTGCATCGGCGGTTTGGGTCGTATTCTTCGGCATCTTCCTGCAAGGACGACCCGAGACTAAGCCCGAAACCTGCACCCCATTCGTCCACGTCGCCGCGTTCAAGGACGGAGAGCAGGTCCACCAGGTATGCCGCACGCTTGACGGCGGATTGGAGATGAAGCCGTGAGCCACGTCGAGGACACTACGTGCCTGCCATGTGGATCCTCGCCCGAGCCTGCGGGGTGACAGAATGAATCCCGAAGACTTGGCTCAGGACCGAGCGAAGACGAAGAAGGCAAAGCGTCGGATCATCAAGAGACTCCTTCATGCCTGGCTTCGAAGTGAGCATGAACGCCTTGGGCAGCTGGTTGCCAATGTGGTTGGGCCAAGCGATCCGTTCTTCGTTGAAGATGAAGAACTGTTTCGTGCACTTGAGCGTCGATTGGACCTTGAGTGCGTTTGGTTCGTGAAGGACGACCCGAGAGGGCACGACTACTACGGACCTGAAGACTGGTCTCCTCGTTGGGAGGCTGTCCCTTTCGACAATCTGAAAAGGGCCAGAGAAGTAGCGCGCCAAGTAGGCGGCGTCGTTGTTCGAGTTACACGGAGCAAAAAGTGAAGAACATCATCACATTCGCATCAATTCTCGCTCTCACTGGTTGCCTAAGCTCGCAGGACTGGAAGGAGCTTGGCGATGCCTACGAAGCCAGTGGTGGAGTTCAGACGGGTTACGGCAACACCCCGTACGACGGGCCCCGCGAGACGCCAACCCATCGACCGACTCCGCGTCCCAAGACCGACGATGAGGCCAAGTGCCCGGACGGGATGCATCACGAGTGCGGTAGCCCACGACTGCCATGCGTTCCGAACGAGACTGGCGGAAGCACTGCGGGCCAGGCCTGCTGATGCCTCCATCTCTTCCAACGGACGAGGCAGCCAGGTACTGCGGGTTCAAGACGAAGTGGGGCCTGCTTAGCGCGTTTCACCGAGGCTTGGTCTTCCCCATCGGTCGAAGGGGTGGAGGAAGGGGCACTTACATGTGGCAGACCTCCACCCTAGATGCTTACCTGGCGGGAGAGAAGGGGTCTCCCAATGGAAGAGTGGACAGTACGCAGGAAAATAGAGGTGGCCGTCAAGGCGAGCGCCCCTGGAATCTACCGGATGAAAGCCGGCGGATACATGGTGCGGACCAAGGTCACAGACCCAGACGGCAAGAAGCGGGAAGTACTCCGGGTCTTGCCAGATGCGAAGTTGCAGGAGGCTCAGCGCGTAAAGCGGGACCTCACAGAAGCGGCCAAGGAGAAGACGAAGTCTCTTCCGTCCTTCGCGAGCTACGCGCTCTTGGTCATTCGTCGAAAGGCGGAGGGAGGTAAGTTGGCTTCTGTGCGTACTCGGGAGAAGTACGTCACGGAGACTTCACACCTCGTCAAAGCCTTCGGGCGATTACCGGTAGACAAGGTAGACGTCGCCAAGATTGAAGCTTGGAAGGAATCGCTAACCGTACGCATTGTCCGTGGGGAGCTGGCAGCAACCACGGCCAACGGATGGCTTCAACGCTTGAGGCAGATCTTGGACAAGGCTCGCGACGAGTTCGTGCTACCTTCCAACCCTGCCAAGGTCGTTGAGTACTTCGGGTTCATTCAACGTACCTACACAAGGGAGAAGCCGAACAGTCTGCAGCCAGAAGTAGCGACTCGCTTCCTTAGGGAGATGGGTCGTACCTACCCACAGCACTTCGCCTACGTGGTCCTCGGCATGGTGACTGGCTTGAGGCCGTCCTCTCTGCGAGCCCTTCGTCGCAGAGGTCCAGAGTCTGACGTAGACTGGGATCGCGGAATGGTTCTCGTGCGTCGGTCTCATGGGAGGAACGACGACGTGATGGACGCGACGAAGGTCAAGAAGGACCAGGACATCCACCTGCCCCACGAGGTCCTTCTCATCCTGCAGGCGCACTGCGAGATGCTTGACGACCCTCCGAGGAACAAGAGGGGCAAGCCACCTCTGTGGTGGCGCAAGGAGATGGCGGAGAGTGACTTACTCTTCCCAGGTCGTGATGGCGGCTACCGGGCACGGTCCGCTCACAAGAAGCCCTTCGAGCACGTGGGTGAAGTGATCGGGCTCACGTACGACATCACCCCGCGAGCCATGCGCCGCACCTTCAAGGACGCGGCCAGAAGAGCCGGCGTGTCCGAGGTCGCGTCGAAGGCCGTGTCGGGGCACCAAACGGAGGCGATGCACGAGCACTACCAGACGATCGGGGCCGACGAGATGCGAGCTGAGCTGGTGAAAGTTTCGCGGCTGCTCGGAGCTGGTAGTTCGGACCGGGTGGAGAAAGGGGTGGAGGGAACGTCCGAAGATGGTAAGAAACGCTGAGCGGGAGAAGGGATTCGAACCCTCGACGTCCACCTTGGCAAGGTGGCTTTCGCTACAAAGCATCGGCAAAACTAGAGCCTCACACAGCGTGTAAGAGGCCCAAAGAAGGCACGCGTTGTTCAGCGCCTACACGTCAGGGTGGAGGCGTGGGGTGGAGATCGTTTTCATAGGAGTTTTCCCATGAGTTCACAGAAGGTGGGCACGCTTCGCTGCGTGCAATCAAGCCTCGGAAGGTACGTGGCTTGGGTCCAGGAGCTGGATGGCTCGATGGCGTTCGGGGATACGAAGCAGGAAGCTGTGAAGGCTGCGGAGAAGTTCGCCAAAGCTCGTGGATACGAAGTGGTGACACCGTGAAGAAGCCCTTGGCCGCTGGCCTTGTGCTGGCGGTCGTGCTTGCCGCCTGCTCCATCGAGATCCATCCGACTCTCATCATTTCTCTCGACGCGGCGGCGTTTGCGCCTACGTACCCGACGACGTGGCCGACATCGATCCCTACGTCGATTCCGACGACGTACCCGACGGTCTCTCCGATCGTTGACGCCTCCGCTCCAGTGGAGGACGCCGACGCTGCCGACGTCTTCGTGCCTGACGCGTCTTGCAATCCTTGGGACTACCCCGACTGCATCGAACCATACAACCCACGCACATGCTGCGACGGCCCCGACTGGAGGCTCCCGAAGTGAACGTCTACATCGCTGCTCCTATCAATCAGTCCAAGCGTGCCGCTGCCTTCGCTGAGAAGGTCCGCGACTACGGCCTCAACGTTGTCTCCTCCTGGCATGACGAAGTTCCGGAAGGCGCCCAGGATCCGACGCACCCGCACGTGCGTGAATCCATCGCGAAGACGTTGGTCTTCGACCTCGCGCACATGCACATCATGGTCGCCCTCATGGACCAAGGAGTTGGGAGAGGATCCTTCGTTGAGATCGGCTTTGCCTTGGCGCGGTATGCGACGGTCATCTGGCTGCAGGGTCTCAACGGTGAAGGTTCCTGCATCTTTGATGCCGACCCGAACACGGTGATCGTACTGAGCGAAGAAGCAGCGTTGTCTCAGCTCATTGAGGAAGTTCGCGAATGTGGATGAAGGTCAAACGGTTTCATTCGGACGCAATCCTTCCCACGTACGGCAGTCCTGGAGCGGCTGGAGCTGACCTCTACGCGCTGGAGGAGTACCGCCTTGAGGAAGGCCGCCCCATGAAGCTGCGTGTGGGCGTCGGATTCGAGATTCCGCCTGGGTATGAGGGCGAGATTCGAGTGCGGAGCAGCCTTGCAGCCAAAGGAATGGCGGTCGCCCAAGGCACCATCGACAGCGATTACCGAGGCGAAGTGAGTGTTGTCGCGAACCTCATCCCAGGTTCTTGGCCTCTCACACTGAAGAAGGGCGATCGCATCGCCCAGATCGTCTTCAGCCCCTGCGAACAAGCGGAGTTCGTGGAGGTTGAGGAGCTGGCAACAACGGAACGTGGTGATGGTGGGTTCGGGAGTAACGGTCGATGAACATCTTTCAGGACATTATCGTCGAGCTGGTTTCTCGACGCTGCAACATGCACCCGGCTACTGCGCGAGCAGTCCTCGAGTTTGGTGCGTCGACACACAGCAGGCAGTGGCTAGTGGATCGTCTGTCTCTCAGCGCTGGTGCACGCATTCGCGAAAAGGCGCGCTTGAAGGCAGCCACTCTCGACACGACCCGAACTGACAGGTTCGTGCTCAGCGTACTCAGCAGGTTCTTCTGGCTCTTCGACAAGGACTCACAAGATGGAAACTGACTTCGAAGTTCTCTACCATCAGGCGATCAACAGCCTCTCGTTGATTCAATCCCGCTGTACTGAGCTTCTCCTCGAGAACCGTGCCCTCCGAAAGGAGCGAGAGGAGCAGGAGCTGATTCTCGCCAGAGCCGTACTACGGGCCCACGAGAAGAAGTGAGTTGTGGAGCCGGTGAATCGATCAGGCGATTCAATGGGTTCAAGTCCCACCACCGGCACTGTCGAGCAATTATGCCCGACGCGTCTAGCAGGCAAAAGGGCCGCCGAACCGCAAGTTACTGGCCAGTGCGAAAGCACGTAACCACTCCTACTGTTTTCTTTTTGCGAAGCGAGCGAGGTAGGTGCTGGGATGAGCAAGACGTTTTTTATGAACAGGAGCATGACCAATGAACTCGAAGGAGAAAGCAGCAGCAATTGAAGCTGCGGTCTCCGCCAAACGAGGGAAGCATGTAAGGATTACCTGCCCCCTATGTCCTTACATCGTTGGTAAAGTAGACCGCCGCTCCTCGTGCTCGGTCAACACAATCTCAGGGAGCTACAAGTGCTTTCGCTGCGGCTCGTACGGCAGGTTCAAAGCCGGCCTGATGCAGGAGCCAGTGGAAGAGAAGACTCAGGCTGCAGGACTTCCACCTGAGTTCGTTCAGCTCGGTAGCCCAAGCTGGCGAGGAATCTCCCTGCAACCAGCCGAGGACTACTACGAGACTCGTCGGGTTTACGACGCAGCTCTCGACATTGGGGCTGGTGCAGCATGCACTGGCTTCTACGGAGGACGCATCATCGTCCCAGTCAAAGATTGGGACGGAGTCCTCCGAACATTCGTCGCACGTAGCTGGGGACCAGCACCGCTGGCCTATAGATACCCGCGTGGTGAGCGTGGCAGCATCATGTTCAATGAGGCTGTTCTGCTCGAGGACACGAGTACGCCAGTGATGGTGGTGGAAGGCGTGCTCGATGCGATGGTTGACGGTCTTTGGCCAAACGCAGTTGCGAGCCTAGGGAAGCCAAAGCCCTCACAACTTTTTGCCCTAGCGTCGATTTCTCGTCCTGTCGCACTGGTGCCTGACGGGGACGCGTGGCAAGAAGCTGTTAGCCAAGCGCTCTTACTTCATGCCTTGGGAAAACAAGTTGGGGTCGTGAAACTTCCGCCCCGTATCGACCCTGACGAGATCGACTCGCGAGTGTTGAACGCAGCTGCGCGTATTGCAGTACTCAAAGGTTTCGTGGAGCTGGAAAACAGATGGATAAGAAAACCGCGAATAACGCAGGTTCCGTGTTCTGGATTGTCGAGCGCACCGATGTGAAGGGGAAGTTCGGCAAGAAGGTGAAGTACATCAGCGGCAAGATTGACTACACCGGCCTTGCGACTGTTCCCGAGCTTTACAAGTCGCGCGACGAAGCCCGCGAAGTTCGGGACGCGCTGAACAACGCCACGGCTTGGAAGGGCGTCACTCGCTTTCGGGTGGCACGCGTCATGCTGATGGGTGGCTACAAGGCATGAAGGGTTGTCGTCCTGATTGGGTCACTCACTGGCTAGACATGGCAGAGCTTGTCTCCTTGCGAGGCACCTGCACTCGCTTGAAGGTCGGCTGCGTCCTGGTGAATGAGGACAATCAGGTGGTTGCCAGCGGATACAACGGCGGCCAATTAGAGCACTGCAACCACGACAACGGTCACCACATGAAGGATGGCCGTTGTTCCAATGCATACCATGCCGAGCAGTGGGCCCTCAGTGCCGTCGATCACGTCGCTGAAGGGCTCACAGCCTACACAACTCACTCCCCCTGCTCGATGTGTTACGCCGAGCTGCTCAAAGCCGGCATCGCCAAGGTCGTCTACCGCGAGCGCTTCTACCGTGTCCCTGAAGGCATGGACCAAGATCCCAAAGTCATCCACGCACCGTTGAGGAAGTACGAGTACATCTGATGTTCAAAGAGCCTGTCGCCCAGATCAATCTCTACGATATGCGCCCCGAGAAGGACGAGGTTGTCGTCCAAGTCGTCGTGAACAACGTCATCGTTCGAACGACCAGCGTGGAGAATCCCAAGGACACTGAGTGGGATCTTCTGAACGACGGTGACGTCGCGGCCATCAACGATGCGATGGGGTTTTGATGAAGTTCTCGCTGACGATTCAAGACCTTACGGCGGAGCAAGCTGCGAAGGTTGCGGAGTACGCGCACAGCCTCACTGAACTCAAACCGTGGCCGCAAGTTGTTGCGGAGATGGTTGAAGCACTTCCGGTACCCGACGTGGTTACGACCGCTACTCCTGTGGAGCAGTTCATGTCTGGTGGCGCACAAGGTTTCGACCACAAGGCTGAAGTCGAGAAGAAGCGCGGTCGCCCGCCCGGCACCAAGAACAAGCCGAAGGAGGAAGCTCCTCCGGCAGCAGCTCCTGCTCCCACTCTCGGGGAGAAGATCGATGTTCGCGATGAGGAAGTCTCCCCTGAGTTGGAGAAGGCCATCGAGCATGTGAAGACGATCGCCAAGGAACCTTTGCCCGAGGTTCCTAAGTCTGCTCCCCCGCCGGTTGTCGAAGAGAAGAAGCAAGCGTTCTCTCATCTCCTCGACCTGCGCGGTGTGTGGGGACTCTCGACGCCGGATAGTCAACCGTGGCGCCCGGATCACGGCGGTCTCGTGGATGCGGATGTTGTCGGCGGGCTGAAGCTCGGAGACCTCCGCGACACGAAGAACTACAACCTCCGCGTTGGCCGCTTCCGTATCGCCAAGGAACTCGCGACGGCGAACGGTATCGACCCTGTTGAAGCTACCGAGCCCTCCCCGGAATCTGACAAGCTCACTGAGCTTCTGATGGAAGTAGCTGCTGCTGGTGTCCCCTGCCTCGGCCCAGACCGTCCGCGTGAATGGTTCGAGAAGGCTGCCATCACTGGTCTGATGGAACTCTACGTCGATCTCCATTGAGGTAACCCATGCGGGTTTTGCCGATTCTCAATGAGGCCCCCTCGGTTCACTTCGAGGGGGCCTCGCCCGTTCCATACAACGCTTCTTGCACGGCGTGCAGTCGCCACAAGACGGCTCCGGAGGGTAGGGTATGCATTCCTCCTGCTGCCTTCAGCACGATCGACCACGAGGAGAGGACGCTCTTCCTATTCGGTACGCCTCAAAAGAAGGCCACCCGCGTAGACATGGGCGTCCACGGTGATGACGAAGTCGTTGCCAAGTGGGCCACGGAGAACCTTCCGCCCGGATCGATGCTCTTCGATTATGCGGTCCGTTGCGCTGGTGATGCGTCCAAGGCTGCAACGAAAGCTCAGCTTGAGAAGTGCAGCCAGTATCTCGTGTACACCCTCCAGCAGTTGCCGAAACTGGAGCGCATCGTCTGCATCGGTCCCGACGCTGCGCAGATGGTTCTCGGGAGCCGTATCCGTGATGGCTATGCGTACCTGAACCACAACGGGAAGAAGTTCCTGGTCACTGCCGTGGACTATCCCACTCACGAAGATGAGAACGTCTTCGATCACCGAGACTTCATCGCTTCCTTGAAGATTGCTGCTCTGTCTAACCCTGTGGAGCCTGTCTATGGGAATGCTCATGTCGTCGAGACCAAGTCTGATGCACATACCGTGCGAGACATCCTTCAAGCAGCTCCTTATTACTCTCTCGATATTGAGAGCGCTGGCCAACAATACTCGCCAGAGTACCGACTATTGTCGGTCGCTTTTGCGGTGCCAGACAGTGACGACGCGTGGGTATTCCCGCTGTCAAAGCAGGCCCCATGGTCCAGCGAACTTGAGGAGATCCTGCATCCGACGACGGGTAAGAAGCCCCGAATCTGCATGCACAACGGGAAGTTCGACGCCAACGGCCTGCGTCTACATGCTGACCGCCTCGTCATTGATGAGACCTTTCACTGGGATTCTCGCCTATCTGCGAAGCTCCTAGCGCCCACAGGGCCTGCCGACCTTGCCACTCTCGCGGCGAAGATCGGGATGGCTGGGATGAAAGACGAGGCCAAGGACTGGCGAGATCTCAATGTGAAGAAGGTCCGCAAGTGGCTATCCAAGAACTCAGTCCTGGATCTTGCTGACCAGTTCCCCGAGCTTGATGGTCTCGAAGGGCTGATTCAAAACGAGGACGTCGAGACGGAAGCTTGGAGCTATGCCGTCATTCCGAAGGACGTGCTCTACCGGTACAACGCGAGCGACGCACTGGCGACGGTGCGACTCACCAAGTACTACAAGAAGATTCTCGACATCGACGAGAATAGAGGACCGCTCTTCCATTCGGTTGTGATGCCTGCTCAGCGAGCTGTCGCCGAGATGGAACGCAACGGAGTTCCCTGCGCTGCCGAAGAAGTACAAGCGCTAGATGCTCACCTGACAGCCCTCGAAAAGGATTTGCAGGACAAGCTCAAGGCCTGCGCCGACATAAATTGGAACGCGGCGAAGCAGGTAGGTGAATACCTCTTCGGAACTCTCGGGCTGCGCTGCACCAAGCGAACGGATGGAGGACAGCCTTGCGTCGATGCTGACGCCTTGGAGTCTCTACAGGATCGCCTTGGGGCCAATGCTCCTGAGGAACTGAAGCTACTCCTAGAGCTGCGGAAGGTCTCCAAGCTTCGAGGAACGTATGCCGCTGGTCTTCTCCCTCACGTTCGTCCTGACGGGAAGATCCACGGCAACATCATGCTGGATGGTGCGTCGTCTGGGCGCACCTCGATGTCCGGACCGAACCTGCAGAACCAGCCACGGCCCGACAAGCGCAAGCCTCTCACTCTTCGAATCCGAGCACTGTTCCGTGCGATGGTTGGGTGGGCCATCGTAGAACTCGACTTCTCTCAGCTGGAGCTGCGCATCGCTGCGGCTCTGTCTGGCGACGAAGTGATGGCGGAGATGTTCAAGTCCGGAGCGGACTTCCACCTCTCGACGGCCAAGCTCATCGCCCCGATCTTCAACGTCGATCCTGAGACGGTGGACAAGGAGCACTACCTCCGTACGTACTCCAAGATCATCAACTTCGGTCTCCTCTACGGCAAGACGGACAAGGGTCTCGCAGAGGAGATGAAGGTCACGGTCGACGTCGCGAAGACGGTGCGTGAGGCAATCCTTGGGCGCTTCAAGAACCTGGCTGTCTGGTTGAAGGAGCGACAGAAGGAGTGCATCGAGACTGGTGCTGTTTGGACTGAGTGGGGCGGCTACCCTGCCCGTCGTCGAGCACTGCACGGCGTTGCTACCAACGACGCGTACATGCGCAGTCACTACCTGAACGCATCCATGAACACACCAATTCAGGGAAGCGCGAGCGACTACTGCGTGGCAAGCTTCGCTGGAGCCCGTGAGTTCATTCGCAAGAATGGAATGAAGGCGCAAATAATCCTGTCGATCCACGACGCTATCCTCTTCCACTGCCCGAAAGAAGAGGTGTCGGCGCTCATCAAAGGAGTGAAGGCAGTTATGGAAGGCTGGTACGCGAATGGTGTTCCGCTGGTTGCGGATGCCAAGTCGGGCCCAAGTCTCGGTGAGATGAAGGAGTGGAAGGAGGCAGTTTGAGTTCCGATAAAGAAACCTTTTACGTAGTCGTCGGATTTCACGAAGGTCAGAACCTGATCGTTCGCGCTCAGCGCGATGCTCGTGATTACATCACTGACGTTTCGGTTGAGTTTGGCGATGCGCTTGGAAGCGACGCTGGTTTTTCGGAAGACTATCTTTTTAGATACCCAGCCAGAACACGGTTCAAGTCTTCATCAGAAGCTAGGTACGCCGCTGATAAGGCGCACGTGGATTACACGTGGGTTAGAAAAGTAACGCTTTTGAAGCGCAACACCTCTCGAAGGTTTGGAAAATGAGTCGTTTTTCCGATGAAGAAATAGAGCAATCGTTCTGGATATATGCATGTGGAGCCTGGCACAGGAACTATT
>Ga0164309_10001411_pt1 | contig 11725 bp, 10 predicted proteins | sample Whisoiple_247_MG_FD_109984 | JGI IMG/M metagenome (GOLD analysis project Ga0164309, IMG submission 109984) | Soil microbial communities amended with fresh organic matter from upstate New York, USA - Whitman soil sample_247_MG | ecosystem: Environmental > Terrestrial > Soil > Unclassified >... | reverse complement strand
TGGTCATGCCCGGAGAATCTCCCGACGAGCTGGTACACGCGCGTGCCACGCCCGAGGACAAGCTCCGGGTCGTGCGGTCCTGGAAGGAGCGCGGGGCGATCGTGGCCATGACCGGGGACGGAGTGAACGACGCGCCGGCGCTTCGCGAAGCCCACATCGGCATCTGCATGGGTAAGTCGGGCACCGAAGTCACGCGTGAAGCGTCCGACATGGTGCTTACCGATGACAATTTCGCCAGCATCGTCGCGGCGATTCGCGAGGGGCGGGGCATCTTCGACAATATTCGCAAAGCACTCGTCTACTTGCTGGCGGGGAACGCAGGCGAACTCAGCGTGATGCTGCTTGCGTCGTTGATAGGCTTGCCGCTGCCATTGCTGCCACTACAACTGCTCTGGATAAATCTCGTCACGGACGGCTTGCCAGCGCTCGCATTGGTGATGGATCCGGCGGACGACGATGTCATGACACGCCCACCCCGCCGACCGAACGAGCCGATGTTGGGTCGCACCGAATGGACGGCGATCGGCGTAACCGGCCTTCTGCAAACGACCGCGACCTTGTCCGTTTTTGCTTGGGCGCTGCGGACGCGCAACCTTGCCGAGGCCCGTAACCTCGCATTCTCGGTCATCGTGTTCGCGGAGCTTTTCCGTGCATTCGCGGCCCGCAGCACGACGCGCCTGTTTTGGGAGGTCGGAGCTTTCAGCAACTGGGCGCTGCTTGGCGTTGTGATCGTATCCGTCGCGATGCAACTGGCGATTCACCATATTCCGGCGACCCAAGCGCTTTTCCACATCGGCGATCTTCCGCTTGCCGATTGCGCTGTCGGTCTGCTCGTCGGCCTCTTTCCGGTCTCGATGATTGAGCTGTCAAAGCTCGTCCGTCGCAGAATGTGGACGGGTCATCAGGCGGTGACCTCATGAGTGCTGCCACGCGCAGCGATTGCACGCGCTGCGCACGATCTGCACTCGCGGCAAGGCTTTGGTTGTGGCGTTTCGCGCTGAAGAGTCGCGGAGCTCGGCTGCTGCTACTAGGTGCGCAAGTGGCTCGGCTTTTGCTCTCCAGGAGTTTCATGGAAACTCCCATTCGGCTGACATTTGCATTGCTCGGAGCCCTCGCGCTGGGCGCTTGTAGCAACGCTGAGATGATGAACGACGGACCCTCGACCATGCAGGCGGCGCTCACGGACGCGAGGATCGAGAACGACCGTCACTTGGGCGCTTGCCAGGGGTCGGACTCGTTGGCCCGCATGGTCCCCGAGCTCGAGCTTCACGAGCGCAATATGGCACGGCTGATGGACCGGATGGACGGCACGCATGGCCACATGACTCATTGTTCAGGGGGCGATTTCGCCGGGCTGGGGCGGTCCATCACTGACATGCATTCCGCCATGACCGCTCACGACCAGCGGATGCGAAGCGCGGAGACGCTCGATACCGCCAAGTCCGAATGCAGCGCTCATGTCGACGCGATGGACGGCCTGATGCAAAACATGATGGGTGACCTATCAGGCATGTCTTGCATGATGGGTTCTTAGCACTTGCACTGACAACGATCGCCGGCTGGAGCGTGACGGGCGAAGCACTACTGGTGACCTGTAACCGCGCCGGTTACGCGACTCCGCTCGCAGCGGCGACCGGGCCCGCCTCATGGCGGGTCTTTTACGTGCCGCCAAAGAGTGCGGGCTTTGGGGGAAGTAACCGAACTCGTTACTTCATCATATCCCTCGGTGAGGACTAACCTGCACCCGCAGATTGGTCGACATCCAACGGGCGGCGGACCGGCGCCCTGGGGTGCGCCCTTGACGAATAGGGGTAGGGGGTATAAGTATAGGGCATGCCTCGAAAGCCGGCGGCGAAGCTGCCTCCAGTGACGAAGAAGGAAACGGTCAGGCACGCGGTCGCGGTCGACGCGGACACGAAGACCTCTAACTTGCTGCGGCTACGCCGGATCGAAGGTCAGATTCGCGGCTTGCAGAAGATGGTCGAGGAAGATCGCTACTGTCCGGACGTCCTCATGCAAATCGCCTCGGTTCAGGAAGCGCTGAAGGGCGTGTCACGTGAGCTGGTTCGCAATCACCTCACCCACTGCGCGCGTCGGGCACTGAAGGGCTCGGACGCGCAGGCCTCCGAAGCGATCGACGAACTCATCGCGGTGTGGTCCAAACACACCGCCTAGTTGGGACGAACAACATTTCTCAGGGAACCTGACTGATGACGGCCACACGGATAAGACCTTTCGCTCGCCTGGGAGCGGCATTTGCGCTCTCCGCAGTCGTGACTGGATGCGGCTCCGCGGCACCGGTGCGCCCCGCAGCCCTGGATCCTTCGAACCCGGATGCCCAAGAATCGCCGCGGATGATGACCCGCCCGGACGGAGCGGCCCCTCCCGCGACTGCGGACTCCGACGTGCATACGGGCATGTCCCCCGATGCCGGAGCAGCGCCCAATGCGCCGGAACCGCACCACCACGGTAGCGGCACTCCCCCTGAGAAGGGGTCCCAATGAAGCTGTCGCTTGCGACGCTCCTCGTGGCTGTTTTGCCCGCGTGTGCATCGATGCAAAAGGAGCGCGGCCATGACGATGTCGATCGAATCGTGCAGCGCCACAGCGGGTATCGCACGGGGTGGGAGCATGGCACACCGGAGGATCGGCAGATTGCCAACCGCGTCGCCGCGTTGCTGACGGGTGGCTTGACGCGCGATCGCGCGGTATCGATTGCCCTGGTCAACAACCCTCATCTGCAGGCCACGTACGAGAGCCTGGACATTTCCCAGGCGGATCTGGTCCAAGCCGGCTTGATCTCGAACCCCACCATCGCAGGGAGCGTTGGCTTTCCGATCAACGGCAAAGGCAAGTCGGAATACGAGGTCTCGATCGTTCAGAGCTTCATGGATATCTTCATGTTGCCGCTGCGGAAGCGCGTCGCCGAGCAGCAATTCATTGCCGCCACGCTGCGCGTCGCGGATCAAGTGCTCGATACGGCGTCCGAAGTGAGCAAGGCGTACGCCGAGGTCCAAGCAGACGTGGAGACGGTCGAGCTGATGCGGAGCACTACCGACGCCGCGCAAGCTGCAGCGGACCTCGGGGAGCGGCTATTCGAGGCTGGGAACACGACGGAACGAGTTCGAGCCAGCCAGCGTGCCGTCTACGAGCAGGCTCAGCTCGACCTCGCGCGCGCCGAGATGATGCTGCTCGAGCACCGCGAGAAGTTGAATCGTCTGCTGGGACTCTGGGGACCGAGAACCACGTGGACGCTGGCTGCGCGGCTGCCGCCAGTTCCCGAGCGAGACGCCATTCCTGACCAGCTCGAACGGATCGCGATGAAGCAGCGGCTCGACGTTGCAGCCGCGAAACGTGAGCTCGCGCTGATGGACACTGCCCTAAGCATGGCGCGCTCTTCGAGGTACACGGGCGTGGTCGACGTTGGCGCACACGTGCACAAAGACCCGGATGGCGCGCTCTTGCTCGGACCGACCCTGTCACTCGAACTGCCGATTTTCGATCAGCGCCAGGGCGTCATCGGGCGTCTCGAGGCGCAGCGCAGGCAAGCGCAACGCCGCGTTGACGAGCTCGCCATCGATGCGCGGAGCGAGGTGCGGCTCGCGTCCGCCAATCTCGAGCTGACTCGGCGCGCGGCGGACCGGTACCAAAAGACACTTTTGCCGACCCGCGCGGTCGTGCTCGAGCAAACTCAGCTCGAATACAACGGCATGCAAGTCGGGCTATTCGAACTCCTCGCCGCAAAGCAGGCACAAATCGAGTCCGTGCGTTCCTACATCGAGACCGTGCGCGACTATTGGATTGCTCGAGCAGGGCTCGAGCGCGCGTTGGGGGGAAAGATCCCTGCAGCTCCGGCCGTCACCGCGGCCCCGCCGCCGGTGCCAACGTCAACCGTTCCGACCGCTGCGCCAGCTCACGTGCACGGCGCCCAGTAGGAGTCCTGATGTCACAGAACGACGAACAATCGAATTTAGGCACCACGGCACCGAATGTCGCAGTCAGCGTCCACTTGACTGATGTTTCACCGGCGGTTGAGGCCATGAGCCGACGTCGCGTATTGACGTCGGGTGCAGCAAGCCTTGCCGCGAGCGCGCTGGCGAACACTTGGTCTCGCTCTGCTCGAGCCGCTGACGCGCCCGGAGCGATGGCGCCGCGCGCGGGCTCGGCGGCGGCGATCGGCGGTGCACACGCCGCGAAAGACTGGCTGGCACCCGGGCAACCCGGACGCGACTATCGTCCGGTCGTCGTCCCCAACGGCGCCAAGATGACCTGGAAGGTCGTCGATGGCGTCAAGGTCTTCCACATGGTGGCCGAAGAGGTGGAGCACGAATTCGCTCCGGGCATCAAAACGCGCTGCTGGGGCTACAACGGTCATGTGCACGGGCCCGCGATTGAAGTGGTGGAAGGGGACCGAGTCCGATTCTACGTGACCAATCGGCTGCCAGCGCCGACCACGGTTCATTGGCACGGCATTTTGCTCCCAAACGCCATGGACGGAGTGGGCGGGTTGAATCAGAAAGCGATTCAACCGGGAGAAACCTTCAAATACGAGTTCACGATCCGGCAAGTGGGCATGGGCATGTACCACTCGCATCACGATGAGATGACCCAGATGGGACTCGGAATGACGGGCCTATTCGTGATCCATCCGCGTCGCCCCCGGGGGCCGCGCATCGACCGCGACTTCGCGCTGATGCTCCACGAATGGCGGGTGCTTCCCGGTGCCAAGCGGCCCGACCCGAACGAAATGACAGAGTTCAATATCCTCACCATCAACGCCAAGGCGTTCCCGGGTACCGATCCCCTCGTCGTGAAGAAGGGCGAGCGCGTCCGAATCCGTATCGGCAATCTGAGTGCTATGGACCACCATCCAATCCATCTGCACGGCTACCAGTTTCGCATCACCGAAACCGACGGCGGACCGATCCCGCTGTCGGCGCAGTGGCCTGAGACGACGGTTTTGGTCCCTGTGGGAAGCACGCGGACCGTGGAGTTCGTTGCCGATGAGCCCGGCGACTGGGCCATGCACTGCCACATGACCCATCACGTGATGAATCAAATGGGACACGGTATTCCGAACATGATCGGCGTGAAGCCGGGCAAGCTGGACACGAAGGTGAGCCGGTTGCTTCCGGGCTACATGAGCATGGGTGAAACAGGCATGGGCGATATGGCCGACATGGGGATGGCGGTGCCAAAGAACAGCATCCCGATGGTCGGTGGGCACGGCAAATACGACACGATCACGATGGGCGGCATGTTCACCATCCTCAAGGTGCGCGATACCCTCACGAGTTACGCGGATCCGGGCTGGTACGATGCGCCGCCGGACACACTCGCACAGGCGGCCGCTAGCGCTGACCTCAAGCGTGACGGCATCGACGTAAACGCGCCGCCTGCCGCAAAGGCGGACGCGAGCGTGCGGATGGGCTGATTCAGCCGCTCGTCGCGGCGCAACTTCTATCCTTCGGTTGTTTCTTGTCTTCCATTGTACCGCCTTTTTTTGGCGGCTTCGCTGATCTTTGTCGACGTTCTAACCAGGAGCAACGTCATGGCGTCCGAACACACGCATCACGATCACGAGCATCCATCGGCCGAGAAGGCCCAAGATCCCGTTTGCGGGATGAAGGTCGATCGCGAACATCCTCGCGGCGGTACGATGCTCCACGCTGGGACGACCTATTTCTTCTGCGGCCCGAAGTGCCGCGAACGATTTGCGGCAGCCCCCGAGAGCTTCCTCTCGAAGACTTCAACGGGGTGCTGCTGCGCGGCGCCGGAAACGGCCTCACACGAGCCTTCTGCGGCAACGCAATCTGACGAGACCGCCACCGATCCCGTGTGCGGAATGACAGTGAAGCGTTCCGCGCCGCGGGGGGGAACGTTCGAACACGAGGGAACGCTCTATTACTTCTGCAACCCCACGTGCCGCGAGCGCTTCAGCAAGAACCCAGCCAAGTACCTAAATGCTAGCTCGAAGGCGGTTACAGCACACGCGCCCTTGCCCGCTCCGACCGAGCGCGCTCAGACGTACGTGTGCCCCATGGACCCCGAGGTGCGCGAGTCCAAGCCCGGGGCATGCCCGAAGTGCGGAATGGCGCTGGAGCCCGAACACCCCGTTGCGGCCACACGCACGGAATGGGTTTGTCCGATGCATCCGGAGGTCGTCCGATCGGAGCCGGGAAGCTGCCCCATTTGCGGCATGGCGCTGGAGCCGCGCGCCGCCGCGCTCGAAGACGAAAATCCGGAGCTGCAAGAAATGCAGAAGCGGTTCTGGGTGGCCGTCGTACTCAGCGTCCCACTCCTCGCGCTGACGATGGGCGACATGCTGCTCGGGCATCGGATCTCGAGCATGCTACCTCCTCACGTGCGCGGCTGGGTCGAACTGGCGCTAGCGACACCCGTCTGTTTGTGGGCTGGTTTTCCGTTTCTGGAGCGCGCCGTGGTGTCGGTCAGAAACCGGCACCTGAACATGTTCACCTTGATCGGCTTGGGCGTCAGCGTTGCCTATCTCTACAGCCTGGTCGCCGTGCTCAGTCCCGGGCTATTTCCGAGCTCCTTTCGCACCGAGCACGGAGAGGTTGGGCTCTATTTCGAAGCCGCGGCCGTGATCGTCACGCTGATTCTGCTCGGGCAAGTGCTCGAATTGCGTGCGCGTGGCCAAACAGGCGCCGCAATTCGCAAACTGCTGGGGCTCGCGCCGAAAACCGCGCGCCGGATCGAGGCGAGTGGAGTTGAAGCAGATGTGCCACTCGAACAGGTGCAAGTCGGTGATCGGCTTCGCGTGCGCCCGGGCGAAAAGATCCCCGTCGATGGCATCGTGGTCGAAGGCTCGAGCAACGTCGATGAGTCGATGGTCTCCGGCGAAGCGATGCCCGTCGCGAAGAAAGCCGACGACCGACTGATCGGCGCAACGGTGAACGGCACCGGCGGGCTCGTGATGCGCGCGGAAAAGGTCGGTGCGGACACGTTACTCGCGCGCATCGTGGCCATGGTCTCGGAAGCACAGCGGAGCCGGGCCCCGATTCAGAAGCTCGCGGATGTCGTCGCCGGATACTTCGTGCCGGCCGTCATCGCCGTTGCCGTGGCCACGTTCGTCGTCTGGGCCGTCGTCGGCCCCGAACCGCGCATGGCGCACGCACTCGTCAACGCCGTGGCCGTGCTCATCATCGCCTGCCCTTGCGCCCTGGGTCTCGCGACCCCGATGTCGATCATGGTCGCGACGGGCAAGGGCGCATCGGTTGGGGTGTTGTTCAAGAACGCCGAGGCCATCGAGTTGCTTCGTCAGGTCGATACGCTCGTGGTCGACAAGACCGGCACGCTCACCGAAGGCAAGCCACGTGTCACCACTATTGTCGCCGATCCGACGGTGGACGAGCGGTCGCTGCTGCGTTGGACGGCCAGCTTGGAGCGCGGGAGCGAGCATCCGCTGGCGGCCGCTATCATTCAAAGCGCCAAGGACCGCGCCGTCGAGCTAAGCGCTGTTCAGTCGTTCGAATCTGTCACCGGTAAGGGCGTACGAGGCGTCGTCGACGGCAAGCAAATTTTAGTCGGCAACGCATCGTTTTTGGAGAGCGTGGGCGCGTCGCCAGTCGCATTCGCCGACCGAGCCGAAGAACTTCGACGCGACGCGCAGACGGTCATTTTCGTGGCGATCGACGGCAAGGCCGAGGGTATTCTGGGAATCGCCGATCCGATCAAGGAAACCACGGCACAAGCGATCCGGGTACTCCACGCTGACGGGATCCGCATCGTCATGCTGACCGGCGATACGCACGTCACGGCAGACGCGGTCGCACGCAAGCTCGGCATCGACGAAGTGATCGCGGATGTCTTGCCAGATCAAAAAGCGGACGCCATCAAGCGGCTGCAAAAGGAGGGCCGATTCGTCGCCATGGCGGGTGATGGTGTCAATGACGCACCGGCGCTGGCCCAGGCTGAAGTTGGAATCGCGATGGGCACTGGCACCGACGTTGCCATGGAGAGCGCTGGGGTGACCCTCGTCAAGGGCGACTTGCTCGGCACCGTGCGAGCGCGCGCCATCAGTCGGCTGACACTCGCCAACATCAAACAGAATTTGTTTTTCGCTTTCGTGTACAACTCGCTCGGCATCCCGCTCGCGGCCGGAGCGCTCTATCCGATCTTTGGCATGCTGCTCAGCCCCATGCTCGCAGCCGCCGCGATGAGCCTGAGCTCCGTTTCGGTCATCGGGAATGCGCTTCGCCTCAGGCGAGCACGCATCTGACTAAACTCCAGGTTCCTCGAGGACATGATTCCGCAGTCCGCTCAATCCGACGTCATCGCCGCTGATGACTTCTGGACCACGGCCTTTTGCTGAAAATACCTGCGGGGGACTCGAGAGACACCGTAGCCATAATCGAGATGGTACCAGGCAGCCTCTCGAGATCGGTTCTTGACCCAAACTCGCAAAGGGCCGCTTCCGATCGGTTCGTCGGAGAGCAGATCGTACGTTGAGGGAATTGCGCCCCCCAAGCCATGATAGGTGATCACGATAGCACCTCGGTCCGCGGCACCCAGGAGCTCGACGACCCTCAGAAGCTCGGCGTGGGAGCGAGAAGAGTCGGCGCCGGAAGCAGACTCTTCTCCGAACGGGTTGAAGAAATAGAAGCCATCGAAGTCGTGAGCCGGGGCATCGACCGCATCGCCCGATTTGAACTCGACGTTCGAGACTCGCAGCGCTGCCGCCAACGAGTTTGCGGTAACGATCAGGTCCACGCTGCGGTCGATCCCAATGAAGTTCAAGTCAGGGCGCGTCAGAGCAGCCGTGACACAGAACTTCCCTGGACCGCAGCCAACGTCCAAGATTTGACGACGGCCACGCTCAGCGAAGCGCAGCGCGGCACGCCGCGCGACAGCGATCGGAGTCCAACACCAAGCAGATTTCTCTCTGACCACCGGAGGAAGGAGTGCGCCAAACGCGACATCGGAAAGCTCCCCCGTGGCTAGTCGTGTACGAACGCGGTCGAAGTGGCGAACATCCGTCATCGCCGCCGGCCAAAGCAGCTACCGTGCCAGCCAGTTCAACGGTTTGAAGGCCGCCGCCGCGATGGGTGCATTGGGAGGGCTCGGCACCGACTCGGAGTAGGTGTGCTCGCCCCGATGGATTTGAACGTGACAAACGACACTTCATGCTATGCCGTTCGCCAATGCCGGGCGCAAAACGACAAATTGACATCGTTCTTGAGCCGGTCATGCGCTCGGTGGCCATGCGGCAGCTCGACAAGATCATTCGGACGGTCGCGCCCAAAGACGTGGGCGTGACCTTCATTGGTGAGAGCGGAACCGGCAAGGAGGTCCTCGCGCGGCGGTTGCACGACCTTTCGGACCGTCGGACTGGGCCGTTCGTACCGATCAATTGCGCGGCGATCCCTGAGTCATTGTTCGAGAGCGAGTTGTTCGGACATGAACGCGGGGCGTTCACGGGTGCCAACGAGCGCGCGCGCGGCAAGGTGGAAGCCTCGGGTGGCGGCACGCTCTTCTTGGACGAGATCGGAGAGATGCCCATGAATGTCCAAGCCAAGCTTTTGCGATTCCTCGAAAGTCGCAAATTCATGCGCGTCGGCGGAAGCACCAAGATCAGCGTGGATGCTCGTCTGGTCTGCGCCACTTTGCGCTCTCTGGAGGCAGAAGTCGAAGCCGGCAGGTTTCGAGCGGATCTCTTCTATCGGATCCAAGGCGTCACGCTCCAGGTTCCTGCGTTGCGGGACCGGCCTGCTGACATTGCACCGCTCGTCCTGCAGTTCACTGCGGAGCTGTCGGCGAAACACGGCGTGAGCGCGCCGAAAATAACGAGGGCCGCGGGCGCTGCGCTACGCAGCTACGCTTGGCCCGGCAACGTCCGTGAGCTCAGAAATGTGCTCGAGCTGGTTTGCCTGCTTCGCGCGGGAAAAACGGTGCGTGTGCAAGACTTGCCCGCGGCGTTGAGGCAGCACCGAGTCACCACCGGTGAAGAGGACGCGGGCGCGACGTCTGGCGATACGCTCGAGGTCGGTCTGGACCAGAAGCTCAGCGATATTCTGCAGCAAGTAATGGACGCCGTCCTAAAGGCAGAAGGCGGGAATCGAGCACGCGCGGCGCGCCGTTTGGGCATTAGCTTGCGCACGGTGCAGCGGCACCTCGCGCGGCATCCGTCTTGAGTCGCTCATCGTGCGGTGGCGCGGGGTGAGACGAGTTCCTGTCGAATCAGTGCGGTCACCTCGGTCGTGAGAGAGCGTCGACCCTGTCATGCCGCGTTTGAGCTTCTACTGCCAAGCGAATGGCGTCCAAAATGGTCCACCCCCACGCGGGCTTCGGAATGACGATCGGCGCGAGCCCCGCACCCTTCACGGCGATGGCATCGACGTAGCGTCGTGGTTCGCGGGTAACGAGCAACGGAAGCACGCTTGGTTGCTCTCGACGCAGACGGCCCAGCTCTCGCAGTACGTCCTTGGCCGAGAATTCGTCCGGAAACAGGACCACTGCCGCGCAGGGCGCGCGCCCAAAGTCGCCGAGGCGCCGGGTGCCACGAGCGCCGAGCCCCGCAAGCGAAAGGTACGTTTGAAGGCCGTCAAGCGTTTCTGCGCTCGCCGCTACAATCGTGACGTGAACCGTTGGTCGCTGCCTACTGCCCATCGGCAATGCCTCCGAGCAAACTTGATGCCGAAGCTCGCCTGGATGTTCGCCTCGCGAACGTCGCGACGGACCTGGCCGCGCCATCGATAGTGGCGGACACGCTCGGCGAAGGCGGCCCAAAGCAACCAAACATCGCGTCATCGCGACATGGCACCGACAGCTAGCGGCAGTATACGACGTCAATGTGTCGCAATTGAGTGCCACAATCTGAGAACAGGCACGCACTTCGTCGCTTCTGCCGACTTTCTGCCGGTTGGCGCGCATCACCCCTGACCGTCGCGGGCCGGACTCGGTCAGCGGAGTGACTTGGAAGGTGGCCCAAGAATTGCTGAGTAGCCCGAGAATTGCGTGATCCGGCATCGCTGATGCAAAGGGGCGAGTCGTTTCAAACAGCAGCGCGCATGTTTAGAGCAATACCTGGAATTCGACGGAACCTGACCGTGACGGCCATTGGCAACGACGCCGCAACACTCGAAGGGCTGGGAGGCTACCTGAATCGTCGGGTAGCTTATCGCTCGGTGCGCGCCCTACGCGAGGCTAGCGCAGCGGCGATGGCTTCTGATTGTGTCGTCCTCTACCCAGACGGATTTCCCGCGCGGGCGGTACAACGCCTGGCGCGTGACTTGATCAACTGCCCGACGGTTTCCCTCGTCATCCTGGTCACGGCGCAACCCGATATTTACCAGGGCATCGATCGCTCACGAACGGCGAACAATCGCTTGATTGTGCTGCAACCACCGGCATGGCCGTGGACCTTGTTTGCCACGATCCAATCGAGTTTGCCCAGCCTACGCCGTGAGGTCTCGCGACTGTGCTGAGCTAACACCAATGCTCCCCGTGTACGCCGGGACAGCAATTTCCTGCTTTTCTGGGCACGGGCGCGGGGGGACCTGAAGCAGCGCCTGCTCTCAGCATTCATCATATTCTCTTGTTATTGCTCGCTGGCATTTGGGTAAGCGGGCGCGGAAACGCTGAGGGCGGCGCGTAGCTCTCGTGGCGGCTCCTCGAGGCGCTCTCTCCTCCACTTCGATTCGCTCGGACGTTCCCGACGAGGGTCCTCGTCGATCGAAAGATGCTGTGCGGACACAGTACCCTTT
>Ga0164309_10001410_pt1 | contig 11727 bp, 11 predicted proteins | sample Whisoiple_247_MG_FD_109984 | JGI IMG/M metagenome (GOLD analysis project Ga0164309, IMG submission 109984) | Soil microbial communities amended with fresh organic matter from upstate New York, USA - Whitman soil sample_247_MG | ecosystem: Environmental > Terrestrial > Soil > Unclassified >... | reverse complement strand
GGCGTGCTGCTGTGGGACGTGTGGGACGCGACCGATCGCGCGCGCGAGGTGATCGCGGGGCAGGCCGACGTCCGGCCGGAGGCGCTGCGGGGGCTGATCCGCTGAGGACGGCACCCCCGCGGGGTGCTGCCACCCGGGTCGCGCGGCGGGGGGACCACGTCCGGGCGCACCCGGCTGCGGACGTGCGCCCGGACGTGGCATCGTGGGGTCACGAGGTGCCCGATCCCCCTGGAGGTGCCGCAGTGCCGCTCACCCTCGACGCCGCCCTGCGTTCGGTCGCGGGCGAGCACCGGCCGCACAACGAGGACTCGGCCGGCTGCGGTCCGGGGTACGCGTTCGTCGCCGACGGGGTCGGCGGGCACGCGGGCGGCGACGTCGCGTCCTGGACCGTCGCGCACCGGCTGATGGCGGCGCTGGCGGCCTCCGGCGCGGACCGGTTCACCGCCGAGGACCTGCGTGCCGCGGTGGCCACCGCGAACGCCGATCTCGCCGAGCGGGTGCGCGCCGACCCCGCGCTCGAGGGCATGGCGACGACCTTCACCGGCGTGTTCTGCGCCGAGGAGGCGGTCCGGGTGGTGCACATCGGCGACTCGCGGGCCTACCTGTGGCGCGACGGCGAGGGGCGCCGGGTGACGCGGGACGACTCGCTGGTGCAGCTGCTCGTCGAGGCGGGGGTCATCGACGCCGCCGAGGCCGCCCACCACCCCCGGCGCAACGTGATCCTGCACTGCCTGGCCGGCGACGCCGAGGACGCCGCGCACGTCACCGTGCTGGAGGTGGACGCGCGGCCGGGGGACCGGTGGCTGATGTCGACCGACGGGCTCACGGACTACGTGCCGGAGGAGCGGGTGCTGGCCCTGCTCGGCACCCCGGGCGGTCCCGAGGCCGTGGCGGAGGCGCTCGTCGGCGAGGCCCTGGACGCGGACGCGTGGGACAACGTCACCGTCGTGGTGGCGGACGTCGTGGCCGCGGGTGAGGCCCCGGCGGACGGGCGGTCGCGCCTGGCCGGGGCCGCCGCGGACGACCGGCTGCCGGCGACGGCGGGCTGACCCCCGTCTGCTGCCGGCAGACGGCGTCTGCCCGGAGCAGACCCGGGCCCGCGGGGCGCCGACGCGGTGCGAGCGTGCGAGGACCACCCCGAGAAGGAGGCCCGCATGTCACCCGTCCCCGCCCCGCCCGCCGCCCGCGCGGAGGCCCCGCCGGCCCGCGCGTTCGACGACGACCTCGCCGCCCGCCTGCTGCACCAGCGGATCGTCGTGCTCGGCCAGGAGGTCGACGACGTCGTCGCCAACCGGGTCTGCGCCCAGCTGCTCCTGCTGTCCGCCGAGGACCCGCGGCGCGACATCGCGCTGTACATCAACTCGCCCGGCGGCTCCGTCACGGCCGCCATGGCGATGTACGACACCATGCGGCTGATCCCGAACGACGTCGCCACCCTCGCGATGGGCCTCGCCGCCAGCGCGGGGCAGTTCCTGCTCAGCGCCGGCACCCCGGGCAAGCGCCACGTCATGCGGCACGCCCGCGTGCTCATGCACCAGCCGTCGGGGGGCATCGGCGGCACCGCCGTCGACATCGCGATCCAGGCGCAGAACCTGGCGCACACCAAGCGGACCATGCAGGCGCTGATCGCCGAGCACACGGGCCAGACCGTCGAGACGATCGAGCGCGACTCCGACCGGGACCGCTGGTTCACCGCCGAGGAGGCCCTGGCCTACGGGTTCGTGGACCGCGTGGTCGAGCACCTGGACGACGTCCGGCCGGACGCCGCGCAGCGACGGGCGGGCCTGTGATGGCCGGGACCTACACCGTGCCGGTCGTCGTCGAGCAGCGGCCGAACGGCGAGCGCGCGTCCGACGTGTTCTCCCGGCTGCTGAGCGACCGGATCGTGTTCGTCGGCACCGAGATCGACGACGGCGTGGCGAACGTGGTCGTCGCCCAGCTGCTGCACCTGCAGTCCGAGGACCCCGACCAGCCGATCCACCTGTACCTGAACTCGCCGGGCGGTTCGGTCACGGCGCTGCTCGCCATCTACGACACCATGCGGTACGTCCGCCCGGACGTGGCGACGTACTGCCTCGGGCAGGCGGCGTCCGCGGCGGCGGTGCTGCTCGCGGCGGGGGCACCGGGCCAGCGGCACGTGCTGGAGCACGCGCGCGTGCTGCTGCACCAGCCGTCGGGCGGGGCGCAGGGGACCGCGGCCGACCTGGAGCTGCAGGCCGCCGAGATCCTCCGGCTGCGCGGGCAGGTGGACGAGATCCTCGCGGCCCACACCGGGCGCGGCCTCGAGCAGCTGCGGGCCGACACCGACCGGGACCTGGTGCTGACCGCCGAGCAGGCCGTCGCCTACGGCGTCGCGGACACGGTGATCACCACGCTGAAGCGCCCCGCCCTCCCGTCCGCGGCGCGCTGACCCCGACGGGGCCGAGGATCGCGCGGCCGGGGGTGGGTGGAGCGTTCTGCCCGGACACGCCGGGCGTGTCGGGCAGGACGCTCCACCCGAGGTGCCGGGGCCCCGGGTCAGGCGGCCAGGAGGACGGCCGTACGGGCCGGGCGGGACGGGAGCGGGGTGACCGGGGCCGGCCCCGCGCCCGCGACGCCGGGCGCCGCCGCCAGGTCGACGACGACCCGGCCCTCGGCGCGGGCCAGCACGGCGTGCGCGTCGCCCACGAGGTCGACCAGCCGGAGCCCGAGCGCCCGGCACACGGCGCCCAGCACCTCGGACGACGCCTCCTTGCGGCCGCGCTCCACCTCGGACAGGTAGGGGACCGACACGCGCGCGGCGTCGGCGACGTCGCGCAGGGTGCGGCCCTGGCGCTCGCGGTGCCGGCGCAGCACGGCGCCCACGAGGACGCGCAGCGGGGGCTCGGGGCGATCGGCGCCGGGCTCGACGCGCCGGGCGGGCGTGGCGGGGCCGGCGGACGGGGCGGTGCCGGGGGACGGGGCTGCGGCGACGTGCGGCATGGGCGGACCTCCTCGGTCCCCGCCACGCTAACGCCGCGACCCCCGCCGCGGCCGGGCGCGCCGTTCTGCCCTCAGCAGACGCCGCGGCCCCGGCGCCGCGCCCACCCCCGGCGCCCGGTCCTCTTGACTTCGAGCGCGCTCCAAGCGGCATCGTCCGAGGGACCGGCGCGGACCGCGCGCCCGGCACGACCCCCCGGAGGAGCCACCATGCGCCTGGGCGCCCACCTCATGCGGTTCGACGCGGTCGAGCCCGCCCGGCTCGGTCCCGAGCTCGCCGACACCGCCGAGGCGGCGGAGGACGCCGGCCTGGCCTGGCTGTCGGTGATGGACCACTTCTTCCAGATGGAGCCCGCCGGCTTCCCCGCGAGCGACCCGATGCTCGAGGCGTACACGACGCTCGGGATGCTGGCCGGCCGCACGGAGACGGTGCAGCTCGGCGCGCTCGTCACCGGGGTGACCTACCGGCACCCGGGCCTGCTGGCGAAGATCGTCGCGACCCTGGACGTGCTGTCCCAGGGCCGCGCGACGCTCGGCATCGGCGCCGCCTGGTACGAGAAGGAGCACGTCGCGCTGGGCGTGCCCTACCCGCCGCTGAAGGAGCGGTTCGAGCGGCTCGAGGAGACGCTGCGCATCTGCCGGCAGATGTGGGACCCCGAGGACGAGGGCCCGTTCGAGGGCGAGCACTACCGGCTGGCCGAGACGCTGTGCCGCCCGCTGCCGCTGAGCCGGCCGGGGCGCGGTCCCGAGATCCTCGTCGGAGGGTCGGGGGAGCGCAAGACGCTCCGGCTCGTCGCGCAGTACGGCGACGCGTGCAACCTGTTCGAGACCGGACCGGAGGAGGTCGGCCGCAAGCTGGACGTGCTGCGCGGCCACTGCGACGACGTCGGCCGGGACTACGCGGACATCCGGGTGACGCTGCTGATGGGCGGCGACCAGCTGCTGTCCGGGGACGTCGACGGCTTCGTGGCGGCGGCGCGGCCGTACGCCGACCTGGGCGTCGAGACCGTCATCCTGCGCCCGCCGGCCGAGGTGCCGCTGGCGACCTGGGTCCGGGACCACGTGGCGCCGGCGGTGCCGCGGGTGGCGGAGCTCGGCGCGCGCTGAGCCCGGCCGGCCCGCTCCCGACGTGCGGCCGGGCCGGACCTGAGCCCACGATGGGCACATGCAGGGGCGCGCGGACGACGGCTGGTGGGGTGTGGTGCTCGACGCGCCCGAGCCGTGCGCGCTCGCGGCGTTCTACGCGGAGGTGCTGGGCTGGCAGGTCGTCGGCGACGACCCGGACCACGCCGTCGTCGCGGCGCCGTCCGGCGTGGCGTACCTCGCCGTGCAGCGCAGCCCCGACCACCGGCCGCCGGTGTGGCCCGCGGAGCCCGGCGACCAGCAGCGCCAGGTGCACCTGGACGTCGAGGTGCTGGACCTGGAGGAGGCGGTCGCGGGCGCGGTGCGGCTCGGCGCGCGCCTCGCCGCGCACCAGCCGCAGCCGTCGCGCCGGGTGCTGCTGGACCCGGCCGGTCACCCGTTCTGCCTCTACCGGGACGGCTGACCGGCGCCCGCGCCTGCTGTCACCCGGCGGCGGGGGTCGGCGGCGCGTAGGGTCACCAGCGTGCGATCCCCCTGGTTCCTGCGCGTCACCGCCGGCAGCGCGACCGGCGCGCTGGCGCGCGAGGTCGACTGGGCGGCGACGCCGCTGGGCGTGCCGAGCACCTGGCCGACCGCGCTGCGGCTGACGGTCGAGATGTGCTTCAGCACCCGGTTCCCCGTGCTGGTCACCTGGGGGCCCGAGCTCACGATGATCTACAACGACGGCTACCGGGAGATGCTCGGCTCCGACAAGCACCCCGGGGCGATGGGCGCGCCGCTCGCCGAGGTGTGGAAGGAGGTCTGGGACGACCTCCGGCCGTCGGTCGACGCGGTCATGCAGCGCGGCGAGCGGACGTGGGAGGTCGACCGGCACCTGGTGACCAACCGCTCGGGGTACGACGAGGACGTCTACTTCACCTACTCGTACTCGCCGATCCGGGACTCCTCCGACGAGGTCCGCGGGCTGCTGGACATCGTCACCGAGACCACCGAGCGGGTCGTGGAGCAGCGGCGGATGCGGCTGCTCGGCGACCTGTCGGCGGCGGTCACGACCGCGCGGGACGACCTGGAGGCGCTGTCGTCGGCGGCGCTCGCGCTGTTCGAGGACGCGCACGACGTGCTGGCCGCGGCGCTGTACGTCCGGGGCGCCGGGGGCGCGCTCGAGCTCCAGGGCAGCGCCGGCGCATCGCGCGGCGCCGAGGCGCCCGGCGACGTCGTGGACCGGGTCGCCCGCACCGGCGTGGCGGAGGAGCGGGGCCGCACGGTGGTGGTGCCGCTCGCGGGCGTCGTCGACGCGACGCCCGTCGGGGTGATGGTGCTGACCGGCGCCGGTCGCCGGCCGTGGGACGGCGCCTACCGGTCGTACCTGCACCTGGTCGCGAGCATCGTCGGCGCCGCGGTCGGCGGCACGCTGCGGCACCGGATCGAGGTGGACCACCTGCGCGAGGTCAGCGACACGCTGCAGGCCGCGATCGTGCCCGAGGGGTCGAGCGTCGCCGGCGTGGTCGCCCGCTACCTGCCCGCCGTGGGCGACCTGGCCGTCGGCGGCGACTGGTACGACGTGGTCGAGCTCGGGCCCGGGCGCCGGGCGCTCGTCGTCGGCGACTGCGTGGGCCACGGCCTCGACGCGGCCGCGCGGATGGGCCAGCTGCGCGCCGCCACCCGCGCCCTGCTGCTCGAGGACCGCAGCCCCGCCGACGTGCTGGACGGCCTCGACCGGTTCGCCCGCACCCTGCCCGGGGCGGAGTTCACCACGGTGTTCTGCGGCGTCGTCGACGAGGTGGAGCACACGGTCGTGCACTCGTCGGCCGGGCACCTGCCGCCCGTGCTCCGCCGGGCGGCGGGCGGGGCGGAGATGCTGGTCGGCGGCCGCGGCGCGGCGCTCGGGGTCTCGACCGCCCCGCGCCCCGAGGCCGTCGAGCGGCTCACGGACGGCGACCTGCTGGTGGTGTGCACGGACGGTCTGATCGAGCGGCGCAACGAGACGCTCCGGGACGGGCTGGACCGGCTGGTCGCGGAGGTGGCGGCGCAGCCCGCCGGCGCGCGGACGGCGTCGGTCGCGGACGACCTGCTCCGGTCGCTCGCCCCGCGCGGCGCGCAGGACGACGTGGCGCTGGTCGTCTACCGGGCCGGCGGGGTCGCCGCCGACGACCTGCCCTGACGGGGCGTCAGCCCGCGCCCAGCCCCTCGAGGAACCCCTCGTAGGCCGGCTTCGCCTGCAGGTCGTCGTCGAAGAGCAGCGGCGCCTCGTACGGGCGCTCCTGGGGCCAGGCCCGCAGCCACGACCGGGTGTCGTAGAGGCCCCACACGCCGACGAACGCCAGGTCCCGCTGCGCGAACACCGCGGCCAGGTCGCGCACCTGCCCGCGCTGCGCCTCGAGCCGGTCCGGCGGCGTCCGGTCCAGGTGCTCGTCCCGCCCGGAGATCGCGACGTCCAGCTCCGTGACGGCCTGCCGCACCCCGAGCGCCGCCACCGCGTCGAGGGTCGTGGCGACCCGGTCGACGTCGGTGCCGAGGTCGACGTGCATCTGGTGCCCGACGCCGTCGACCGGCGCGCCCGCGGCCTGCAGGTCCATCACCAGCCGGACCAGGCCGCGGCGGCGGTCGGGGGCGTCGGTGTCGTAGTCGTTGAGGTAGAGCGCGACCTCCGGGCCCAGCTCCTCGCGGGCGATCCGGAACGCCTCGGCGACGTAGTCCGGGCCGAGCACCTCGTACCACCGGCTGTGCCGGAGCCCGTCGGGCTGCTCCGGGTCCAGCGCCTCGTTCACGACGTCCCACGACGTGACGGGGCTCGCGTCGCCGTACCGCTCCGCCAGGTGGTCGGCGACCGCGCGGGTGTGCGTCCGCAGCCGGTCGAGCAGCAGCGCCCGGTCCTCGGCGCTGTCCGTGAGCGGCCGGCCGTCCGGCGCCTCGAAGAACCAGTCGGGCGTCGACCGGTGCCAGACCAGCGTGTGGCCGTGCACCGTCAGCCCGTGGGCCGCGGCGAAGTCCAGCACCTCGTCCATCGGGCCGAAGTCGAACTCGCCCTCCGCCGGCTGCACCGTGACCGGCTTCATGGCGTTCTCGGGCGTGAGCTGGTCGAAGTGCCGGAGCAGCAGCTCGGCGGGGCGGCCGGTGAGGTCCTGCGGCCCGACCGCGACGCCGAGCGGCACCTCGGTCGCGTCCTTGAGCGCGGTCACGTCGGTCTGCACCTCCGGGGTCGGGCGCTGCACGGTGACGTCGTCGAGCCGCAGGTCGGCCGTCGACTCGGTGGTCTCGACGTAGAGCCGCCACTCGCCGTCGCCCTCGGGGACCTGGGCGGTGCCGGACAGCTCGACCCAGTCGCCCGCCGGTACCGCACCCCGCGCGACGTGCACGTAGAGCGGGTCCGCGCTCCCGGGGTCGCGCTCCAGGGTGAGCTGCACGTCCGCGTCCGGCGCGCCGTCGCCGAGCCGGACCCAGGCCGACACCGTGTGCACCTGGCCGCGGGCCAGCGAGCCCGACAGGTCGACGGCGGCGCCGTGCCAGGCCTCCGACCGGCCGGTGACCAGCAGGCTGCCCGCGCCGTCGTGGGTGACGTCCTGCGCGGCGGCGACCTGCACGCCGTCGCCGAGCGGGGCCCAGCCCTCGTCGCCCTCGTCGAAGCTGCTGGACAGCACGGTGGTCATGTCCTCGGCCGGCGGGGTGCTCGCGGACGCGGTCGGCGCGGGCGCGCCGTCGTCGCGGTCGTCGCCGTCGCCCCGGACCAGCAGCACCACCACGAGCAGCGCGAGGACGAGGACGACGGCGCCGGTGCCGATGAGCAGGGCGGGTCGGCGCACGCGGGTGCCTCTCGTCCGGGGTCGGGGGAGGTCCCACGGTAGGCACGCCTGCGCCCGGGAGGCCAGCCCCGCAGGTGGGCGCGCGCGTCGGGGCGCCGGTCCCTACGCTGGCGGCGTGCGGGCCATGACGTGGAACGTGTGGTGGCGCTTCGGGGGCGCGTGGCGGGAGCGGGAGGCCGCCGTCCTCGGCGTGCTCGCGGACGCCCGCCCCGACGTGCTGGCGCTCGTCGAGACCTGGCGGGACGCCGACGGCACCCAGGCGGACCTCGTGGCGGAGCACCTCGGGCTGCCGGCGGCGGTGTTCGTGCCGACCGGGCTGCCGCCGGTCCCGGACGCGCCCGAGCCCGACCTGGCCGGCGTCGAGATGGGCATCGCCCTGGTCGCCCGGTGGCCGCCGCTCGCGACCCGGACGGTGCCGCTGCCCGCGACCCAGCGCCCCGGACCGCCGCCGCACGTCCTGCACGCCACGCTCGACCACCCCGCCGGGCCGCTGCACGTCCTGGTCGCCGCCCTCGAGTGGGAGCCGCGGTACGCGGAGGACCGGATGGCCCAGGCCTGGGCGCTCGCGGACCTCGCGGCGGACGCCGAGCTGGACGGCGACCTGCCGGTGCTGGTGCTGGGCGACCTCAACGCGCGGCCCGACGGCCCGCAGATGGCGGCGCTGACCCGGCAGCTCGCGGACCTGTGGCCGCTGGGCGGCGGCGACCCCGCGGCGGCCACCCTGAGCTCGGTCGTGCCCGAGGCGCCGCGGGAGGCCACCGAGCTGCTCGACCGCCGGATCGACCACGTGCTCGCCCGGCCCGGCCGCGCCGGCGGGACGCTGCGCGCGGACGGCGCCCGGCTGGCCGGGACCACGCCGGTCGCGGGGCGGTACCCCTCCGACCACTTCGCGGTGGTGGTGGACGTGGAGCTGACGTCGTGAGGGGGGTGCGGCGGGCGGCGGCGGTCGCCGGGGTGCTGGTGCTGGCTCTCGCCGGGTGCACGCCGGGCGCGGACCCCGCGCCGTCGCCGGGGCGCAGCCCGGGGCTCGCCACGCCCGACCCCGCGCCGGCCGCGGACCCGACGCCGGACCCGACGCCGGGCCCCGCCGCGGCACCGGCCGCCGACCCCGCCGCGGTCCTCGCCCCCGACGCCGCCTGGGCCGACCACGGCGCGGTGGCCGCCGACGCGTACGCCCTCGGCTACGCGGGCACCGTCGGCCCGATCACGCCCGAGCTGGCGGCCCGGATGTCGTCGTCCTGGCGGGCCGGCTGCCCCGTGCCGCTCGCCGACCTGCGGTACGTCACCGTCACCCACCGGGGGTTCGACGGCGGGACCGCGACCGGGGAGCTCGTCGTGCACGCGGACGTCGCCGACAGCGTCGTCGCGGTGTTCGGCGAGCTGTTCGCCCTCGGCTACCCGGTGCGGTCGATGCGGCTGGTCGACGACTTCGGCGGCGACGACGACGCCTCGATGGCGGCCGACAACACGTCGGCGTTCAACTGCCGGCCGATCAGCCGGGGCACCGGCTGGTCCGAGCACGCCTACGGCCGGGCCCTCGACCTGAACCCCGTCGAGAACCCGTACGTGCGCGGGTCGCTGGTGCTCCCGCCCGAGGGGGTCCCGTACGCGTCCCGGCCCGACGCGCCGGGGGTGGTGCTGGCGGGCGACGCCGTCGTGCGGGCGTTCGCCGCGCACGGCTGGCGGTGGGGCGGGGACTGGTCGTCGCCCGTCGACTACCAGCACTTCTCGACCACCGGCCGCTGACCTGCGGACGCGCAGCGGCGGCCGTGCCGCCGGGACCTAGGGCCTGGCGTGTCCACCGGGTCGAGGCGCATGGTGGACGCATCCGACGTCAGTCATCCGGACGGAGGGGCGGGGATGGACGACAGGGTGGTCGTCGGCTACGACACGTCGGTCGAGTCGGCCGCGGCGGTCCGGTGGGCCGCGACGCAGGCCGCGAGCCGCGGCTGGGAGCTCGACGTGGTGCACGTCTGGGGCTTCGCGGGCCGCGAGGGCGGCGGGGCCGGCGAGTCGTGGCTGGGCCGCGAGGTCCAGGAGCAGGTGCGGCAGGTCGCGGAGGAGGGCGCGCGGATCGCGGTCGAGGCCGCCCCGGGTGTGGTCGCCCGGCCCGAGGTGCGGCACGGCCCGCCCGCGCGGGTGCTGGTCGAGCGCGCCGCCGACGCCCGGCTGGTCGTGGTCGGCCGGCGCGGCGCGGGCGTGGTGAACGCCCTGATCGGGTCGGCCGCGACCGGCGTGCTGCACCGGGCCCGCTGCCCGGTGGTGGTGGTCCCGGCGTCGGCGCACCCGGGCGCGGGCCGCGACCCGGTGCTGGTCGGCTTCGACGGGTCCCCGGGGTCGTTCCGCGCGCTCGAGGCGGGGTGCGACCAGGCGGCCCACCTCGGGACCGGCGTGAGCGTCGTGACGGCGTGGACCACCGCGGTCGAGACGACCAGCCCCGCGTACTGGGCCTTCACGTACCCGCAGCGCTCGCCCGGCGAGGTGGCGCTCGAGGAGGCGGAGCGCGTGCTGGAGCGCGGTCGGTCGTGGGCGGCGTCCCGGCGGGACGTCGAGGTGTCGTTCGACCTCGCCGAGGGCCGGCCGGCGCAGGCGCTCGTGCGGCGCTCGCGGCACGCGAGCCTGCTGGTGGTGGGCACGCGCGGGCGGGGCGGCTTCGCGAGCCTGGTGCTGGGCTCGACCAGCCGGCCGGTCGTGCAGCGCGCCGAGTGCCCGGTGCTGGTCACGCGCAGCGCGGAGGCGGTGCCCGAGGGCGGGCCGCCGCGGCCGGAGCGCGCGACGGCGTCGGCCTGAGGGCGGGACCGCACCGCCCAGGCGCGGGCCGGGCGACGACCGGCGTCGACCGGCCCCGGCGGCTCAGCCCCGCGGCGCCGCCGTGCTCGCGCGCACCACGAGCCGCGTCGGCACCACGATCCGCGAGTCGGTCAGCGTCTCGTGGTCCCGGATCTGGCGGAGCAGCAGGTCCACCAGCCGGCTGCCGATCAGGTGGAAGTCCTGCTGCACGGTCGTGAGCGGGGGCCAGAGGAACTCGGTGAGCGGGATGTCGTCGAACCCCACCACGGAGATGTCGTCCGGCACCCGCCGGCCCTGCTCGTACAGCGCCCGGACGAGCCCGGCCGCCATCTCGTCGTTCGCGCAGAACACCGCCGTCACGTCGGGGTCGGCGGCGAGGAGCCGGCCCTGCTCGTAGCCGGACCGGGCGCTCCAGTCGCCGCGCACCACGGCGGGGACCTCGCGCGCGGAGCCCACGAGGTGCTCGCGCCAGGTGTCGACGCGGATCTCGGCGGGCGCCGAGTCCACCGGCCCCGCGAGGTGGTGCACGGTGCGGTGGCCGAGGTCCAGCAGGTGCTGCACCGCGAGGTGGGTCCCGGTGACCTGGTCCGCGGCGACCGCGGGGTGGTGGCCGACGAACCGGGAGTCCGACACGACGACGGGCATCCGCGGCGGTACGGCCAGGCTTGCGGGGGTGGCGGTCTCCGCCCGGATGATGACGAGGCCGTCGATCGACTGGTGCGAGAGCCGCGCCGCGGCGGCGGTCATGTCGTCCGACGAGGGGCTCTGCACGTCCACGAGGCTGACCGTGTAGCCCTCCGCGCGGGCCGCCTCCACGACGGCCTCCACCGTCCGGGACTCGCCGGTGCGCGCGAGGCGGTGGGCGATCACGCCGATCGTGCCGAAGCTGCCGTACCGGAGCGCCCGCGCCGCGTGGTTGGGGGAGTAGCCCAGCTGCTCCATCGCGGCGAGCACGCGCTCGCGGGTCGCGGGCCGGACGTTGTCCGCGCCGGTCGACACCCGGGACACCGTCTGCGACGAGACGCCGGCCAGCTGGGCGACGTCGGCGATCGACGGGCCGGAGCGGCTGCGGCCCGGCGCCGGGACGGTGTCAGTC
>Ga0164309_10001408_pt1 | contig 11742 bp, 9 predicted proteins | sample Whisoiple_247_MG_FD_109984 | JGI IMG/M metagenome (GOLD analysis project Ga0164309, IMG submission 109984) | Soil microbial communities amended with fresh organic matter from upstate New York, USA - Whitman soil sample_247_MG | ecosystem: Environmental > Terrestrial > Soil > Unclassified >... | reverse complement strand
TGCGGGTTGGCGATGAACACCTCCTTATCAGGCAAAGCGGTGCAAGCGTCCGCAGGGAGGGTTGGGCGCAAAAGTATGTCGGGCGCAGTGGATGCACTGCGGTGCGCAGCGTAACGAACTGGCTGCGTTAGTCCATTTGCCAGCATGGTCATCAACCTAGCAGATCACTCTCCGATAGCAAACCACTTGGAACTAGCAGAGATAGTACACTGCGGATGTCCACCTCGGGCCTGGGTGCCCGGCTTGAGACCTCCTCGTATCCTTCCCTGAACTGTGGTAATAAGAAGAAATGCAGGCAGAAGTGAAGCCACGGTGTCCTACCGCAGTGTGTCAGGCGCATCCGGTTAACTGGATGGGCTCTCGGCTAATACCCAGACTGCGCCATCCCATGGCGCGTCACTGAACTATTCTTGTAGCCGTGAACCAAGGACCGATCAAAGTCGCGATCCTCGGAATCAATTACGCGCCCGAGCCAACGGGTATTGCCCCGTACACGACAGGTTTGGCCCGTGGACTGGCCGAGCGGGGGCACGAGGTCGAGGTTCTTACCGGGTTTCAGCATTACCCGCAATGGGAGCGTGCCGCCGGGAGTGCTCGGTTCCGCAAAGAGGAGATCGACGAGCACGTGCGCGTTCGCCGTCTCAGTCACCATGTGCCGCGGAATCCTGGCGGATTCGGTCGCGGGTTCATGGAGCTGACCTTCGGGCTGCAATTGCTTACCACCCGGTGGAATCGACCCGATGTGGTGATCTGTGTCAGTCCGCCGCTGTTAGCGGCGATGCTGTCTGCCGTTCGGGCCCGGTTGGCCTGGCGCAGACCGGCCGTCGGCTTAGTGCTGCACGACGTATACAGCACGGGTGTTGTTGAGGTCGCGGCAATGTCCAGGGGTCCGGCTCACCTGGTACAGATGCTGGAGTCGGCTACTGCGCGACTTGTCGACAGCGTTGCGGTTATCCACGATGGATTCACCAATGTGCTCGTGGATCAGCTCGGCGTCGACCGCGGCCGGATTCGGGCCATCCGCAACTGGAACCACGTCGGAACGCCAGATCCGGTTGCGAGCGCGGCCTTCCGCGAGGCACATGGCTGGCACGCAGACGAGGTGGTGATCCTCCATGCCGGAAACATGGGGGCTAAGCAGGGCTTGGAGAATGTCATCGCGGCGGCGAAGTTGGCCGCGCGCGGTAACAGCTGCGCGCGGTTCATTTTGCTGGGCGACGGTAATCAGCGGGCACGCCTCGAAGCGGCGGCCGCTGGGTTGTCGACTGTGGAATTCTTGGCGCCGGTGAGCGAGGAAGTCTTTCCTGCGGCATTGGGTGCGGCTGACGTCCTTCTCGTCAACGAGCGCCCCGGTATTGCGCGGATGGCCGTCCCCAGCAAGTTGACGTCCTATTTCACCTCTGGCAAGCCGATCCTGGCGGCGACAGATGCTGGCGGGCTGACTGCGCAAGAAATCATTGCTTCCGGCGCGGGAGTCGTTGTCCCGGCAGACCGACCTGATCTTCTGCTTACCGAGGCGGTCCGCCTCGGCCAAGATCGAGCGTTCGCCGCCCAGCTGGGTGAGGCTGGTCACCGCTACAGCGCCGCGGCGCTCTCCGCGGACGCCGCCTTGGACAGTTACGAGCGCTGGATAGTCGACCTCGCCGAAATGCGTCGGCGCTCGAGGACGATCGCAGAACTGCCACCGATATACGGAGCAGGCGCGTGCGTACCGCGGGAGCCGACGGGTTGAGGTGACTATCCCCACCCGCAAACCGCGACGGCGCGTTGTGAGCGAACGTGGCCTGCTTGAAAAAGAGCCGGTGTGCCCAGTCATTTGTGCACAGGGACCAAACAGATAAGTGTCCTTTCCTGTAGTGAGGCGCGCGCTCGTCACTGGCGGCGCCGGCACAATCGGCAGCGCCGTCGTGCGCATATTCACGCGTGATCCCGCCTGGGAAGTGCGAGTGTCCGCTCGGCGTGAGGCACCGGGATGGATGCACGAAACGTGCGAGGTCCGACCTGTGACCTCCGGTCGGCGGACGCTTAGGCACATCGATGCCATCGCGGACGGCATTGTGAACGCAATGGTTCACCCTGCTGGCGAGAACGTAGGCTTCAACATCTCCGCATCTGAGGGAACGCATGCTGGCGGAGATCGCGCGGATCGTTTGGGAGGCGTGTGGACCAGACCGCGCCGAGTTCGAGCTCGAGCGCCTTCCGAGTTTCAAAGTGGATGTCCAGCGTCGCTGGCCGCCGAGGAGCGCCTGGATCTCCGCGGCCGAATCGCTGGGCCGGTCGACTGGGTCCGGGGCAGCAGCTTGCAGCCCGAAAGGATGACCGGCTAGGTCACATCGCGGCACGAGCCCCCGGGGCGAAACATCAGTTTGCGGCCGCTACCGAGACGAGACGATCGCGGCGCACTGCCGACAGCAGCCGTCACGACATCAGCTCGACGAAAGTCCGTGCAGCACAACCGATATTGCTTGCGGAAGAAATCTGCGAACGCCGGGCCGTACCGTGATCGCCCGCTCGGAGAGTACGCCATCCGCGAACCGCGATTGTTCATCGAGCGCGATCAAGTGCCCTGCGTGCGGTATCCAGCAGTAAACAGTCGCTCGCTGCAACGGTCGGCGCCAAATTCGATGCGCAGCAAGGCGATCCACTTGCACTGAGGACCGGGCTGGTCGTCGTGCGTCCTACGGCACTGTGTCAGCACGCTGCGTCGATACCTCGCGTTGGTTGCTGTCGGTGCCGGGCAAGCAACAATGAGTGCACCTCGCCGTTCGGCCACCGCACCTTCGGTCCGGCGCTGCTGCTCGACGCTCGCGGCAGGGGCTCGATCAACGTCAGCCCGCACCGTCGGCGTCAAACGATCACCGCGGCCGACTGGCGCACCCGCTAGCGGAAGCACCGGCTCCTGAGCATTGCGGCGGCTACCCATTTTGCTACCACGCCGCTTGGCCAGTAGGCGGCACCACGCCCACGCAACGTCGGAGGTTGCACGCGGTGCCGATCGGCTATGGCTTGACTGGCCGAAGATCTCGCGGTCATTACCTCAACCGCGGTTCCACCGCTAAGAAGCCAGATCAAGGGCTTGACTGTCTCATGTCGGTTGCAGGTGCCATCAGCGACTTCACAGTCTGTTTGCTGAAATCTTCGACTTCCGGCGATTTGGTCGCTAGGATTCCCGTAATCCGTCGCCGGGAAAGCCGGTGAGCTACATCTGGGGAGGTCTGATTTCATGACTCGGGTTGCCATCATCGGAGCGGGACCATACGGACTTTCGATCGCGGCGCACCTGCGCGCGTACGGTATTCCGTTCCGCATATTCGGTGCTCCGCTGGATAGCTGGCGTCGGCACATGCCAGTCGGGATGATGCTGAAGTCGGATGGCTTCGCTTCCAGCCTCAGCGCCCCGGATGATCGGGGAACGCTCGCCGCATATTGCGCCGAGCGGGGGATTTCGTATCACGCCACCCACATTCCCGTCAGTCTGGAGCTCTTCAATACCTACGCGCTGGACTTCCAGCAGCGATTCGTCGACGACCTCGAGGAGCGGCAAATCGTAGCGCTCGACCGGAAGGGCGACGGTTTCGTGCTGGAGCTGGACGACGGCGAGGTGCTCCAGGCGGATTACGTCGTTGGTGCAATCGGCATAACGCATTTCAGTCGAATTCCACCCGAACTCGCCCAGCTTCCGGCCAACCTGATGAGCCATAGCTCAGCGCACAGTGACCTCTCCGGTTTTGCCGGACGCGACGTCACCGTGATCGGCGGAGGCTCGTCGGCGGTCGACATCGCCACTCTCCTGCATGAGGCGGGCGCGCGGACCTCCCTGGTAGCCCGGCGAGACATGCTGAAGTTCTCTTCTCCGCCCGCACCCGGGGGCCGTAGCCGGTGGCAGCGGATTCGCCATCCTTCCTCGGGGCTCGGTCCCGGGCTGCGGTCATGGACATATCAGAAGTTCCCCAACTTGTTCCGGTATCTGCCTGGGGAGGCTCGGCTCACGATCATCCGTCGCCACCTCGGCCCGCAAGCGGCATGGACGATGAGGGACCGGTTCGAGGCCGGCGTCGCCGTGGCCGTCGGCGAGACAATTGAGCGAGCCAGCGAAGAAGACGGGCGGGTGCGGCTCGTTCTTCGCTCTCAGGACGGCGACGTGCGGGAGGTCCTGACCGATCACGTCATCGCCGCCACGGGGTACTACCCGGACATCTCGTCGGTGGATTTCTTCAGCGAGAATCTCCGCTCCTCCATCCGGACGCATGCGCAGATGCCGGTTGTCTCAGCCAAGTTCGAGAGTTCGGTGCCAGGGCTGTACTTCGTCGGGCTCCCCGCTGTCGACAGCTTCGGCCCGCTGATGCGCTTCATGGTGGGCGCGGAGTATGCCGCACCGCGGGTAGCCCGCGCACTGGCCCGCCGGGTTCGGCGACGTGAGCCGGTCAGCAGTATGGCCACCGCATGATCTTCACGCCTGCGCTGGTGGTGCGGGACCCGCGAAAGCAGGAGCGTATTCGTTGTTAACCCTCGTTCGCAACGGCGTACGTGCGGAGTGCCTTCGTGCAGGCAGCCAGGACGCGCTGTTCATAGTGCCGGGCGTGGAGGGGGATCCGGCCCAGTTGGCTGCCGTGGTTTCGGCATTCAGGGGGCCGCAAGAGGTCTACGCACTGACCCCCTTGCTCGCCGATGCCGACGGGCAGCCTGTCACAAGCGTCGAGCGAATGGCCGAACTGATGGCACCGGTGGTGCGTGAACTCTCGGAATCCAGCTCCTATCGCCTCGCGGGCTACTCGTTCGGCGCGTTGGTCGCACTGGAGCTGAGCCGTCTGCTCCGTGAGGACGGACAGCGGGTCGAGGCGTTGTTCCTGATCGAAGCGGTGTACGACGAACGCTATTGGCCTCGTTGGATATGGTTACGAGCACTGACACGGCGGACCGGCAGGCACCTGGTCCGCATCACTCGGATGCACCCGACGAAAGCGCTCGCGGAACTGCGAATGCGCGCACAACGCCTGACTCACCGAGTGATCAGGCGCGGAGGGAACGACAGCGATCGACTTGTTCTGTCGGGCAGCGACGTGACGGCAATGAGCAGTCGCGCGCACTGCGCGATGGCCGGCTACCGACCCCGGTTCTACGACGGCCCTTTGACGCTGATCGCCGCGTCGGCCGATCGACATTTCGGCTGCGACACCGCCGAGATCTGGTCGGGATATGTCGAGGATTTCCATGTGCAGCGCGTCGAGGGCGACCACCTGACCATCTTGAGCGAACCAAGCTCAGCCACGGCGGTGGCCCGGGTAATCGACCACGGCCTGGCAATCTTGCGCCCAGACTGGACGGGCCTGAGGCCGACGCCGGGCTTCGAACGACCGATGATCCTGACGACGATGCGCTGGTTTTCTGCCGCTCGGCTAGCGCACGCCTTGTCCGAGGCCGGTTTCTCGGTCTCGGCCTGCAGACCTAGAGGGCATCCGCTCGACCGGGTGGACGCGTTGGCGACGGCCCGCCGTCTTCACCGGCTGTGGCCGCTTCGCTCTATCGCCTCGGCGATCCTCGCTGCGAATCCCGACCTCGTCATCTGCGACGACGAACCGGCCCTTGCATTGCTGCGTCGGCTGCATACCCGGGTTCGGACCACCGATCCGAAGATGGCAATGCTGCTCGCCCGGTCGCTCGGAAACGTCGAGGACTGGCCATCCATCACGTCACGAACGGAATTGGCCAGAGAGGCGCACACGCTCAACCTTGTGGCTCCTGAGACCGCTCTCATCGCCGATGCGGACGCTCTGAACGAGTGGGTCAGCGAACGCGACTTGCCTGTCGTGCTCAAGACCGACGGCAGCTGGGGTGGCCGTGGTGTCGTCATCCTCCACAGGGCTAGCAGCCTCCCGGGCATCTGGGGGAGAATCTCCAGACCGCCCCGGTTACTCCGAGGGCTGAAACGTGCGGTGGTCGATCACGAGCTGAATACGTTGGCCGCCTGGCGCCGGCGAGAATATCCGGTTGTGAACGCCCAGCAATTCTGCAGTGGTCGAGACGCGATCGTGACAGCGGCAAGTGTGGACGGAAAGATACTGGCGCTGGTCTGCCTCGAGGTCATCCAGACGTCCGCGGTTAGGGGACCCGCCGCCGTCGTCCGAATCATTGATCATCCACAAATGGCCGAAACGGCGCGCCAACTCATTCGCCGGTTCGGACTGAGCGGGTTCAGCGGCTTCGATTTCATGGTCGAGGACAATGGCAACGCGCAATTGGTGGAAATCAACCCCAGGGTCACGCCTACGGCGCATTTGCTTGTCGAGGGAGCCTGTATCCCGAACCGAATTGTCGGCTTGTTTCCATTCGAACTGTCGCGGCACCCCCGTCCCGGCATCGACGTGTTCGAAATTCTCGACGTTCCCGCGCGCGCTCCGTTGCTGATCGAGGTCGGCACGAAGTTAGCCGCGCGACACCATGGGCCGGTTCCGCGAGCCATGCGCCGCGTGATACAGAAGGGTCAGTGGACCCAGATCTAACTCGGCTGCCAGAGGGCCGAGTTCGTCGACGAGCCGTTGTCGAGAACCAGAATCAGGGTGCCTGCCGCTGCTCGACAGGCACTGGCGCCGCTGGGAGATCGCGCCAGCGATCGCGATTTATTATGAACCGCAACGATCCTCGATGTGGCCGACGGTGCGAGCGGATAACCGCGGAGAGCAGAACCACGGCACGGAAGACGGTGGCATAGGCCTTGCCATGCCGACCTTCCACATAGCGGATTCGATTGACCGTCTGTAGCGTCGCCAGCGCGGTGGACCTTCCGGAGCCACCGCCGCCCCCAGGGTGTTCGAAGACCGCGGTGGGGTCGAACCAGACCAGATGCCCCTGCTCGCGGATACGCCGGCAGTAATCGATTTCTTCGGAGTACATGAAGAACTCCTCGGTCCAATTGCCTACGGACTCGTCGACATCTGCGCGGATCAACATCACCGATCCGGTGGCCCAATCGACTGCGTGTTCGCGCGTGTAGCTGTCGGGTCGCATGTCGGTTTCGGATAGCCACCCGGGACGACACGGAAATCGACGACCGCCACCGATCGCGTCGCCGAGTGCTCGCATTATCGACGGCTCGCGGCGCAAAGTCGGGTCGATAGCGCCGTCGGCGCCGGTAATGTTCAGCGGCACGACCGCGCCAACACCGGATCTTCTCAAGGACGCGAGCATTCGCTCGACCGCGTGTTCGCGTACCCGCATGTCCGGGTTGAGAATCAGCACCGCGGAGCAAGGACCAATTCGGGTACGCGCCTCGTTCACTCCGGCGCCAAAGCCGAGATTGCGGTCCGATCGAATCAGGACGATGTCTTCCTCCGCGGCTACCAAATCCGCGCTGCCGTCCTGCGAGTCGTTGTCGACGACAACCAGGCGCAACGCCATAGTGCGCGCGTCTCGCCGAAGGTCGTTAATGAGAGTCGGCATATCATACGCGCTGTTATAAGTGACCACTGCGACCGCGACCTCGGCGTGCTCGCCCTCACCGACAAATTGCCCCCGCTCAGCCAACGGAATGCTCCAGGTAATCTGCCGTCGTCGACGCCGCGCGTCCACCATTCCCCGGATTCGCGGAAACCGCCGAAACGCAACGGGTAGTCTTCGCGGGCATCGGCTCAGTGGTGTTGGTGCTTGTCAGAATTCGCATCACACTTCCGTTTCGAGGACGCCATCGGGCGGCGACACAAACTAGCGAACGGCGGCCGTGTCTACCTTGATCGGGAGGAAAGCATCAACCGCTAACGGGGGCGGGTGTCCCTTGCTATCTCGGGGCAGAGCGATGGTGCAACTGGACCACAACAACCCGAATACCAAGAAGAGAATTCGAGTTGCCTGTTGGAAGCTGAAAAGGTCAAAGAAGAAGCTGCACACCGCAATTGCGAGGAACATCGATCCGAGCAGATAAGCCTGATCTTTTTCGCGTGGTGTTTTTGCGCTTCGTAACGCGGCATTGAAGCCGCATATACCTCCCACGAGCAGGAGGATCATTGACGCGACGCCGACGATGCCACCCTGCACAATGGCCTGCAGCCATTCGTTGTCAAGCAAACCGTAGACAGAAACCGGAGCCCCACCCAGGCCGAGACCGAAAAGCGGATGTTCTTGGAATGTCCGGGAGACTTGCGCATAATCAGCGATCCGATCGTGGATGCTGTCGTCTTCGGCTGCGCCAGTAATCGATCCCCAAAGGGCTATGGCAATTCCCGCGGCGAAAACAATGTAGCCGACTAGCACGACCGCGCCGACGACCAGCGCGCCGAGGATCTGGCGCACCTTGAAATGCCACATGTAAACAAGCAGAGCCACCCCGAGCGCAATAACGCCGGTCCGCGAGACCGCACCCGGCATTGACACCAATGCCAAACCACAGAGCAGCACGGCGGCCAAGCGGACCTGCCATCCGGTGGCTTTGTGGGCAAAGTAAATCGCAAGCGGCACTGCCACGGCGGAGAGTATTGAGAACTCGATGGGGTGCGGTGAGGTTCCTACGACGCGTTTGACACCCCCGCGCACAGCTAAGTCCAGATCCTCTGTGTTGACTACAAATCCGGGAGGCTGGAAGAAGAACCGCAAATCGATATGCGTCCATCCTTGCAGCAGTCCCGCGAGGCAAGCGAACCCAAGACCCACCGCGAGACAGCCGAGGAGAATGTCACGCTGCCGCCTAGTTCGGATACGAATAATGACGAAAAGGGCGACGCCGACATTGGCAAAGAGATTGATCAGCGCGCGGGTCCTGCTCGCCTCGACGGTCGCATCGGGGGGGGTCATCAATCCGACTCCGTAGAGGAGGAGTTGGAGCAGAAAGTAGACAAGAATGATGACGACACCCGGCTGGACTGTTCGTGTCGGCGCGGGCCGCCGGATCAGAACGAACCCCAGCACCGCCAGCCCGAACAACAAAACCGCGATCAGTTTCGCCGGCGACCCGTTGCTTTTGAGCGGTCCGGCCGGAACTACGAAGCTGGGCAGGATTGGGATGAGCAGGCAAAGGAAGCCGAGCAACCAAGGTGTCCGCTCGCGCGGCCCGTCCGTCACGAGGTGGGCTGGCGGCAACGGTTCGGGTTTCCCCATAGTCGCGGCGGCGTCCGGCTGTTGACGACGCACGACGCTTCGCAAGCCACCGGTTCGACGCCACCGGTCGGTTCTTGCCCGCAGTCGCGCTTGCAGGTGGTGATATCCCTCGAGAACGTCGATGGTGCGGGGCGGGGCCGACGCGGTGGTCTTGCTGCGCGGCCTGTCCGCGCTCGCATCGCCCGGCTCTTCTCCACTCCGTGTCAGTCTTTGTAAAGCCCGGGTTCTACGGGCGCGGTCGATTGTCGCTCGCAGTCGCGCCTGCAGCTGGCGATACCCTTCGAGAACGTCGATGGTGCGGGGCGGCGTCGATGCGGCGGCCTTGACCGGCGGCACGTCCGCCGGGGCGACCGACTGTGGGACGGGGTCGGTGTCTTGGTTGGTCTCGGGTGGGGCAACTGCAATGGTCTTGGTTGGCGGCGCGTGCTCCGATGGTGCGTCCGGGCCGGCTATCGCAAGGGCGGGATCGCGCCCCGACCGGATCCACACCGCGGCCGCCCCGAGTATCAGCGCAACGAGAGCTGCGAGCCCACCAAGAGCGACGCGTTCCGCAACTTGTTGCTGCGGGGCCGTCGCGGGGGTCACGACGATTGTTTGCACCTTCTGGCTGTCTTCGCCGGTCGGCGTCTCCATCGCATCGACGAACTTAATGAACTGCTCCGCATACGTCTGCGCGATCAAACGTGCGCGCTCGGCGGATTCGTCGGTGACCGCAATGTCAATGAGTGACGTGCGCGGCGGAACATTCGTCGCGTTCACCTGCTCGGCAAGTTCGTGCGGACTCTCCGGCAATTTCAGCTTGTCGATGACGTGTTGAGTCACGGCGTCGGTGGTCAGAAGTGCGAGATAGGTGTTGATACGCCCGGTGACGACTCCGTCGTTCTGGTATGCCGCCGCGGTCGTGGAGCCTTCGACAGAAACCATCAGGCGGGTCGTCGACACGTATTTGGCGGGCGTCAGGACGAGCCAAATCAAACCGACCGCAAACACGACGCCGGCGGTGATGGCGAACGTCTTCCAATGCCTCTTCACCGCGGAAAGGAATACACGAAGTGTCATAGTGGCGCCTTTTCTTGTCCTGCCGAACCGGGTTGTTCTACCCGTAGCAGGTCGATGTCATCGTGAAAGATCCTGCGTATCACTGCCCCGGCAGCTCCAAGCGTCAACCCGATCAAAGCAGCGCCTGCCAACACGGCAGGAATCGGCAACCCCCACGCCACCACACGGACGGGTGGTCCTGGCGGATTCACTTGAACCAACTCGGCCCGCGGCACCAGAGCACCGGGAACCGACTCCAATGAGCGCACCATCGCCGAGAGTTCAGAGTAAAGAGCTGTCGCGGTCCTCGCGGCCTCAGCCGCGGATGGTGCCTCTACAGCGATGTCGATCAGAACTGTGCCGGTGCGGGCTTTGGCCTTGATGTGTTTTGAGAGCACTTCGGGGTCCAGATCGAGGCCAAGGTCAGAGTTGACCTTTTGTGAAAGGCCCGGGCTGTTGGCGATGGCCGCGTATGTCTTCGCGCGGCCTTGTGCATATGTGTCACCCCCGTCGACAACCCGACTGACATCGCCAGGCGTGCGGACGAAAACTGTTTGCTGGACGCGATACATCGTGGGCTGCAGAATCAGCAACACCGTCGTTGCCCCCAAAACAACCAGAACCCCCCATACCAGCCACCGCCATCGGGTGCGGAGGACACGAACGTACGCGATGAGTGCAGCGTTCATGACGACGAGCCCATGCGGTAAGGAACGAGTGAGTCGAAGAGCGCCTCGGTCAAACGTTGCTCGCCCTCGCGATTCGGGTGAATCCCATCCAACGTGAGCAGCCCAGAGGTATCGGTACCGACAAATGTGCTGATCGGGTCGATGAAGATCAAGCCTTTGGCGGCCGGGTCAGACTGCACCTGCGTCATGAAATCGTCGTCGAATCCCAAATCATCACCTGGCCTGGCCAGAAACCTGGGTCGTATGAAGACGATCTGCGCGTCCGGCCAGGTTCGGCGTACCTCTGCGATGGTCGATACCATCGCTGTGAGCACGTCCTTCCGTGGCGGGAACTCATCATTTCGGCCTCCGTCAAGCACCACCACGGCGGGATCGTACTTCGCGGCCAGGTGGGAAATGCGTTCGCTGAAGGACAACGATTTTTCGCCGTTCTGGATGACCCATCTGTTCGCCGGCCCGCCACTGATATATCCCGTTCCCCCTGTTGCAGAAATGGCACAAAGTAAGTCCATCCGGGCAACCGCCCTGCAGCCATAGGACATCTCCGCCGAACCCCTCCCTTCGGTGTATGAATCACCGATGAACAAGACCAGCGGCCGGGCCTCGGCATCGCTTGGTGATGGTTCCTTCGATACGGCGGACGGAGCCGCAACGGGCCTCGCAACTCCGGAGGAGCAGGAAACTCCAGCAACGCCGATCGCGATGGCAATGGCCATGGCGATCGCAGCGATGTCGAACCAGCGCGTCCTGGTCATCGTACAACCTGCGTGAGCCACGCCGCGATCTTATCGGCAATAATAAATTGGCCCTCATCGCTCGGTCCGCTGAGGTCAGAGTGCATCAGATTTTTGGTTAGCAAAGGCGGATCGAGAGCGTCGAAGAACGGCACGACGGCCTCATCGGCAGCTCTGCGGACGGCTTGGTTGACACG
>Ga0164309_10001406_pt1 | contig 11745 bp, 12 predicted proteins | sample Whisoiple_247_MG_FD_109984 | JGI IMG/M metagenome (GOLD analysis project Ga0164309, IMG submission 109984) | Soil microbial communities amended with fresh organic matter from upstate New York, USA - Whitman soil sample_247_MG | ecosystem: Environmental > Terrestrial > Soil > Unclassified >... | reverse complement strand
GCAGACGGCAAGCTCAGCGTCGTCGACGGACCATTCGTGGAAGCCAAGGAATTGATCGGCGGTTACGCGATCTTCGAACTGCGCGACAAGGAAGAGGCGGTAGCTGCGGCGGTCGAGTTCATGCAGCTCCACAGGGAGCACATGCCGGGCTGGGAAGGCACCTGCGAGGTTCGCTCGTTCGTAACGCCGGGCGACGAAATGACCTGCCAGGCGGAAGCGCGGGTCGCCTCTTGAGCCGACCGCCTCCCGGCCGATATCGGCGGCGATGATGGCCGCCGATATCCATCGCACCATCCTCGCCGTGTGGCGCAACGAACAGCCGCGGCTGGTGACCAGCCTGTCGAGGATGCTGCGTGACGTGCCACTCGCCGAGGATCTGACGCAGGAAGCGCTGGTCGCGGCGCTCGAACATTGGCCTGCGACCGGGGTCCCGGAACAGCCCGGCGCGTGGCTGATGGCGACCGCCAAGCGGCGGGCGATCGATCATTTGCGCCGCGGCCGCATGCTGGCGGACAAGCACGACATCGTGGCACGGGACATGCAGCAGGAGCAGCAGGCCATGCCCGATTTCGATGCCGCGCTGGAAGACGACATCGGCGACGGGATGCTCCGGCTGGTGTTCACTGCCTGTCATCCACTGTTATCGCAGGAAGCCCGGGTCGCGCTGGCGCTGCGGATGATCTGCGGCCTAACCACGGACGAGATCGCGCGCGCCTTCCTGGTACCGGAAGCGACGGTGGCCCAGCGAATCGTGCGCGCCAAGCGGACGTTATCGGAATCGGGCCTTGCCTATGAAACGCCGCGACGGGAGCAACTGTCGGAGCGGCTCGCGTCGGTGCTCGAGGCAGTCTACCTCATCTTTAACGAAGGCTATACCGCTGCGCGCGGCGAACACTGGCTGCGGCCGCAGCTTTGCAATGAGGCGCTGCGGATGGGGCGAGTATTGACGTCGATCGCGCCGCAAGAGTCCGAGGCGTTCGGGCTGTTGGCGCTGATGGAGTTGAATGCATCGCGCGCCGCCGCGCGCACCGATGCCGCGGGCGAACCCGTTCTGCTGATGGATCAGAACCGCGCCCGCTGGGATCACCTGCAGATCCGTCGGGGCCTGCTGGCGCTGCGGCGGGCTCGCGAACTCGCCGCGACCGACGGCTTCTACGTGTTGCAGGCCGCCATTATCGCCTGCCACGCGCAAGCGGCGAGTGTGGAGGAGACCGATTGGCGGCGCTTCTCGGGGCTGTATGCCGAGCTCGCAAGACGCGCGCCGTCGCCGGTCATCGAGCTCAACCGGGCGGTTGCGGTCGGCATGGCCGAAGGTCCGGGAGCGGGATTGGCGATCGCTGACCGGCTCGTGGCCGAGCCGGCGCTGAAATCCTATCATCTGCTGGGCAGCGTGCGCGGCGACCTCTTGCACAAGCTTGGCCGCTTTGAGGAGGCGCGCACGACGTTGGAGGCCGCGGCAAATCTTGCCACCAACAGCAGAGAGCGTGAACTGCTGAGGCGGCGCGCCTCCCAGGCGGCTGAAGCGGCGTCGCGCCATTAGATCGACCCGCTCGCGATCTCGGGGAAGGCACTGCATCCATTTGTCTTCGATCACGGGATGACCCTGATTTCGCCGCAATGCCACGTGCACACCCCATCTGTCCGCTGAACCCCTGCGGTTCCAGGCCGGCTCAAACCTGCTGACTGACCCCCGTCAACTGGGTTATCTTGCGGTCCGGCCGGCTTGGCGGGCTGAATAGCGTTCGAAATCCTAGGGGAAAGGATCATTCAAATGCTTCGCGTAAGCTGGTTTGTCACCGCTGCCACGGCATTGCTGCCGGTTGCCGCCGGATTCGGAGCATTGCTTTTCTGGGCGGCGCAATCACCCGCGTTCGCTGCCGATTGCGCAGAGGTCGCTGATCTCACCGTCTTGCCTTCGCCAGCCGCGCCGTGGACCGGCGCGCCACTGCGCGTCATGGTCGTTGCGGAAAAGCCGGTCCAAGGCGCGCTTTCGCTGGTGGCACCTGACGGCAGCGTTGCCGCCACATCGCCTAGGCGGCGCGGATCCGACCCGTATTTCTGGTTTGCTGAAGTCGCCAAGCCCGCCGCTGGAAAATGGCGGGCGACATTGGCGGCTTCGTCGGCCGGATGCAGTCCGGTCACGCGCGAGATCGCCGTCGAGGCGCGCAAGCCCGCTGGCATTTCGGCACCACCTGGAAAAATCTGGCAGGTGAGGGGAAGCTGGAACAGCACCACGGAAGCGCTATTTTCAGCGTGGATCGAAAAGCTGTTCGACGCGCCGCCCGAGCAGGATCTGTCGTGGAAGGTGTGGAGTGAAGTGCTGCGCGATCAGTCGCGCAACTTCCTGTTCAACTATCTGGGCCGCGGCGAAGACAATGTGGCCACCGGCCGGCCCGACTGCGCGGACTTCGTCTATTTTCTGCGCGCCTATTTCGCTTTCAAGATGGGATTGCCGTTCGGTTACTCGAATTGCTCGCGCGGGATGGGCGGCAGGCCGCCCAAATGTTACCAGTGGTTCGACATCGATCATCCCGAGGTGACGCGCCCCGCTCCGCCGCCGGAACAGGACGCCGCTGCGGTGATCACGCCCGCCGCCGCTCCGCTGCCGACCGAGCCGGCGCCGAGGATCTTCGGTCTGTTTCCGCGATCGCAACCGCCGGGCGATCTGCAGCCCATGCCGCCGCCTGTAGTGCGGGCGCCGCCGAAGCCCAAGCGCCCGACGAATTTCGCGGAATATCTGCGTGACGTCGGCGACGTCGTTCATACCGGTGCGGTGCGCGTCGTGGCGGCTGATGACAATACTGATTTCTACACCGTGCCGCTGACCCGAAAAGCGCTGCACCCGGGCACTGTCTATGCCGATCCCTATGGCCATGTCCTGATGCTGGCAGGTCTGGTGCCGGAGCAGGACGGCAAGCCGGGGGTTTTTCTTGCGGTCGACGCTGAGCCCGATGGTTCGATCACGCGCAAGCGCTTCTGGCGCGGCAATTTCCTGTTCGTGCACGACCCCGCGCTCGGTAGCCCCGGCTTCAAGCATTTCCGTCCCATCATGGGCGACAAGAACGGGCCATTGCGACGGCTTAGCAACACCGAGATTGCGAAAAACCCGCAATACGCTGATTTTTCGCTCGACCAGTCGCAAATGAACACCGAGAATTTCTACGACCGGATGGATGACGTGATGTCGCCCGAGCCGCTCGATCCGGTGAAGGCGATGACCGACGCGATCGCCAGCCTCTACGAGCAGGTCAAGGTGCGCGTTACCTCGGTCGAGAACGGTCGAAAATACCAGGAAAAACAGGCCGGAATCACCGCGATGCCGGACGGTCCATCGATCTTTGAAACCACCGGTGCCTGGGAGGATTATTCCACTCCAGCGCGCGATTTCCGCCTGCTGATCGCAATCGATGTGGTGCGGAATTTTCCCGATCGTTTCGTACGGCGGTCGAACCGCTATGCAATCCCCGCAGGCAAGAGTGTGGACGACATCAAGCGCGAGCTTCAGGGTGTGCTGGCGTCCGAACTTGCTTCGCGCAAATTCTCCTATACCCGGAGCGACGGCTCGCAATGGCCACTGTCACTGAGGGACGTGGTCGACCGGATCGCCGACTTCGAGATGGCCTACAATCCAAACGATTGCGTCGAATTGCGCTGGGGTGCGACTGGGAACAGCGAGGAAGCCTCGACCTGCAAGCGGCGCGCGCCGCAGGCCCAGCGCGACAAGATGGCAACGGCCTACCGCACCTGGTTCCGCGAACGGCACTGGCCGACGCACGGTTGAACGCTGCTCCTGCCCGGGAGTGACGGCTTGCCGCTGGGAAAGCCGCGCAACACGCTTCGAGGGTTTGACGCGTCGGCCGTTGACGGGACGGCCGTAGCAAACTAAGGAAGATGGACTGCCAAAGCTGCTTTTTTGGCTTGTGCCATCGCTATAGTGCACTCTGCCAATAGGTAGCCCAAGCTCCGCCCACTTCGGAGACGAGCTTCCGACGGTCGCTATTGGATCGTATGAGCGCGCCATGGACAAATGTTCTTGGCTTTTGGAAACCGTTGGGCCTTGAGCCAAAGGTGATAATAATCATTGTTTCCAGTCGACAGGGATCGGGCTGTTCACGCGTGCGCCGGAAGCGAGAAAGTTTGAAATCATTCGTGGCGCGGGCATCGGGGCAAATGAGCCTGAATTGGCTTCGACATCTGGATCCTACGTTGTCCGACCAATTGCACGACGCTCGCCAGCCTGATCAAATCGCCGTTATGGATTCGGCTGGGTTAGCCTCCATGAGGCTGAAGCCAAGGAGAGAATAATCATGCGATACCGTACCAACGAGGGGTTGCTTATCGAGGGCGAAACATCGTCCGAAATAATCCGCCGCCTGCGTGAGTCCAGTTGGAATGAACAAAACCTCAGCGACCATGTCTACATGGAGGCGGTTGCCGATCGCATGTACCAGGAAGGCATTCACGTTTCGACGCTCAGCCCCGATATTTTTGTTGCCGGGCTGTTGGGCGCAGGGCTACTCACGCGCGAAACTGAAGACTCGCAGTCGAATGCGGGGGGACAGGGCGATCACTAGTAAACTGCCGTGGACGCGCTATTACCGGTCAGAGCCAATTGTTCAGGGTCTGTTCATGGCGCCTGAGCGGGTGGCGCTAGCAGGTCCGCTTCCCAATCTTTCTGCTTGCCAACCGCCCTCTCAACAGTGAACGGTCGGCTGAGTTAAGCGTGTCGCGCTAGAGCGGCCTGGATGCCTATATGGATAGGTCAGTGGAGTGATGAAATGACTGATAAAACCGCAACGGCTGACAAGATCCCGGTCACGGTGCTGACCGGCTATCTGGGCGCCGGCAAAACCACGTTGCTCAATCGCATCCTTTCGGAACAGCACGGCATGAAATATGCCGTCATCGTCAACGAATTCGGCGAGATCGGCATCGACAACGATCTCGTCGTCGGCGCCGACGAGGAAGTGTTCGAGATGAACAACGGCTGCATTTGCTGCACCGTGCGCGGTGACCTCATGCGCATCCTCAGCGATCTGATGCGAAAGAAGGGCAACTTCGATGCCATCATCGTCGAGACCACGGGGCTTGCCGATCCGGCACCGGTGGCGCAGACCTTCTTTGTCGACGAAAATGTCGGGCGCCAGACCAGGCTCGATGCGGTCGTCACTGTCGCCGACGCCAAGTGGCTCAACGACAGGCTCAAGGACGCTCCGGAAGCCAAGAACCAGATCGCCTTCGCCGACGTGATCCTGGTCAACAAAACCGATCTGGTCACGCCCGCCGAACTAGACGAGGTCGAAGCGCGTATCCGCGCCATTAATCCTTACGCCAGGCTGCACAGGACCCAGCGGGCACAAATTCCGCTCCATGAGATTCTGGGGCGCAATGCCTTCGATCTCGATCGCATTCTGGATATCGAACCGGCCTTCCTCAAAAGCGACGATCAGGACCATGACCATCATCACGAGCACGGTCATGATGACGACCACGACCACAGTCATGACCATGACCATCATCACGACGGCGGGCTCAAGCACTACCACGACGAGGAGATGCAATCGATTTCGCTGAAAAGCGACAAACCGCTGGATGCGGACAAATTTTTCCCTTGGGTGGAGGATCTGGTGCAGACGGAAGGTCCGAGCATTTTGCGCTCGAAGGGCATCCTTTCCTTCAAGGACGACGACGAACGCTTCGTGTTCCAGGGCGTGCACATGATTCTCGACGGCGACCATCAGCGGCCCTGGAAAAAGGACGAAAAGCGCCAAAGCCGCATCGTCTTCATCGGCCGCAACCTGCCGGAAAAGAAGATCACTGAAGGGTTCGAGAGCTGCATCGCTTGACAGCAGCGGTACGCGCAGCACCTGCGTGGCAGCCTCAAGGAGCGAGATAGGGCAACGGAATCGCGGTTGAGTCGCTTGCCGTTCCGCCAAGCGACTTCGGCGAAACGGCAGGCTTTGAGGCCTACCGCGCCACGTCCCCCTCTACGCCTCGTCGGATGGACGGGAGAACATTATAAGCAATAGTCCAAGCACGGCGACGCCTCCGCCGTAATAGACCCATTGATTATGGCTGAAACTTTCGGCGGGATAGGAGAAAAAACGGAAGCCCTGTCCCATAAAGCCCAATCCCGCGACCAAAGCGAGAACTCCGATGGCTCTCAGTAGAGCGTGCATACTAAGGTGATGTCCCAGATTGTTGAATAGGCGAAGCAGGTATTACCGCCGATCAGCGTTCGCTTCAACTCTATTTGCGATGAGATGCTGGATGACGTGAGCAGCGAGGTAGCGCGCTGAGTTGGCGAAAGTCTTGTGATCTCCACTATGCCGGCGAACCGCTGCCCGCCGTGTCGATATTGCAAACAGGCACGGATGCATGGTCCCCGAATGATTTGGCAATGCAGCGCATGCTAATCTTTAGTCGGGTTATTTCTAAAGCGCCCAGACCTGGTCAAGTCACCCGCGAAAGATCAATGGAGGTTGGCTTCGGTGGGCCGATTGTTGCGCTCCTCCATGGTTGAATTTGGAAGCGCCCGTCGAGCGCAGCGTGAAGGCGCAAGTCTGGAGAACGCATCGCCAGCGGCGGCCATTACAGGATCGTAGCGCAGACAATCGGCCGATACCTGGACGCTTCCTGAAGCGCTCGCACCCAGCATCCCGGCGCGCAAACGCTGCAGTGTCCGAACCAGCTAATTTAGGTGAGTGAACCAATCTGCTGTTGAGCGAATTCCCGGTATCGCAAACCACAGGTCACAAACAACTGACCACCACAGGGCTGAAAAAATTAGCCTCGCCCATTGCTGGACGAGGCTCTATTTTCAACTCATCACGCCGATCGTTGTTTAGATCGCCTAGACAGCAGCCCTCTCCGGCTTCGGAGCCGCAGGGCTCTTCGGCGGGGTGGGCACGATACCCGTTGCGAAATTCGTCGTGGTCTCCTCGCCATCCAAATCCGCAAACACCGCGGATGCAGGCTGCTTCGGAGTCGTCAAGCGACGGAACGATTCCACCAAACCGGTCGAGAAATCGACAGCCGTGTTGCGGACGGCTTCCCAAAGCATCACCGTGCCTTGGCTCGCCATAAGTCCGGCCCCGGTCCGATTCAAGACGAGACGCGAATCGCACGCGCGTGCGACAAATTTGCCTTTGTGATGATCGTGGTGTGCCGTAACGGGCAACTGCAATACGGTAGCGGTTTGGCCAGGAACCAGCTGCGTAATCTTCAGCACCTGTCCATTCGGGAATTCCAAGGCGTCGTGGTGAACGTAGGGGTCGTCAACGTCGACCTCCCTGAAACTAGCCACCTTGTGATTTACACGACCCTTGCCAAGAAACTTGAAGGCACGATCGTACTGAACCTCTTCATCAAAGGCCAGTTCCGTTCCGGGCAAGAGGCAGACCGCCATTCCAGGTGGGCTGTCATGAATTACGAGCTTGGCACCGAGCTCGCCAACCGCGGCAAACCCACGGGTACTTGACTTCGCAAGTTCCGTTGAAACCAGCTTATCCGCGACCTTGGCAGGCCGGGAGGAGACGTGATGCAGACTGTAGTCGCACATGGAGGGCTCCTCTATAGTTCGAACGAGACATTCCCCACATCAATATAATCTCAATATCCGTACCTCGTTCCGCCAATTTCTCACTTAATAATTGGCCGTACGTACATTGATCCAATCATGCTGTTGGCATGCATAAAATCTATCACGGCACCGGCGTTGGCGTCAACTCCATTTGCGAACGAGAGGCATGTTAGCTGTGGGCGGGAGCCCGCTTTGAGGACCAGAGGCCGACGACCTTTACCACCATACCCGACTGCCACGCGCCGCAGCTCAAGGCCGCTTGCAGCGACGCCAGAACGGTGCTTCGATTTGCAACAGTCGGCGAATCAGCAGAAAATCTCGCCGCGGTGGCTTTACCCGGATGGTGTGTTTTCTGCGAGAGGCGGTCGCGGCTTTACCCGTTGAGCGACAGAGAGGCCTTGGCCGGTTGCCCTGCGGCCTGTCTGCCCGGAATTCCTCCGGCAGCAGCTCGGGGTCGCCGGGCAGTTGCTGTACAATTTTTGCGACGCACGATGGTTGTGAGTAGATGTTTTCCAGGTGGGATTAGGGGCGGACGCCAGTTCGAACGCTTTTCTAACCAACCTGGCTTCAAGGGCCCGCACCGGGCCTCACGGTGAAGAAATGCGGCTGACGCTTCATACCGACTACGCCCTGCGCGCCCTGATTCGGGTCGCGATCGCGGACGGGACGCTGATAACGATCAGCGATATTGCGCAAAGCTTCGACATTTCGAAGCAGCATTTGATGAAAGTCGTGAACGATCTCAGCCGGAAAGGTTATCTGGATACAGTGCGCGGGCGCAACGGCGGTATCGGGCTACGCCGACAGCCCTGCGATATCAATGTCGGCCAGGTTGTACGCGACATCGAAGAGCTGGAGGTTATCGGCTGCCTGGAGCGGCGCGGCTATTGCTCGATACAGCGTGCCTGCGTGCTGCGCGGCGTGTTACGCAATGCGACCGACGCATTCCTTGCGGAGCTGGATGCGTATACTCTCGCCGATCTGATCAGACCGCGCCGGAAGTTATCGTCATTGCTGCAACTCGATTAGCGGCAGACGACGCTCCTCTGCGCACGGCCCATTCCCGGCTGCCTGTCCTTCCAAGATCGGCACCGGTGGTTGCGGCCCCAAATCATTTCCGGTATTATATTACCTATGATCTTGACCTTGTGTTGTGCTTTGAAGGGTCACCCCGCCGCTCGACGCCCGCTTGGTAACGCATCTTTTACCGCAGGTGGCCGGGAGCCAATATGCTCCGAGATCGAGACGGGAGGCCAGGAGCGACGGCGCGACGAACTGGTGATACCGGCGATCGAGCATATTTCGGCACGGCAGGCAGCCATCGGGACGCTACCGTCGAAGCTATTCCAGTCACCCTCGGCTGGTGGCGCGGGTTTGGCCGCGATCGGGAGACTTCCTCCACGCTTATAGGCGGCGCGCAGAGTCAGGATTGGACTGAAAGCCGATATCGGACGTTGTCTTGCCGCTTGGAGAAGGCTTGCAAGTGCGCTATGTAGAGGACGCTGCCTGAATGGCTGCATTTGCCAAAATTTTCCCGACCGTTCAAATGGTTCAGACGGTCGACATGGGCGACCGGCAGCGGGATAAATCCGAGCCAGAACCCGTGTAAGCTACGCGCGCCGGCATGGATGTTTGTGGCGTGGGCGCTGGTCAAAGCGCAGGAGTTTTCACATGGTGGACGAAGCAAAAACAGCTGGAACGGAAAGCGCTCTGCCGGCGGAAGCCGGCGGCGCCGCGGGGGCCACTAATGGGGCAGCGTCACCGATCATCCCCGCGGACGAAATGGCGCGCATGGGCGACGAAATCGTCGGCGCGCTCAAGACGGTCTACGATCCGGAAATTCCCGCCGATCTTTACGAGCTTGGTCTGATCTACAGGATCGTCATTGAAGACGACCGCATGGTCAGCATCGACATGACGCTGACATCGCCGAGCTGTCCGTCGGCGGCCGAGCTGCCAGGTCAGGTGAAGAACGCAGTCACAAGCGTGTCCGGCGTGCGCGACGCCAATGTCTCTATCGTATGGGAGCCGCCGTGGGATCCCAGCCGCATGTCGGATGAGGCTCGCACCGTACTCAATATGTGGTGACGGCGATCTTTGTTGCCTTGCGCGGTCCATTCTGGACTATCGGCAATGTAACATCAGTTCGGTTTTGGCGGTTGCCACGGTGACCGCGGTTGCGAGCAAGGTCACATAGTGGAAGCGCGCCACGGCGTACCAAAGCGCCGTACCGTGCGCGTTCGGAGCCGTGCCCGCCTGCTTCAGCGCACATCGCTCGCCGGCGTGGTTCGCGCGGAGAGTCGAAGAAGTGATGGACGGTACCTTGCACCAGGGCAACAGAGTCTAAATATTTCTTGCGTTACACCGCAATATGGGCTTTTTTTGTCAATGATATTTCTTCACGGAGAACAAAAATGACGGCTCCATCAGCAAAGGGTGTGGCCGAAAGCGACTTGCGCCTGGTTGCGCTCGCGCTCATCGTCGAGACGCCCCGCCACGGCTACGAGGTGATCCAGCTGATCGAAGAGATGACGGCCGACTGGTTCTTGCCAAGTCCCAATGTCGTTCATCCGATGCTGGCCAATCTTGCGGAAGAGGGCTATCTGACCGCGACTGTCGATCCTCCGAGGCTTTACACGATCACCGACGACGGTCGCGCCCATCTTCAGCAGAACCAGGCTGTCGCTGATGCGGTCCTGAACCGCCTGAGAGCGCTTGGCGAACGCGTCAGCCGCTGGCGGCGAGCCCTTGGAATGGCTGACAGGCTGAAGGACGCAGATGCGGACGCCACAGATGGCCTGTTGGAAGTCCTTGCCCGCGCGGCCAACGATCGGCAACGAAGATAACGAAGATAGAGCTTGCCGCCGGTTTAGGACAACAGCCGTCACGTTGCCGGCAACGCGACGTTGTGGCGGGCCTCGGCGACCCGGAGCCGCCCGGTGATTTAACGCCGCCGACGGCGGGACTATCGCGGGTGCTGCGACAAATCTGCATTTGACGCGAGAGCTATATGAACGCACGGGCGTTCATGCCCTGCTGTCTACATCTTGCGGTAATTGAGATTGAACATGATCCACAGCGTGCCGCCGAACAGAATGAAGAGCACGACGGCGGCGAAGCACAGCGCAATCAGTTTGTTCTGTGACGATGGTTTCAAGTCGAGGTGCAAAAAATACCGCAAATGGACGACGGCCTGAGTGGTCCCCGCAATGCCGATAACGACCAAGATCTGTATCGGCCGCAGCGTACGAGTGGCGACGAGCCCGAACGGAATCGCGGTCAATACCAACGCCAGAACAGCGCCGACCAGATAGCCCTTGATCGTGGATTGCCTGCGGTGCGGCGAGGTCGGCATTTTAGACAACCGCGGCGGAGCCGCCATGCTAGAGAATCTCCGGCAGATAAACGACGGAGAATATACCGATCCAGACGATAACGAGAAAATGCCAGAATAGGCCGAACCGGTAGAGCCGGGAGACGACGAATGGGTTCAGCCCGCGCAATGTAACTTCGCATCCCAAAAGGACGATCCAGACCAGGCCGGCGCTGACGTGAATGGCATGGGTGCCAACCAGCGTAAAGAAGGCCGAGAGAAAACCGTTGCGCCACGGGCCAGCGCCCGCGGCGGCCATGCGATAGAACTCCGAAATCTCCATGGTGACGAAGCCGAGGCCGAGCAGGAACGTTACGCCCAGCCAGATCAGCGTGCGCCAGCGTTGCCCGGCCGCCATTGCAGCGCCGGAACACCCCAAGGTGGTGCTGCTGGCCAGCAGCAGCATGGTTTCTGCGAAGGTATGCGGGAGCCGAAACAAGGTGTGGCGATCAGACCCGTCAGCGTTGTTATGCGACATCACCACAAAGGTCGCGAACAGCAACGCGAAGATGATCGCGTCGCTCATCAGGTAAATCCAGAAGCCGTATGTCTTTTCGTCAATGGCGCGTTCGGCTGTTTCAGCTGCGGTTTCGTCGCCGTGCCCGGCGGTAACAACGGCGTCGGTCACGTCGGCACCCCGGATATGAGCGGGGCGGCCAGGATCCGGCGGCTCTCAATTGCTTCGACTTCGCTCGCCGGGATGCGGTGCTCGGCGTGGTCACGGAAAGTTTGCGATAACACCGCGGCAAACATGCCAAGCGCCCCGACGGCGGCCAGCCACCAGATTTGC
>Ga0164309_10001405_pt1 | contig 11752 bp, 10 predicted proteins | sample Whisoiple_247_MG_FD_109984 | JGI IMG/M metagenome (GOLD analysis project Ga0164309, IMG submission 109984) | Soil microbial communities amended with fresh organic matter from upstate New York, USA - Whitman soil sample_247_MG | ecosystem: Environmental > Terrestrial > Soil > Unclassified >... | reverse complement strand
GCTGCCGCTCCTCGCGGCCGCCACGGCCGCGGCGCTGGTCGTCGTGGGGGCGTCGGCGGTCGTGGCCGTCCGGGACGGGCAGGACGCGGCGGCGTGGGCCGCCGTCGGCGGCGACGCGCGGGTGGACGGCGCGCCCGACCCGGCCGTCGTCGCGGCCGCGGCGGGCTGGGCGCGGGCACCGGCGGTGACCGCCGCGGCGGCGGCCCGGGTCGCCCGGGACGTCCCCGCGCGCACGGCGGACGGCGCGGTCCGCGTCGACGTGGTGGCGGGGGACCCGGCCGCGCTGGCGGCGCTGGCGGCGGCCCTGCCCGCGGGCGTCGGCGCGGGCGCGCCGGGACCGTCCGGGGACGCCGGGGCCGCGCCCGCGGGCGAGGTCGTGCTGCGCTGGGACGGGGCGGACCGCACCGTGCGGGCGCTGCCCGGGCTCGCCGTGCCCCGGCCGTCGGCGGGCACGGCCGACGACCGGCCGGTCGTGGTGGTGGACGTCGCCGACCTCGGCGGCTGGGACGCCGCGCCCCCGACGACGGCGTGGCTGGTCGGCCCCGGCGCGGCGGACGCGGTGCGCGCGGCCCCGCCGGCCGGCGACGGCGCGGTGACGACGCGGTCGGCCGTCCTGGACGACCTCCGCGCCGACGTGCTGCCGCGCGCGCTCGTGGGGGCGGCGGCCGGGTCCGTGGCCCTGCTGCTCGCGTTCGTCGCGCTCGCCGTGCTGGTCGCCGCCGCGGCGGGCGGCCCGGCGCGACGGCGCGCCCTCGACACGCTGCGCACCGTCGGCCTCACGGACAGCGAGGCGCGCCGGGTCGCGGCGGGCGAGGTGCTGCCCGCGGCGCTGCTCGCGACGGCGGCCGGGGCCGCGCTCGGGTGCGCGGTGGCCGCGGTGGTGCTGGTCCCGCTCGGGCTGGCGGGCGCACCGGCGTCCGGGGCGCCGGGACCCGTCGCGTGGGGCGCCGCGGCGCTGCCCGTCCTCGCGGGGGTCGCGGCGGGGGCGGTGGTGCTGCGGGTGGAGCACGCGCGGCGGCGCACGCACCGGCTCGGCGAGGTGCTGCGCACGGGCGGGTGACGCGGTACGCGGGTACCGGGTGCGCGCCACGCACCTGCTCCGATGTCGCCACTCAACCTGGGCGCGCCCGCCACCCATCCGACCACCCTGCCCCGCGGGCGGCGCGCATCCTGGTGCGACGAGCCGCGGCGGACCGGCGCCGCGCTCCGACCCGGGGGAGACGCGCGTGCCGACCCAGTCCCGACCCGGCGCCGCGCTCGACGGCGCCACCGACCCGCTGACCAAGGCCAGGATGCTCGCGGTGCTGCTCGGCCGCCCGATGTCCGCGGCCGAGCTGGCGCGCCGCTGCGCCGACGAGGGGGTCGCCGCCGCGGTCGACGAGCTGCTGCTCGCCGGCTCGGTCCGCCGCACCCGGGACGGCGGGCTCGCCCTCGAGGACCGCCGGCACTCGGTGGCCCTGGGCGCGTTGGCGCGGGACCTGGGCGTGGGCTAGTCGAGCGCCGCGGCCCGACCCCGTGCCTGACCGGGCTGGTCGGGCTGTTCCTCCGGGGCGATTCGTCGGAGACTGGGGGCGACCACCAGCGATCCCCCCGATCAGGAGCGATGACGTGACGACGCGCCCCGAGCACCGCCGCGGACGGCGTCGCGTCGCGCACCGGGCGCCGGGCCCCGGCAGCCCCGATCCGGGTGCGCACCCCGAGCCCGGCGCGCATCTCGAGCTCGGCGCGCATCTCGAGCCCGGCGCGAACCCCGGTCCCGGAACGGACCCCGGGCCCCGCCCGCGTCGGGACACCCCGCGGCGGCTCGCGCGGCCGGCGCAGGTCGTCTCGGTCGCCGTGCTCGGCGGCCTGCTCGCCGCGGTGGCCCTCCAGGACACGCCGCCGGTGGCGCCCGCCCCGCCCGAGGCCGCCGGGCCCGATGCCGCCCGGCCCGACGCCGCCCGGCCCGACGCCCCGCCTCCGGCCGCCGAGCCGCGCACCCCGGCACCGTCGGCACTCGGTGAGCTGCTCACGCCCCGTCCCGCCGACGTCTCCGACCCCGGCGTCGTGCGCGGCCCGGTGCCGCTCCCGGACGTCCCGACCGCGCCCGCGACCCTGCAGCCGCCCGCCCCGGCGGGCCTCGACCTCGCCCTGCACCCCACCGGGGACCCGGCGAGCCCGTGGGTCGTCGTGAACAAGGCGCTGCCGCTCGCGCCCGCGGACTGGGCGCCCGCCGGGCTGGCCGTCGTCGCCGGCTACCAGGTCCGCCCCGAGGTCGCGCAGCCGCTGGAGCAGATGCTCGCGGCGGCGGCGGCCGACGGCGTCGGCCTGACGCTGCTCAGCGCGTACCGGTCGTACGACTCCCAGGTGCGGGTGCACGCCGACCTCGTCGCCCGGGTCGGCCAGGTGCGCGCGGAGGAGGTGAGCGCCCGGCCCGGGTACAGCGAGCACCAGACGGGGCTCGCCGTGGACGTCGGCAGCACGAGCCGGCCGGACTGCGACTTCCAGGACTGCTTCGCCGACACGGTCGAGGGCCGGTGGCTCGCGGCGCGCGCGGGGGAGTTCGGCTTCCTCGTGCGGTACACGGCCGACAACCGCGCGGTGACCGGCTACGCGCCGGAGGGCTGGCACCTGCGGTGGGTGGGCTCGGACCTGGTGACGGAGATGCAGCGCCGCGGGGTGACGACGCTGGAGGAGGTGTTCGGGCTGCCCGGCGGCCCGGACTACCGCTGACCGCGCGCCGCCCGCCGCGGGACCCCGGCCGCCAGGCGCGGCGGCCGGCTCAGCGCGGGTCGTCGGGCGTGCTCGTCCCGCGGCCCTGCTGCCGCAGCCACTGCGAGTCGTCGTTCACGTACGCGTAGTACAGGCCGATGAGCAGCCCGCCGCCGATGAAGTTCCCGATCAGCGCGATCGCGACGTTCCCGGCTGCCGCCGCGACGTCCAGGCCCTCCTGCAGCCCGACGATCGAGAACAGCACGGTGTTCGCGACGGAGTGCTCCAGGCCGAGGAACGCGAAGATGAACACGGACGTGATCATGACCAGGCACTTCGTGAGGTCGTCCTTGATCAGCCCGTTGTAGACGAGCAGCATCGCGACGTTGATGCAGAAGTTGCACAGCACCGCGCGCACCAGCAGGTCCACCCAGCCGCCGGGCCCGTCGGTGACGTAGGCGAGCTTGTGCTCGACCGACGCGACCATCTCGTCCATCGGGGCCCCGTCGGCGATCGTGGACAGCCGGAGCAGGACCGCCACGAACAGGCCCCCGGCGAGGTTGCCCAGGTAGCAGAGCCCGAGCATCCGCAGCGCCCGCAGCCAGCTGGTCCGGCGGTGGTAGGCGCCGATCGAGACGATCATCATGTTCGAGGTCAGCAGCTCGGACCGCGAGTAGTAGATGAACACCAGCGCCCAGCCGAACACCACCGCGCCGACCAGCCGCCCCACCGGGCGCACCGAGCCGTCGCCGATGCCGGCGAACGCGCCGAGCACCGCGTAGTACGTGGCGTACAGCAGCCCGATGAGCACGCCGGCCATCGCCGCGCGCTGCAGGTACCGCCGGGCCAGGCCGCCGGACATCGTCGTCTTGGTCTCCAGCACCTCGAGGGCGGTGCTGATGAACTGCTTGCCCGGGAAGAGGGACTGGGGGTCGGCGGCGCTCACCGCGCACAGGCTGCCACACCACGGACGTCCGGGTGAAGAGCGGCGGATCGGCTCATCACCGCAGGTCGGGGGCCCGATGTCACAGGAGACCCGCGACGGACCGCGGGCGGGACGAAGGACCATGACGGCCACAGCGAGCGACGCACGACAGGCAGCACCCGCACCGCCCACCGACTGGGAGGCCGCGGTCGACGAGGTCGCGCTGCTCGCGGACTCCGACGCCGGCGCGGGCGTCCGGCGGGCCGAGGACCTCATCGCCGAGGCGGTCGCGAGCCGGGCCGGCGGTGCCGAGATGCGGCTCGCGTACTACGCCGCCGTCGCGCACCACGCGCTGGGGGAGGACCGCCGGGCGCTGGAGCGCGCGGTCCGCGCCGAGCACCTGGCCCGGGAGCGCGGGGCGCTGGTGTGGCAGTCCCGCGCGCTGGCCCGGCAGGGGCTGGTGCACCACGACCTCGGGCACACCGAGGACGCCGTCGACCTGCTGACCCGCGCGGCCGAGCTCCGCCGCGAGGCCGACGACGTCGCCGGCACGGCCGACGTGCTCACGATCCTCGGCTCCGTCTACACGTCGATGCCGCACTTCGCGCCGCAGGCCGCGGGCGTGCTGACCCAGGCGCGCCGGCTGTGGCTCGCGGCGGGCGACCCGGACCGCGCGTCGATCGCGCTGGCGAACCTCGCGCGCACCTTCGTCGAGGCCAGCCGCCGGCTCGCCGCCGAGAACCCGCGGGGCTCCCGCGCGTCGGCCCGGCGGGCGCTCGGCCTCGCGCTGGAGGCCGTCGACGAGGCCGACGCGGCCGGGCTGGCCCGCACGGCGGTCGACGCCCGGCTCACCGCCGCGGTCGCGCACCTGCTCGCGGGCGACGCCGACGCCGCCGCCGGGGTGCTCGACGCCGCGGGCGCGATGCTCGCCCGGTTCCCCGCCGCGGGCCTCCAGCTCGCCCTGCACCGGATCCGCGCGGGGATGCTGCTCGACGCCGGCCTGCTGCCCGAGGCGGTCGCGGAGGCGCGCGCGGGGATGACGGTGTGCGACGCGCTGCGTCGCCCCGCCGAGCGCACCGAGCTGCTCCGGGTGCTCGCCGACGCGCACGAGGCGCTGGGCGACCCGGTCGCCGCGCTGGCCGCGCTCCGCGAGCTGCACGAGCTGACCGTCCGGCTCGGCGACGCCCAGGCCGAGCGCCGCGCGGCGCTGCTCGGGGCGCGGATGGAGGTCGAGCAGGCCGAGCGGCAGGCGGAGGCCGAGCGCCGGCGCTCGGAGGCGCTGGAGGAGCGGAACGAGCGGCTCGCGCACGAGGCGGCCCACGACGGCCTCACCGGCCTCGCGAACCGGCGGACGCTGGACCAGCAGCTCGACCAGTGGACGGCCGAGCGCGGTGCCTTCGCGGTCGCGCTGCTGGACATCGACCACTTCAAGCGGGTCAACGACACCTACTCGCACCAGGTGGGCGACGCGGTGCTGGTCCGGGTGGCGGCGGCGCTCCAGCACGCCCTGCGCCGGGACGACCTGGCCGCCCGGTACGGCGGCGAGGAGTTCGCGGTCCTGCTGGACGGGCTCACGGGCAACCGCATCGTCGACGTCTGCGACCGGCTGCGGGAGACCGTCGCCGGCCTGGAGTGGGACGACCTCATGCCGGGCGCGCGCCTCACCGTCAGCATCGGCGTCGCGGAGCGGCAGCCCGGCGAGCCGGTGGCCGACCTGCTCACCCGCACCGACGCGGCCCTGTACCGCGCCAAGGCGGCCGGGCGGGACCGGGTGCGGGTGGCCGACCCGGCGGTCTGAGCGGGGCCGGGCGTCGGCAGCGGCGCGCGCCCGCCGCCGCGCGCGCCCGCCGCCGCGCGCGCCCGCCGCCCGGGCGCCAGACTCCTGGGCATGGAGCAGCGCGACGTCGTGGTCACCGGCGCGGCCGGCCGGATCGGCACCTACCTGCGGACCGCCGACGGCGGCCTGCGGGCGCGCGGCTGGGGCCTCCGGCTCGTGGACGCCGACACCCCGGACGACCCGGTCCCCGCGCCGGACGAGCCGTTCGCCGCCGTCGACCTGACCGACGAGGGGGCCGTCGACCGCCTGGTCCCGGTGCTGGACGGCGCGGACGGGGTGGTGCACCTGGCCGGCATCCCCTCGGAGGACACCTGGACGCGGGTCCGCCGGGCGAACGTCGACGGCACGTACCGGGTCCTGGAGGCGGCGCGCCGCGCGGGCGTGCGGCGGGTGGTGCTGGCGAGCTCGAACCACGCGGTCGGGTACTACCCCACGGACCGGGAGGCCCGGGTGGACGGCCCCGCGCGGCCGGACTCGTTCTACGGGGTGTCCAAGGTCGCGGCCGAGGCGCTCGGCAGCCTGTACGCGGACAAGTACGGCGTGGAGGTGGTGGCGCTGCGGATCGGCCTGTGCGCGGACCGGCCGGCGACGACCTTCGACCTGGGCATCTGGCTCAGCCCCGGCGACGCGGTCCGGCTCGCGGACGCGGCGCTGCGCGGGCCGGTCGCCGGGCCGGTGGTGGCGTACGGCGTGTCGGCGAACACCCGCGCGTGGTGGGATCTGTCGACCGCGCGGGCGCTCGGGTACCGGCCGGAGGACGACGCGGAGCGGTACGCGGGCGAGGTCGAGCCGTACGACGGGCCGCCGGGGGTGCTGGGGCACGGGATGACCGCGGCGGACCCGCTGGCCTGACGCCGCTCGACGCCGCACCCGCCCTGACGCCGAGCCGGCCCCGACGCCGCACCCGCCCTGACGCCGAGCCGGCCCCGACGCCGCACCCGCCCCGACGCCGGGCGTGTCCCGGCGCCGGGCGCGCCGCGCCGCGCGGTCCGCCCCCACGCGGCGCGCGCGACGGGCTCCGCCCGGGCGCGCAGGGGGTGGCGCGGCCGGCCGAGGATCAGCCGCGCCCGGCGGCCGCGCGCGCCGCGTCCTCCACCCGCGCCCGGTACGCGGCCCACGTGCCGTCGTCGTGGAACGGCAGGTTCGGGTCCTCCGGCCGGCTGCCCACCGCGCCGTCGATCGTCTCCCGCACGATGTCGGCGTGGCCCGCGTGCCGGGCCGTCTCCGCGATCATGTGCACCAGGATCCGGTGCAGCGTCACGTCGGCGCTCTCCGGCCGCCACCACGGCACCCGGCCCGGCGCGTCGAGCGGGAGCGCCTCGATCGTGGCGTCCGCGTGCGCCGCGGAGAAGGCGTGCAGCTCGCGCACCTGGTCCAGCGACTCCTCGGCGGTCAGCCACATGTCGGCGTTGGGCTCGGCGTCGTCGGCGAACCAGGGCAGCGGCCGGCCGTGCGGGCGGTCGAACACCTCGCCGAAGTAGTCCAGCTGGACGCTGGCGACGTGCTTGACCAGCCCGGCGACGTTGGTGCCCGTCGCGGTGAGCGGCCGGCGGGCGTCGTACTCGGACAGCCCGTCGAGCTTCGTCAGCAGCGAGTCGCGGCTCTCGCGCAGGTACCGGTGCAGCAGCGCCTTGTCATCCATGGGCCCAGTGTGCCGCCGGGGTCCGACACCCGCCGCGACCGCCCGGGCGCCGTGGCGTCCCGGCTCTCACCCGGACGGCCCAGCGCGCGCTCCGCGCTCCGGGTGCGGCGCGGCCGGACCGATCCGAGACTGGCGTCGTGACCGACCGGCTGCTCCTGCTCCGCGCCCTCGCGGAGGCCGTGACGCTCTCGGGCCCGCGGCCCGGGGGCGGCGACGGCCCGTCCGCCGCGGAGCGGCTGTGCCGCGCGGCGGCGGACCTGCTCGGCGCGGCGGGCGCGGCGCTGACCTGCGCGCCCGCGGAGCCCGGCCGGTACACCGCGTGCGCGACCGACGAGGTGGCGGCGCGGCTCGCCGAGCTCGAGGACCTGGTCGGGGACGGCCCCGCGGCGCGCGCCGCCCGGCACGGCCGGACGGTCGGCACGGTGCTGGGCCCCGGCGCGCCCGCTCGGTCCGCCGACCTCGCGCCGGACGCCGCCGAGGTGCCGCCGGTGTTCGTGGTGCTCGCCGCCGACGTGCTCGCCGCCGAGGCGCCGGTCGCCATCCGATCCTGGCCGGTGCGGGTGGCGGGACGGCCGGTGGCGGCGCTGACGGTGCACGGCCCGGCCGGGTGCGCCACGACCGAGGCCCGCGCGGACGGCCAGGTGCTGGCGGACGCGCTGGCTCCGGTGCTGGTCGGGCCGGCGGTGGCGGCGGCGCCCGCGCGCGAGCGCCGGGACCGGGCCGTCGGCATGCTGGTGGCCCAGACCGGCCTGGCGCCGGACGACGCGGCCGCGCTGCTGCAGGCCCGCGCCTGGGCGGAGGACGTCGCGGTGGCCGACCTGGAGGGCGCGGTGCTCGGGCGCACGACGTCGTTCGCGGACGGCGACGCGCCGGGCCCGCTGCCGGCCTGACCGCCGCGGGGCCCCGGCGCCACCGCGTCGCGGGCGGGCTGCGCGCGGGTGCGCCGCGGCGTCACCCGGCAGGGCTAATCGGCGGCAGATCCGCACAAATCCTGGACGAATCGGGCATCTCGACCCGGATCGGCGTGCCACCATGTGCCTGCGCGCCGTCCGCGCGCGACCGGCGTCGGGGCTCGGCGAGGAGCCCCGCAGTGCTGCCCAGGGGGACGGACGATGGCTGAGGTGTGTGCGGTGTGGCCGGGCTCGGAGCCCGCGCGCAGCGTGCTGGCGCTCCTGGACGACCTCATCGGGCTGGTGACCGGCCGGACGGGGAGTGCCGCCGAGGGCGCGGTGCACGCCCACCGCCGCGGCGCGGACTGGCTGATCGCGTCGACGGGGGAGCGCCTCACCCGCACCGGCGCGGCGGCCGACGGCGCGGGGCCGTGGCGCGCCGCCCTGGGCACCGGCGCCCCGGTGGTGCTGCCCGACCTGCGCGACGCCGACGGGCCGGTCGCCGAGCCGTGGCGGGCCGCCGCGCTCCGCGCCGGGTTCCGCGGCGTGCTCGCGCTGCCGGCCCCGCTCGCCCGGGGCGGCACCGCGGCGCTGACCCTGTACCTGGACGAGCCGGGCTCCTGGGAGCCGGAGGTGGTGCGCCGGGCCGGCGGCTTCGCGGGGGAGATGGCGTCGCTGATCGAGCTGCACAGCACGATCCCCGCGCGGGAGCCGGCGGTCAGCGAGGTCGAGGCCGCGCGACGGACCCGGGCCTCCGTGGACCACGCGGTCGGGGTCCTCATGGAGGTGCGCGGCTGCGACGAGGTCGAGGCGCGGCACGTGCTCGACGTGCTGGGCGCCTCGCAGGGCCGGACGCTCGAGGCGGTCGCCGCGTCGGTCGTGCGGCACGCCGTCCGCCCGGGCGGCCGCGGCGGGCTCGGCGGCGGCTCCGCGAAGGCGGCGCGCCGGGCCTGACCCGGGCGCCGCCGCGCGGCGCACCCGGGACCGTCGGCCCATCCCCGCCCGCGGGGGCGCCCCTAGCGTGGCCCGCACGGGCGGCGCAGGGTCGCGCCGGCCCGCCGCGGGAGCCAGGGGAGGCAGCCATGCGCGCGCACGTCGTGTACGAGAGCTTGTTCGGGAACAGCCACGCCGTCGCCGAGGCGGTGGCGGCCGGCCTGCGCGCCGCCGCTCCGGGCGCGGACGTCGAGGTGCTGAGCGTGCTCGCGGCGCCCGACGCGCTGCGCACCGACCTGGTCGTCGTCGGCGGCCCCACGCACGCCTTCTCGCTCAGCCGCCCGGAGACCCGGCGCAGCCGGCCCGACCACCTCGACGACCCGGAGGCCCGCCGCCGCGCGGAGGCCGAGCCGGGTGCCGACACCGGCCGCGGCGTGCGCGAGTGGCTGGAGGCGCTGGAGACCGCGGAGGGCACGCCGGCGGCGGCGTTCGACACCCGGGTCGACCGGCCGGTGCCCAAGCGGGCGTCGGCGGGCATGGTCAAGCGGCTGCGCCGCGCGGGGTGCCGGGTCGTGCTGCCGCCGGCGGGGTTCCACGTCGCCGGGATGCACGGCCCGCTGGTCGACGGCGAGGTCGAGCGCGCGTCGGCCTGGGCCCGCGAGGTGGCCCGGGCCGCGGGCCTCGCCGGGGTGCCCGACCCGGCCTGACCGCCGGCGGGCGCCGCGCCGCCGCCCGCGGACCACGGGTGCGCCCGCCGCCCGCGCGACCGCCGTCGGTGCCGCGCCGGCCCGGGTGCCGTCCCCGCCCCGGGCGGTGCCGCGCCGCGCGGCTAGGCTGCGACGGGACGGCCCGCGGACCCCGCGGGCGCGCGAGGGACGCGGGAGCGCAGCGGTGGCGGACGTGACGTCGACGGTGTTCTGGGTCAACGGGCACCTGGTGCCCGAGGCGGAGGCGACGACCTCGGCCCGGGACCACGGGTTCGTGGTGGGCGACGGGGTGTTCGAGGCGGTCAAGGTCGACCACGGCCGGATCTTCGCGCTGTCCCGGCACGTCGCCCGGATGGCCCGGTCCGCGGCGGGCATCGGCCTGCCCGGCTTCGACCCCGAGCTCGTCCGCCGTGCCGCGCACGAGGTCGTCGAGGCGAACGCGGACCTGCTCACCAGCGGGTACGACCTGCTGCGCGTGACGTTCACCGGCGGGCCGGGCGTCCTCGGCAGCGGGCGGGTGGACGGCCCGCCGACCCTGGTGCTCGGCCTCACCCCCGGGCACGACCCGGACCCGGAGACGGGCGTCATCACGGTGCCCTACCGCCGCAACGACGTCGGCGCGCTCACCGGGCTCAAGACGACCTCCTACGGGGAGAACGTGCTGGCGCTCGCCCAGGCCCGCGCGGCCGGCGCGAGCGAGGCGGTGTTCGCCAACACCCGCGGTCAGCTCTGCGAGGGCACCGGCACCAACGTGTTCGTCTTGCGGGACGGCGAGCTGCTGACCCCGCCGCTGTCCTCGGGCTGCCTGGCGGGGATCACCCGCGCGCTGGTGCTCGAGTGGCACGGCGCCCGCGAGGTCGACCTGCCCTACGACGCGCTCACCACGTCGGACGAGGTGTTCCTGACCTCGACCGCCCGCGACGTGCAGCCGGTGGTCGCCGTCGACGGCGCGCCGGTGGGCGGCGGGGCGCCGGGTCCCGTCACGCGGGAGGTCGCCCGGGTGTTCGCGGAGCGGCAGCGCGAGCACCTCGACCCCTGACCGGCCCGGCGGCGCGGGCCGGGGCCGGCCCCCGGCGCGGGCCGGGGCCGGCCGGCTCACACCCCGTGCAGCGTCGCGGCGAGCAGCACCGCGCGCGAGGCGATCGCCGGCAGCCGCACGTGCTCGGTCGCCGCGTGCGCCCCGCCGCCGCCCGGCCCGAATCCGTCGAGCGTCGGCAGCCCCGCCGCCCCGGTGAGGTTCGTGTCCGCGGCGCCCGGCGCCGGCGCCCCCGTGACGTCCTGCCCCACCCGTCCGGCCGCCGCGGCCACCGCCGCGAGCAGCCCTGCCGACGCGGCGCCGGGCTCCCAGGCGGGGCGCCGGGACAGCACCTCGGCCCGCACGTCGGCCCCGGGCCGCACCGGCACCGGCTCGGTCAGGTGCGCCAGCACCGCCCGCTCGCTCGCCCGGGTGACGAACCGGAGGCCCAGGTCGGCCCGCGCGCGCTCGGCGACGACGTTCGTGCGGGTGCCGCCGGCGACGACGCCGACGTTCGCGAGGACCGACGGGTGGTCCGCGAGGAACCGCCGCGCCGCGAGCAGCTGGTCCAGCAGCTCCTCGGTCGCCGACACGCCGGCGTCCGGGTCGACCGCCGCGTGCGCGGCCAGCCCGGTGACGTGCAGCCGGAGCCGGGTCGACCCGCGCCGGGCGGTCTTCAGCCCGCCGTGCGCCCCGGGCGCCTCCAGCCCCAGCGCGTAGGCGGCGCCGCGCGCGGCGTCGCGGATCAGCGCGGCGGTCGCGGGGGAGCCGACCTCCTCGTCGGGCGTGACCAGCAACCGGACGGGCCGGTGCCCGAGGCCGGCCTCCCGAAGCAGGTCCGCCGCCGCGAGCGCGACGACGATCCCGCCCTTCATGTCGTACGTCCCCGGGCCGTGCAGCACGTCGCCGTCCCGCCGGACCGGCACCGCGCCGACCGCGTGCACCGTGTCGTGGTGCGCGAGCAGCAGCGCGGGGGCGTCGCCGGCGCGCGGCCCCCGGCCGGGCAGGTCGAGGACGACGGCGTCGCCGCTCGCGGGGTCGGTCGTCGGCACGCGCCCGCCGGCGAACCCGGCCGCCCGGGCGTCCGCCACCACGAGGTCCGCGAGGGCGTC
>Ga0164309_10001404_pt1 | contig 11763 bp, 13 predicted proteins | sample Whisoiple_247_MG_FD_109984 | JGI IMG/M metagenome (GOLD analysis project Ga0164309, IMG submission 109984) | Soil microbial communities amended with fresh organic matter from upstate New York, USA - Whitman soil sample_247_MG | ecosystem: Environmental > Terrestrial > Soil > Unclassified >... | reverse complement strand
GGGCGCCGGAGAAGTGGTCGATACTGAATTCACTGTCACTGAATCCGCCACTGCCGACCTCTGTTCGCTCGGTTTTCAACGCGCGAGGGCGTCCAAAAGCTGCTTCTAGGCAGGAGAAACAGCACGAGGCAATGCGACCGGACGCCACTCGCCCCCGGGCTCCTGCCATCAAGCTACCTAGCGCGGGGCGTTTTCTGGCAAGATTCAAATCTGTTGTCTATAGCGGGTGAGGGCTGATCTCTTGCGGTCGATCTCAGGGGCCGCGCGGCTTCCAAAAGCCCGGCTGTCCCGCTACCAGCGCTCACGTGACCGCTCTCTTCACGCTTGCCCTGTTCCAGCCGGACATTGCCCAGAATACCGGGACGATGCTGCGAATGTGCGCCTGTCTCGGACTTGATGCAGCGCTCATCGAACCCGCGGCGTTCTCGATCACCGATCCGCGGTTCCGCCGCGCGGCTATGGATTATCTCGAGCATGTTCGTCTGACGCGGCATGCCTCCTGGCGGGCGTTTCTCGCGTGGTGTGCGGAAAATCCGGCGCGGCTCGTCCTTCTGACCACACGCGCCACGCTCGCCTACACCGAGTTCCAATATGCGCAGGGCGACATCCTGCTTGTCGGGCGGGAATCGGCTGGGGTGCCGCAGGAGGTGCACGATGCCGCCGATGCGCGCGTTGTTGTGCCGATGCAACCCGGCTTGCGCTCGCTCAATGTCGCAATCGCCGCCGCGATGGTAGTTGGCGAGGCCCTGCGGCAGATCCGCTCGGCCCAAGGAGACGCGCCCGGTGAGTAGCGCTCTTGAGAACCGCCAGAATGATGCACGCGCCTGGTTCGAGGCACTGCAACAGCGCATCATCGCGTCGCTCGAGGCGATCGAGCGGGAGGCGCCCGGCCCGTTCCACGACGCGAATGCTCGACCCGGGCGTTTCGTCCGAAAGAGCTGGGATCGTACCGACCAAAGCGGCGCGCTAGGCGGCGGTGGCATCATGGCGACGCTCGCCGGCCGCGTCTTCGAAAAGGGCGGCGTGCATGTCTCGACCGTGTTCGGGACGTTTGCGCCGGAATTTGCCGCGCAGATTCCTGGCGCCGACAGCGATCCGCGCTTTTGGGCCTCAGGCATATCGCTGATCGTCCATCCCTGGAGCCCGCATGTCCCGACCGTGCATATGAACACGCGCTTCGTCTGCACCTCGAAAGCGTGGTTTGGCGGCGGCGCCGATTTGACGCCGATGCTGAACGCGCGCCGCACGCAAGACGATCCGGACGCAATCGCGTTTCACGCGGCGATGCGCGGCGCCTGCGAGCGCCATGCCGGGGTTGCCGACTACCGGCGCTACAAAGAATGGTGTGACGAATATTTCTTTTTGAAGCACCGCAACGAGCCCCGCGGCATTGGCGGCATCTTTTTCGATTACCTGAACAGCGCCGGCGATGCGAAGGACAGCGCCTGGGATGCCGATTTTGCGTTCACGCGCGACGTCGGCGAAAGCTTTCTCAACGTCTATCCGCGCATCGTGCGCGCCAATTGGTCCAAGCCTTGGAGCGAATCCGAACGCGGGGAGCAGCAAGTCCGGCGCGGCCGCTATGTCGAATTCAATCTGCTCTACGATCGGGGCACGATTTTCGGCTTGAAGACGGGCGGCAATGTCGAATCGATCCTTTCGTCGATGCCGCCGACCGTGCGCTGGCCATGAAAAGCAAAACGCTCCCATGAAGCACGGGAGCGTTTGCGTTCGCTTCGATTACCGGCCGAGGAAAGCCAAGAGGATGATGATCGGGATTGGCACCCCGAGGAGCCAAAGCAAGATTCCGCGTCCCATTTTCTTCTCCTTATCTCAATCCGATTTACCGCCAGCGGAACATGTCGCTCGTATCGACGCCTTCGTCGCGATGGCGTCCGCCGAGTGCCGCCGCCGCCCATGCCGCCGCGGCGCCAACCGCCAGCGATGCGGCCGTGAGGAACGCCACCATGATGCCGGTGCGCCGCGTCCGGTTGGCGTTGTCACGGACCTGCTGCACGGCGGTGCTGACGCGTTTTTGCGCGTCCGCCTGCGCCACGCCGCTATGCGCGGCTGTGACGCGGGTGAGATAGGCGGCGTCTTCCTGCGTTACGCTCACGCCCGTCGCGTAGGCGGCGAGGACTGTGGCCACCTCCTTGTGTAGCGGTTCGTCGTAATTGCCGGGCGCCGGCTGATCGCTCCGCAGCATGACGTCGGCGGCGTAGCGGGCCGGATCGGCTTTACCGGCGATCGGATTGCGATCGGGACCGCTGGCGACCGCATGGGTGACCTCTTTGATGGTCATCGTCGCGATCCAGGTGCCCAGCAGCGCGGCAATTGCCCAGACGAGCAGACCATGCGCCGAATCGCGCACGTCGCTCTCGTGTTCGGTCGCGTCGAAAATGCGATGGCGCAGCCGGCCGGCGAAATAGCCGCCGACGGCGAAGGCCGAGACGGCCACCCAGATTTCCCAGATGCCTATCAACCAGGTCGCGACTTTGCCGGAGAACCCGGAACCAGGGTAGGGCGATGTCAGGGTCAGGCCGATCGCCGAGCCGAATGTCGTCAACAGCACGAAGATCGCGCAGGCGATCAGAGCGCCGGCGATCACCGCGCACCAGTCAACATAGCAATGGATCGGGGTTGTTTCCGCCGCGTATGCTGCGCGCGAGCGAACGCCACCTATGTCGGTCATGTGTTCCTCCCTTGAGGATGTTGGGGCTTGCGTCAGCGCAGGCCGAGGAAGGACAGAATGGCCAAGATGACGACGACGAGTCCGACGAGGTAAATAATGCCGCCCACCGTACTTCTCCTCTTTATCGCGCCGGATCCGCCGGCTCGTATCTTCGCCCCCCTAACTCGGTCCAGTGGCACAGGTTCCGCTTGTGTTTGCTAGAGCGCTGATGGCGCGCGCGATTCTTCCCGCTGCGCTGGCGCGGGTTCGGACAAGAGGACACGGGACGCCGAGCGGCCGTTCCTAATTTAAAAAACCGGTCGCCCGGCGTCCGTGTGCGGCGATTTTTGGCTTCCCGCGTCCCGCGCTTCCATGGATCTGTTTTTGCGCAGGCTCACATCTCTCGATGTGCAACCCGGGCCGATCCATCCCCAGGGGCAAACACCCCGGACGGGTCATAGTGCCCGACGGGCGGGTCACTCGACGACATGCGGTCCGCTTCGAAGGAAGCGGGCACAAGCCGCCGTTTGCGAAAGCCTCCCGGGGCGTCGGTTAGGTGGACCTCCGCCGCAGGCGCCGCTCCCCGCCCGCACCTCAGAACCACTTCCGGGAGTGCCCGCATGTGGGCGGGGATGCCGGGAGCATACGGACGCGCGAGGCACCGGGGATAACTTTCGAAGATTAAATTTTGGGGCGTGACGGGAGGGTGCCCCGGGTCCCAATTGCCAGGGCGCACTAGACTCCGCGCGCTCGAATGGGGCTTAGATCTAGGCAATGCCAACGCGTCTGAGCCCGCTGGTCTTCGCCATCGTCGGGGCGTTCTTCGTCGCCGGGTCTGATATCCCGGCGCGGGCGCAGAACCAGAGCATCACAATATTCGCCGCCGCGTCGCTGAAGACCGCACTCGACGATATTGCCGCGCAGTGGCGGACGGAGACCGGCACGACCGCCCGCATTTCCTACGCCGCGTCGGGACCTCTGGCAAAGCAGATCGAGGCCGGCGCGCCCGCCGACATTTTTGTATCCGCCGACGTGGTGTGGATGGACTATGCCGCCGAGCGCAAGCTGATCAGGCCGGAGACGCGCCGCAACCTCCTCGGCAATGCGCTTGTGCTGGTCGCGCCGGCCGACAGCACGGCGCAGCCGATCGAGATCGATGCGCAAACCAATTTCACCGCGCTGCTCGGCCGCGACGGACGCTTGGCCATGGGCGAGCCGAAATCGGTGCCAGCCGGCGCTTATGCGCAAAAGGCGCTGACTACGCTTAATCTCTGGGACAAGGTGAAGGACAGGATCGCACAGACCCAGAGCGTGCGCGCGGCGCTGATCTTTGTTGCGCGCGGCGAGGCGCCGCTCGGGATTGTCTATCGCAGCGACGCGCATGCGGAGCCGAAGGTGAAAGTGCTCGGCAGGTTTCCTGACTCAAGCCACCCGCCGATCGTCTATCCGATCGCAATGATTGCCGCGTCGATGAACCCGGACGCGAAAGCCTTTTACGATTATCTCGCCTCGCCGGCGGCAAGCGCGATTTTCAAGCGGGAGTCGTTCGACGTGCTGCCGGGTGATGCGCGCAAGGCGGCGCTGTGGACCACCCCCTCATCCGACCCGCGCTGACGCGCGGGCCACCTTCTCCCGCAAGGGGAGAAGGGCCGCTGGCAGCATCGCTTTCGCGTTATTGGCTAAATTCGTTTGCTGCAAGGCGTCCGAGCGTTCCTTCTTCCCTTGTGGGAGAAGGTGTCGTTGCGCAGCAAGGACGGATGAGGGGTTAGTTTGTTCGGGGTATTCGCACCCTCCCCATCACCGCATCGAGCTTCCGCAAAACCTCGGGATCGCGCGCCTCCGGCGCGGTGAGGACCGCATTCTCCAGTGCACGGTCGGAACCGACAGGGCAGGGCTCGTGCTCGGCCGGGAAATCCGCGAGGAGGCGCGTCAGCAGACGGCCGACCTTCAGCGCATTCTCGTGCACGACCTTGATGACGGCGGCGACGTCGACCGCATCGTGGTCCGGGTGCCAGCAATCGAAATCGGTCACCATCGCGATCGTCGCGTAGGAAATCTCGGCTTCGCGCGCGAGCTTGGCTTCCGGCATCGCCGTCATGCCGATCACGTCGTAATCGGCATTCTTGTAGGTGAGCGATTCCGCATAGGACGAGAATTGCGGTCCCTCGATGCAAACGTAAGTGCCGCGGGTGACGACATCGATCTTCTCGGCGCGCGCGGCGTCGCGGATGCGCTGGCGCAGAAGCGGTGCGACTGGGTGCGCCATCGACACATGCGCGACGCAGCCATTGCCGAAGAAGGACGAGGCACGCGCAAAGGTGCGGTCGACGAATTGATCGACCAGCACGAACAAACCCGGCTGCAGCTCCGGCTTGAACGAGCCGCAGGCGGAAACGGACACGATGTTGGTGACGCCGACACGCTTCAGCGCGTCGATATTGGCGCGGTAGTTGATGCCGGAGGGGGAGAGAACGTGGCCGCGCCCGTGCCGCGGCAGGAAGACGGCCTCGGTGTTGCCGATGCGGCCGAAACGCAGCGCGTCCGAGGGCTCGCCCCAGGGCGTCTCGACCCGCTCCTCGCGCAAATCTGCGAGGCCGGGCAGGTCGTAGACGCCCGATCCGCCGATAATCCCGACGATGGCTTTTGGCATGCCCCTCGCTCCAGCGCGCGCTCGCACGCTCTCTAAAACGCCCGCGCCGTCATTGCGAGCGAAGCGAAGCAATCCAGGGCAAACTCTCGTCGATTGTGATATTTGCCCCTGGATTGCTTCGTCGGCTTCGCCTCCTCGCAAAGACGGCCCGCGAACGGCGCGCCGCAACCACACGCAATCTCTCGGCCTCGTGATTTGCCGGAGCCCACCCACCCCACTAATTTCCTTATGAAATTCACCCCCGGGAGGAGTGCCATGCTGATTTTGCGCCGCAAGGGCTGGGAATTGCCCGAAAGCGCCGCGACGCCGGAGCGGTTCTTCTTCGATCGCCGGGCGGTGCTCGGCGGAACGGCGGCGCTCGGTGGCGGCCTCGTCGCCAGCTCGCTCGGTCTTTCGCGCGCACGCGCCGAAGCCGATCCGTCTGCGGGGCTTTTCCCGGCGAAACGCAACGAGGCGTTCAAGCTCGACCGCGACATCACGCCGGAAGAGGTCAACGCCAACTATAACAATTTCTATGAATTCGGCTCGAGCAAGCGCATCGCCGCCGCCGCCGAAGCTTTGAAGACGCGGCCGTGGCGCATCAAGATCGACGGGCTCGTCGAGAAGGCGCAGGAGATCGACATCGACGACCTCCTGAAGAAAATGCCGCTCGAGGAGCGGCTTTATCGCCATCGCTGCGTCGAAGCGTGGGGCATGGCGATTCCCTGGACCGGCTTCCCCTTAAAATCGCTCGTCGAATTCGCCAAGCCGACATCGCAGGCGAAGTACGTGCGGATGGAGACGTTCATGGACAAGAGCGTCGGACCCGGCTTCCGGCAGTTCTGGTATCCGTGGCCGTACATCGAAGGCGTCACGATGGCCGAAGCCAACAACGATCTCGCTTTCATGGTCGTCGGCGCCTACGGCAAGCCGCTCGGCAAACCCTTCGGCGCGCCGATCCGGCTCGCGCTGCCGTGGAAATATGGATTTAAATCGATCAAGTCGATCGTGAAGATCAGCTTCGTCACCGAGCGCCCCGTCAGCTTCTGGGAAAAGCTGCAGTCCAGCGAATACGGCTTCTGGGCGAACGTGAATCCGGCCGTGTCGCATCCGCGCTGGAGTCAGGCAACAGAGGAAGTGCTCGGCAAAGGCAATCGCGTGCCGACGCTTCTGTTCAACGGCTACGGCGAATATGTCGCCGATATGTACAAGGGCCTCGAAGGCGAGCGCCTCTACGTTTGACGACACTTTGATGAAAAAGGGCCGGGCATCGCTGCCCGGCCATGACCTGGTTGTCCAGGCTCCCGAAGGGAGATTCCGAGGTGGAGGTCGCATGCCGGGGAGGCAAGCTGCGAAGCCGCGGAACCCTAGCCATGTTGCGGCGAGATGTCGGCGCGCGCTAGCGGGTCTGGCGCATGCGCGCCATGCGTCAAGCGCAATTCAATAGTTCCAGCGCTGTGCGTTGGTGACGAGGAAATCGCGAAACACCTGGATTCGCGCGACGTTGCGCATCTCCTCGGGATAGACGAGGAAGCAATCGTATTCCGGCATTTGCGATTGCGGCAGCAGGCGCAGAAGTGGACTCTCTTCCTCGATGAGATAATCCGGGAGAACGGCAATGCCGACGCCGGCAAGCACGCCTTTATGCAAGGCGGTGATGTTGTTGACCGACATCGCGGAAAGTCGCGGGCTCTTCGAATCGCGTCCGGCGGTTAATAGCGAATTGAGGCTGTGCAGAAAGCTCGCGCCGGTAACGCCGTAACTCAGGATGCGATGCTGATCGAGCTCTTCCAGCGTGCGCGGCTGGCCGTGCTGCTTCACGTAATCCATCGATGCGTAGAGATGATAATGTACGGTGAAGAGGCGGCGGCGCACGAGATCAGGCTGCGACGGCTCGCGTAGCCGCAGCGCGACGTCGGCTTCGCGCATGCCGAGGTCGAGCTCCTCGTCGCTGAGAATCAGTTTCAGCGTGACGTCGGGATAGAGTTCCAAAAACTCGCCGAGACGCGGCGTCAGCCAATTCGTGCCGATGCCGAGCGTCGTGGTGATGCGCAATTCGCCGTGCGGCTTCTCGCGATTGTCGCTCAGACGCGTCTGCACCGCGTCGAGCTTCGTCATCACCTCCTGGACCGTGCGGTAGAGGACATCGCCCTGTTCGGTCAGGATGAGGCCGCGCGCATGGCGGTGGAAGAGCGGCGCCCGCAGCTCATTTTCGAGTGCGCTCACCTGCCGGCTCACTGCCGATTGGCTCAAGCCCAGCGATTCGCCGGCATGCGTGAAGGAGCCCGCCTTGGCGGCCGCGTGGAAAATCCGCAGCTTGTCCCAGTCCAAAACGCCTCGTCTCCCCTCCGGGATTGCGCGACCCGGTCTATTCGGCGGCGATCTTGGTCACCGCTTCGAGCGTCAGCCACTTCTCGGCTTCAAGCGCCGCCATGCAGCCGAGGCCGGCGGCGGTGACGGCCTGCCGGTAGATGTCGTCGGCCACATCGCCCGCGGCGAAGACACCGGGGACGCTGGTGATCGTCGAGCCCGGCACCGTCTTTATGTACCCGTTCGGCTTGCAGTCCACCTGGCCGACGAAGAGGTCGGACGCCGGGTGATGGCCGATCGCGACGAAAACGCCGTCGACCTGGCGCGTCTCGTGGGCATGAGTGTGGACGTTCTTTAGGCGCACGGCGCGGACGGTCGGAGCAGGGAGGTCGTCGCCGAGAATTTCCTCAATTGTATGGTTCCAGACCACCTCGACATTCGGTCGGGCAAATAGCCGCTCCTGCAGAATGCGCTCGGCCCGGAACGCATCGCGGCGGTGGACCACCGTCACACGCGAGCAGATGTGACTCAGATAGAGCGCCTCCTCGACCGCGGAATTGCCGCCGCCGACGACCAGCACCTCCTTACCGCGGAAGAAGAAGCCATCGCAGGTGGCGCAGGCGGAGACGCCGTAGCCTTTAAAACGCTCTTCACTGGGCAGCCCAAGCCACTTCGCCTTGGCCCCGGTGGCGATCACCAGCGCATCGCACGTATATGTCCGGCTGCTGTCGCCAATCAGCAGAAACGGCCGGCGGCCGAGCTCCACCTTCTCGATGTGATCGGCGACCAGCCGCGTGCCGACATGCTCGGCCTGAAGCTTTAGCTGCTCCATGAGCCACGGCCCCTGGATCGGCAAGGCAAAGCCGGGGTAGTTCTCGACCTCGGTCGTGATCATCAGCTGGCCGCCGGGCTCGAAGCCGGCGATCAGGATCGGCTCCATCATGGCGCGCGCGGCGTAGATGGCGGCGGTGTAGCCGGCCGGCCCGGAGCCGATGATGATCACCTGCGCATGCAGGGGCGCTTCGTCCGCCATGCTAAACCCTGGGAAGCCGAGGCCATGCAACCGACGCATGGCCGTCGACCGGACTTAAGCGATGAAGATCGGTGCCGCAAGCCAAGGTCCCACGGGGAAGGGACAGTCATCCCGGCAGTTCACAGGCTCGTGTGAAATTGCCGGGCACGTATGTGCCGCGATTCGGCAATCCGCGGCGATGACAGAGCCGTGGCCGCATCGGCGGATTGCGGAGATGCTCCCGCCCGAGGTGCTGGGCGATTTGGTCAGGCTGCCGCTGCGCCCGCCAATGACCGCAGGGCCGTCCGGCCGGCGTGAATATGGCAACGAGCAACGCGTCTATTTCGATCGCACCAACATGGCCCGCTTTCCGGTCATGCAGCGTATCGCGCAGGCGCTGCAGTCGCCGGCGGTGGTGAGCGCGCTGCACGCAACGTTCGGCGCCCCGCTCGACCGCGCCTTCCTGCGCATCGAATATGCGCTCGACATCGACGGATTCTGGCTCGAGCCGCATACCGATATCGGCGTGAAGAAATCCACCTGCTTCGTCTATCTCGATGGCGCCGGCGATCTCGGCACCGACCTCTATGCCGATCCGCACACGCTCGGGGACCGCGTGCCTTTCGCGCCGAACTCGGCGCTCGCTTTTATCCCCGGCGACGACACCTGGCACGGTTTTACGCCGCGCCCGATCGCCGGCGTGCGGCGCTCGCTGATCATCAACTATGTCGGCGCGGAGTGGCGAGGGCGCGAGCAGCTGGCTTTTCCAGAGAGCCCAGTTTGGCTCGCGCGTTGACACGCCTCGGCGCGAACACCTAGGTAGCTGCCGTGCAAACCGATACGCTCGAACTCGACATCTGGCGCGGCGATCGCGAGGGCTGCTTTCAAACGTTCACGTTGCCGCTACGCGACAGCCAAACCATTCTCGACGCGGTGACCGAAATCCAGCGCACGCAGGATGCAACACTCGCCTATCGTTTCGCCTGCCGTGTCGGCATGTGCGGCTCCTGCGCTATGATTGTCGACGGTATTCCGCGCTGGACGTGCCGCACGCGCGTCGTCGACGTGCGGCGCAAAGGCAAACGGCTGAAACTGGAGCCGCTGCGCAATCTGCCGATCGTCAAGGATCTGGCGGTCGACATGGCGGTGTTTTTCGAAAAATGGCGTGATGCCAAAGGTTATTTCGAGCCGGGCGATACGCCGCCGGCCGATTTCGCGCGTGTGCCGCCAGAGTCGCGCGAGCGCCGCGCCGCGGACATCGCGATCGAATGCATCAATTGCGGCATCTGCTATTCCGCCTGCGATGTCGTGAGCTGGGATGAAGATTATCTCGGCCCCGCCGCGCTCAATCGTTCGTGGACGCTGGTCAATGACGTACGTGACCGCAGCCAAAAATCGCGGCTCGAAGCCGTGGCCGCGGACGCGGGCTGCCATTCCTGCCACAGCCACATGAGCTGCACAGAATTCTGTCCGAAAAGCCTGTCGCCGACGCAATCGATTGCCGGACTGAAGCGCGAGACGATGCGCGCTGCGCTCAGAGGCGAAATATGAACACCGCCTGGACGGCGCGGCTCTTGTTGGCACAACGTGCGACGGCATTGGTGCTCGCTTTTGCCGTCCCGATTCATCTCGCAACCATCATCTACGCCGTGCGCGTCGGGCTGAATTCGGGCGAAATCCTCGGCCGCACGCGCGGCAACGCTCTCTTCCTTGCATTTTACTCGCTGTTCGTCGTCGCCGCGTCGATCCACGCGCCGATCGGCTTGCGCAATATCTTTCGCGAATGGGCGAATTGGCGCGGCCGCTCCCTCGATATCGCGATGATCGCCTTTTTCCTGATCCTACTGGCGCTCGGCCTGCGCGCCGCTTTCGCGGTCTATGCCGCATGATCCGCCCCACACACTTCAAGCACGGCTTTATAGCAGCGCTTCTGCACCGGCTCTCCGGCATCGCGCTCGCGATCTTCCTGCCGCTGCATTTCCTGGCGCTCGGCACCGCGCTCAGCGGGGCCGACCGGCTCGATGCATTTTTCAACCTGACGCACAATATAGGAGTGCGGACGGCCGAGTGGGGGCTCGTCACCGCGCTTGCGCTCCATCTCGCCCTGGGCTTACGTGTCCTGGTGCTGGAGAGCGCCGGCTGGCGCGAGCGGACCGCGAGCGTCGTCTCGGGCTGCGTCGCCGGCTCGTTGGCGATCGGCATCTTGTTCCTGTTGAACGCGCTCTAGAAGAGCGCAGCAAAGATCGAAACCATGCAACTCGAGACACATGAAGTCGAAGAGGTCTGCAAAGACCTCTATGTGCGCGCGCTGAAAATTCTGCCGCCCGACATCAAGGCGGGCTTCGCACGGTTGCAGCAGGCGGAGACGCATGCGATCGGCCAGAAAATCCTCGGCACGATGGTCGAGAACATCGCTGTCGCCGAACGCACGAACAATATCCTCTGCCAAGATACCGGCATTCCGATCTATAACGTCACCTTCGGCCGCGATGTCTCATTCGATGGCGCGGAAGTGACGCGCGCCATCCGGCGCGGCTGCGAGCGCGCGACGAAAGGGCATTCGCTGCGCTCGTCCGTCGTGCACCCGATCACTAGGGTCAACGAGCAGACCTCCTGCGGCATCCGCGTGCCGATCATCCACTACGATTTCGACGATCGGGAAGAGACGGTCGAGATCGAAATGATTCCGAAAGGCTCGGGATCGGAGAACGGCTCGTTTCTACAAATGCTGATCCCGGCCGACGGCATCAAAGCGGTGAAGCGTTTTGTGATCGATCGCGTCATCGAGCTTGGCGGCCGCGTCTGCCCGCCGACGATCGTCGGGGTCGGCATCGGCGGCACGTCGGATCTCTGCATGCATCTGGCCAAGATCGCCGCGACGCGTCCGCTGCGCAGCAAGTGCAGTGACCCGGAGGGCGCAAAGATCGAGGCCGAGTTGTCCGAAGCCGTGAATGAGCTCGGCATCGGTCCGCAAGGATTGGGTGGGCGCTCGACCTCGTTCGCCGTGCATGTCGAAATCGCCGCGACGCACATCACGCAGAATCCCGTCGCCGTGAACATCCAATGCCATTCGGCGCGCCGCGCCCGCGCGACGATCACGCCGGGCGGGATTCACTTCTCGTGAAATGATAGCCTGTTACG
>Ga0164309_10001403_pt1 | contig 11763 bp, 11 predicted proteins | sample Whisoiple_247_MG_FD_109984 | JGI IMG/M metagenome (GOLD analysis project Ga0164309, IMG submission 109984) | Soil microbial communities amended with fresh organic matter from upstate New York, USA - Whitman soil sample_247_MG | ecosystem: Environmental > Terrestrial > Soil > Unclassified >... | reverse complement strand
TCATCGCGCTGCTGGTGGTGGCGTCGACCTTCGCCGGGGCGCTGCGGCCGCGGGCGCGGGAGTTCGCGCTGCTGCGGGCGGTCGGCGCGACGACCGGCCAGGTCCGGCAGCTGGTCACCGCCGAGGTGCTGCTGGTGTTCGCGGTCGCCGCGCCGCTCGGCGCGCTGCCGGGGCTGCTGCTCGCGCCCCTGCTGTCCGACGTGCTGGTCGCGGGCGGGGTGGTGCCCGCCGGGTACGCGCCCACGCTGTCGCCGTGGCCCGTGCTCGGCGCGCTGGCGCTGCTGGTGCCGACGGCGCTGCTCGGCGCGCGGCTCGCGGGCCGGGAGAGCGCGCGCCTGAGCCCGGCGAGCGCCGTGCAGCAGGCCGCGGTCGAGCCCCGGGGCATCCCGCGGGCGCGCGCCGTGACGGCCGCCGTCCTGGTCGCCGCGGGGCTGGTCGCCGCGCTGGTGCCGTTCGCCCTGCCCGGGATCGCGGGCGCCGCCGCCGCGACGACCTCGGCGATCGTGCTGCTGATCGCCGCCGCGCTCGTCGGGCCGCTGCTCGTCCGGTGGGGCGCGGAGCGCGGGCTGCGGCTCACCCGCGGGTCCCGCGCCGTGCCGACGCTGGCGCTGACCAACGCCCGCGGGTTCTCCCGCCGGCTCACCGGGGCGGTCCTGCCGCTCGCGCTGCTGCTCGCGCTCGGCACCGTGCAGTCCGGGGCGAACGCGGCGCTCGTCGACGCGGCCGAGCAGCAGGTGCGCGACGGGGTGGTGGCGGACGTCGTGGCGCAGGACCCTGGGTCCGCCGGGGTGCCGGAGGCGGCGGCGACCGAGGTCGCGGCGCTGCCGGGCGTCGCGGCCGCGGGCATCACCGCCGGCGTGCCCGCGCAGGTCCGGGTCGACGCGGAGGACGAGGACCTGCCGTTCCTCGACGGGCTGTCCTGGGAGCCGACCACGCTCCGCACGGTCCCGGCCGAGACCACCCTGCTCGACCCCGACGTGCGGTCCGGCTCGCTCGACGACCTCGGCCGGGACGGGACGATCGCCGTGAGCAGCGAGGCCGCGCTCGGCAGCACCGGGCTGGGGAAGCCGGTCGAGGTGCGGGTCGGCGGCGAGTCCGCGGAGCTGACCGTGGTCGCCGTCTACGAGCGGGGGCTCGGCCTGGGCGACTACCTCGTCGGCTCCGGGTCGGCCGTCGCCGCGGGGGCCGAGGGCGGCGTGCTGCTCGTCCGGGCCGGCGACCCGGCCGCCGCCGGGGACGTGCGTGCCGCCGTCGCGGCGACCGGGCTCGACGTCACCGACCCCGCCGGGTACGCCGCGTCCGTGCGCGACGCGGCCGCGGGGGAGCAGGGGCTGTCGACCGCGCTGCTCCTGGCGCTGCTGGCGTTCGTCGCGGTGGCGGCCGGCACCACGCTGGTGGGGCTGGTCGGGACCAGGCGTGCCGAGCTCGCGCTGCTGCGCCGCACGGGCGCGACGCGGGCGCAGCTGATCCGGATGGTGGCGGCTGAGTCCGCGCTGATCACCGGCACGGCCGTCGCGGTGGGGCTGGCCGCGGTGCTGCCCGCGCTGCTCGGCGTCGGGCAGGGGCTCCTCGGGGTGCCGGTGCCGGTGCTCGACCCGGTGGTGCTGGGCGGGCTGCTGGCGGTCGTGGCGCTGATCGGGCTGACGCTGCCGGTGGCGGCGGCGGTCCGCGCGACGCGGCCGTCGGCCGGGGGGCTGGCAGCCCGGGCGGGGTGAGGCCCGGGGCGCGCACCGGTTCGCCTACGGTTTCCGGCCCCGCCACCGCCGATCGTGGTGGGCGGGGCCGGAAACCGTAGGCCGCGCTCCGACCCGCCACCGGCCGGCGGCCCGCCGGGCGCCCGTCACACGGTCGCCGAGAGCACCGCCTCCAGGGAGTCCGGGGCCAGCAGCGTGTCGATCGCGATCAGCGCCAGCCCCGTCACCCCCGCGAGCTCGCCCAGGTCCGACGGCCCGACCACCAGGTCGCGCGTCGCCAGCGGCAGGGTCTGCTGGTACATCCGCTCCCGGATGCCGGACAGCAGCACCTCGCCGCACTGCGCCAGCTGCCCCGACAGCGCGATCCGCCGCGGGTTCAGCACGCTGACCAGGCCGGCCACCGACTCGCCGATCGCCCGGCCCGCCGCCCGCACCAGCCGCACGGCCTCCATGTCGCCCTGCTGGACCAGCGCCACGACGTCGCCGGTGCGCCGCACGTCCCGCCCGAGGTCCGCGAGCTGCCGGACCAGCGCCCAGCCCGCGGCGTAGGTCTCGAGGCAGTCGAGGTTGCCGCAGTGGCAGGGGCGCGGCTCGGGGTCGGTGTGCAGGGCGCGGGTGTGGCCGACGTCGCCGGCCGCGCCCTTGTCCCCGCGCACGATGCTGCCGTTGAACACCAGGCCCGCGCCGATGCCGGTGCCGACCTTGAGCCCGATGAGGTTGTCCGCGCCGGTGAGCCGCGCCTCCGCGACGGCCCGCGCGTTGACGTCGTTCTCGACCACGACCGGGCCCCGGTACCGGGGCCGGAACGCGGCGGCGATGTCGAAGCCGTCCCAGCCGGTCATGATCGGCGGGTTCACCACCCGGTGCGCCGCGAACTCCACCGGCCCGGGGACGCCGACCGCGACCGCCCAGACGTCGTCCGGCGAGGCGAGCTCGTCGAAGCCCTCCTGCACCATGGCCAGCACCTTCTCCGGGCCGGCCCACACCTCGACGTCCCGGGACAGGTCCGCGACGGGGCGGCCGGCGAGGTCGCAGACGGCCAGCGTGAAGCCCATCGCGCCGATGTCGGCGGCGAGCACCCGGGCGCGGTCGGCGGCGAACTCGAACCGGCTGGACGGCCGGCCGCCGCTGGACTCCGCGCCGCCGATCTCCCGGATCAGGCCGGCGCGCTCGAGCGAGCCGAGGCGCTGGTTCACCGTCGACCGGGACAGCCCGGTCTGGTCGATGACCTCCATGCGGCTCAGCGCGCCGAGCGTGCGGAACAGGTCCAGCACGTCGGCCGTGTGGCCGGTCACCTGCGGCATCGGCTCGCCTCCTGGGTGCACGTCGGGTCGGGGCCCACGTTACCGCGAACTCTGCCGAGAAGTGGCCGGACTTTTGGGTTGACGTCAGTCAAAAGGGGTCGTAGTTTCGGAGTTGCGGGCACACGGTGGTGCCCCTGGAGGCCAAGGATCGCCATGTCCCACGCACCCTCGAAGTCCCGGACCGCACTCGTCGCGGCCGCGGCCGCCGCGACCGTCGCCCTCGCGCTGGCCGCCTGCTCGGACAGCGGGAGCTCCGGCGGCGGCTAGACCACCGCGTCCGGTGGTGGCGGCGACAAGGTCGCCGCCGTCATCAAGGGCCTCGACAACCCGTTCTTCCAGGCCATGCAGCAGGGCATCGAGGAGACCGCGCAGACCGACGGCGTCGACGTGACCGTGCAGGCCGCGGCCGACATCGGCGACACCACCGGCCAGGCGGACAAGCTCTCCGCCCTCGCCGGCCAGGACTTCGGCTGCTTCGTCGTCAACCCGATCAGCGGCACCAACCTGGTCCAGGCGCTCGCCCCTGTCGGCGCCGCCGGCACCCCCGTCGTCAACATCGACAACCCGATCGACGCCGACGCCGCCTCGGCCGCGAACCTCGACATCGCCACCTACATCGGCACCGACAACGAGGCCGCGGGCGGCAAGGCCGGCGACTTCGTGGTGAGCAAGGTCGCCGCCGGCTCGAAGGTCGCCATCATCGGCGGCGTCTCGGGCGACGTGACCAGCGCCGCGCGCGTCGACGGCTTCAAGGCCGCCGTGGGCGACACGGTCGACGTGGTCCAGGAGGAGGCCGCCGACTGGAAGCGCGACGTGGCCCTCACCAAGGCGACCGACATCATCGCCGCGAACCCCGACATCACGGCCTTCTTCGCCGCGAACGACGACATGGGCCTCGGCATCGTCAAGGCCGTCGAGAACGCCGGCCGCACCGGCGAGATCACCGTGGTGAGCGTCGACGGCAACCAGGACGCGCTGCAGTCCGTGCTCGACGGCGGGCTGAGCGCCACCGTGGCGCAGTACCCCTACGCGATCGGCTCGCTCGGCGTCCAGGCCTGCGAGGTCGCGACCGCGGGCACCGACCTGCCCGCCGACATCGAGTCGCCCACGGCCCTCGTGGACGCGAGCACCGCGCAGCAGGCGCTCGACGCGTTCCCGCAGCCGTTCCAGGAGTTCGACAACCCCCTGACCGACCTCCTGCCCTGATCCGCGCGGGGCGGCGCCGACTCCCTGCGCCGCGCCGCCCCGCGCGCTCCACCCCCGCAGCCCGCCCGTCCCGCGCCGCCGCCCGCGGCGCCGACCGGAGAGAGCCCTCGTGACCACCACCGCAACGCCGACGACGTCGGCACCCCCGCCCACGCGCCGCGCGGTCAGCGCGCTCGCCGAGGCGCGGCACCTGAGCTTCTGGGCGGAGAACGCCGCCCCGATCGGCCTGGTCGTCCTGGTCGTCGTGTTCAGCATCCTCAGCCCGACGTTCCTCACCCTCGGCAACATCCAGGCGATGCTGGTCGCCGGCGCGATCCTGGTGATCCTCGCCGTCGCCCAGTCGTTCGTCATCACGACCGGCGGCATCGACCTGTCGATCTCGGCGACCATGACGATCGGCGCGGTCGGCTTCGGCCTCGCGTTCCAGGCCGGGCTGTCGTTCTGGCCCGCCGCCGTCGTGGGCGTGCTGTCGGCGACCGTCATCGGCGTCGCGAACGGCCTGCTGATCGCGAAGGGCAAGGTCACCGACTTCATCGCGACGCTCGGCACGCTGGGCGTGGCCACCGGCGCCGCGCTCATCCTCACGGACGGCAAGCCGATCAGCGTGTTCAGCCCGGAGCTGCTCCGGCTCACCACCGGGAGGATCGGCTTCGTCGGCTACCCGTTCATCGTGGCGCTGGTCGTCGGCGTGCTGGCCTGGGTGGTCATGTTCCGCACCCGGTACGGGCTGCACGTGCAGGCGGTCGGCGGCAGCGAGGAGGCCTCGGTCGCCAACGGCGTCAAGGCGCCGCGGGTCCGGATCGCCGTCTACATCTGGGCGGCCGCCCTGGCCGGCATGGCGTCCCTGCTGCTGGTCGCGCGGATCGGCGCGGCCGAGCCGGCGATCAACACGAACTACCTGCTCAACTCGATCGCCGCGGTCGTCCTGGGCGGGGTCAGCCTGTCCGGCGGCCGGGCCAAGATCGTCGGCCCGGTCCTCGGCGCGCTGCTGCTCACCGCCCTGACCAACGGGCTCACGCTGCTCGCCGTCTCGCAGTTCTACCAGCCGCTCGCCGTGGGACTCGTCGTCGTCCTCGCGGCCCTGCTCACGAGGTTCCAGAAGCGATGACCACCACCGTGCCCGCGACCGACCAGGGCGTCGACCTGGTCCTGACCGCGGAGAACATCACCAAGTCGTTCGGCGGCGTGCACGCCCTCAAGGGCGCGTCGATCACGATGCGCCGCGGCGAGGTCACCGCGCTGATCGGCGACAACGGCGCCGGCAAGTCCACCCTGGTGCGCTGCCTGTCGGGCATCCACCGGCCGGACGGCGGCACCATCACCCTCGGCGGCGAGCGGGTCCAGCTGGACTCGCCGCTCGCCGCCCGGGCGCACGGCATCGAGACCGTGCAGCAGAACCTCGCGCTCGTCGAGGACCTGACCGTCTGGCAGAACTTCTTCGTCGGGCGGGAGATCACCAAGGGCGTCGGCCCGGTCCGGTTCCTCGACCGCGCGGCCATGCGGACCAAGGCCGAGGCGCTGCTCGGCGGGCTCGCCGTGAACGTCCCGCCGGTGACCTCGCGCGTGCGCCGCCTGTCCGGCGGGCAGCGGCAGGCGGTCGCGATCGCCCGCGCCGCGGGCTGGGGCAGCTCGATCGTCATCATGGACGAGCCGACCGCGGCCCTCGGCGTGCAGGAGACCGCCCGCGTGGAGGCGGTGATCCGCAAGCTCCAGGACTCGGGCGTCGCGGTGCTGCTCATCAGCCACAACTTCGACCAGGTCCTGCGGCTCGCCCAGCACGTGTGGGTGATGCGCGCCGGCCTGGCGGTCGCCGAGCGGCGCGCGGACCAGACCTCGGGCGACGAGCTCGTCGCGCTGATCACCGGGGCGAAGGCCGCGTGAGCGCGGCGGGCGGGGGCGGGCTGCCGCCCCTCGGGGTGCACGCCGGGCTCTGGGGCTTCGGCTGGGCGCCGCAGCAGGCGGACCGCACGATCGGGGCCGCGGCGCGGGCGGGGTACGACCTGATCGAGGTCCCCGCCGTCGACCGGGCGCTGCTCGACTGGCGGGACACCGCCGCGGCGCTCGACCGGCACGGGATCGCCCCGGCGGTGTCGCTCGCGCTCGGCCCGGACGACGACCTCACCTCGCCGGACCCGGCCGTGGTCGCCCGCGGCCGGCACCGGCTCGGCGAGGCCGTCGCGTTCGCGGCCGCGATCGGGTCGACCTACGTCGGCGGCGTGACGCACTCGGCGATGCGCCGGTACCTCGAGCCGCCGACCGCCGCGGGTCGCGCGAGCGCCGTCGCCACCCTGCGCGACGTCGCCCTCGAGGCGGCCGGGCACGGGGTCACCCTCGGCGTCGAGTACGTGAACCGGTACGAGTCGAACCTGCTCAACACCGCCGCCCAGGCCCTCGCGTTCGTCGAGGACGTCGGCGCGGACAACGTCGTCGTGCACCTCGACACGTTCCACGCCGCTCTGGAGGAGACCGACGTCGTCGCCCCGGTCGCGGTGGCCGGGCACCGGCTCGGCTACGTGCACGCCTCCGAGAACCACCGGGGCGCGCTCGGCACCGGGACGGTCGACTGGCCCCGGCTGCTGCGGGCGCTGCTCGCCGCCGGGTACACCGGGCCGATCACCGTCGAGTCGTTCGCGCGCGACGTCGTCGGGCCCGCCTCGGCCGTCGACATCGGGCTGTGGCGGGCGCAGTGGACCGACCCCGACGAGGTCGCGGAGGCCTCGGTCCGGTTCCTGCGCGCCCAGCTCGCCGCCGCCGCGCTGTCGCTCGCCGCCCCGGCGCCCGTGCTGGCCTGACCCCACCGACCACCCACCACCCACTGCGAACGGAACCGCCATGACCAACCTGCTCGGCGTCCACGCCCTCGTCTTCGCCGGCGGCACCTCGCCCGCGGAGATGACCCAGATCATCCGGCAGACCCGCGAGGCCGGCTACGACCTCCTCGAGCTGTCGCTGCACGACTCCCCGGCGCTGGACGTCGCGGCCGCACGCGCGGACCTCGAGGCCGCCGGCCTCGGCATCGTCTGCTCCCGCGGCCTCGCGTTCGACGCCGACGTGTCCAGCGACGACCCCGCGGTCGTCGAGCGGGGCGCGGCGCTGCTGCAGGACTCGCTGCGGATCACGCACGAGCTCGGCGGGACCCACTTCACCGGGGCGCTGTACAGCGCGCTCGGCAAGTACGGCCGGCCGCTGTCGACGGCGGGCCGGGCCAACGTCGTCGCCACCCTCACCGACCTCGCCGCCGAGGCCGCGGGGCGGGGGATGACGCTCGGCCTGGAGATCTGCAACCGGTACGAGACCAACGTGATCAACACGGCCGCCGACGCGCTGCGGCTGGCCGACGACATCGGCCAGGACAACGTGCTGATCCACCTCGACACGTACCACATGAACATCGAGGAGTCCGACCTCGTGCGGCCGGTGCTGCTGGTCGGCGACCGGCTCGGCTACGTGCACATCGGGGAGAACCACCGCGGCTACCTGGGCAGCGGGCACCTCGACCTCACCGGGTTCTTCCACGCGCTCGCGGCCGTCGACTACACCGGGCCGATCACGTTCGAGTCGTTCTCCTCCGCGGTGGTCTCGCCGACGCTGTCGAACGACCTGGCGATCTGGCGGAACCTGTGGAGCGACGGCCCAGCGCTGGCGGCGCACGCGCACCGGCACATGACGAGCCTGCTCGAGGCGAACCGTGCCGCCTGAGGGGGCGGGGGCCGCGGTCGCGGACCTCGGGGCGCTCGCGGCCCGCGTGCGCGAGCTCGCCGACCGCACCGGCCGGCGGGTCGTCGTCGGCATCGCGGGCAGCCCCGGGGCCGGCAAGACGACGCTCGCGCTCCGGCTCGTGGCGGCGCTCGGCCCGGACGCGGTGCACCTGCCGATGGACGGGTTCCACCTGGCCAACGACACCCTCGACCGGCTCGGCCGGCACGACCGCAAGGGCGCGCTGGACACCTTCGACGGCTGGGGGTTCCTCGCCCTGCTGCGCCGGGTGCACGCCGAGACCGACCACCCCGTGTACGTGCCGAGCTTCCGGCGGGAGGTCGACGAGCCGGTCGCGGCCGAGCTCGCGGTCGAGCCGCACCACGCGGTCGTCGTGGTCGAGGGGAACTACCTGCTGGTCGACGAGGGCCCGTGGGCGCAGGTCCGGGACGCGCTGGACGACGCGTGGTTCTGCGCGACTCCCGGCGGCGAGCGGGAGCGGCGCCTGGTGGACCGGCACACCCGGCACGGGCGGACGGTCGAGGCCGCGACGGCGTGGGCCACGGAGGTCGACGGACGGAACGCGGTCCTCATCGAGTCGACGCGCGACCGGGCGGACCTGGTGGTCTCGGGCGAGCTGGCGCCGGCCGCCGGCTGAGCCGGCGCCGCCCTCGTGCCGGGCGGCTGGCGTTGGCACCTACGATTTCCCGCGCGTCCTCGCGCGCCGGCGTGCGGGCGTGCGGGAAGGCGTAGGCCTCGCCGCGGCGGGGCCCGACCCCGGGTGGACGGGTGCCGCGGCGCGATCCGGCCGCGGGGGGACGACATCCGACGGCCGCACGCGGTCGGATGGGCACCGTGAGCACCGCCGTCCCCGCCCCGCACGCCGCGCCGTCCCGCGGCACCCCCGCCGCGACCGGCGCGCTGCGCGCCTCCGCTCCGGGCCGTCCCGCCCCCGTCGTCCTCGCCGCCGCCGTCGGAGCGGGCCTCGCGGTCGGTGCGCTGACCTCGTTCGGCCAGACCCTGCTCGGCAGCACCGGGTTCGCCGGGCTGGCCAACGCCGTGAGCCCCTGGCTCGTGGCGTCGTTCCTGGTCGGCTCCCTGGCGCGTCGGGGCTGGGTCGCGGCGCTCGCGGGCCTGGTGGCGTGCGTGGGCCAGGTCGCCGGCTACTACCTGGTGGCCGACCTGCGGGGGTTCGGGGTCGGGGCGGCGTCGGTCGCCGTGTGGGCGGTGTCGGGCGTCGTCGGCGGCCCGGTGTTCGGCTGGGCCGGCCGGCTCTGGCGGACGGCGACGGGGACGTGGCGCGGCCTGGGCCCGGCGCTGCTCGCGGGGTGCTGGCTGGCCGAGGCGGTCGTGACGTACGCGGTCGTGCTGCGGTACGGCGACGACGCGGCGGTGTTCGCCGTGGTGGCGGCCGTGCTGGTGCTGCTGCTCGGCCGTGCCGGCGGCCAGACCCGCGCGCTGCTGCGCTGGCTCCCGGCCGCGGCGGTCGTGGGCGCGGCGGGCTTCGCCGCGGTGCACCTGGCCCTCGGGTAGCCGGAGAGGCGGGCGCCCGGGGCGCGAGTGGATCCCTCGGGGCAGACACGCCCGGGCGTGTCCGTGCGAGTGGATCCATCCGCGGTGTCGCGGCGCCCCCCCGGCGCACCCCCAGGAGGGCGTCGGGAGGAGCCGCCGGGCGGGCCTGCGTAGGAGCCCGCCCGGCGGGGTCGGTCAGGCCTCGCCGAGGAGGACCCGCGCCACGTCGGCGTCCAGCCCGGCGCGGACCGCGGCCCGGGCGGACTCCGCGTCCGGCGCGGCCAGCGCGGCCGCCGCCAGCGTCCGGCAGGCGTCCAGCGTCAGCGAGCGCAGCGCGTAGCGCGCCGCGGGCACCCGGCCCGCCGCCATCGACAGGCTGGTGATGCCGAGTCCGGCGAGCACGAGCGCCATCAGCGGGTCGGAGGCCGACTCGCCGCAGACGCCGACGGGCTTGCCGACGCGCACGCCCGCCGAGGCCGTCGCGGCGACGAGCGACAGCACGGCCGGCTGCCACGGGTCCAGCAGGTCGGCGAGCTCGCCGCGCAGCCGGTCGGCGGCCATCGTGTACTGCGCCAGGTCGTTGGTGCCCAGGGACACGAAGTCGACCTCGGCCAGGATCGCCTCGGCGAGCAGCGCGGCCGCGGGGACCTCGACCATGACACCGACCTTGACGATGCCCACCTCGCGCGCGGCGGACGCGAACGCGCGGGCCTCGGCGGGGGTCGCGATCATCGGGGCCATGACCCAGACGTCGGCCTGCCGGTCCGCGGGCAGCGCGCGGACGGCCGCGCCCAGCGCCTCGAGCTGCCGGGAGACGATGCCCGGCAGCGACCGGACCAGCCGGTAGCCCCGGACGCCGAGCGCCGGGTTCTCCTCGTCGGCCTGGGTGGCGAACGCCAGCGGCTTGTCGGCCCCCGCGTCGAGCGTGCGGATGACGACCTTGCGGCCCGCGTACGCCTCGACGACCTCCGCGTACGCGGCGGTCTGGTCGGCGACGGCGGGCTCGGTGCGCGCGTCGAGGAACAGCACCTCGGTGCGGAACAGGCCCACGCCCTCGGTGCGCGGCGCGGCCGAGCGGGCGTCGTCGGGGGTGCCGACGTTGGCGAGCAGCGGGACCGCGTGGCCGTCGGCGGTGGCGCCCGGGCCGGTGACGGCGGCCACGACGGCCTCGTCCTCGGCGCGGCGGGCGACGCGGTCGGCGGCCTCGGCGGACGGCGCCACCTCGACGGTGCCGGCCGCGGCGTCGACGAGGACCGGCGTGCCGGCGGGCAGGGCGGTGGCGCCCGCGACCCGGACCACGCACGGCAGGCCCAGCTGGCCGGCGACGATCGCGGTGTGGCTGGTCGGGCCGCCGAGCTCGGTGACGATCGCGGCGACCTTCGACAGGTCGAGCGCCGCGGTGTCGGCGGGGGACAGGTCGTCCGCGACCACGACGGCCGGGGCGTCCAGCGTCGCCAGGCCGGGCTCCGGCACGCCGAGCAGCCGGGCGACGGCGCGGTGCCGGACGCTGCGCAGGTCGGTGGCCCGCTCGGCGAGGTCGCCGCCGGCGGCGGTGAACACGGCGGCGAAGCCCTCGACGGCCTGGTCCAGCGCGGTGGCCGGGCCGGTGCCGGCGTGCACCAGCCGGGCGGCCTCGGCGGCGAGCGCGGGGTCGCCGGCCATGGTGGCGGCGGCCTCGAGCATGTTCTGCAGGTCGGCGTTGCCGGTCGCGGCGGACCGGGCGCGCAGGTCGTCGCCGACCTCGGCGAGCACCGCGCGCAGGCGGGCCTCGGCGGCGGCCGGGTCGGCGGGCGCGGGCTCGTCGGCCGGGATCGCGGGCGGGGCGGCGACCCGGGCGACGGGGGCCAGCGCGACGCCGCGCCCCACGCCGATCCCGGCGAGCACGGTGCCGGCGGCAGGAGCCCCCGCGGGGGCCGCGTCGACGGTGGTCACGCCTGCTCCACCAGGTCCAGGTCGCTCTCCAGCAGGGCGGCCAGCTCGTCGAGCAGCGCCTCGGCGTCGTCGGCGGTGGAGCTCAGCTCGACCGCGTCGCCGTGCTGCAGGCGCAGGCCCATCACCGACAGGATGCTCGAGGCGTCCACGCCGGGCTCGCCCTCGCGGCCGATCAGGACGGGGTGGCCGCCCTCGGCGGCCTTGCGCGTGACCAGCGACGCCGGACGGGCGTGCAGGCCGGTGGCGGTGGCGACTCGTGCTCGACGTCGAGGCATGGGGGACTTCCCTTCTCGTCGCGCCGCCCTGCGTCGGACGGCGCGCCAGGGCAACAAAAAAGACCTGAGGCGTCCGACGCTCGCCGGTGCCTCAGGTCTTGCCTGAACCGCTCAGTAACAACCCTGGTGGCGTCAGTTGTACGG
>Ga0164309_10001402_pt1 | contig 11767 bp, 9 predicted proteins | sample Whisoiple_247_MG_FD_109984 | JGI IMG/M metagenome (GOLD analysis project Ga0164309, IMG submission 109984) | Soil microbial communities amended with fresh organic matter from upstate New York, USA - Whitman soil sample_247_MG | ecosystem: Environmental > Terrestrial > Soil > Unclassified >... | reverse complement strand
GTACTCGGGGCTGTGCGCGTCGCCCCAGTTGTGACCCTGCATGCCCACCCAGTCGGCGAGGTCCCAGGTCTCGTCGTCCCAGACCAGCCGGCCGCCGAACGTCGCCACCGGGACGGGGGTGAGCAGCTTGTTCCGGGGGAGTCGGGCATCCAGGAGACGGCGGGACGGGAGCAGGCACATCGGGTCGCCCAGCTCACCGGGATCGCTGGAGAACGTCAGGTCCCAGCTCACCCGGCCGGCGGCCGAGACGAGCTCGCCCGTCGACGCGCCCCCGCCGTCGCCGAGCACGAGGCGGAGCGGCCCGACACGGGACTCGAGGCCGGTGGCGGGGCTCGCGAACGCCGCGTCCTCGAGGGGTACGTCGTCGCGGAAACCCGCGGTGCGGTCGCCGTCGAAGACGCTGCACCACGCCTGGGCGAGCGACGACCCGTCGGCCCGGGTCAGCACGGTGGCCTTGAGCCACAGGGCCCGCGGCGCGGCGGGGTCGTTGGCGCGCACGAACCACGACTCGACGTGATCGGTCCCGGTGCGGAATCGTGGCGCGTTGTCGTGGGTCACGCCCCGATTGTGCCCGCGACGTGGCATCGTCGTGGACGACGGTCGAGTGCAAATCACCCAGGGAGTCCGATGTCCGGCTACTACTCGTGCATGGCCTGCGGCTACGAGTTCGACCCGATCGCCACGCGATGGTTCTGCCCGCACTGCAAGTTCAAGGCCAACTGCTGCGAGGGCGAGCCGCTCGCCCCGTCCACCACGGCGCCGTCCACCGCGGCGCCCGGCGCGACCCGGACCTGAGAACAGGCCGCCCGGCACTTGGTCGGCGGGGCACCGGTGCTGGAGACTGGACCCGATGACTCCCTTGCCGGGTGACCCGCTGTCCGGGTCCGATCTGGACCGGTTCTCCCGGGCTGCGTTCACCACCGTCCAGTTCCGCGAGGGCTACACCAAGCGGGAGGTCGACGCGTTCGTGGCGCGTGCCGTGGAGTCGCTGCGCTCCGCCACGTCCGTGATGCGGCCCGAGGACGTGCGCGCCGTCCGCTTCGCCCCGGTCCGGCTCCAGCAGGGGTACGACATGGCCGAGGTCGACGCCTACCTCGACGACCTCGAGCAGCACCTGAGGGAGCGCGCGGTCCCCCAGCCCCTCCCGTCGGACCCGCTCGTGGACGGCATCCATCCCGAGGGGAGCTCGCGGGTGACTCGCGCCAGGATCGCCGCGCTCGCGAGCTGGCAGGGGACGACGATGAGCATGCGCATCGCCCTCCTCATCGTCAGCCTCGGCATCCTCATCGGCCTCGCGGTGGGTCTCTGGCCGGGCGACCCGTCGACCCGGATCGCGCTCGTCTACGCCCTCATCTTCTCGGTCTCCGGCGCAGGGGTCGTGATCGTGGCCGTCCAGGCCTTCTTCCTCGCCGTCTCCATGGCCCAGGGCGTCGCCTACCTCACCCGCCACGCCCTCCGGCGGATTCGCGGCCGGTCCGACGCCGGGGGCGGGGCGGTCTGAGCCGTCGTCACCGGCTGACCGCGACGGTCCGGGAGGCCCACTCGCCCGCGGTCGCGGTGCAGCGGGCCGCGTCCAGCGGCTGCCCGGCGGTGACGAAGAGCTCGGTCGCGGTCCTGATCCAGCGTTGACCCTCGCCGTGGTCGCCCTCGGCCACGGCCAGGTGCGCCCGGGCCTCGGCCACGGCGGCGTCCCACGAGGTTCCCTCCCACTGGTCCTCCACGAACTCGGCCTGCGCGACGTAGCGACGGGCGCCCACCACGTCACCGGCGTCCGCGTGGGCGATGGCGGCCGGGACGGCGAACATGATGTCGCAGAAGATGCACCGGTCGCTCACGCCCAGCGCCTGCTCGGCGCGCTCGGCGACCGTCACGCCCTCGGCGGGACTGTCGGCCGCCGAGACCATGGTCCCGAAGATCCGCTGGAGCAGGTGCTTGCCGACGACCGACCACCGGGCGAGGGGCAGGGCCCGTTGCAGCAGCCGCAGCGCCTCAGCCCGGTCACCGCGCGCCAGCCGGACCTCGGCCAACCGCTGGAGGGAGTGCGCCTCACCCGCCGAGGCATCCACGTCGCGGTGCAGGTCCACGGCCTCGAGCAGCTCCCGCTCGGCCGTGTCCAGGTCGCCCTTGAGGAGGGCGGCCTCGCCGATCAGGGCCGTCGCGAACGCCACGCCCCGCAGCGCGCCGTACTGCTCGGCGCGGCGTCGCAAACCGGTCGCGAGGTCGATCACCTCGTCGTAGGGCACCGGGCCGTAGAGCAGGTACTCCGCCACGCAGAGGTGGGCGTCGAACACCGCCGTCGCCAGTCCGGGATTGCCCTGCGTGCGCCGCAGCTCGCGCAGGAAGCGCTGGAACCACTCGCCGCGCTGGTGGGCGATCAGCCCCTGGAGCGCGACGAGGTCGACTACCTGCCAGGTGTCGCCCGGCTCGAGCAGGCTGCGCGCCGCGTCCGCGGCCTGCCAGGCCGCCTCGAGGTCGCCGGTGAAGTAGGCGAGGCTGCCTCGCGCCAGCAGCAACGGCGCGTCGGCGGTGTCACCCTCGACGTCGATGTTCGTCAACGCCGTCTCGGCCGTCTCGAAGTCGCCCTGGAAGGTGGCGGCGCGGGCCAGCCGCGCGCGCACCAGCCGGTGCTCGGTTCCCGTGGTCACCGAGAGCGCGGCCCGGTAGGCGTCGACGGCCGTCGGGTCCGCCAGCGCCAGCAGCAGGTCGCCTCGCCGCGCCAGCAGGTGCGCCCTGTCCTTGCCCACGGAGTGGTCGACGACGGCGTCGAGCAGCGCGAGCCCGTCCCGGTAGGCGCCGAGCGCCCCTGCGGTCTCGATCGCCGGTCGTGCGTACGGGATGGCCTGCATCGGGTGGCCGGAGGCGACGAACAGGTGCGCGACGCGCGACGGCGGCGTGTCCAGGGCGGCGAGCCGCTCGGCGACCTCACGCCCGGCGCGCGAGCGCTCGAGCGGTGAGAAGCCGGACAGCAGCGACTCCCGGACCAGCGCGTGGCGGAACCGGTAGCCGGCCTCGGCGGGCTCGACGACCGACGTGGCGATCGCGGCCTCGAGCGCGGCGTACGTCTCGGGCTCGGGGACGCCGGACGCGGCGAGCAGCTCGTCGGTCGTGAAGGCCGAGCCGAGCAGCGCCACTCGACGGAAGACCGGCAGCACGTGTTGCGGCAGCCCCGAGACTGCAACGTCCTTGGCGCCGCTCCGAGCGCCGCGGGCCGCCTCCAGGACCCGGAAGGGCAGGCCTCCCGAAACCGCGCGGATCTCGTCGGCAGTGGCCTCGTCCAGGTCGGGGAACTGCTGGGCGAGCAGCCGCCGGGTGGCCCGCTCGTCCAGGGGCGCGAGGTGGATGACCCCGCCGACTCCCCTGGCCACCAGGCTCTCCTGCATCTCCTGGAGCGACCGGCCGGCGCCGGGGCGCGTGGCGACGAGGATGACGACGGACTCGTTGACGGCGCAGCGGGCCAGGTAGTGCAGCAGCCGCGGCGTCGCCTCGTCGGCCTCGTGCAGGTCGTCCACGACCAGCAGCAGCCCGCGGCCGGAGGCCGCGAGCCGCAGCAGCTCCGCGGCCGCCACGAACAGGCGCTGGTGGGCCGTCTCGCCGTTCCACGTGATCTGGCGGCCGCTCAGCGCCCTCCCGAGCTCCTCTCCGTAGATGTCGTCGAGGCCGTCGAGGAGCGCCGGATGGCGGCGACACAGGTCGGCGAACGCCTCGAGCACGGGGGCGTAGGGCCACGAGCCCTCCACGGCCGACGCCCCGCCCCTGGCGACCCGCCAGCCGCGGCGACGCGCCAGCCCGGCGGCCAGCTCGAGCACTGCCGACTTCCCGACCCCGGCGACGCCGGTCAGGACCACCGCGCTCCCGTTGCCGGCGTCGGCCCGGTCCATCCGGCCGCGGAGCGTGTCCGCGACGCCCCGCCGCCCGACCAGGCGCACGGGCTCACCCGGCGCGGGCTCCCGCGAGGGCGTCTCCATCACGCCGGTGAGACGGCCCCGCAGCGCGGTGGCCGCGGCGCTGGGCGCGGTCCCCAGCTCCCGGCGGAGCGCCTGCTCCATGCGCTCGAGCTGGCGCAGCGCCGCGCGTACGTCGCCGCGCTCGGCGTGGTCGCGCGCCAGCGCCAGGTGTGCCTCCTCGTCGGCGGGGCTCACCCGCACGAGCTCCTCCCAGTGGCCGGCCAGCCGCAGCAGGTCCTGGTGCAGCAGGCCCAGCGCCTCGCGCCACGGCGACGCCCACGGCTCGTAGAGGTCGTCGGGCAGGAACGGCCCGGCGTATCCCGCCAGCGCCCGTTCCGCCTCGACGGCGGAGCCCGACGCCACCGCCGCCTCGGCGGCCCGCCGGAACTCGACGGCGTCGACCCGGACGTCGGCGTCCGGGAAGAGCATGACGAGGTCGTTGCGCAGGGTCAGGCCCGTGGTCCCGCCACCGAGGGCGCGACGGGCGTAGTGGGCCGCCTTGTGCAGCCGGGGAGTCGCCGACTCGACCGGCAGGTCGGGCCAGAGCGCGTCCATGACCTGTTCGCGGTGCATGCGGCGCCCGTCCGCGGTCGCCAGCAGCTTCACCAGGGACGCCGCACCGCGCCGGCTCCACGTCTCGGACGGCACCTGGGCGCGCCCGACCACGACCGAGAAGCTCCCGAGCAACGTGATGGTGACGTCCATGCGGCTGCCTCGACCGGGTGGGGTCCGTTGCGAAGAGTCCACGTTACCTCCGAACCGGCGCGAGGAGGGGGCGTCGTTCGCCCGCCGCAGGCAGTGCCTCGAGCATCTCCACCTCGTCGATCATCGCGGCGCTGACCCTCCTCAGCAGTGGCTGCACCTGGTGGCTGTCCCACTCGAAGCCGGCGATCTCGTCGCTGACCTGGAAGAGCTGCGCGGAGAGCAGGTCGCGCCGGCGCTGGTAGCCGTCGAGCGCCTCGGCCTCGGGTCGACTCCCGGCGAGCGAGTCCAGGACCGCACTCGCCAGCAGGTCGGCGTCGCGCAGCGCGTCGGTCATCCCGTGCGTGCTGATGGGGTCCTTGAAGTGCCCGGCATCGCCCACCAGGGCCCACCCCGGCCCCCACGACCTCCGGACGAACCCGCGCCTGCCGGCCCACCCGTGGAAGCCCCCGACGCGGGTCGCGGACGCGAGCAGCTCGCCGTGTCGCGGGGCGGCCAGCCGGAGCACGGTCCCGAACGCGTCCTCGGCCGACCTGTCCATCCGCATCGTGCGCATCCGGGACGGAGAGGTCCCCACGAAGACGCAGCTGAGCCCGTCGTTGGTCGGGATCAGGCCTGCGGCGACGCCGTCGCGGTAGGCCCACTCGTAGCCGCTGCCACCGAGCCCGTCGTAGTAGGCGTACTGCACGGCGCTGCCCCAGCGTCCCTCCCGCAGCAGCGGGGCCCCGACCTCCCGAGCCACGGGCGAGGCGATGCCGTCGGCGCCCACCACGAACCGTGCGTGCACGTCCCGCGTGGCGGCGCGGGTGCGGCTGCGCACCCCGGCCACACGGCCGGTGCGGTCCCGGAGCAGCCCGGTGACCCGGGTCCCGTAGCGGACGTCGACGCCCGCCGCGAGGGCCGCGTCGACGAGGATCCGGTCGAGCACCGTCCGCCGAGGGGCGTAGAGCGCATCGACCCCGGGGCTCGGCCGGATGGAGATCCGCACCGGCTCCTGGTCGCCGTAGAGGAACGTCGTCGTGCGGATCGGAGGCGTGCCCGCGGCCACGACCTGGTCCAGCAGGCCCCAGCGGCTCAGCTGCAGCACGCCGGCCCTCATCAGTCCGTGGGTCGACAGCGTGTCCGTGCCGTACGCCGACCGGTCGAGCAGCGCGACCCGGGCCCCGGCACGGGCCAGCAGCAGGGCCGTCGACGCGCCGGCGACCCGGCCCCCGACGACGACCACGTCGTAGGTCTTCACGACGCCTCCCCCAGCACCTCGGCCGCGGGCTGCCCGGAGGTCAGGTGCGAGACCACGTCACGTGCACCGAACCGCGCGCCGTCGATGAACGTCGAGTCGCGGCGGTGCTGGAAGCGCTGCCCGACGACGTACAGTCCCGGCGCAGCGGTCACGCCGCGGTGCTGCTGGATGGCGCCGTCCGAGCCGACGACCGGAACCCGCAGCCAGGGGTGGTGCGGGCGGAATCCCGTCGCGAGCAGCACCGTGCCGATGCCCTCGGCCCGAAGGTCCAGGCGCGTCGGACGTCCCGCCGCAGCGACCCCGGCCGGACGGGTCGCCGCGTCCACCTCCGACGCGAGGCCGGCGGCCTCGACGTAGCGGTCCACGACGTCCAGGAAGCCGTACATCCCCTCGTCGGCACGGGACGTGCTCGCCGCGAGGTCGTCACGGAACGTGACCTGGTGGCGCTCCACGCCGTCGAGGTGCCCGACCAGGTCCACGCCCAGCCCCTGCAGGGTCGCCAGGTCGACCTCGGTGCCCCGCGGGTCAGAGCGCAGGCGCCCGGCGAGCTGGAGCGACGGCTCGTGCCGGGCCGATGCTTCCCGGTCCCGGATGCGCGCCAGTCGGCCGGTCTGCTCGAGCCACCAGAAGATGTCCATGCCGCGGTAGCTCCGCGGCAGCCTCGTGTGCCGACCGACGGCCAGCACGACCCGACGCCCGGCGCGGACCAGCTCGTCCGCGATCTGCGTCCCGGACGCCGACGCCCCCACGACGAGGACGCCGCCCGCCGGGACCTGGTCGGGGTTGCGGTACTCGGTGGTGGGCATCACCCGGACGTCGGGGTCGAGCCGGTCCAGGCCCTGGGGCAGGTTGGGCCGACCGGTCGCACCCGTGGCGATGACGACGTTCCTGGCCTGCCAGGACACCCCGGCCGTCTCGACGCGGTAGCGGTCCCGGTGGAACGAGACGCGGCGGACCTCGTCCCCGAGGACGACGGGGGCGCCCCCGGCTGCGGCGTACTTCTCGAGGTGGCCCACCAGCTCGTCGGCCGGCATGAAGCCCTCCTGGTCATCGCCCTGGTAGCGCCAGCCGGGCAGCCGGGTCATCCAGCGCGGGGTGAGCAGGTGCAGCGAGTCCCAGCGCTCGGTCCTCCACCGCTCGGCGATCCGCCCGCGGTCCAGGACGACGTGGTCGCGCCCGGCCTCGGTCAGCAGGCGGCTCACCGCGAGACCGGCGTGTCCGGCGCCGATGACGATGGTGTCGATGGTGTTCATGGGGAGTCCTTCCTGGTGTGGGCCCGGTCGATGGTTCGAGGCGACCGGGCCCACGTGGTGTGCTCGGGAGCGCCGCGTCAGGCGCGCTCGCGTCGTCCACGGACCTCGACGTCGATGTGGACGGGGGTGGGCTGGGTCAGGGCGTCGTAGACGGCGGAGCGTCGACGGGACTGCTCGACGATCTCCCGCAGCGTCGCGTCGTCGGCGTCGCCCTCGATCTGGAAGGTGACCCGGATCTGCTCGTAGCCGTTCCGGACCGAACCGCCCGAGAGGCCCAGGATCCCGAGCAGGTCGATGTCTCCCTCCACCGTCGAGGTGACGCTCGTGAGGTCCACGCCCCGGGCGGCGGCGATGTTGCCGATCCCGGAGGTGAGGCAGGCGGCGATCGCGTGCAGCAGGTACTCCGCGGCGGTCGGCGCGTGGTCGTTGCCGACCAGTACCTCGGGGTGGTCGGCCTCGACGACGGTCACCTGCTGGTGGGCCATCTCCTGCAGGGCGCCGTGGAAGCCCGAGATCTCCGTGCGGCTGTGGGTGCCGCCCTGCCAGGTGTTGCGGGCGCGGAACTGGAACTTCGCGATCTCGGGCTGTCCCTTGACCGCGTCGAGGGTGGCGAACAGGGTCGCGACGTCGACGCCGTTGCGGGGGCTCTGGATGGTGCTTGTCATGGGGCTTCCTCCTGTGTGGGTCCGGCCTCGATCAGCCGGTGTCCACACGCTCCCCGTCGCCCCTTCCCCCGACCTTCCCCCACCTGTCCCCGGCCCTTGCCCGGCCCTTGCCCGGCCCTTGCCCGGCGCCCGGCACCGGCGTAGGACGGGAGGGTGCACGCCATCCGGGCACCGCAGGTGTTCGACGGGGAGGGCTTCCGAGCGGGGGGAGCCACCGTCCTGGTCGAGGACGGCCTCGTGCTGGGGGTCGAGGCCTTCGACCACCCCGTCCCCGAGGGCTGCCCGGTGACGACCCACGACGGCACCCTGCTGCCGGGGCTCGTGGACGCCCACACCCATCTCGTCACCGACAGCGGCCCGGCCGCGTTGGACCGGGTGGGGGGCTGCTCCCACGACGAGATCGACGCGGTGGTCTCCAAGGCGCTCGCCGACCAGCTGGCTGCCGGCGTCACGACCGTCCGGGACCTGGGCGACCGTCGCTTCAACGTCGTCGAGCGACGGGACCGCCAGCACCGGGTCCCGACGGTGGAGCCCACGATCGTGGCCTCCGGACCGCCGCTGACGAGCCCGGGCGGCCACTGCCACTTCATGGGCGGTGAGGTGGCGGGCGCGGCGGCCATCGAGCGAGCGATCGCCGAGCGCGTCGAGCGCGGCGTCGACGTGGTCAAGGTGATGGCCTCCGGCGGCGTCAACACCCCGGGCAGCGACGTGCAGCGCCTGCAGTTCACGACCGAGGAGCTGCGCCTGGTCGTCGACCTGGCTCATGCCGGTGGGCTGCGCGTGACGGCCCACGCGCACGCCACCACGGCCGTCGAGCAGGCGATCTCCGTCGGGGTCGACGGGATCGAGCACTGCACCTGCACGGACGCGACAGGGATGGGGCGGGTCGATGACGAGACGGTCGCACGGCTGGTGCGGCAGGGGATCGTCGTCTGCCCGACCCTGGGGGTCGACCCTCGCCTGGTCGACGCCCCTCCCCCGATGATCCGGGCGCTGATGGAGAAGCTGCACACGACCATGCGGGAGTTCGTCCGGGACCGGACCGAGTTCGTCGGACGGTTGCACCGGTCCGGCGTACGCCTCATCTCGGGCCTCGACTCCGGGATCAACCCGGGCAAGGCCCACGGCCTGGTCGGCCACGCCGTGTGCGAGCTGGTGACGGGTGGGCTGACGACCGCCGAGGCGGTGGCGACCGCGACCTCGGGGGCGACGGAGGCGATCGGGCTGGGCGACCGCAAGGGCCGGCTGGCCGTGGGGTACGACGCGGACCTGCTCGTGGTCGACGGCGACCTCGAGCGCGACGTCAGCGCGCTGCTCCGGCCCGTCGCGGTGTTCCTGCGCGGCCTGCCGGTGAGCGCCTGAGGACAGGTGGCGACGGCGGGTCCGGTGCTACAACACGTTCTAGTCGCGTGACTATCATCGCGACATGTCCTTCCTGCGCCGACAGATCGTGACTGCCGCGCTCACGGCCAACGCCATCCGGCCCGTGCCGGGGTTCCGGGTCGGCATCCCGGCCTTCCTCGCGGGCTGGTTGACCGGAGAGCTGGCCCCGCACCTGCTCGCGGTCACCGCCGCCGACGCCGCCGTCAACGCGACCAGCCGGCGCCGCAGCAGGGCCGGCCTGGCACTCGCGGCGGCCAGCGCCGCCGGCCTGGCCTTCCTGATCGACCAGAGCCGGCGGGTGCAGGCCGCGGCGGAGACAGCGCTGGCCGAGTCCCTGGGCGAGGACTACGTCGACGCCCTCGACACCCGGCCGACCCCGGCCGACCTGGCCACCCCGTGGCGTCAGCTGGTCAACCCGTTCCGCGTGCGCAACGTCGCCGTGCAGGTCGACAGGGACATCGCCTACGCCCCCGAGCACGGCAAGCGCGGCCTGCTCGACGTCTACCACCCGGCGCACCGCGCCATGGACCGCGCCCCGGTGCTGCTGCAGGTGCACGGTGGCGGCTGGAGCGTCGGCAGCAAGGACCAGCAGGGCGTCCCGCTGATGCAGCACCTGGCCGCCAAGGGCTGGGTGTGCGTCGCGATCAACTACCGGCTCTCGCCGCGCGACGCCTTCCCCGCGCAGGTCATCGACGTCAAGCGGGCGATCGCCTGGATCCGCGAGCACATCGAGGAGTACGGCGGGGACCCGTCGTACGTCGCCATCACCGGCGGGTCGGCCGGCGGCCACCTGACCGCGCTGGCCGCGCTCACCCCCGGCGACCCTGCATGGCAGCCCGGCTTCGAGCACGCCGACACCAGCGTGCAGGTCGCGGTCCCCCACTACGGCGTCTACGACATGGCCGGCTGCACGGGGCTGCGCAGCGCCGTGCAGATGCGCGACGCCTTCCTCGCGCCGCGGATCTTCCAGACCAGCTGGGAGGAGGACCCCGAGGCGTTCGAGGCCGCCTCTCCCCTGTTGCGGGTCACCGAGGACGCGCCGGACTTCTTCGTGCTGCACGGCACCCTCGACAGCCTGGTCGCGGTCGAGCAGGCCCGGCTCTTCGTGGAGAAGCTGCGCTCGGTCTCCAAGCGCTCGGTCGTCTACGCCGAGCTGCCGGGCGCCCAGCACGCCTTCGACGTCTTCCCCTCCATCCGCAGCGCCCACGTCGTCCGCGCGATCGACCGCTACCTGCACTGGCACTGGAACCTCTACCGCCGCGAGCAGGGGGACATCGCCGCCTCCCCGCAGTAACCTGCAGCATGGGGAAGCACGACGCCGAGCAGTCGGCCAGGGCCGAGCAGAAGGTCCCGGACAAGGTCTACGAGGCCGAGCTGTTCCGCCTGCAGGCCGAGATGGTCAAGGTCCAGGAGTGGGTCAAGACCGAGCGACAGCGCCTGGTCGTGGTCTTCGAGGGCCGCGACGCCGCCGGCAAGGGCGGCACCATCAAGCGGATCACGCAGTACCTCAACCCTCGCGTCGCGAGGATCGTGGCGCTGCCCGCGCCCACGGAGCGCGACAAGGGGCAGTGGTACTTCCAGCGCTACGTCGAGCACCTGCCCTCCGCCGGGGAGATCGTGCTCTTCGACCGGTCCTGGTACAACCGCGCCGGCGTCGAGAAGGTGCTGGGGTTCTGCACCCCGGTCGAGTACCGCCGCTTCCTGCACCAGTGCCCGATCTTCGAGCGGCTTCTCGTCGAGGACGGGATCATGCTGCGCAAGTACTGGTTCTCCGTCAGCGACCGCGAGCAGCAGCGCCGCTTCAAGCGGCGGCTCGATGACCCGATGCGGCAGTGGAAGCTGTCGTCGATGGACATCGAGTCCATCACCCACTGGGAGGACTACTCCCGAGCCAAGGACGAGATGATGGTGCACACCGACATCCCCGAGGCGCCGTGGTACGTCGTGGAGAGCGACGTGAAGAAGCGGGCCCGGCTCAACATGATGGCCCACCTGCTCAGCAGCATCCCGTACGTCGACGTGCAGACCCCGCTGGTCGAGCTGCCGCCGCGGCCGGCACCGAGGGGTTACGAGCGCCCGCCGCGAGACCAGACGGCGTACGTGCCCGACCACTGCGCGACGCTCCTGTAGCACCGGCTAGGCAGGATCGCCCAGCGGCACGTCCTCCAGCAGCCGGAGCACCAGCGCCAGCGGCGGCCAGACGTCGCGCCCACGCCGGGTCACGGCGTACGCCCGGAGCGTGACCTCGGGGTCGGCGAGCCGGTGCACCCGGACCTGCGGGATCGTCGCCATCGCCTGCGGCAGGAGCCCGACCCCGAGGCCCTCCGCGATCATGTCCTGCACCAGCTCGAGGCTGTCGGCGCGGTGCACGACGCGTGGCTGGAAGCCGGCCAACGAGGCGACGGTGCGGACGACCTCGTCGTCGGCGGTGTTCCTCGAGTTCACGATCCAGTCGTGGTCGCGGTGGCGCGCGAAGACCTCCAGAGAGGTGGCCGGCCCATCCGCGCCGCCGGCGGGCAGCCCCAGGCCCCAGGGCGTGGTGCCGAGCGGGATCGCGGCGAGCGTCGCGTCGAAGGTCGC
>Ga0164309_10001401_pt1 | contig 11774 bp, 10 predicted proteins | sample Whisoiple_247_MG_FD_109984 | JGI IMG/M metagenome (GOLD analysis project Ga0164309, IMG submission 109984) | Soil microbial communities amended with fresh organic matter from upstate New York, USA - Whitman soil sample_247_MG | ecosystem: Environmental > Terrestrial > Soil > Unclassified >... | reverse complement strand
GGGCTGCTTTCTTTCGTCGTCGGCGCAGTCGTCGGCTTGGGCGCTTGCAATACGGTTGGCGATCCGGGGGACTCCGTGGGCGACGGGACCGGCGGAACGATCCCAGCGGCCGGCGGCAACCCAGGCGTGGGCGCTAGCCCGAGCTCGGGTGGAACCGTCGCCGCGGGCGGCGGAGCAGCCGACGGGGGCGCAGCAGACGGGGGCGCGGCCGCAGGAGGCAGTGGCGGCAGCTCGGCGGTCGGTGGATCCGTGGCCGCAGGGGGGACGACGTCCGGCGAGACCTTGTGCGGAGAAGCCGACGAAGGCGACAGCGTGCGGCTCGAATGCCCGGAAGGGCAGCACATCGCTGCGGTCGCCTTCGGGAGCTACGGCACACCGACGGGCACTTGCGGCAGCTTCGCCGAAGGTGACTGTCACTCGGCTACCAGCGAAAGCCAGATCGAGTCACTGTGCGTCGGGCGTCAGGCGTGCACCATCGGTGCGTCGAACGGAAACTTCGGCGACCCGTGCAACAAGGTTGCGAAGAGCCTGAAGGTGGAGCTCGAGTGCGCCCTCGGCGAACCCAGCGTGCTGCCCAGCGGCGCGTACAAGGGCGTCGCCAATTCTCCTGCCGTCGAGATCGCCGAGCTCGGCGCTACCTGGTGTTACAACTGGGGCACGACTCCGCAGGCGTCGGACTGTGACGACCCCCTATTCGTGCCCATGGTGTGGGGCCCCGGCGACGTCGCCGCGGCCATCCAGAGCATCGGCCAGGCCGGCTACACGACGGTGCTCGCCTTCAACGAGCCCAACAAGTCCGATCAAGCCAACATGACCGTGGACGACGCCATTCTGCTCTGGCCCGATCTCACGAGCGATCCGAACATCCGGGTCAGCAGTCCTGCCGTCTCCGACGACGGACGCGCCTGGCTCGAAGACTTCATGGACCGCGTGGAGCAAGAGGGCCTGCGCGTCGATTTCGTCGCCATGCACTGGTACGGCTGGAATGCGGGCTCGTGCACGGCCCGGCAGCTCGAAGGCGCCGTGACCTGGGCCTCGCAGTGGGGCTTGCCGGTCTGGATCACGGAGTTTGGCTGCATGGGCTCGAGCAATCCCGACGAACAGACGCTGCTCGACTTCTTCGACGCCGCGATCCCGATGCTCGACGGCCATGCACTGGTCGAGCGCTACGCCTGGTATCCCTGGAACACCTACAACCACCTCTTCGAGGACGGCACCATCACCGCGCTGGGCGAAGCGTTCCAAGCGGCTCCGGCCACGCGCTAGTCGCGCAAGGACGCCTGTCAGCTCGGCGAAGAGCGCGCCTGCCTGAAGGACCACAAAGGCGGCTCGCCGGGTAACACCTCACAAACGTGTCCGGTGGGCGATTCGCTGTGCGGCATATGAGGCGCCGAGTTGCAGAAAGTGGATTAAGTCGGCAGGATAAGAGGGATATGCCGCGTCACCGTTACCTCGCGACTTGGTCCTCCTGCCTCCTGCTCGCCCTCGGAGCGTGCGAGGGCGTGGTCGTCGTCGATGACGTGGACCTCGGCGGCAGCGGCGGAAGTGACCAAACGGGCGGTATGGCCGGTCAAGGCAACGAGGCGTCCTGCCCCAGCGGCACGTTCGATCACGACGGCCGACCTTCGACGGCTTGCCAGTCTTGGCGGGTCTGTGACCCTGGGCAATACGTCCTCACGTCGCCGTCGAGGAGCCGCGATCGCGAATGCGCCGCTTGCAGAACCGGCACCTTCACGTCGCGCGAGAATGAACCACTCTGTGTCGATTGGACCGACTGCGAACCCGGGCAGGCGGTCGAGGCAGCGGGCACCACGACCGCGGATCGGTTGTGTCGGATCTGCCCGTCAGACACCTTCAGCGACGACCAAAACTCCAGCGACTGTGCGGATTGCCCCGCGGATCTGGTCAGTGAACCCGGGTCCTCCGCCTGCCAGGCCGTCGGGGTGGGTGGTAGCGGTGGCTCGTCGGGCGGGACCGGCGGCACCTCGGGCGGCGGCGGGACCGGCGGCGCGTCGGGCGGCAGTGGCGGCAGCGCGAGTGGCGGCGACGAGGGCTACGGTGGCGCCGGAGGGGGAACATTCACCTGCACGGGTGCTGGCATCCTGGACGGCTACTATGACGCCGATACCGAGCATTGCGGCGAGGCGTGGACCACTTCGGCGGGCGAGGCGATCGTCGATCCGCCGTGCGGCAGCGGAAGCTGCTTCATCGGCGACGAGCTCTGCGCTGCCGTCGAGTTGCCTGCATCGAACCCAGCAGAAGCCCTCTACCCTCTTGCTGCCGTGGGCTGGAACTTCCGCCAGGATCCGGGAGGTGCCCTGCAGAACGTCGCTGCCGCTGGCTCTGGCATCACCGTTCACTATCGCGCCGACGGCGCGGACGGTGCCGTGCGCTTCCTGATTTCCTCCGGTGGCACGGACTATTGCGCCGATGCGACGACGAGCCCGGTCACGCTCGAGTGGGGCGATTTCGTGACCGAGTGTTGGGACATTGGCGCTCACGTCCCGCTCGCACCCGGCGCGCCCATCAAACACATGATGGTCATGGTCAACAGCAACGATGAGCCACAGACCATCACCGATCTGTGCCTCGATGCCGTGACCTTCAACGACTGAGCCGCCTCACTTTCACCGGTGAGAGTCTGGGCCTCATTGCGGCGAAAACTCACCGACCTCGTCAGCCGAGCAGGCTACTCGGCCGCATAGCTGTAGACCTCGATCCAATCGTAGACCGCGTGGGCTCCGGTCGTCGTGGCATCCACCGGTCCGGCCCAGCCGACGCTATCGGAAGCCCAGATGGTGAGCAGGATGTTCTGGGGCAGGGTCATCAGGTCGATGCGCTCGGTCCAGGTGCGGGCCACCGTCCCATCCACGGAGTAGACCGCGGCATCGGGAGTCCACTCGATGGTGTACTCGTGGAAGTCGGCGCTCGAGTCGAATCCTAGCGTGAACATCTCCTCGTCCGCGGTGGGACTGACCGGGGTGCTCGGGGCGGGCAGGGTCCCCGTGTACACCATGGCATTGAATTGAATTTCGCTGGGCGACGCGCCCAGTAGCTCCATGTCGAGCTCGTTCCAGTTGTCGGCTGGCCACGGCGTGTAGATGGTCACTAGCGAGGAGACGACGGCGCTGCCCGCGGCAAGCTTCGCGCGCGCCGTCACTCGGCCGTAGGTGATGGTGTCCACGGAGCGCACCTCGGCGCCGAGAAACGGCTTGGCCTCACCTCCGTTGGTGGTCCCTTCGGGCGCGGTCAGTAGCGTGATGGTGAGCTGGCCGTCGCTCACCTGGGCCGATTCGCTCGAAAAAAGAGCGAGATTTCCTGTCCACGAGTGAGTCATCAGCTCCCAACGAGCCGTGTCGAGCGTGTCGAAGTCGTCGCGGAAGAGCAGAGTGAACGCGCCAGTGCTCGCTCCACCATCCCCGCCGGTGGGCACACCTCCGCTCGCCAGCGTGCCGCCCGTGCTCGTAGGTGCTCCGCCCGACGAAGGGAGATTGCCTCCGCTCCCCACGGTTCCTCCGCCCGCGGGTCCGGGGGCGCCGCCCGTTGACGCAGCTCCCCCCGTCCCGGACGGGCTCGCCGGGGAAGACCCGCAGCCAAGCACAGCTAGTACGGCCAAGTAGGAGAGCCATCGAGAGGAAGCGTTCATCGCCCGAGCAGATTGACCCTGCCTATCCGGTGGGCGCCTCTCATTTCTTGGGTTTGCGTTCGGTCGATGGGCACCGAAAAAGCGCTATGATGGTCATGCATGCAGGTATTCCAGCCGTTTCCGATGCTTCCTGGTCGGCGCGCCCAGGCTTGGCTGCATCGTCCGGCGTATCGACGTCCCCGACACTTCCATGCGGAACCGGAGCTCAACTTCGTATTTCACGGGCACGCCACCATGGGTGTCGGGGAGACCACGGTCGACCTCGAGCGCGGCGACGTCTTGCTCCTTCGCCCGGGACAAGACCACGAGATGCTCCGCGCCAGCGAGGATCTCGAGCTGGTCGTCGTTGCCGTGACCCCAGAGCTTGCCGAGCGATGCTTGTTGCGGCGACTCCCTGCTGGATCGACGCCGTTTCGCCTGACCACCGCAGAGATACCTGCAATTCGCGAGCAGCTCCTCTTTCTCGACGCACCGACGGGCGGTGAGAATCACGAGCGCATCGTGGGAAACCTGTTCGGCGGCGCGGTGGGTCGGTTCGACCAGGGGCACCCCACGGCGCGCCGCGTCCTGGACGCGATGTTCAGGAGCCCGGGGTTGTCCTCCGGCCGAATGGCTCACGAGCTTCGCGTTCAACCCAGCGAGCTGTCGCGGCACTTTCACGAGCAGCTCGGTCTGCGCGTGGTCGAGTTCCGCGCCCGACAGCGCCTCATGCGCTTCATCCACCTCGTGGATGCTGGCCGATCCTTCACGCAGGCTGCCCATGAAGCCACGTTCGGCAGCTACGCCCAGTGCCACCGCATCTTCCACCAGTATCTGGGCTGCAGCCCCACGGACTACTTTGCTAGGCACCGGGAGCGGATCGACGCCCAGTGTGAGCCGCTCCTGTGATCCCTACCTTGGTTGTGGCCACCTTTTCAGCCGAGCAGGGCCTCGATCTCTCCCCGCAATGAGGCAGGCGTGTCACTCGGAGCGTGGCGGCTCACCACATCGCCGCTGCGGTCCACCAGAAACTTGGTGAAGTTCCATTTGATGCTCTCGCTGCCCAGGATGCCTTTGGCCTCCCCCTTGAGCAGCCGGTAGAGCGGGTGCGTGTCCGGCCCGTTCACGTCGACCTTTTCGAACATCGGGAACGACACCCCGTAGGTCGTGCTGCAGAAGGTCGCGATCTCCTCGGCGTCTCCGGGCTCCTGCGCTCCGAATTGGTTGCAGGGGAAGCCCAGCACCGAAAACCCGCGCGCTCCGTACTCGCGCTGTAGGGCTTCGAGCCCTTCGTACTGCGGCGTGAAGCCGCATTGGCTCGCGGTGTTCACGATCAGCAGCACCTTGCCTTCGAAGGGCGCGAGGGTCGTTTCCCCGCCATCGAGGGTTCGTACAGGGACTTCGTAGAGTTCGGACATGGTGATCCACCTAGTACCGCAGTACGGCGGCGTCGAGGTTCAGATCGACCGGGGCCGGTGTGGCGCGTTCCACGCGCAGGAGCATCACACCCAGCACGATGGGCCAGACGATGCTCATCACCAAGTAACCCGTCAGCATGGCCTCGTGCAGCGGGGCGAGGGCGAACATACCCGCCATGCCATCGAGCAGTGGAAAGGCTCCCGTGAGCAGCGTGAGCACGGCGAAGCCGCGGCTTCTTGGCCAGAGGGCGAGGCCGAGGCCACACCACCAGATCCCCACCAGGAGGACCTCTAGGGTGTTCCAGAGGCCATCATAGACGAGCTGCGTGAAGAGCGCGAAGTTCGAGCGCAAGAGGAGCGCTTCTTCGGGGGCTGCGACGGAGTGCGATGCCAGGATCGAGGGCCAGGCGGCAGCGAGAATGGCGGCACCCATGGCGCCGATGAGCACGTAGGCGAGGCCGGATGCGGTGAGCGTCGACGCCCAGGGAGTACGCTCCCTGAGGAAGCGGTGGGAGGCCAGCACGATGGGCGCGAGCAGCAGGTAGAAGCCGAGCATGTCGAGCACCATGAAGGCGCGCAGGCTTCTGAGGTCCACCCCGGTCTTGTCGAGCAAGCGCAGGGGGTCCGCGAACGCATCGAAATCATACTGAGCGGCGTGCAGGCCAAGGGCCATGCAAGCCAGGGCCAAGACGCCGGACAAAACCGTGATCCAGCCGAGGGCGCGGCGCTCCGAACCAGGGGATGCGAGCAGGGGAAAATAGGAATCAGGGGCAATTGGAACCATGTTTTTTCGACCTCCGCCCGCCCAAGTGACCTCAGGCGTCCGAGCGTTACGAAAAAAAAGTCTGCTAGGGTCGTCCGGGTGCAGGCGCTGCCGCCTACCTTCCAACCGACCGAGTCCTGGGCCGAGCTCGCCGAACAGGTGCGGGCGGCGGGGGCTGGAGATCGCGCAGAAGAAGCGGCGCTCTGCGCGCGCTTCGCGCCTGCAGTGCGGACGTTCGCACGCCGGCGTTTGAGGTCGGTCGAGGCCGTGGAGGAGTTTGCGCAAGACGTGCTCTTGCTCGTGGTCCAGGCGCTGCGGTCGCGCACCATCGCCGAACCCGAACGCTTCGGCGGCTTCGTACTCGGCGTCTGCCGCAACGTCGCACGCGAGCGGGCTCGCACGCGCGATCGGCGTGACGAGCTCTGGGAGACGTACGGGTCGAGCTTGAACGTCCTCGAGGCGGACCTGCCCGTCCGGCACACCGACGAGGTGGCGCTGCTCGAGGACTGCCTCGGCCAACTTTCCGCACGGGCGCGGCTCGTGGTTCGCCACGCCTACGTCGATGGTGAGTCCAGCCAAGAGATCGCGACGCGACTCGACGTCCAGGAAGGGCATGTGCGCGTGATCCGCCACCGCGCCCTCGGTACCTTGCGCGACTGTCTGAGCACGAAGCTGGGGGACTCGCCATGACGGAGCGCCACCCAGAGCTCGCCCAGCTCGACGACTACCTCAGCGGACGCATGAGCGACGCCGAACGAGATCGGTTCGAGGACCGCTTGTTCGAGCTGGGCGGTGCGCTCGAAGCGGAAGTCGCGTTCTTGGATCGGCTGCTGCGCTTTACCCAACACATCGTCGAGCTGGGCACTTTGCATCCAGGCCTGACCCGCGCAGAGGTCGACTCGCTATTGGCGGCTGGACGGCGGGTGGACGTGCGCGAGCTCGGCGCGCCGGGGATGCTCATGGTCGAGCCGCTTGCGGAGGGGACCGAGGTCGTGGTGCAGCGTGCCGACTTGCGCCTGTTCGACGTGACGGCCGTCGACCTCGAAATCGTGTTGCCCGAGCTCGGACACGTGAAGACTCTCCGGGATCTTAAGGTCGATCCGCACGACGGTGCCGTGTACGCCTGCTGCGATGCGGCGCTTTTTCGCATGGCGATGGAGCAGAGCCCGCGCACCATCTTCCGGGTCGTCGCGCTGCGTGAGGGTCGGCGCGAGGCGATTGGTGACTACGAGCTCGTCGTTCCGGGCTGAGCAGCGCATACACTGAGCCATGGCCTACGACCTCTCGAGCTTCTCGCGCGCGTTCGCGTCGCTCTTTGGCCAAGCGCCGCGTATCTTCTCCGCCCCCGGGCGTGTGAATCTGATTGGCGAGCACACCGACTATAACGATGGCTTCGTCCTTCCACTGGCCATCCACCATCGCACGTACGTGGGTATCTGTCCGAGGTTGGACGGCCAGGTCAGCGTGCGTTCGCTCGACTTCGGCGACATTCACACGTTCGCCCTGGACGAGCCGGGACAGCCTCAGCGCGGCACTTGGTCCGACTATTGCGAAGGAATGGCCCGCATGCTGCAGAGCGACGGACAGCCTCTCCGAGGCGCAGACCTCCTCATCTGCAGCGACGTTCCCACCGGTGCAGGCCTTTCGTCATCGGCGGCTCTCGAGATCGCAAGCGGCCTCGCGCTGCTTGCCAATGCCGACCTTCCGGTCGACGCCCGGCGCCTGGCGCTTGCTGCTCAGCGCGCCGAACACGTGTTCGTTGGTACCCAGTGTGGGATCATGGATCAGTTCGTTTCAGCGCTCGGCGTCGAAGGTCATGCGCTGCTCATCGATTGCCGCTCGCTCGACGCCAAAGAGATCCGCCTGGATACCACCGAGACCGCCATCGTCGTCTGCGACAGCGGAGTCAAGCACGCGCTAGCCTCGTCCGCTTACAACGAGCGGCGACGAGAATGCGAACAGGGCGTTCAAATCTTGCAGCGCGTGATGCCGGCCATCACCCACCTGCGCGACGTCTCCGACGAAGATTTGACGCGCCATGCAAGCCATCTATCGCCGACGGTCTTGCGACGCTGTCGCCACGTCGTCACGGAAAACGCGCGTACCCAGGCGGCGGCGACTCTGCTCGCCCACGGCGACATGATCAGCGTCGGCAAGCTCATGAACGAGTCCCACGACTCCTTGCGCGACGACTACGAGGTGAGCGCTGACGAGCTCGAAGTCTTGGTCCAGGCGGCGCGCAAGGCGGGAGCCTGGGGAGCGCGGATGACCGGTGGCGGCTTTGGCGGGTGTACCGTCAACTTGGTCAGCCGCCGCCATCTCGAAGCCCTCACCTCCGAAGTGCAGAGGGAGTTCGCGCAGCATTTTGGACGCGTGTGCCCGGTGTTCGAGGTCATCCCCTCCGCGGGCGGAAGGCAGGAGCAGTCATCGTTGCGCCCGGCATAGCGAATCGTGAGCGGTGATATGGCTAAACCTGGCTCACCAATGCGCTAACTTGACGGACCGTTGAGTGGTTTGCCACCGTGCAGCGCCGCAATAGCGGTGACCTGATGGGCTGAGCGGCCTCGATCAGGCGATGGGATGGCTTCGAATGAAGAAGAACGCGGGCACCGCCCGATGGCTCGTGTGCTCAGGGGTTGGGTTCCTCGTCGCCTGTAATGCGATCCTCGGGAACGAGGCGCCCGGTGAAGGTGATGGACAGGCTGGCGCCCAGAGCAGCGGCGGTGAGGCCGGCGGCGGAAACCTGGGCGGCGATGCCGGCAGCGGCAGCGGTGGGGAGGACGGGAGCGGTGGCGGGCCCGCCAGCGGTGGTGACGGCAGCGGTGGTGACGGCAGCGGTGGCGCTGGTCCCGAGCCATCCGTGATTGGAACCGTAGGGGAGCCATGCGCACCGGAACATGGCTACGCGTGCGCGGGGTACAATCAGAGGTTGCAGTTGGAGTGCATGGGCGGGAAGTGGGAAAATTTCGGCCAATGCAGCCCTAGCGAGCGCTGCGACACGCGAGAGAGCAACGCGGGGTTCTGTGAGCCGGTCGTGAGCGAGTGCACGGACTTGGATCCCGGGGACGCAACGCTCCTCTGCGCGGGGAACGCCCCGAAGGTGTGCGGGCCGGACCTCGTCACCCTGGTGAATGCGACCGATTGTGAGCCCGACATGGGCTGCCTCGACGGCGCCTGTGAGCCTGTGCTGACCGAATGCTCGGGCCAAGAGGAAGGTGACGTGGTCTGCAGCGCAGATGGGACCGAAGCTTTCACCTGCGGCGAGAACCTCGTCATCAAGGGGGACGACGAGGAGGTGTGCGGGGCCGGCTTTGCCTGCAATGCTGGCGCCTGCGTCCAGGCGAGCTGTGCGGGCCTGGCGGCCACCTGCGGTCCCGCGAGCAACGGTGATTGCTGCGAAAGCCCGATGGTGACCGGAGGCACATTCTTCCGCGGTACCACTACGGGCTACGAGGCCACGATCAGCGACTTCCGTCTGGACAAGTACGAGGTGACGGTCGGTCGCTTCCGAAAGTACGTGGCGGCCACGATTGCGGGGTATCTGCCCCTGGATGGGACCGGCAAGCACACGCACCTGAACGCGGGCTCTGGTCTTGCCGCTACGGATCCCGGGGTGGATTTCGAGCCGGGCTGGGACGACTCCTGGAACGTGCCGAGCGCGCCCTACCGGATGTACTCGGGCGCTGGGGCGGGCACGTCGTGGGACACCTCGCTTGGGTGTGATGGCGGCGCGACGTGGACCTCCGCCGCCGGCTCGAATGAGTCGCTGCCCGTCAACTGCGTGAACTGGTACCAAGCGCGGGCGTTTTGCATCTGGGACGGCGGCTTTCTGCCCAGCGACGCGGAGTGGGAGTATGCAGCGGCCGGCGGCGACGATGAGCGCACGTACCCGTGGGGGAACACGATACCGGATTGCGGTAGCAACAACTTTGCGAACTTCGCCAATTGCGTTGGCGAGCCGTTAGCGGTCGGAAGTCATTCTTCTCCGAGCAACGATGGCCGCTGGGAGCAGGCCGACCTCGCCGGGAACGTGCGGGAGTGGACGTTGGATTGGGTTGAGAGTCCCTTCACCGCCACATGCAACGACTGCACCCGCACGACGGAGGACTCGGGTACGAACAAGACCATGCGAGGGGGCGCATGGTCCGATAGCGCCCTGGATATCCGGGTCTTCGTCGCCGGTTACGTTGGGAACCCGCAGGCTCAGTATGGCGCCCTTGGCTTCCGTTGCGCCAGGTCCCCGTCACCCTGAGCCGGGTGACGGGTGTGGTGGGGCGGCCTGAGGAGGGCCGAGTGGTGCGCGGGAAAGACCTTTCGCGCCTACTCGAGCGTGGGCGTTTCCCACTGGATCCACTCGTCCAGGTCTGCCGTGCCGGCTGGCTGCGGCTCCATGCGCCCGTCGGGCGCTTCAGTCCGAGTCAGGTGACCACGGATGGCGCGCTGCAGTGGCTCTACTTGCTCGGTATAGAACCCGCAATGCTCCTGAGGGTCCGTTGGTCGCCCGCCGTGGTAGGCGACGTTCTTCTCCACGCCGAGCGCCTTGAACACCTCGCCGCCGGCCACGCTCGCCGCGTGCTGGCAGGTCGAGCAGAGCTCACCGATCCGGGAGTTGTCGATCACCAGGAGTCCTCGCGGAGCGTACATGGCCACCATCGAGTGCGTGTCACCAGGAATCGAACTCAGGTTGGTGCGGTACATGCTCTGGAAAATCGGGCTGAACCACCCGGCCTGCGTGACTGCGCCGTTGTTGAGCGGCTCGGCGGGCTGCCCGTTCGGTCCACTCGGCGACGTGGCGACGATGCGCACCGCAGACACGCCCGCCGTTCCAGACTCCTGCGGGAGCCCCAGAGCGATCCGCTCGTCGAAGGCACCGATCGTGAAGGCACCCTTGCCGTTGCGAGAGCAGCCGGTCACGGCGACGCCCGTCGGATCGATGATGTCGTTGCGTCCTGCCTCTTTCTCCATCACGAGAACGTCGATGATGCGGCTGAATCCCCACGCCCAGGCAATCTGCACGCTGATGTCGCCCGTCGGATGGACGTTGTCGAAAAGCCCCGACTTGGTTCCCTCCGCGGCCATGCCGTTGTGGTCGTAGCTCCCAGTCGCCACGCCCTCGTCCTTGATGGTCTGGGCCAGGTTTGCAGTGCCACCGAAGCTCGACACCCCACCCAAGCCGATCACGATGGGTACTGGGCCGCTCGCTCCGGTCGGCAGACTCACGCCTACGTCGAAGTCGAGGCTGCCTCCCCCGTGCTCCACGTGCACGCTGATTGACGTGGCGCTGACGGAACCTGTGACGACGTCAGGCGCGCCCGGCTTTGTCCCGTAAAGGTACTTCTCCATGACGCGCTTGAGCTCGGCACGGCGACAGCGCCACTCCGCCTTCTGCGTCATCCGCGTACCGTCGAGCTTCTCGAACAAATCCGGCAGCGTGTCGATATCGACATTCGCTGGTTCCGTCACCGGGCAATCCTCGCCATAGAACTCGACGAAATCTGGATTGTAGGCCAGCCCGTCACTGCCGCCTCCCCCGCTGCTCGCGCCGCCATCGCTCGATGACTGACCGCCCGACGACGTGCTTCCGCCCGAGCTGCTCTGCGTGCCACCACTCGCCGTGGCGCCCCCCGAGCCGCTCTGCGTGCCACCACTCGCCAACGTGCCGCCACTCGCCGTCGTGCCGCCAGTTCCCACGGCGGGGGTTCCTCCGCTTCCCGGCGCTCCGCCGGTACCACCCGTTGACCCGCCTGGGGTTCCACAAGCCGCCGCCAAGAGGGACACGCCCACAGCCAAGGTTGTCCAATGCACCGCTCCGACCCGTATGAATTTTACCATGATTCGATTCCCGCTCGACTCTGCTAGCTCCGGGCACCCCGATTGACAACCTGCTCACATCAAGCTCACGACACGCAGGGATGTCGCCAATTTGCCTCCTGAGTAGAACCGAACCCGGACGACCTGGTCATGCGTG
>Ga0164309_10001398_pt1 | contig 11793 bp, 12 predicted proteins | sample Whisoiple_247_MG_FD_109984 | JGI IMG/M metagenome (GOLD analysis project Ga0164309, IMG submission 109984) | Soil microbial communities amended with fresh organic matter from upstate New York, USA - Whitman soil sample_247_MG | ecosystem: Environmental > Terrestrial > Soil > Unclassified >... | reverse complement strand
TCTCCAAGATCAAACACTGGATGAGGCAAGCTCAGAAGCGCACCATCGAAGACACTTGGCGCCACATCGGCCACCTCGTCCAAGACATCCAGCCTCGCGAATGCGCCAACTACTTCGCCAACGACGGTTATGCTTCCGTCAAAATGTGAAACGCTCTAGCTGCCGCAATATTACTGCCGAGGATATCGTTGCGTTAGTCAATGATTTGCACGGGAGCCGGCTTCCTGTGCCACTCGATTGGCGAGCGCGTGCCATTCGATAGCGATCTCGGGCCAGGCCACGCGGCCATGAGAGAAAGCTGCTCTTTTCGAACGGCTGTTAAGTGCCCCTCCCAAGGACATAGATGTCCTTCTCAGGGAGGGCTCCAGCCTTGGACGCCAAGTTTTCGACCGAAAGCGAATCGGCCCGTTTCATCGCGATCATGGAATCGGCGCAGAACACGATCGGATCGTAAGCATCTATCAGGAAAGCTTTCGATCGCGCAGCAACCCTTGCCAGCGCCGTGGAGAAAAAATTACAAAGCAATTTCAATGATATACGAGTTCGTAGTTTATTCTGAGTGGCGCACCATTTCACCAATGTTGGTGGGTTCGATTCTCAAATCTAAGCCACATGAAGCGCTATGAATGCGGTGAACAACCGCGAGCTAACGCCGCTTATTTGGAAGTGGGGCGCTGGTTGCTGCGTCTTTTAGTCAGTCGCCAACCACTCGAGGATCCTTTCCACTGCGGCCCCGCCGTCTCCCGGGTGCTGCTGGTTTGCAAGGAGGCAACCTTCGACCAGCGTCGCGTGCCGGTCGGTCCGTCGCGTCGGTGTTCTGCTCCAATATTGAAGTGACGCCTTAATCGGCGCTGACGACGGCGTCGCCGGTCGCGTCAGACATCTCGTCGATCGACGGCACGATCGAAGGCGCCAGCTCCAGTTGCGGCAGTTCGGCTTTTTCCAGCTCGGCAAGCCTGCCGATCAGATCAAGCAGCCGCGGAGGAATATCCGAAGCCGGCTTCATGATGAAATGAAGCCGCCCACCGATCTCATCGCAAATCGCACGGCAGTGGGTGTGATCGAGGTTCAAAAATGCAGCGTTCTGCATCGCCATGGGAGACGCCCTGTTTTGTACCCCCAGTCAATATGACCGGCGTATCCGGAGCGTAAATTTCCCCATCGAGGCTGTTTGGTTGGTGAACGGCTCATGAAAGATGGGCGCGTGAACCGGCGTTCGACGGAGCGAACATGGTAAACAACTACAAAACGGCGGGACAATTTGGCGCGCAGGCAGACAAATCCTGGCGCAAGGGCAGAATCAGTCAGGCGGTAATTTCGTAAGTCGGGTGAGCGCGAGGCTTGCCCGGGTCGCTATGCATCGTTCAGGACCGACTAAACGAGCGTGCGAGGGGGCTCGCGCCCAAACAGCAAAACTCACCCCATCGCTTTACAAGCAGATCGGGTGAGGTCAGAGATCGAAGCGCTGGCTGTGATGCGTGGCAGGAGCCGGTTTGGGCCTCTCACCACAAAGCTACGGCCGCTCCGACCGCCGGGGGCCAAATCATGGCCCTCTGCGGCAAAAGCGACGATAGTAAAAGTCTTAACTGAACTTAGTGGCCGTGGTGGCCGTTCTTTGCTGCGGCGACCGCGAGATCGCTCAACAGCTTTTGCGCCAACAGGTCCGTTCCCTGCTGATCGATGAACGTGCCATAGGTGCCCAGAGGAGCACTCTTGGCTCCCAATGTGCCGGAGCCGGCATGAACGACCTTGCCGTCTGTCGTGTAGGAACCCTCGACCTGAGCCTTGAGCTTTTCATCGTAGAAAGAGACGTGTTTCGGCATAATTGCAGCTCCTTTCTGTCGGAGCCACTGATGTAATAATATAAAGAGTGACCGTATAGCCAACCAGTTTACTTAAGCGGGATTTAATGTAGTAAAGTACTTTACATAGCAGTATTTTGTCTCACATGGCCTATTTCGTGAAAGAGCCAGGCAATAGTCTGTCGTATTCCTGCCGGATCGTGCGATAGCATTCGCAGGATTTACGCTCCAAAAGTCGCCGGTCCAATATCGTGACGATGCCGCGGTTGTACGTGAGCATCTCCAGTTGCTGAAAATTTTTGAGTTCGGCGTTTACCGCCACGCGGCTGACAACCAGCATTTCGGCGAGGAACTGCTGCGTGAGGTGAAGGTCATCGCCCTCGACACGGTCGTGACTCTTCAACAGCCATCGAGCGCAACGCTGGGCCAGCGTATGGCTGGCGTTGCAAGCAACGGACTGCATCACCTGAGCGAGGAACGCCCGGGAATAGGCGTTGAGCTTGCGCCGGAATACGGGCAGCCGCGCCTGCAATTCCTGAAAGTCGCGAAAAGAAATACGCGTGCTGTCGCCGGCCACCTGAACGACTGCCCGGTGCAGTGACTGGGAGTCGCCCATGATCGCTCCGACGTTGATCAGCCCCTCCCGTCCGGTGGTCGAGGTTTCGGCGGTCTTGTCGGCCTTTAACGGGGCAACGTTGGAGATAATCGCCGTTTCCGGAAAGTACACATAATCGAATGGGCCGCGCGGTTCGTACAGCACGCGGCCAAGCGGCAGGTTGACAGGCTCACACAGGCTCTGAACCTCGATCCATTCCGAAGCGGGTATGCCTGCCAACAGGGCGTTTTTGGGTTTCTGCACCATTGTTCCGCGATGACCGGTTCTTTCAGCAGGTTTGAACCAGCCGCCCGGCTCTGGGTCTTGGTCTTTGCGAGGTCGAGCGCAAGCTGCCGCCCGGCGCAGACAGCGTCCCGACATGTCGCGCCCGCTCGCTCCGACGAGCCAGTGCCGCCGGCGGCCAAGCCGCGGCCGCGCTGCCGAGCAGCATTATGAAGTCGCCTCGTCTCATGAGCGTTTCCCGGTCAGGCGCAGCCTGCCACGTCTTCAATTGGAAGTATTGTGCGCCAGAGCAAAAACAGGCCGCCGATGCCGTCCCGGGGGTCTATCGCAACCGGGTCGATCCGGCAACGGCTTCTGATCGTGTTCGCTGTATCGCACGAAAGCGCGCGCCCGTTAACTATGTTCCTTCGTCCGCGCTCCGCGCCCTTCGATCGGATAGGCTGGATCGTTGAAGCCCGGCGTCGAGGAATGGCCGCTCACCACGAGGCGATCGATCAAGGCTTCGTCTTCGGCGGTAAAGCAATAGTCGAGCGCGCCGATATATTCGTCCCACTGCTGTTCGGTGCGAGGACCCGCAAGCACGGCGGACACGAATGAGGAATTCAACACCCACGACACCGCGAACTGCCCGGCGGTAATGCCCCGTTTCTCGGCGTGCTGCTTGATCTCTTGCGCAAGCTGCAGCGATTCCGGACGCCACTCGGTTTGCATCATGCGCTTGTCGTTGCGCCCTGCGCGCGTCTCCTTGTCCGGCACAGCGTCGGGCGCGTATTTGCCGGTCAGCACGCCGCGTGCCAACGGACTGTAGGGCACGATGCCAAGGCCGTAATAACTGCAGGCCGGAAAGTGCTCCACTTCAGGCATCCGGTTCATCGCGTTGTAATAGGGCTGGCTGACCACAGGGCGATCGATGCCGAGCCGGTCGCAGATGTTGCAGATCTCGGCGACGCGCCAGGCGCGATAATTCGAGACGCCGAAGTAGCGCACCTTGCCCTGGCGGATCAGTTCGCCCATGGCGCGCACGGTCTCCTCCAGCGGTGTCGAGTGGTCTTCCTTGTGCAGATAGTAGATGTCGATGTAGTCGGTGCCGAGCCGCCTCAGGCTGTCATCGGCGGCCTGCAACGCCCAGCGCCGCGACAGGCCGGCCTGGTTGGGATCGTCGCCCATCGCATTGGCAAGCTTGGTGCCGAGGATCCAGTTTTGCCGGCCGTGGCAAATCGCGCGGCCGACCACCTGCTCGGAATGGCCGGCATTGTAGGCATCGGCGGTGTCGATGAAGTTGATCCCGGCGTCGCGGGCCCTGGCCACGATCCGGGCCGAGGTTGTTTTATCCGCCGGGCCGCCGAACATCATGGCGCCCAGGCAAATCGGTGAAACCTTCAGGCCGCTACGGCCGAGGGAGCGATATTGCATCGGGTCCGGTCCTTCACGCGGGGATAGTGGGACTGTTCGCCTTCACGAAGCTCCGGCGGCGCGGATCACGCATGGTCCCGTTCCGCCGAAGTCTGGTTCCGGTCGTTTCATCGAACGCCGACGTGGTGTAGTCAAGCTGCATGGGCAGGCCGTTCAATGATACCAGCCGGCGGAATATCGCAGAGCTCTGCACGGCGTTTGCGCGGTTGCCCGCGAGCCAGTCTAAGTCTGCGTTGACGCGGGCTGCGGTTGCGATCGTGCTGGTCGAGGCGGAGAGGGCAGCCGATGGCACGGCGTTCGTGCTGACCCGGCGTGCAGCGAGCTTGCGCAGTCATCGCAGCCAATGGGCGCTGCCGGGCGGCCGCTGCGACGAAGGCGAAACGCCTGTTGCAGCCGCCTTGCGCGAACTGCACGAGGAACTCGGCCTTGCGCTCGGAACGGAGCATGTGCTCGGCGTGCTCGATGACTATCCGACCCGTTCCGGCTATCTGGTCACGCCGGTCGTGCTGTGGTCGGCCCGCGGCGCGGTCATGACGCCCAATCCTTCGGAGGTCGCATCCGTGCACCGGATCGCACTCGCCGATATCGAGCGTGCGGATGCCTTCGACTTCACCGCGATTCCCGAGAGCACGCGGCGTGTGATCCGGTTTCGTCTTGCCGGTCAGTTGATCCACGCGCCGACGGCGGCGATGATCTACCAATTCAGCGAAGTGCTGGCCGGCCGGGAGACCCGCGTTGCCGAACTCGAACAGCCGGTGTTTGCCTGGAAATGAGCTGGTTGCAGGCAGGAGAGGAAGGGCCGTCGCGGAACACCTCATCTGTGTCGCGGTATGGGGCTGACTTGACGGATGCGCTTGCTACAACGGCTCCATGCGCACGCAATTGATTCGCAGCGGTTTGGGCCTGGTCGCGCTGGCGATGCCGGGACTTGCATCCAACGCGCTAGCCTCGGATGCGGCCGCGCGGCCGGTTTTGTCGACCGACGCGATGGCCCAGATGGCATCGGCGCAGGCGATCGCGGACTATCGGCGCAAGCTTGCCGAATATCAGCAGGCGCGCGCCGCGTTCGAACAGGAAGCCGGCGCCTATTGGAGCGCGATCGCCGACAAGCGGCGCACCCGCAATGCCAAACGGCGCGATCACCAGCCCATCGATGCCGACGACTATGTGCTGGCGCAGCCGCCGGTCTATACCGGACCGAAGCGGCCGATCAATCCGGCGCCCGAGCCCGAACCGCTGCATCCGCCGCGCGTGCACAAGGCCATTCCCGTGGTCGCCGACCTGTTGCAGGCCGCCCAGCAACAATTCCAGTTCGCGCCACAGCGTCCGGCCAGCGAACTCGAGTTCAAGCGTGCCTATGCCCGCGTCGCGTCGGCCGCCGGACTGACGCGCGAGCAGGCGGTGCGGGTCTATTCGTTCGAGACCGGCGGCACCGGAAATTACGACGTGCAATCCGGCATCGAGCATGGCGGCACGCGCGCCATTTCCACCGCGATCGGCTACAACCAGCTCCTGACCACCAACAGTGTCGAACTGGTCGCCGAACAGGGCGGCGAAATCATTCGTGCGCTGACTGCAAGGGCTGCGCAATTGTCGGGACCGGCGCGCAAGGCAATGGACGACAAGATCGCGGTGTTCAAGCGGATGCTCGCCGTGGCGCGCTCGGTGCCGGACGACTGGTCGGCGCACGCCAGGATCGCGGACACCCAGCAGGGCTGGGCGATCCACGCGATGGTGCTGGACATTGACGTCGGTCCGCTGCTGCAGACTCACAAGCTGCTTACCTCGGTGATCTTCGCCCGCGACAAGGGATACACAAGGCCGCTGACGGCAGCCGAGCTCGAGATGATGAATTTGACCGGCGACGGCACCGGTCTCGACATGGTGACGATGCCGCCGGCGTTGCGGGAGCAGGTGCCGACCTCGAATTTCTTCCAGCGCAGCGGCTATGAGCGCAATCCGGTCGCGATCCGGCACAACACGGTGGCAAAGCTGTTGACGGTCACCGACGCGCGGATGGACAGCAACAGCAACCTGCAGGGCGCCCGGGACCTCGCGGCGGCGTTTTAGAGGTCCCGTTCCGCGAGCGGCTCGGAAAAATCATTGATCCGGTCCGAACATGAAGGTGCCGTCGCCTTCGAGATAAGGCGCGGTCCGCATATAGAGCTGGCCGTTCCGGCCAATGAAGAACAATGTGCCCTTTGGCACTTTCCTGGCGCCCTTCAACAGCAAGCCGGCATTGTTGGTGCCCATCTTGTAGGAAAGCGTTTTGCCATCCTTGCCGTAGCCGTAGCCCATGTCCGGGCTCAGCACCCACGGCGTCGGCGCTGCAGCCTGCGCGAACGCGGCGGTCGTCAGCGCGCTAAAGACTGCGGCCATCAACAGGGTCTTCGTCCTCATCATCCTTGCATCCTCCGGCAATCGAAACCGTCAAAGCTCGTTTGAACAAATCACGAACGCGATTTCATCGTCAATATGACGATGGCGTCATCCGCCTCGCATGTCGTCCGCGACTTTGTGATTTCCCGCGTCCCATGTCGCGCGACTATCTTCCGCTTTCTGGCTAGAAGCCGCGTTCGCAACGGTCATAGGGATGATTCGGATGAACCTGGTCATGAAAATTTGCCGGAAATTTTTTTTTGGCGCGGCGCTGTTGCTGATCGCGCTCGCTCCGCTCGCCCATGCCGATGACTTCGAACTCAGCCACAACCAGCGCATCGCCTGCAGTCGCGGCCTGAGCGCGGGCAAGCTCAACACCGCGACCTGCAGATCCTACGCCTATATTTTCAATACCAAGACGTCGGAATATTTCCGCTGCGCCGTCACGCTGGTGCTGACGCGCGACAACAAGGAAGTGATCAACGTCCAGACCGATGGCGGCTGCGTCAAGAAGCCCCGCATCTTCGATACCGATTCGCATTATTCGTTCGACGCCACCGAGACCGAGGCGCCGAACACCAATTCGTTCTTCGGCCCGGGCGGCTACGCGATCTGGGCCAGCGACACCACGGCGCAAAAGGTGCGCGGCTGCATCACCATCAGCTCCGGTCTCGGCTCCGACATTTCCAAATGCCTGGATATGACATTCCAGTGACGCGGCGGCCAGCGATGGCCCCGATCGCTGCCTTTGCCGGTTCCTGATTTTTGGCGCAGCGGCAAGCTCCGCCAGATCGGCGCACCCGTGGCTCCAGGCCTTTAAATACCATTCGTCGCAAGGGTGTCCCGCCGGTGAATGGCATGTATGCCATGACGGCAGTTGCCCGACGCTGTCTGAGATTTTCGGCCACCCGATCGGTGCTAATGTCACGACCCTGCGCGGCTGCGAACGACCGCGAAAGTAAACAGGCAGAAGTCGATGGAACGCCTCAAGGGCAAGATAGCGATGGTGGCCGGCGCCGGTTCGATCGGGCCCGGATGGGGCAATGGCAAGGCCACCGCCGTGACCTTTGCGCGCGAAGGTGCGCAAGTGTTCTGCGTCGATCGCAACGGCGCTGCCGCGGAAGAAACGGCTGGTATCATCAGGTCGGAAGGCGGCAACGCCACGGCCTTCACCGCCGACGTCTCGCGCGCCGCCGATGTCGAAGCCATGGTCGCGGCCTGCCTCAAGACCTTTGGCCGCATTGACGTGCTCGACAACAATGTCGGCATCGCCGAGATCGGCAGCGTGGTCGAGGTCAGCGAGGCCGAATGGGACCGGGTGTTCGCGGTCAATCTCAAGAGCGCCTATCTCTCGATGAAACACGTCATTCCGGTGATGCAACGGCAGGGCGGCGGCTCGATCATCAATATCTCCTCGATCGCCTCGATCCGCCATCTCGGGATTTCCTATGTCACCTACGCCGCCACCAAGGCGGCGATGAACCAGATGACGCGCACCACAGCCGTTCAATATGCGCCCGACCATATCAGGGTGAATGCCATCCTCCCCGGCTTGATGAAAACGCCGATGGTCGAGCATTCGGCCGGGCTTGCGGAAAGCTACGCCAGGGGCGACGTCGAGGCGATGTGGCGCGCGCGCGACGCGCAGGTGCCGATGGGGCACATGGGCGATGCCTGGGACGTCGCCAATGCGGCGCTGTTCCTCGCTTCCGACGAATCGAAATACGTCACCGGCATCGAACTCGTGGTCGATGGCGGCATTACCTGCAAGGTGGGTTGATGCGCAGGCTGGACATCGACGCGAGCGGAAAGCGCGCACCCTCTCCCGCCCAACTCGGGTTTACCCGAGTGGGCATCGATATTTGTCGAAGTCGGATATATCCGACTTCGATGGGAGAGAGTTGGGGTGAGGGGGTACGCCCTATCGATAGGTCATAACCCCTCACCCGGATTGCTTCGCAATCCGACCTCTCCCAGTGGGAGAGGTGAACACGCCACACGTCGTACATCATCGCTCAGAGCCAGCCCATGTCGCGATTAGTCTCGTTCAGCAACGCCTTCCTTGCCGCCGCGCTGTTGTCGCTGCTGCCACACGGCATTTCCGCAACCGGCAGCGAGCCGACTGCGGCTCCGCCGATCGATCCGGCGCCCTGCATGGCGGCGATATCCGCCAATGATGACGACAGGATTGTGTCAGACTGCGGCGCCGTGATCGACAGCGACAGGATCGAGAAGGCCGATCGCATCAAGGCGCTGATCGCGCGGGCCGGCGTCTGGCAGCGCAGGGACATGATCGATCACGCCATCGAGGACTACGGCACGGCACTGCAACTCGATCCGTCGCAGGCCGATATTTTCAACGCGCGTGGCGAACTCTGGCGCAAGAAGGGCGACCGGCCAAAGGCGTTGCAGGATTTCGGCGCCGCGATCCGGCTGAACCCGAATCATGTGCTGGCCAAGGCCAATTACAAATCGCTGGCGCTGGAGCTGGAGCGGCTCGGCGCGCTGCTTGCGGTCAACAACAAGCCGAGTTTCAATTGCGCCACCGCGAGACGTCCGGTGGAGAAGGCAATTTGCGCCAATCCGGAACTCGCCAACCTCGATCGCGAGATCGACGCGGTGAACACCCGCGTGGTGAGCGACGCAACCCATGCCGATCGGCGCGCGGGCCGCGCCCTGCAACGCGAGCAGGACGATTTTCTCGCGCGCCGCAACGCCGCGTTCGGCCAGGGCGATTACGACCTGCAAAAGGCCTTGCGCGAACGGCTCGATCATCTGCTGGCGATCGGGCGTTAGCCCGTTCGTCCCGCGTTAACCGAAAGCTCCGCGATCGGCCTTCGGTATTCGAACCTTCGCCATGGCTCAGCCGACACAACAGCAACCGCATTCCCAAAGAGCCGACCATGCGATCCATCGTTCCAACTTTTGCCGCGACGCCAGTATTGGCCATTGCGATTCTCGCCTCCGCCCATGCCCAGACCGCTATTGACACGCCGGTCACCTGCACGGCCCTCAGCAGGGCACCCCCCGCAAAATTGATCGAAAGCTGCACGGCGGTGATCGACAATGCGGCGACATTGGAGGCCGACCGCCTCGACGCCACGATCACCCGCGCGGTTGCGCTTCAGAACAGCGGCGAGAGCGACAAGGCGCTCGCCGAAATAGCCGGTGTCCTAGCAAAGGATCCGCACCAGGCGAGGGCCTTCCGCGCCCGCGGCGAAATCTACCGGCAGACGGGCAAGTTCGATGCCGCCTTCGAGGCATTCAACGAAGCCATCAGGCTCGATCCTGACAATGCCAATGCATATGAAAGCCGCGGCAATACCTTCAACAACACCAAAAAGTACGACCGCGCCATGAGGACTACGACGAGGCGCTCCGGCTGAAACCGGATTTCGCGCAGGCTTTTTCCGATCGTGGCGCGGCCTGGTATTTCAAGGGCGAGTACCAGAAGGCGATCGCCGACTACAACGAGGCCATCCGCCTGGAGCCGGAGAATGCGCGAGCCTACACCAATCGCGGTTCCGCCTACCGCAAGATCGGCCGCACCGATCGGGCGCTGGACGATGACACTTCCGCGATCCGGATCGACCCGACCCGGCCAGAATTCTTTGACAATCGCGGTCTGCATCTCGCAGCCAATGGCGACTATGCCGGGGCGATCGCCGACTACAACGAAGCGGTCAAGCTGCGTCCCGGTGATGCGAATTTCCTGACCAATCGCGGCGATGCGTATCAAGCTCAAAAGGACTACGGCCGTGCGATCGCCGATTATGATGCGGCGCTGAGACTCGATCCGCAATTCCAGCGCGCCTGGAACAACCGCGGCGCGGCCTGGCGCGGCAAGGGCGATCGCGCATTGCAGGACTACGCAGAGGCGGTGCGTCTCGATCCCTCCGACAAGACCGCGGCCTCCAAGCATGATGAAATCGCTTTGGAGATCGAGCGGCTGGGATCGCTGAACTACCAGAAGAATCTCCCGAGCTTCAATTGCGCAACAGCGAAGCGGCCGATGGAGAAGGCGATCTGCGCCGATCCTGGCCTCGCCCAGCTCGACCGCAACATCAACGACGGCCGCGTTGGCGCTGACCCGGCAGCAGCGCGACTTCATCGACAGGCGCAATGCCTCGTTCGGCCGCCGTGGCTACGATCTGCGTCAGGCAATGCAGGACAGTCTGGACAAACTGCAGATGATCGCGTCACGTTAAGCTTGTCGAGCAGAGGCCTTCACCTCTCCCTATGGGTGAGGTAAGCACTTGTTCCGGCTTGATCTGGCTCCGCTTCCTGTGACAATAGCGCCGTGCAGGTTGCGGAGAAACGCCATGAACATTCAGGAAAAAAGCCGGTATCACGAGGTTTATGCCCGCTCGCTGCGAGATCCCGAGGGCTTCTGGGCCGAGGCGTCGCGCGAGATCGACTGGATCGAGCCGGCGCGGAAGATCTTCGATCCGGCCATGGGACTTTACGGCCGCTGGTTTCCCGATGCTGTGGTCAACACCTGCTACAACGCGCTCGACCGCCATGTCGCCGGTGGACGCGCCGATCAACTGGCGCTGGTCCACGATTCGCCGCTGGGCGGCGGCATCACCAAATTCACCTACGCGCAGCTGCTGCATGAAGTGCAGACGCTCGCAGCCGTGCTGCAGGATTTCGGCGTCGGCAAGGGCGACCGCATCATTCTCTACATGCCGATGGTGCCGGAAGCCGTGGTCGCGATGCTGGCTTGCGCGCGGATCGGCGCGGTGCATTCGGTGGTGTTCGGCGGCTTCGCGGCGAAAGAACTCGCAACGCGTATCGAGGACGCGAAGCCGAAACTGATCTTCTCGGCAAGCTGCGGGCTCGAGCCCGGCCGCTTGGTGCAATACAAGCCGCTGCTCGACGAGGCGATCCAGCTTTCCAGCGCCAAGCCAGATGCCTGCATCATCCTGCAACGCCCGCAACAATCTTGCGAACTGACTGATGGACGCGACCACGATTGGGCGACGCTGCGCGCTGATGCGATCACGGCGAAAAAATCCGCCGCTTGCGTGCCGGTGAAAGCGACCGACCCGCTCTATATCCTCTACACCTCAGGCACGACCGGAAAACCCAAAGGCGTGGTGCGCGACAATGGCGGGCACCTGGTGGCGCTGAAATGGTCGATGTTCAACCTCTACGGCGTCAAGCCCGGCGAGGTCTGGTGGTGCGCCTCCGATATCGGCTGGGTGGTCGGCCACAGCTACATCGTCTATGGCCCGCTGTTCCATGGCACCACGTCGATCATGTATGAGGGCAAGCCGATCGGCACGCCGGACGCCGGGGCGTTCTGGCGGGTGATCTCCGAACACAAGGCGGTGGCGTTCTTTACCGCGCCCACGGCGT
>Ga0164309_10001396_pt1 | contig 11800 bp, 16 predicted proteins | sample Whisoiple_247_MG_FD_109984 | JGI IMG/M metagenome (GOLD analysis project Ga0164309, IMG submission 109984) | Soil microbial communities amended with fresh organic matter from upstate New York, USA - Whitman soil sample_247_MG | ecosystem: Environmental > Terrestrial > Soil > Unclassified >... | reverse complement strand
TGCATCATGGATCTGCTACTTCCGTGCGTTGCAGCTTGGGAAGGCCTCGCAGGTTGCGCCGGTTGACAAGCTCAGTGTGGTGCTCGTGGCGGTGTTCGCCGCGGCGTTCCTCGGAGAGCGTCCTACAGGCCGGGACTGGCTCGGGATGGTACTGGTCACCGGTGGAGTGTTGTTGCTGACGCTGAGGCGCTAGACCTAGCCCGACTGTTGCTAAATGTATAGGCAGTACGGAGCTCGGTTCACGTCCATGCGCTATTTTGGTGAATGTGTCCGTTGTATACCCTGACACTCAGTCTTGCACTGCATGTAGGACGGATGGCCGAGATGAGGATCTGTTGCAGGTCTGACTTACCCGGAGCGCTGCAGTTCTCGAACTCGGGAACGTAGCGGCCGACACACCGGAGGCGGCTCGTCCCGCTGGCCAGCCAGGATTTTCGTGAGTGCCCGGCCGACCGGGATTCACCGACTGAATCCAGCGGCCAATGACGTCTATACCACCATGGGCAAGGTCGGTTGCAGCTTTGCTCCTGCGTATGACACATGGGGTCGAAGGGGCAATGCGCTCTCGACAAGCCTGGTACGAATCCAGAAACCGCGCCTTGCCTCATCGTAGGTCGGATGGAGCTTGAACCGCAAAGCCTGGTACGTTCCTTCATTGCGCATCCGCCCAAGGGATTTTCTGCAGACTTATCCCGAACGGGGCTGCCAATGTTCGTGACTGCCTATGATCTCCTGACCACGGTGGACGCAAAGCTGCGCGCCGCGGTGGAGAAACTGCCACTGCACAGGTACTGGCGCCGTTGGCACACTCCCCGTGTGACGTTCATCGGCACTACCGTAACTGAATACGCCCAGTTTCCTGCGGGAATCGACGCCTTCGAGCTGGTCAGGGACATGCTGACGAGGCGCGGACATCACCCCTTGCTGATCGTAAAGGATCTGCCTGCCGCCTCGCCCTTGCTCGACCAGGCCGCGAACGAACGTGCCGAAGCGGTGAAGCGTGAGTGCGAGCGGGCCGGGTTCACGCTGATTGCAGGCCAGGCGCTGGCCTATGTTCCCATCGAGTTTTCGCATCCGGACGAATATCTCGCCATGCGATCGGCAGGCCGCCGAAAGGACCTGCGCCGGAAGCTGAAATCGTTGCAGCAGCTGCGAATTACCACTGTACCAACCGGTGAGAAATTCGATGATGTGGCGCTACGGGGAGAGCTCTATGCACTCTACCTTTCGGTGTATGCCCAGAGCGAGGTCCACTTTGACCTGCTGACGCCGGAGTTCTTCAGTGCGATTCTTGCCGACGCTGACAACGGTGGCGTCGTCTTCATGTATCACCGTGGCGAGGAGCTGGTGGGCTTTAATCTCTGCTTCGTGTGCAGGGACAAGCTGATCGACAAGTTCATCGGCCTGCGATACCCGCAGGCGCGCGAGCTGAACCTGTACTTCGTCAGCTGGATGCACAATCTGGAGTACGCACTTCATGCCGGACTGAAATTCTACGTCGCGGGCTGGACGGATCCGCAGGTCAAGCGGGACCTCGGGGCGAGTTTCACCTGGACGGTCCATGCGGTATACGCGCGCAACCCGATGCTGCGTTGGGCTCTGCGGCGGTTGCACAGGATATTTGAAGCGGATGCCCGATGGCATACGGAGCTGGACAGTGCGGCGCGCGCTGGTACTTGATCTCGACGGCTCCGTATGCGGTCTGCACGATGCGGATATCTGTCGGCTGCAGGAACAGCAGGAGGCGATTCGATTTTCCTGCAGCCTGCGGCAGTTGGCCGACCTGGTACGAATGGCGGAGCAGCCGCTCGAGGCCAATACCGGCGTCGTGTTTGTAGGAAGCGGGGACTTTCACCATGTCAGCTTCGCCCTCATCGACCGCGTGGCCAGGCGGCAACCGATCGAGGTTGTGGTTCTCGACAACCACCCCGACAACATGCGGTGGATGGGCGGGATTCATTGCGGGTCTTGGGTCCGGCACGTCACGCGTCTACCGAATGTATCGCATGTCCACGTGCTTGGAATCACTTCGCCGGATATTTCCGCGCGACAACTCTGGGCGAACTACCTCTCTCCGCTGCTACGCGGCCGCCTGACATACTGGAGCGTGGGCGTGACGGTCAGCTGGATGCATCGGTGGGGCTGGCGGTCTGCCTTCAACAACTTCAGGACCGCTGCGGAGCTGTGCGAGGCATTTGCCGGGATGCAGGCTCACTCGGTGCAGCCGGTGTATTTGAGCATCGACAAGGACGTGTTGGCCCCGGATCTGGTGACCTGCAACTGGGATCAGGGCTGCTTCGAGGAACAGGATGTGCAACGCATCCTCACGAGCGTGAAAGGAAGAATCGTGGCCAGTGACATCACGGGTGAGCTTTCCGCATACGACTACAAGGCGGGCTGGAAGCGCTGGATCAGTTCGCGCGACGAGCAGCCTGTAGTTGATCTGGACACCCTGTCCGCCGAGCAGGGCAGGCATGGGGAATTGAATGCGCGGCTAGCAAGGCGGATTCACGAGGCGATGGCTGTCAGGCCCGCCTCATCCTGAGCCGGGACGAAGGTGGCTGGAGGGAACGGCGAGCCTCAGGGCGCTTGTCCTTCCCGCCGCAATTGCCAGGCAGGTGATGCCTGCGACGATGAGCGCGCAGCCGGCGATCTGCGAGCCTGTAATTGCCTCGTTGAAGATCCATCGGGACAGAATCAGGACCGAAACAACCTCCAGGTGTGATGCAGCGTAAGCCGGGCCAATGGGAGCCCGCACGAGCAGGGTGATCCACGTAAAGAAGGTTCCGACATAGCAGCACAGCGCGGCGTATATCCAGGGTTCACGCAGTACCCTGGAGAGCCAGACGACGTCCGCCGAGAACGGAGCGGCGCCTTCGGCGGCCATCTTGAAGGAAAGCTGCGCCGATGTGTCGAGGCAGACAAGTACGAGGAAACCGATCAGGTAGAAGCGTCGCACGCGGCCTTCAGCTCAAGCCGACCACTGCGACACCGATGGCGATCAGCGAGGCTCCCAGCACCTGCATCGAATCCAGGCGCTCGCTGAAGAACAGTCGCCCGGCGATCAGCATGACGATGGTGCTCGCGGAGCCGAGCAGCACTCCCCGGGAGAGAGGCAGCAACGACAGCACCGCCAGCCAGAGAAAGAACTCCAGCACGAAGCAGCCGATACCTGCCCAGATCCAGGGAACGTGCGCCAGCCTCTTCCACCACTGGTGCCATGACAAATCAATCGCGCCGGCGACCACGGCAGCGCGTTTGAAGGAGATCTGCCCTGCGGCATCGCACGTGAGGCTCAGGATCAATAGCAGCGCCGCGGAATGGAACATCCAGTGTTTGACGTCACGTTCGACCTGCTCCTGTCGAAAGCCTGGGAATCGGGACTGCGACGGCGACTGTGGGCAGGCACTGGTGACGTCCCAGTTAATGAAGATTCATATGGCGGGACCGAAGTCGCAATCCGGCAAGAAATCACTTGAGAGCATGGAGTCTGGCTGTAGCAGTGCTGACGGCGGTTTCACTGTCGGCTTGCCGTACGTTCACCCCCTTGCCGGCGCAGGGCGAACCCCCGCGCGCCGAGTGGCACAACAGCCAGTTACCGGTAGCGCGCTGGCAGGAGCATTGGCGGGAACAGTTGGGGTCGCTGCGGCTCAACATGCTGGTGGACAGCGCCCTCCAGGGAAATTTCGGCGTGGCTGCCACGCAGGAGCGCTTGCGCGCGGCCCGCATCGTTCAGGGGGCGGGTGCTGCGCAATACACGCCGGAAATCACACTCCAGACCGCCTCCCAGCCAACACCGGAAGTCACGGAAAACTATTTTCAGGCCGGCGTGGAAACGCGCTGGGAGCCGCCACTGTTCGGGCGCGGCCGCAAGGGCGACCGCATCGTGGCAGCGCAGACAGCCGACGCGGAAGCGAACCTTGCCGCCGCGTGCTGTGCCCTGACGGCGCTGGATTGCGAGATTGAGGTCGACGCGCCAAATCTGCGCGTCGGCCAACAGGTTCTGGTGCGATTCTTCAGGGGTGGAGCATGATCTGCGCACCCAATGAGTTCTTCCTTCCGGCAGGCGGGTCTGGGGTGTTGCTGGTTCATGGCCTGACCGGAACGCCCAGTGAAATGCGATTCGTGGGCAAGGGTCTGCAGCAGCGCGGCTTCACGGTTTATGGCATGCAACTTGCGGGTCACTGTCAGGACGAGCGCGCACTTATCGCCACCGGGTGGCGCGACTGGTACGCGAGTGTGCAGGACGCGGCCCGGCGACTGGGCGAACGGGTGGATCAGTTGTTCGTGGCCGGACTGTCGATGGGGGCGGTGCTGGCTCTTCATCTCGCCGCAAACCAGCCTAGGGACATTTCCGGAATTGCACTGTATGGCACAACGCTGGCGTACGATGGCTGGGCAATTCCACCGAAGGCACGCCTCGCGTTTCTGCTGCCGCTGCTGCTGCGGCTCGGAATTGGACGGAGGCGAAGCTTCGAGGAGTGCTTTCCCCACGGCATCAAGGACGAACGCATTCGCGCGCGCATAGTGGAATTCATGCGCACCGGGCAGAGCGGTGGTGGGGGATTGCTGGCTAATCCCTGGCCGTCTCTGGCCGAGTTTTACAAGCTCGCCAGGCGCGTGCGAGCGGAGCTGCCCCGGGTTCGCACTCCCTGCCTGACTGTCCACGCGGTCGAGGACGACATTGCCAGTGCCAGTAATGCCCGTATCGTGTTGAGAAATGTGGGTGGGCGAGTCGAGGCCGTCTGGTTGAGCGACAGTTATCACATGATCACCATAGACCGGCAGCGGCAGACCGTCGTGGATGAGTCCGCAAGGTTCTTCAAGTCCTGCCTTCCCCCATAGCGTTCAGTCGATCCGGAGGCGCCAAATGAAAGACGTTCGATCCACCATCTTTTGCCTAATTGCCGAGACGTCGGGTGTCGGCATCGAGACGATCCACCCTGACACCACCATCAAGGCTCTCGGAGTCGCCTCGCTCGATGCGATAGAAATGCTCTTCAGGATCGAAGAAATCTTCGATATCCAGCTGAATGATCGCGATGTCGATCTCAAGTCGGCAACCGCAGCTGCGCTGGCGGAGGCCGTCGAGCGGGCTCTCGACAAGGGTTCAGGTCAACCCGTGGCCACACTGGCCGGCTGACGCATGCGCAGGGTAGCCATCACGGGAATGGGTGCCATCAGCTGCCTTGGCCTGAGCACAGCCGCGACCTGGGCCGCGATGGTGGAGGGCCGTTGCGGTATTGGCGCCATTGCAGGCGTGGACGGCCCGGCGCTTCTCCAGCGCATCGCCGGCCAGGTACCCGGCTTTGATGCATCAAGACATATCGACGCGAAAAGACTGCCCATGTTTGACAGGGTGTCCGCGTTCGCCGTCGTTGCCGCACGCGAGGCGATCCAGCAGGCAGGGTTCGATCGGCGGTGCGACGGTCTTGCGGCGCGAGCGGCAGTGGTAGTGGGTACCGGTGTCGGCGGCGAGAACAGCCACGATCAGCAGATGCGTCGACTGTACGGGGGCGACGGGCGTATCCACCCGCTGGCAATACTGCGCATCATGGCCAGCGCACCCGCGGCGCAGGTAAGCCTTGATCTGGGCATTACTGGCCCAGTGTTCGGCGTCACCAGCGCCTGCGCGTCTTCGAATCATGCGCTGGCGCAGGCGTACCAGATGGTCCGCCTTGGCCAGGTGGATGTCGCGATCGCCGGCGGTGCCGACGCCTGCATCACATATGGGCTGCTGAAGGCCTGGGAGGCCATGCGGGTCATGGCTGACGACGCTTGCCGGCCCTTCTCGATGCATCGGCGGGGCATGGTACTGGCAGAGGGAGCGGCGATGTTTGTTCTGGAATCGAGGGACCTTGCCGAAGCGCGGGGCGCAGCGGTGCTTGCCGAACTCGCGGGAGCTGGCATGTCCGCGGACGCCGGGGATCTGGTGATGCCATCCGTGCCCGGCGCGGCCGCGGCGATGCGGCGTGCACTGGATGAGGCGGAACTGGCGCCACAGGAAGTCGGATATATCAATGCTCATGGCACCGGAACCCCCATCAATGACGTGACGGAGACAAGGGCGATCAGGGAAGTATTTGGCCGGCACGCCGACACATTGAATGTGTCTTCGACGAAGTCCATGCATGGCCACGCCATGGGCGCGGCTGGCGCACTTGAACTGGTCGCCACCATCAATGCGCTACGGTTCGGGATCATTCCGCCTACCATAAACTTCCTCGGCGCCGATCCGCAATGCGACCTCGACTGCACGCCGAATGTAGCCCGACACAGGTCGCTGGAAGTTGCCCTGTCGAACTCATTCGCATTTGGCGGTCTGAATGCCGTCATTGCCCTTCGGCGCGCCTGATGCATTGATCCAGCAGGTCCAGCGCCAGATCGATCTCCTCATGGGTGATCTCAAGTGACGGAGCCAGGGTGACTACATTCTTGTAGTACCCGCCGACATCCAGCACCAGCCCCAGCCTGCGGCCACCCGCCTCCAGCGTGCCGCTCATGCCGATCTCGACCATCCGGTCGAGCAGTTGGCGGTTCGGCGTGAAGCGATCGCTGGCGCAGATCTCCATGCGCAGTGCCAGTCCCAGGCCATCGACATCGCCGATGACTGCGTGCCGTCGCTGCAGGTCGCGCAGTCCTGCGAGAAAGTAGGCGCCCTTTTCCGTGGTGGAGGCCTGGTAGTCAGATTCCTCCAGAAGCTTGAGCGTCTCGAGTCCTACGGCCGTTCCGAGCGGATTCGATGCGAATGTCGAGTGCGTGGACCCGGGCGGGAAGATGTGCGGGTTGATGAGCTCCTCCCGTGCCCAGACTCCGGCCAGCGGATTGAGCCCGTTGGTGAGCGCCTTGCCAAACACCACGATGTCGGGTGAGACGTTGAAGTTTTCCAGCGCCCAGAACCTTCCGGCCCGAAAGAAGCCCATCTGGATCTCGTCATCGACGAGCAGGATCTTGCGCGCCTCGAGTATTCCCTTGAGCTTCTCGAAGTAGCCGGGCGGCGGAATCACGTATCCGCCGGTTCCCTGGATGGCTTCGACGAAGAATGCTGCATATTCGGCGGCACCAGCCTTAGGGTCGTAGACGCCCGCATATTCGGTGTCGAACAGCCGTGCGAACTGGTCGACGCAGTACAGTCCGCAGTCTTCGCGCTTCTTGCCGTAGGGGCAGCGGAAGCAGTAGGGGAACGGAACGAACTGGGCCCGCTCACCGAAGTGTCCGTACCGGCGACGGTAGCGGTAGCTCGAGGTGATGGCCGATGCGCCGAGAGTCCGCCCGTGGTAGCCACCCTCAAACGCGAACATCAGGCTCTTTCCCTGGCTGGCGTTCCGCACCAGTTTCAGCGCATCTTCGACGGATTGAGAGCCGCCAACGTTGAAGTGCACGCGGCCCTGCAGCCCAAAAACCCGTTCGCAATGCTGTGCGATGCGTTTGGCAAGTTCGACTTTCGAGGAATGCAGGTACTGGCTCGCGAGTTGTGGCAGCGCATCAATCTGTGCATGAAGCGCACCGTTAAGTCGCGGATTGGCATAGCCGAAGTTGACTGCTGAATACCACATCTGCAGGTCGAGAAATGGCGTGCCGGCCGCGTCGAACAGGTAGCTTCCCTCACAGCGCGAGAAGATCTTTGGTGGACTGGCGTAGTGAACCGTGTCGCCGTGCGAGCAGTAGCGCGCCTCGTCGGCCAGAAGTTGCTGCTCATCCATAGCTGGGTACCAGCGCGAGGCTCGGCAGCCGATGGCGTCCATGAAAGTCCGCGGCCAGCAAGGCGGCCAGATGGTGCTTCGCCTCCGTAAAGTTCTGCACTTCCACGTGCGGAAGAGAATGTTGGCGACAGTGTTCCAGCAGGGCTCCGCGCGCGAATATGAAGTCCGCCCGCGATGCAAGGCAAAAATCCGAGCGACCGTCACCGATCAGCAGCGTAGGGGAGTCACCGGCGCGTCCTTCACTCGCCACAGCGCATTTGCAGGTCGCAGCGTCCGAGTCACAGCCTGGCGCGGAAAACGGGCAACCGAGCATCCAGCGGTTGCTGCCATCGGGAATCATGTAGGTTGCAGCTATCGGCAGTGGCGGCGTTCCGGCATGGTTCAGAAGTATGCTGATGACCTGGGTGTAGCCTTCGCTGGCCACCTGAACGTTGCACTGGGTGTCCTGCGCGTACTTCACAAAGTCGCCGAATGCGGGGTCGATGTGGAATGGCGCTAGGAAATCCTGAAGGTCCTTCCGCGTCATTTCGACCAGTTCGGTCTGCTTGATCAGGCACTCTCTCGAGCTGATGGCATTGGCCTGCCAGGCGCGCTCAAACTGCAGCCACTCGGGGCTCGCGTAGCGTTCGAGCAGTTGGTCGGTGACGTCGGTCGGAGCAATTGTTCCGTCGAAGTCACAGATGATTGTCCAGCGCGCTGGCGTTCTTGCCATGTCAGGCATATAGACTCCAATGCAGATTGCGATACCGCTGGGCAGGTATGACGTCGCTCCGATCGCGAGGCAGTCGCAATGAAGCGTGTCAAACATTAAGGAACGGAAAGGATCGGTGCATGCCTCCTGCGATTGATAGCTACAGGAGGTGACGTCTAAATGCGGGATGGCCAGTCTCTTCTGGACCCGAGCGCTGCGGGTAGCATCTCCGGAAACGGCGCGGTGACGGAGTTTTCCCGTTGGCCTGCAGGTCTGTGGGCCGATCCCTGAATCCAGAAGGGGAAAGCAATGAAAGCTTCAATTCGAGCTCAGAAACACCTCTGGACGGTAGTTGTCCTGGGGGCACTTTTGCCGACAGCTGCCGGTGCGGAAGGCCGACCTCCCGATTCGGCGCCAGAGGGGTGGCACACGGAAGCCACTTTGTACCTGTATCTGCCGAGTTTCGGCGGAACCACAAGATACCCCGAAGAGCCTGGTCTCGACTTCGACGTCAGTACCAGCCAGATCCTCGACAGCCTGCAGATGGTATTCATGGGGATGCTGGATGTGCGCAATGGAAAATGGGGCGGCTTCACCGACGTGATGTTCCTGGATCTTGCGGCAAGCAAGTCGAACACCCGGAGCTTCACCATAGGCAATGGTGCACTCCCTGCAGACACTACTGCGGACCTGAATCTGGCCATCAAGGGATGGTCCTGGACGCTTGCCGGGGAGTATCAGGTTGTCGCGGATCCCGGCCTGAGGGTAGACCTGCTCGGCGGCGCGCGGTTCTTTAACGTCCGCAGCAGGCTCGACTGGGCGATTTCCGGCAGCCTGGGTCCAATCAGTCCTTCTGGTCGTACCGGAAGTAGCGAAGCCGGTGGTCCGGTGTGGGACGGCATAATCGGCGCCAAAGGATCGTTAAACCTGGACGCAGGCAGAAAATGGTCGATACCGTTCTATGTCGATGCGGGAACGGGCGGCTCGGTCTACACCTGGCAGGCGGCAGCCGGAGTGAGTTATGCATTCAAGTGGGGGTCGCTAAGCGCCATGTGGCGCTACCTCGACTACAAGTTCGAGGCCCCGACCGATATCGAGACTTTCAACCTGAACGGTCCGCTGGTCGCGGCAACCTTCCGCTGGTGAAGGATTGGACCTCTCCCAGGGGTCGTGGTGCATCTGCGGTTCTTGGCGCAAAAGTGGTCGAGAAACCTTTCCCTCACTCCTCATGCGACGGCGCTATCCCAGAGCTGCTTCAGCGACACGCGGGGACCGCGACGTCTGCATTCGTATCCTGTGCCCGCCGATGCACCAGAAACCGCATCCGCCTCGGGGTTGCGCTGTCCGGCATCCCCAGCGCGTTGCAATCCGAGCACAGTCTTCGGGTGCATCTAGTGGCCGCGGTCGTGGTAGTGATTGCCTTGCTGGTACTGCGACCGGCGCCGGTGTGGTGGGCACTGGCTGGCTTGGCGATCAGTGCCGTAATCGTGGCCGAACTGGTCAATACGGCGCTTGAGCGCCTGGTGAATCACCTGCATCCGGATGTTCACGCGGAGATCCGCGTCGTGGGGGATTGTGCCGCTGCTGCCGTGCTGGTGGTGGCGGTCGCAGCGCTGTCCGTGGCGGCCCCCTTGGCAACCAGCCTGTTGGGTTGAATCCGCAGGTCATGCAGCGACCCCGGCTCGGGCTTCGAGTCGCGCCCTCCATTCCGGCCCTGTGCCAATGCTGCGTTTCAGGAGCAACAGCATCCAGATTCTTCAGTTTTCCCGAAATGATTTGCCCGCGCCGGAGACTATTGCAGCAGTGAGGACCAATCAGGTCCGGTTATGACCGATGAACGCCGACCTGGACTTCGAGCAGATTCTCCTGGAACACGCAGGCATGATCAGGCGCATAGCCTCGAGCTATGAGGCCATGCCCAGCGTCGCGGAGGAACTGGTTCAGGAAATCTATCTGGCTGTCTGGAGAGCCCTTCCGGCTTACCGGGGTCAGGCGTCACTGCGCACATTTGTGGCGCGCGTTGCGACAAACCGGGCGGTGACGCATGTCGCACGCGCCATGAAGATGCCGCGATCGGCAAACCTCGATGATCAGCTGCCGTCGCCCGATATGGGTCCGGAGGACCGCGCGCTGGCCCGGGACCGCAGCCAATCGCTGTTGGCTGCCATGCGATCGCTGCCTCTAGCGCTTCGACAACCCGCACTGCTTGCAGCAGAGGGTCTCACGCTTAAAGAGATCGCCGATGCGCTGGGAATAACTCCCAACGCCGTGGCAGTACGCATGTCTAGGGCACGCAATACGCTTCGAAAAGTACTACTGGAGGAATCATGACGGAGCCAAACGAAAGTTTCTGGGATGAGTTGGGCGTGAGGTGGTGTTCGATCAACCCCGATGTCGGCGCCATAACGCCTCGGCTGAGGGCAAGATTGCATCAGCAGTCGCGCTGGATCAGTGTCGGAGTGATCAGTGCCGCGCTGGTCGGTGTTGCCGGGTTGATACTGGGGATCGCCACCATCGCGATGGGATGGAATTCTGGTCTCTGGCACTTCGTCATCCGCGGGCTGGGAATCACAGCGGTTTCCGCGTTGGCGATGAGAGTCGGTCGCATGCTGCTGTCGGTCCAGTCTGCGGAGCGAACCGCCTCTCTCGGGCAGATGCTGGAGCTCGCAATCCAGAGATCCATGCGCATGGTGGTGCTGATGCGCCTGGGATTGTGGGCCTGTGGCATCCTCGCCATATCGGGCCTCATTGGCACTGCGGTCCGAACGCATTTCTCCGGTCCACCGCAATTGTCGCCGATCCTGGACATGATCCTGCTCGGCTTGGTCGCGGCAGTGCTGCATCTGTATGGCCGCATGTGCAGGGAGAGTCTCGCCAGGTACACGCAGCTGAAGCGCTCCGTCGCCGGAGCGGAAGGTGGCGAATAACGGTGCTACGCCCGTAGATGCAGAGCTGCCCGGCGGCGGTTGTCTCAATGTCCCGTGATGATCAAGGGGCTGGCCGGGTGTTGGGGAATCTGCGGATTCAGGAAAGGCTTCTCGGCCGCCACATGACAGGCATGGCACTGCGCCAGAGCGGCACGATAGGCGGCATCGAAAGCCTTGACGTTGTGCGCATCGAGAGCGGCCCGAATCGCCGTGATGCCTGTGGCCTCGAAAGCGTCTGCGAGTGGTTTCAGATCGAGATCCTGTCCCGATGCAAGCTTTCTGACGGAACGGATGCGCAGCGCCCACTGCACGCGGGAGCGGGTTTCATTCAAATAGAAAGTGGCCAGGGGCCAGTTCGAATCCTTCCCGGCGAACCAGAGATTGGCGAAGTGGTATTCGACGTCGATCATTGCGTGTGACTGGCCCGGAGTCAGCAATCGAAGCTGTTCGATTTCCGCCTTGAGCGTGGCCATGTCGGC
>Ga0164309_10001394_pt1 | contig 11805 bp, 14 predicted proteins | sample Whisoiple_247_MG_FD_109984 | JGI IMG/M metagenome (GOLD analysis project Ga0164309, IMG submission 109984) | Soil microbial communities amended with fresh organic matter from upstate New York, USA - Whitman soil sample_247_MG | ecosystem: Environmental > Terrestrial > Soil > Unclassified >... | reverse complement strand
GCCGGATTTCACACGAGATGCTGATCGGCGATTTGCTGACACTGCTCGCCGGCGCGCTTTGGGGCGTAACCACGCTGATGCTGAAAGGCACGAACCTGCGCGCCGCCCGCCCGATCAAAGCACTTTTGTATCAGCTCGCAGTCTCCGCAGTGGTGCTCGGCACCGGCGTCGTTCTATTTCGCGAGACCATGCCGACGCGGGTCTCAGCGTTGAGCTGGGGCAGCCTCGCCTACCAGACGCTCTGGGTCGTCTGCATCACCTATCTCAGCTGGTTCTGGATGATTTCGCATTATCGCGCTGGCGAGCTTTCGGCCTTCACGTTTCTGACGCCGATTTTCGGAGTCGCCGCCGGGCATTTTCTGCTCGGCGATGCGATCGCGCCGGGATTTGCCGTCGCCGTGGCGCTGGTTGCCGGCGGCATTTTGCTGGTGAACTGGCCGAGGAAGGCCTTTTCCTGAGAAGGGGCCCGAGGGGCTCCGTCTCAAAAATCACGCGAGATGAGCATGAGCATTCCCGTCATCGAGCAGGCGAAAATCCAGGCTCAGGTGCTGATCCCTCTGATCAAGGCCATGCAGGCGGAATTGGGTGAGGCGCGCGCCAACGCGCTTGTCCGAAAGGCGCTGGGGGAGACGTATCGCCGCTACGGCGAGGAATTTTGGCGGGCGAGGCGCGACAAAGGTTTGGGGAACGCCATGGCGTCTGCTTTCGCTCAGTTCGCCCGGGGCGGCGCCATCGACTACCGTGTGCGCGAGCAATCGGATGACGCCTACGACCTCGATGTCACCGCCTGCCGCTATGCGCAATTCTATAAGGAGCTGGGCGAGCCGGACCTCGCTTTCTCTTGATCTGCAGCGCGGATTTTTGGATGGCGGAGGGATTCGGCCCCGACATAAAACTGACGTGCACGCAAACCGTCATGCAGGGCGCCAGCCACTGCGATTTCCGCTACCGGCGGGAGCGAGAGCAGGACCGAGGCTAGCGCTCGACGTCATTGCGAGAACCCCGGACTTGATCCGGGGGACGAAGCAATCCAGCACCTGCATCTACGTCTGGATTGCTTCGCTCCGCTGGCAATGACGGCGAGGCGCTGCATCTACTCGTGTAACGCTGCGAGGATCTTGCGGAAAATCTGCATTTCGATCGGGCCGATCACCCGCTCGTTATATCTGCCGGCGGTCATGACAATCGCGAGATCGAGCTCCGGCACGAGAAACAGCCGCTGGCCGCCATTGCCGAACGCGGCGGCCCAATCGAGCTTTCCCCGCGTTGTAGGCTGCCGGTCCAGAAGTGATAGCCGTAGGACAAACCTTCGCCTGCGGCGATGTGCGGCGCGAGCGATTGGTGCACCCATTCCGCCGGCACGATCTGGCGCCCCTCCCATCGCCCATCGGCGAGCAGCATGCGTCCGACCTTGGCGAGATCGCGCGGCCGCAGTCGCAGGCCGGCGAAGGCGATCGGCCGCCACCAGAGATCGCCGATCCATTCCCAATCCTTGATGCCCATCGGCTCGAAAATTTTGGTGCGGGCATAATCGCGCAGCGACGTCTTGGTCGCGCGCTCGATAATGTCCGCCAAGACGGCGGTGTTGCCGCCGCTGTAGTTGAAATGCGTGCCGGGCAGCGCATCGAGCGCTCGCGATAAGACGAAGCGGTCGGGATTCCAAGCCCAATAGAGATGCGTCTCGTCATTGGCGAGCCCGCCATAGGTTGCGAGCGTCTCCTCCCAATGCAGGCCGCTGCTCATCGTGAGGAGATGCTCGACCTTGATGGCATTGCGCTCCGGATTGCGCAGATCGGCGAGCTCGGGAAAATAATCGAGAACAGGCGCGGAAAGGCTCATTGCGCCATCCCCGATGGCGCTTCCGGCGAGCAGGCCGACGAAACTTTTGCTGACCGAGCGCATGTCATGCTGCGTGCTCGCATCGAAAGCGATGCGGCGCGCGAACAGGCTGTAGATCGAGCGGTCGCTTCCCTCGCGGTAAATTTCCGCGACAAGCTTGCCGTGGCGCTCGACGAGCACGCTGTGGATGTTGGCCTGATCGAGCGGCGCGGGATCGAGGGCGCCGCAAAGTGCAGCGGGATCGAATCCGGCATCCTGGCGCGCAACGACGGACCAGCCGTCCTCGAGCTTCGCCGGGATCGCGCAGGAAGGGCTCTCCGCCAGCGCCGAACACGGGCAAAGCGCGAAGGCCAGGATTGCCGCGCCGACGAGCCGAAGCATCGCTCTTATTCCGTCCGCTTGCCCAGCCGCCCGGCAAGATCCTGGATATATTGCCAGGCGGTGCGGCCGGAGCGCGCGCCACGCGTCGTCGCCCATTCCAACGATTCGGCCTGCAGCTTGTCGGGGTCAATCTCGAGGCCGAAGCGCTCGGCATAGCCGAACACCATTGCGAGGTAATCGTCCTGGCTGCAGCGGTGGAAGCCGAGCCACAGTCCGAAACGATCGGAGAGGGAGACTTTCTCCTCGACGGCTTCGCCGGGATTGATGGCAGTCGAGCGCTCGTTTTCCATCATGTCGCGCGGCAGGAGGTGGCGGCGGTTCGAGGTCGCGTAGAACAGCACGTTCGAGGGCCGCCCCTCGATGCCGCCTTCGAGCACCGCCTTCAGCGACTTGTAGCTGGTGTCGTCCGCGTCGAAAGAGAGGTCGTCGCAGAAGATCAGGAAACCGAAGGGCGCATTGCGCACGAGGCCCATCAGGGCCGGCAGGCTGTTGATGTCCTCGCGATGGATTTCGATGAGTTTGAGCGGCCGAAAATTCGCCTGGCCTGAAAGCCGCGCATTAATGTCAGCGTGTATCGCCTTGACAAGCGAGGATTTTCCCATGCCACGCGCGCCCCAGAGCAGGGCGTTATTGGCGGGGAAGCCGCGGGCGAAGCGCTCGGTATTCTCGGCAACCTGGTCGCGGACGCGATTGATGCCCTTGAGCAGGACGAGGTCGACGCGGTTCACCTTGGCGACCGGCAGGAGCGATGAGCTCGCCGCCTGCCAGACGAAAGCCTCGGCGGAGGCAAAATCCGGCTTCGCCGCAGCCGGCGGCGCAAGGCGCTCCAGGGCGGTGGCGATCCGCGCTACGTCGCGGGTAAACTCCGGTGAACGAGTGGGAGAACGAGGAGTAGGAGTGGGAGGATCGGCAGGCATATGCGGCGCTTCTACCCGGCTAAGCCCGAGCCGGAAAGGGGCGCCAAGCCTTCCGCCAAGTCTTCCGCGAGACCATTGCGCCGCAGCTCCGATTTGTTGCTTTCGCGGACTTCATCGCTATAGTCCGCGCCACTTTTGCGGGGCCTTTTAGCAGCCTCGCCGCACGCGGAAAGCTCAATGTTCTTCGTTACCCCGGCCTACGCCCAGGCTGCGACGCCCGGAGGCACCGATGTCATCATGCAGCTGGCGCCGTTCGGCATCATCCTGGTCATCATGTATTTCCTCATCCTGCGGCCGCAGCAGAAGCGGGCCAAGACCCAGCAGGAGATGGTGAAGAACGTGCGCCGCGGCGACATCGTCATCACCACCGGCGGCCTCATCGGCAAGGTGACGAAGTCGGTCGACGACAGCGAGGTGGAGGTGGAAATCGCGCCCAATGTGCGAGTTCGGCTCCTGCGGGCGATGATCTCGGACGTCCGGTCGAAGGGCGAGCCGGTCAAGGAAGCGAGCTAGGCGAGCGCCGGCTCATTACGGACTGATTCATGCTGCGTTACGCCACCTGGAAAGTCGCCGCCATCATTGGCATGACGCTGATCGCGTTGTTGGTTGTTGTGCCGAGCATGCTGGCGCCGTCGACGCGGCAGGCAATCTCTCAGCACCTGCCGTGGCTGCCGATGCGCACGATCGTGCTCGGGCTCGATTTGCAGGGCGGCTCGCATGTCCTGCTCGAAGTCGATCAAACCTCCGTCCTCAAAACTCAAGTCGACAATCTGCGCGACGACGTCCGCCGTGTTCTGCGCGAAGAGCGCGTGCCGATCACCGGCGGGATCGGGACGCAGGCGCGCGGCGTGCAGTTCCGTGTCGCCAATCCCGATGATCGCGCGAAAGTCCTGCCGAGGCTCCGCCAGCTGCAGCAACAGACCGGCAATGTGCTGCTCGGGGGCGGCGGCGCCGGCTCGCTCGACGTCAAGGATTCGCCCGACGGCCTGATCCAGGTCACCGTCACCGATGCGGGGATTGCCGACAAGGTGCGCCGCGCTGTCGATCAATCGATCGAAGTCTTGCGCCGCCGCGTCGACGCGCTCGGCACGACGGAACCGAACATTCAGCGCCAGGGCGCCGATCGCATTCTCGTCCAGGTGCCGGGACTGCAGGATCCCGAAAAGCTCAAGGAGATCCTTGGCACCACCGCGAAACTCGAATTCCGCCTTGTCGCCGAGCCGGGCGCCAACCCGGCGGACATCGAACTGCTGGACCAGACGGAAGAACCCGGCAAGCTGCCCGTCGAAAAGCAGGTGATGGTGCAGGGCGAGGACTTGACCGATGCGCAGCCCGGCTTCGATCAGCGCACCAGCGAGCCCATCGTCAATTTCCGCTTCAATATTCGCGGCGGGCAGAAATTCGCCGACGTCACAACGAAGAACGTCGGCAAACCGTTCGCCATCGTTCTTGACAACAAGGTGATTTCCGCGCCGCGCATTTTGCAGCCTATCACCGGCGGCGCCGGTCAGATTTCCGGCCGCTTCACGGTGGAGCAGGCGACCAATCTTGCGATTCTGCTACGTGCCGGCGCCTTGCCCGCTAAACTCAACATCGTCGAAGAGCGAACGGTCGGACCGGGCCTCGGCGAGGACTCGATCAAAGCCGGCGAGCGCGCGGCTTATGTCGGGGCGGCGCTCGTCGTCGGCTACATGCTCATCACCTACGGCATATTCGGCGTGTTCGCTAATCTCGCGTTGTTCGTGCACATCGCTTTCATCTTCGCTGCGCTGGTGCTGCTCGGCGCGACGCTGACCTTGCCGGGCATCGCAGGCATTGTGCTGACGATCGGCATGGCCGTCGACTCGAACGTCCTCATCTACGAGCGCATCCGCGAGGAAGCGCATATGGGCCGCTCGATCATCTCGGCTCTCGATGCCGGCTTCAAGCGCGCCTTCGCGACGATTGTCGATTCCAACGTGACGATGTTCGTCGCCGCCGCGATCCTGTATTTTCTCGGCTCCGGGCCGGTGCGCGGTTTCGCCGTGTCGCTGGCGCTCGGCATTCTGACCACGATCATCACCGCCGTGACAATGACGCGGATGATGATCGCCGTCTGGTACCGCTATGCGCGGCCGACGCGACTGCCCATTTGAGTATCTGACATGAAGCTCCTGCGTCTCGCCCCGGAGAACACGAAATTCGGCTTCATGCGCTTCCGGCGCGTGAGCTATCCCTTCTCCGCTTTCCTGTCGATCGTGTCGGTCACGCTTTTCCTGACCGTCGGCATGAATTTCGGTATCGACTTTGCCGGCGGCACGCTGATGGAGCTGCGCGCCAAATCCGGCACCGCCGACCTCGCGCAATTGCGCTCGACGGGCGAGCACCTCGGCCTCGGCGACATCGAGGTGCAAGGCTTCGGCAGTGCCTCCGATGTGACGCTGCGTTTCGGTCTGCAACCCGGCGGCGATGCGGCGCAACAGGCGGCAGTGGAGAAGGTGCGCAAGGCCGTCGAGGGCGCCTATGAAATCCGCCGCACCGAGGTTGTCGGGCCGCGCGTCTCCGGCGAGCTCGTGCAATCCGGTACGCTCGGCGTCGTCGTCTCGATCATCGCGGTCTTGAGCTATCTCTGGTTCCGCTTCGAATGGCAGTTTGCCGTCGGCGCCGTCATTGCCACCATGCACGATCTGTTGCTGACCGTCGGGTTCTTCTCGATCACGCAGCTCGAATTCAACACGACATCGATCGCGGCAATCCTGACCATCGTCGGCTATTCGCTTAACGAGACGGTCGTCGTGCTCGACCGTATCCGCGAGATGATCCGCAAGTACAAACGCATGTCGACCGCAGACATCATCGACTTGTCGGTGAACGCAGTGCTGCCGCGCACGATCATGACGGCAACGACGGTGTTTTTGGCACTGCTGTCGCTTGTCATCTTCGGCGGCCAGGTAATCCGCTCGTTCTCGCTGGCGATGATGTGGGGGATTTTCGTCGCCACCTACTCCTCCGTCTTCATCTGCTCACCGATGCTGATTTATCTCGGCCTGCGCAGCGACAGCGTTGAGCCGGCGCCGGTGCCGGAGGAGAAAGTCGAGACAAAGCCGCGCGCCAAGGTGGCCTAAGCCAGACCATGGCGGGCAGTCGACCGGACGGCTTTGTTCCCGGCGCGCATTCGATCGACGCCTACGGTGCCGGCGGTTTCGGCTTTGCCGGCATGTCGCATCGCGGCTCGATCCTGGCGCTGCCGTCGGGCGTTCTCGCCTGGCCTGTTTCCGACCCGTCGCAGATCGATGTCGAGTCGCTCGCACCGCTGTTCGAGGAGCCGGAAGGCGCAATCGAGCATCTGCTCGTCGGCACCGGGCCCAATTTCGTGCCGCTTGCGCCCGCTCTACGCAAAGCGCTACGCGCCCGCGGGATTGTCAGCGAGCCGATGGCGACCGGCGCCGCGGCGCGCACCTACAATATCCTTCTCAGTGAGAAACGACGGGTCGCTGCGGCCTTGATCGCCGCGCCATGATCGCCGCGCAGGAGGCGGAAACGACCCGCGCCGCGTCGCTCGCGAACCACTATGAACATTGCGGGACACTGGTACACGAGCATGATCGCGACCGCTGGCTTGCGAGCCTGTTCGCGCCAGCAGACAAGCGCCCGCATCTCCATGCCCTTTATGCCTTCAACATCGAGATCGCGCGCATTCGTGATGTCGTCTCGGACCCGATGCCCGGCGAAATCCGCCTGCAATGGTGGACCGAGGCGCTGGAAGATGCCGCGCGTGGCGACGTCCAGGCCCATCCTGTCGCGGACGCATTTCTCGACACGATCGCGAAATTCGGGCTCTCCCGCGCCGATTTCTCCACGCTGATCGAGGCCCGGCGCGTCGACCTTTACGACGATCCGATGCCGGATATGCGGGCTCTCCTTGCCTATTGCGACGCGACGGCCGCATGCCCTTTCCGGGCGGCCGCGAAAATCCTCTCCGGCCAGCCCGCCGGGGAGGCAGCGCATGCCGCCGGAATCGCCTGGGGGATCACCGGTCTGTTGCGGGCATTGCCGCTCCACGCAGCACGCGGGCAATGCTTTTTGCCCGCCGATCTCCTGGCGAGACACGGAACCTCGCGCGCCGATGTGATCGCCCGGCTGGGCACGCCTGAACTGCGCGAAGCCTTGGGCGAGTTGCGGACGATCGCGCGAGACCACCTCGAGCAGGGGCAAGCCTTGGCCGGTTCCATCGCATCGGTTGCCCGTCCAGCTTTTTTGCCGCTGGCGGTGTTGCCACTCTATCTCGCGGCCATGGAGCACCGCGATTCTCATCCTTTTGCCCTGACCGAAGTGCCACTATGGCGTCGGCAGTGGCGGTTTTGGCGCGGAAGCCGGCAGCCCTGATGCCGTCCGGACGCGATGTCCTCCTCTTTCTCGCATTTATCTGCTCACGGAGGCTGGAACTGCCCGATCTTTTGCCTCGCGGGAGGTTATTCTGTCGTCAACAAGCTGAGCAACAGCTCTTTCCAAGTGAGGGGTAATCCAATGCTACGCAAAATCCTAATGGCATCCGTCGCCACCGCCACCATCGCCGGCTCGGCCATCGCGGCCGATCTTCCGTCCCGCAAGGCGCCGCCGCCGGCGTACTTCCGCCGCCCATTCTGAGCTGGCAGGGCTTTTATGTCGGCGTGAACGGCGGCGGCATGTGGAGCAATTCCAAAACCATCACCACCACCGCGGCAGATTTGGGCGTGGCAACGCTTGGAGGGGCCCGCGGCCGCCGCTCTGTCGGCGAACAATACCTTTGGCAACAGCAATAACAACAACCGCTTCGGTTTCCTGGCCGGCGGCCAGTGGGGCTATAACTGGCAGTGGAACCAGATCGTGCTCGGGACAGAGAGCGATTTCCAGGGCACCTTCGACAATTGCCGCAATAACAATAATAACAACGGCTTCTTTTTCTTGGGCAACAACAACAATGGTTGCGTCGTCGGCGGGGTAGGCATCGCGCCGATTGCAGGAACTGCGCTCTCGATGATCACCCAACAAACCGTCGAGCGCCGGATGGATTGGCTCAGCACCTCGCGCGTCCGGGCCGGATATCTCGTTCTCCCGACCTTGCTCCTCTACGGAACCGGCGGCGTCGCCTTCGGGCACATCAGGACGACAAGCCTTATCTCCACGAATGTCATGGGCGTTCCTCCCGGTGCCGTTGTCCCCGGCGTCTCCTTCTACGACGATCGGCGGATCAAGGCCGGTTACACTGCCGGCGGCGGTATCGAATGGATGTTCCTGCCGAACTGGTCGGTTAAGTTTGAGGCGCTGTACTACGATCTCGGCCGCACGACGTTCTATCAGAACTTCGTCCAGCAGCTGGGGAGCGGCCGTTTTGCGGGGCTGGCGCTCTCGAATACCGCCACGCGGACAAGCTTCCGCAACGACGGTGTGATCGCTCGCGCCGGCATCAACTATCACTTCTCCTGGGGTGCGCCGGCGCCGGTCGTCGCGCGCTACTGACCCAAACCGCACGTCTGAAAAGGAAATGCCCGGCCTTGCGCCGGGCATTTCCTTTTCATTCAGCGGCGTGGCGCTGCGGCCCTGATATCCAGGTCTCGAGATCGCGCGCGGCGCGTTCGCTTAAAGCGCGCTTCTTCGCCAGCGCTTTCTCCGGGCCGCGCAGTCTGCGTCCATCCTCCGCTTTCGGCGTGGAGGCGAGCCGCGGGAACAAGCCGAAATTGACGTTCATCGGCTGAAATGAGCGCGGGCCGGCATCGATCGTCTCGATATGCCCGCCCGTAATATGGCTGACCAGCGCGCCGACTGCGGTCGTAGCGGGCAGGGGCGCCAGCGCCTCGCCACGTCGTTCCGCTGCGGCGAAACGCCCGGTGATCAATCCGATCGCGGCACTCTCCACATACCCCTCGCAGCCGGTGATTTGTCCGGCAAAACGCAAGCGCGGCTGAACCTTTAGCCGCAACTGCTCATCCAAAAGCTTAGGCGAGTTGAGAAACGTGTTGCGATGCAGGCCGCCGAGGCGCGCGAACTCGGCATTCTCCAGACCCGGAATCAGGCGCAAGACTTGTTTCTGCGCACCGTGCTTCAGCTTCGTCTGGAAGCCGACGATGTTGTAGAGCGTGCCGAGCGCATTGTCCTGCCGCAGTTGTACGACCGCATAAGGCTTGCGCTCCGGCGCATGCGGATTGGTAAGGCCGAACGGCTTCATCGGTCCGTGGCGTAACGTCTCGCGACCGCGGGCCGCCATGATCTCGATCGGCAGGCAGCCGTCGAAATAGGGCGTGCCTTCGAATTCACGAAACTCGCTGGTTTCCGAGGCGAGTAGCGCGTCGACGAAGCTTGCGTAATCGTCGCGCGATAGCGGACAATTGATGTAATCGGCGCCGGTGCCGCCCGGGCCCGCTTTGTCGTAGCGCGACTGGAACCAGGCTTTGTCCATGTCGATCGAATCGTGATGGACGATCGGCGCGATCGCGTCGAAGAAGGCGAGCTCGTCCTCGCCGGTGATGCCGCGGATGGCCTCGGCCAATCCCGGCGAGGTCAGCGGTCCGGTGGCGATGATGACACTGTCCCAATCGGCGGGCGGCAGGCCGGCGATCTCTTCGCGGCAGATATCGATCAATGGCTCTGCGGCGATGGCTGTCGTGACAGCGCTGGCAAAGCCATCGCGATCGACCGCCAACGCGCCGCCCGCCGGCACCTGGTGTGCATCCGCGCAGGCCATGATCAGCGAACCGAGCGCTCGCATCTCGCGGTGGAGAATGCCCACCGCATTCGTCGCCGCATCGTCCGAGCGAAAGGAATTCGAGCAGACGAGCTCGGCAAGACTGTCGGTGCGGTGCGCGTCGGTGACGCGAACCGGCCGCATCTCGTGCAGCACGACGGGCACCCCGGCGCGGGCGATCTGCCACGCCCCCTCCGAGCCAGCCAGGCCGCCACCGATTACGTGGAGGGGTTCCATGCGCCGCTCTTAGCGGCTTCGATGAGAGTGCTCAAACGAAAGCGCCCGCCGGGGAGGAACCGGCGGGCGCGTCGCACATGCAGACGGGGAGGCTGCAGGCTGGAAAATTCAGGAGAGCGGCGTCAGGCGCGCAACGCTTTCCGCGTGACGAACTCGATGTCGGCGCGGGAAATGCCGAGATCGTGAAGCTCACGATCGGAGAGCTGATAAAGCTCGCGCACGGCGGCGCGCTGACGGCGCCAATCCTTGATTTTATGGGTGATGTCCCTGATGGTCATCGACCGCTCCTTTGGTTGAGCCGGCCGGGGCGGAAACGTCCCGAGTCGGGTGTTGCTGCGATGGGAAAGGTAATCCCGATCCGGGAACTTAGAACCCAGCTCGACCATAGAGCAGATATGCACTGCATGCATGCGTCTGCCCATATGCGCTGATTTGTCCTAGGAAAATCAGTTAGCCCTGCGACATTCTGCGCAAGAAATGCATGGCTTGGAGGTAATCTGCAGCATTTTTCTGCTACGCCGGCTATTCCGCCGCCGGTTCAGCCAAGAAGCTTATCGTAGTCAGAATGCGAGCCTATCCAGAACCACAGAAGCCCGTCATCGACTTCGGCCGCCAGAGCACGATAACGGCGGCCAATCCGGACAGACCAGTACGGACCAACCTTCTTGAGGTGCAGCGAAGGATGTCGTGGGTCGCGCTTCATCAGGGCGTATAACGCATCCGCCTGACTCCGGATCTGTTGGGGAAGCGCTTGGTGGGCAGTCCAAAACGAGGCACTTGCGAAATGCCTCATATCTCGCGAGCGGGCCCCTCGCAGAATTCTTTCAGAGCAGATTGTGCGAGCTGATCGAGCTTTCCGTCACGGGCGTCCTGTTCAATTTTGGCGTCGAAGCGGATCGCGTCGAATTCTTCGAACCATGCGCGAAATGCTTCCAGCTCCTGTGGCGGGAGTTCGCGGACCGCCTGTTCGATCGCCTCGAGCTTAGTCATCGGTCCTTACTCCGCCGCCTGCGCCGGCTTCGGCGGCCGGCGCTGCAGCACGTTGCGCAGAAAACGCCCCGTATAGCTCTTCGACGCCTTGACGATCTCCTCCGGCGTGCCGGTCGCAACGATCTCGCCGCCGGCGTCGCCGCCCTCCGGCCCCATGTCGATGATCCAGTCGGCGGTCTTGATCACTTCGAGATTGTGCTCGATCACGACAATGGAATTTCCCTGCTCGACGAGCTGATGCAGCACTTCGAGCAGCTTGGCGACGTCATGGAAATGCAGCCCTGTCGTCGGCTCATCGAGAATGTAGAGCGTGCGGCCGGTCGAGCGCCGCGACAATTCCTTGGCGAGTTTCACGCGTTGCGCCTCGCCGCCTGAGAGCGTCGTTGCCTGCTGGCCGACCTTGATGTAGCCCAAACCCACGCGCGACAGCGTCTCCATCTTTTCGCGGATCGACGGCACCGCCTTGAACAAATTGCCGGCTTCCTCAACCGTCATGTCGAGCACGTCGGCGATCGATTTTTCGCGATATTTTACTTCCAGCGTTTCGCGATCGTAGCGCTTGCCGTGACAGACGTCGCAGGTGACGTAGACGTCCGGCAAAAAGTGCATCTCGATCTTGATCAGCCCGTCGCCCTGGCACGCCTCGCAACGCCCGCCCTTCACGTTGAATGAGAAACGCCCCGGCGCGTATCCGCGCGCCTTTGCCTCCGGCAGGCCGGCGAACCATTCGCGGATCGGCGT
>Ga0164309_10001393_pt1 | contig 11814 bp, 13 predicted proteins | sample Whisoiple_247_MG_FD_109984 | JGI IMG/M metagenome (GOLD analysis project Ga0164309, IMG submission 109984) | Soil microbial communities amended with fresh organic matter from upstate New York, USA - Whitman soil sample_247_MG | ecosystem: Environmental > Terrestrial > Soil > Unclassified >... | reverse complement strand
GCCGACCACGTCGCGCGCGCCGCGGCGCAGGTCGGCGTACCGGCCGAGCAGCACGTCGGTGAGCCGGGGCACGTCGACGCGCGGGTCCGCGTGCTGCCGGCCGTGCGGGTGCCCGGCGCCGGTGGGCCGGACCGTCGCGGTCGGGGTCGTCACCGCCGGGCCGGGGGTGGTGGCCGGGGTCGGTGCGGTGGTGGTCATGCGGTCTCCCCTGGGTCGGTGCGTCGCCGTCGGCGCACGGTTCGGGCGGATCAGTCGGCGGACGGGTGCTGCTGGTCTCGGTGCGGCGCCGGGTCGGTCCGCCCGGCCTGCTCGCGGGTGCGCGCGCCGACCGGCCCGGCCCACAGCCAGGCGGCGACGCGGGTGGCGACGTCCTCGCGGTCCTCGCGCCCGGCGCCCGCGGTGCCGGGCGCCGCGAGCCAGCGCTCCCCCGCGCCCCGCACGAACCCGACGGCGCCGGCGGCCCACAGCCGCGTCCAGGCGGCGTCGGCGGGGTCCGCCGTGGCGCCGGGGCCCTCCTCCAGCGCCCGCACGAACGGCGCGGCCACCAGCTCGGTGACCGAGTCGAGGAAGTGGCCCACCGACCCGCCGCGGGTCACGAACGCGTACACGTGCGGCGAGGACTCGATCATCGAGAGGTAGGTGTCGACCATCCCGCGCAGGGCGTCCCGCGGGCCGGCCGCCCCCGCCGCGGCGGCGTCCAGGGCGTCGCGGATGTCGGTGACCACCGCCGCGGCCACGGCGAGCTGCAGGCCGTCCTTGTCGGTGAAGTACCGGTAGACGATCGACTTCGAGGTGCCGGCCGCGGCCGCGATGTCGTCCATCGACACGTCCGGGCCGCCGTGGTGCACCACCCGCCGGGCGACGCGCACGAGCTCGGCGCGGCGGGCCTCGCGGTGGTCCTCCCACCGGGTCGACCGGCCGTCGTCCGTCGCCGTCGACGGTGCGCGGGTGATCGGGGTCACAGAACCGACGGTATCAGGTACTGTGAGTTTCGGGCACCGCCACCGCAAGGGACCGAGGTCCCGACTTTCCCCGGCCGCGGCGGACCCGACCGGCACCACCCTGATCGACGACGATGCGGGAGGACCCCGATGGCAGCGACCCCCAGCTCACCCCAGGCAGCCGCGGCCGCCACGACGACCGGTGCTCCGCGCGCCGTGGTGGTCGGCGGCAACCGGATCCCGTTCGCGCGGGCCGGCGGGCCGTACGCCCGGGTGAGCAACCTCGACATGCTCACGGCCGCGCTCGACGGGCTCGTCGCCCGGTACGGGTTGCAGGACGAGGTGCTGGGCGAGGTGGTCGCCGGCGCCGTGCTCAAGCACAGCCGCGACTTCAACCTGACCCGCGAGGCGGTGCTCGGCTCGCCGCTGTCGGCGCGCACCCCGGCGTACGACCTGCAGCAGGCGTGCGCGACCGGCCTCGAGGCGGTGGTGTCGATCGCCAACAAGATCCGGCTCGGGCAGGTCGAGTCCGGCGTCGCGGGCGGCGTCGACTCGGCCTCCGACGTGCCGATCGCGGTCAGCGAGGGCCTGCGCCGCACGCTGCTCACGCTGGCCCGCGCGAAGACCGTCCCGCAGCGGCTCAAGGCCGCCTCCGCGCTGCGGCCCGCCGACCTCAAGCCGGCCACGCCCCGCACCGACGAGCCGCGCACCGGGCTGTCGATGGGCGAGCACCAGGCGCTCACCACCGCGCAGTGGGGCATCAGCCGCCAGGCCCAGGACGAGATCGCGTTCGCCAGTCACCAGCGGCTCGCCGCCGCCTACGCGGACGGCTTCTTCGACGACCTCGTCACCCCGTACCGCGGCCTCGTGCGCGACCAGAACCTGCGCGCGGACACCTCGCTCGAGAAGCTCGGGACGCTCAAGCCGGTGTTCGGCACCCGGCTCGACACCCCGGCGACGATGACCGCCGGGAACTCGACCCCGCTCACCGACGGCGCGTCCGCGGTGCTGCTCGCCTCGGAGGACTGGGCGCGCGCCCGGGGCCTGACCCCGCTCGCCGCCGTGGTCGACGCCGAGACCGCGGCCGTCGACTTCGTGCACGGCGAGGACGGCCTGCTGATGGCGCCGGTGTACGCGGTGCCGCGACTGCTCGCCCGGCAGGGCCTCGGGCTCGGCGACCTCGACTACGTGGAGATCCACGAGGCGTTCGCGTCGACCGTCCTCACCACCCTGGCGGCCTGGGAGGACAAGGAGTTCTGCCTGTCCCGCCTCGGCCTGGACGACGCCCTCGGGTCCGTCGACCGCGAGCGCCTCAACGTGCACGGCTCCTCGCTGGCGGCCGGGCACCCGTTCGCCGCGACCGGCGGGCGCATCGTCGCGACGGTCGCCAAGACGCTGCACCGGCGCCGCGCGGAGCTGCTGGCCGCGGGCGAGGACCGGCCGGTCCGCGCCCTGGTGTCCGTGTGCGCCGCCGGCGGCCTGGGTGTCGCGGCGATCCTGGAGGCGGTGTGATGGCCACCGACACCTACCTGGACCTGGTGAACAGCGGGTTCACCGCGAAGGTCGCGAAGCAGCTCGGCCTCCCCCGCCCGGCGCGGCTGCGCCGGTACCGCGCGGGCGCGCCGCTGGTCGACGGCCCGGTGCTCGTCCTCGGCGAGGGCGGCGACGCCGACACGCTCGCGCAGTTCCTGTCCGGCACCTCGCCGGAGCACAAGGGCTGGGACCTGGACGTCCGCCGGCACGCCGGCGAGGGCACCCGGTTCGCGGCGGTCGTCCTCGCACTGACCGAGGTCGCCCACCCGCGGGACCTGGCGGAGCCGATGCTGGCGCTGGCACCGGTGCTGAAGACGCTGGCCCCCGGCGGCCGGGTCGTCACGGTGTCCCGGGGCGCCACCCCCGACCAGGCCCCCGCGCTCGCCGCCGCGCGGCAGGGCGTCGACGGCGCGCTGCGGTCGATCGCGAAGGAGCTCCGCGCCGGGGCGACCGGCAACGGCGTGGTCCTGGCCGACGACGTGCCGGTCACCGCGCCCGCCGTCCTCGGCGCGCTCCGGTTCCTGCTGTCCGCCCGGTCCGCCTACGTCGACGGCCAGCTGCTCCCGGTCGACTCCGCGGCCGGCGCGCTGCCCGCCGACTGGGAGCAGCCGCTGGAGGGCCGGGTCGCCGTCGTGACCGGCGCGGCGCGCGGCATCGGCGAGGCCATCGCGACCACGCTCGCCCGGGACGGGGCGACCGTCGTGGCCGTGGACGTCCCGGCCGCGGGCGAGGCCCTGGCCGCCGTCGCCAACCGGGTCCGCGGCACGGCGCTGCAGCTCGACGTCACCGCCGACGACGCGGGCGCCCGGATCCTCGAGCACGCGCTCGGGCGGCACGGGCGGCTCGACGTCATGGTGCACAACGCCGGCATCACGCGGGACAAGCTGCTCGCCAACATGACGCCGGACCGGTGGGAGTCCGTGATCGCGGTGAACATCGCCGCGCAGCTCCGGATCAACGAGGCCCTGCTGACCTCGGGCGACTTCGCCGACGCGCCGCGCATCGTGTCGCTCGCGTCGACCTCCGGGATCGCGGGCAACCGCGGGCAGAGCAACTACGCCGCGTCCAAGGGCGGGGTCATCGGCATGGTGCAGGCCACCGCGCCGCTGCTCGCCGCGTTCGGCGGCACCGCCAACGCGGTCGCCCCGGGGTTCATCGAGACCGAGATGACCGCGCGGATGCCGGCGCTCACCCGGCAGGTCGCGCGCCGGCTCTCGTCGCTCCAGCAGGGCGGGCTGCCCGTGGACGTGGCGGAGGCCGTGGCGTTCCTCGCCTCGCCGCAGGCGGGCGGGGTCGTCGGGCAGGTGCTGCGGGTGTGCGGGCAGAGCATGGTGGGGCGGTGACGGCGGTCGAGGCGCGGGCGCGGGACGCGGAGCCGGACGGGCCGGGAGGGGCGGCGGGGGCCGGCGGGTCCGGCGGGTCCGGCGGGTCTGCCGGGCGGCGGGTGCTGACGCTCGCGGAGTCGCCCGGGCTCGGCGGCCTGTACGCGCGCGCCGGGCTGGCCTCGGGACGCGCGGCCGTCGGCGGACCCGTGCGGCGGGCGCTGGGCGGGGTGCCGGGCCTCTCGGGGCTGCCCGGGCTCCCGGGGCTCCCGGACGGCGAGGGGCCCACCGCCGCCCCGGCGCTGCCGCCCGTGGAGCACCGGCTCGGCGGCGTCGTCCCCGACCCGGTGCGGCTCACCGCCTACCAGCACCTGGTCGGCGAGCCGGCGTCGGACGTGCTGCCGGCGGGGTTCGTGCACGTGCTCGCCTTCCCGGTCGGCATCGCGCTGATCGTCCGGCCGGACTTCCCGATGCCGCCGCTCGGCATCGTGCACCTGGCGAACCGGGTCGAGCAGCGCGCGCCGCTGCACGTCGGGGACGCGCTCGACATCCGCTCGTGGGCGGAGGACCTGCGGCCGCACCGGAAGGGGGCGCAGGTCGAGCTGGTCGCCGAGGTGCGCCGCGCGGGCGCGCCCGCCGACGAGCCGCCGGCCTGGCGGGGGGTGTCGACCTACCTGGCACCGGGCGTGCGGGTGCCCGGGCCGGAGCCGGAGGACGGCGCCCGCCCGGAGTTCGTCGCCCCGGTCCCCACCGGCCGGTGGGCGTTCGACGCCGGTGCGGGCCGCCGGTACGCCGCCGTGTCGGGCGACGCCAACCCGATCCACCTGCACCCGCTGACCGCGCGGGCGCTCGGGTTCCCGCGGGCCATCGCGCACGGGATGCTGACCGCCGCGCGGGCGCTCGCCGACGTCGGCGCCCGCCGCGGGGAGGCGTACGACTGGGACGTCGAGTTCGCGTCGCCGGTGCTGCTGCCGTCGACGCCGGTGGTGCGGGTCGCCGCGGCCGGGGACGGGGCGTGGTCGGTGACGGCGTGGGACGCGAAGCGCCGCAGGCCGCACCTGACGGCGGAGGTGCGGGCGCGGGGGTGAGGCCGGCGCGGTACGGCGGGAGCGGGGTGCCTAGGTGAACAGTGCGCGGAGCATCCGCCGGACCGGACCGCCGCGGGTCAGGCGCTCGTACTCGGCGGTCCAGAACCGCTCCATCTCCATCTCGTGCCGGGTCACCTCCTCCAGCCGCTCGCGTCGCTCGCGGTCGCGGTCCACGGCCTGCTGCCACAGGTCGCCACCCTCCGACAGCCGCCGGACGTACTCGCGCGCCTCCGCGGCGAACTCCGGGCTCACCGGGCGGCGGCCACCGCTGCTCGACCGCTGCTGGTCGGGGGTCATCGTCCCGCTCCCTCCTGCTCGGTGATCTGCTCCCACGTTACTGTCGCGAGCGCCGACCGCACAGGGTCATCTGCGGCCGCGGCCAGTGCCCTGAGCACCGGGCCGAACGCCTCGTCCTCGGTGCCGTCCAGGCGCTCCACCACCCACGTGTACGACTCCCACCACTGCGCCCGGCGACGGTCCTGCTCCTGGCCCTCGCGCTCCCACGACGCGAGCCGCGCCGTGTGCCTCCTCGTGGCGACGGCCACCGCCCGGTCGGCGCGGATCCGCGCCCGCGCCGCGGCAAGACCCAGCACCGCGGCGAGCACCGCCGCCAGCGCCGCCGGCCCCGGGGACAGCAGGAACTCCGCCAGCCACTCGGCCGTGCCGAGCGCCGGCGCCGCGTACGTCACCGCCGCTCCCGCCGCCATGCCGACCACGCTAGAGGCCCCGGGACCCCGATCGACCGTCGTCCACAGCCCGGGTTCCGGGGTGCGAGGCTGGACCCATGCCCGCCCCGCGCACCGACCTCCTCGACCCGTACCCCGGCCCTGTCGAGCCCGAGGGCGACTACGACCGCCTCCTGCTCGACGGCCTCGACCTCGCGGGGGCCGACGGGGAGAGCGCGCGGTTCATCGAGTGCCTGCTGCGAGCGTGCGACCTGGATGGGGCGGAGCTCGACCACGCGCACCTCGTGGACACCACGCTCGCCGAGTGCCGCGCGGGGATGCTCCGCGCGCGCTCGGGCACGTGGCGCGACGTCACGCTCGAGGGGTGCCGGCTCGGCGCGCTCGAGGCGTTCGGCGGCTCCTGGGACCGGGTGACGGTCGAGGGCGGCAAGATCGACTACCTCAACCTGCGGGACGCCCGGCTGCAGGACGTCCGCCTCGTCGGCTGCACCATCGGCGACCTCGACCTGGCCGGGGTGCGGGCGGCGCGGGTCCGGCTGGAGGACTGCCGGGTCGGGCGGCTGGACCTCACCCGGGCGCAGCTGAAGGACGTCGACCTGCGCGGCGCGGACCTCGCGGGCATCGACGGCACCGCGGGGCTGAAGGGCGCGACGATCAGCCAGTCGCAGCTGCTGGACCTGGCGGGCGCGCTGGCCGCGCACCTCGGGGTCGTCGTCCGCTGACGACGCCCCACGGCGCCGGGCGACCCGCCCCCTGCGCGGGCCGCCCGGCGCCGTGGTCTCAGTCCTCGACGGCGGGCCCGCAGGCCGCAGCGGCGGTCGCCGCGATCGCGTCGATGCCCGTCACCGCCGGCCGGGGCCGGGTGTCGTCCGCCACGGTCCAGCAGCCGTCGACGACCTCGTACTCCGCGGCCGGCCCGGCAGCGACGTACGCGCGCAGCCCGGCGAGCAGCCGGTCGACCGTCTCGGTGGTCGTCCCGACCCCGACGGACGCGCGGATGGCGCCGCCCGTCACGCCGACCCGGGCCAGCAGCGGGTGCGCGCAGAACCGGCCGTCCCGCACGCCGATGCCGTGCTCCGCGGACAGGTACGCCGCCACGAGGCCGGAGTCGTGGTCGCCGAGCGTGAACGCGACCACCCCGACGGGGTCGGTCGAGTCCGACCACAGCCGCAGCACGCGGGCTCCCGGGATCGCCGCCAGCCCGTCGACCAGCCGCTCGCGCAGCGCGCGCTCGTGCTCGACCAGCGCCCCGGCGGGCAGGGCGTCCAGCGCGTCGCACGCCTCGGCCAGCGCGACGGCGCCGAGCACGTTGGGCGAGCCGCCCTCGTGCCGCGCGGGAGCCGGCTGCCAGAGCGTGCGGTCGGTGCGCACGTCGCGGACAGCACCGCCCCCGGCGAGGTACGGCGTGCCGGCGTCGAGCCAGTCGCGCCGGCCCACCAGGGCGCCCGCGCCGAACGGCGCGTAGGTCTTGTGCCCGGAGAACGCCACGTAGTCGACGCCGCTCTCGGCGAGCGAGAACGCCCGGTGCGGCACGAGCTGCGCGCCGTCGACGGCCACCCGCGCGCCGGCCTCCTGCGCGAGGGCGACCACCGAGGCGATCGGCAGCGCCTCGCCGGTGACGTTCGAGGCCCCGGTGAGCGTGACCAGCGCGTACGGCTGGCGTGCGAGCTCGTCGCGCAGCGCGGTCAGCGTCTCCGCGACGGTCGGCGCTGACGGCAGGATCGTCGCCGTGCGGCCGGAGCCCCGGACCGAGCGCACCCACGGCAGCAGGTTGGCGTGGTGCTCGACGTCCAGGACGAGCACCCGGCCGCCGTCCGGCACGCAGCCGGCCAGCAGGTTCAGGGCGTCGGTGGTGTTCCGGGTGATGACCGCGACGTCGTCGGGGCGCGCGCCCACGAACCGGGCGACCGTGGCGCGGGACGCCTCGTACAGCGCCGTCGACACCTGGGACAGGTACCCCGCGCCGCGGTGCACCGAGGCGTACAGCGGCAGCACCTCGACGACGCGGGCGGCGACGGACTCGAGCGCCGGCGCGGACGCGGCGTAGTCGAGGTTGGCGTACGGCACGGACCGGCCGTCGACCAGCGGGACGCGCGTGTCCCCGCCGACGACGGGCAGCAGGACGGTCTCGGCACACGAGGTGGTGGCGGTGACGGACATGGGACTACCCCCGAGCGGATCGGTGGGGGCCCGGTCGCCGACCGGGCGACCCCGCGCTTGCCGCCACCGGTCGGTGGACGGCCAGGTCGTCACCCGGGGCACCCCGCCGCGGTGGGAGGGTTGCCGGCCAGCGAGCCGGGGCTTCGCGCTGGCGCTCATGACCTCGTCCGAGGATGGGGCGGCCCGCGCGGAGGTGTCAACCGCGGTCCACGCTGCGACACGGGTTCACCCGGGCGCGGTCGGGCGGTCATCCTGGTCCGGGCGATGGCGTAGCATCGCCGCACCATCCAGAGCGGCCGAGAGATCTGGCTCGTCGACGCCGCAGCAACCCGCGGACCCCCACCGGGGCCGGCCGAGGGTGCTTCCGCCAGATCCGATGGAGGAGAGGCATGACCGACACCGACGACCGCCTGCGCTACCGCCTGCTGACGGGGCCCGACGACCGCTCGTTCTGCGAGCGGGTCAGCGCCGCCCTGGCCGAGGGCTACGAGCTGCACGGCGGGCCCGCCGCCACCTTCGACGGGGAGCGCGTGATCGTCGCGCAGGCCGTCGTCCTCCCGGCCGCCGCGGCCCCGAGCACCCCGGTGCGCCCGCTGTGACCGCGCCGTACGCGGGTGACCTCACCCCGCAGGAGGCCTGGGACCTGCTGCTGTCCGACGAGCGCGCCGTCCTGGTGGACGTCCGCACCGAGGGCGAGTGGCAGACCATCGGCGTCCCGGACACCGCCGACGCCGGCGAGGGCCGCACGGCGTTCGTCGAGTGGGTCGACGCGTTCGGCCGCCCGAACCCCGCGTTCCTCGACGGCCTGGCCGCCGCCGGCGTGACCGCCGACGACCCGCGCCCCGTGGTGTTCCTGTGCCGGTCGGGCGTGCGCTCCGTCGCCGCCGCGGTCACCGCGACCGCCGCGGGCCTCGGCCCGGCGTACAACGTGCTCACCGGCTTCGAGGGCGACGTCGGACCCGACGGCCGCCGGGGCCACCAGGGCTGGCGCGCGGCCGGCCTGCCGTGGCGGGAGGCGTGAGCGCCGCTCCCGGACCGGCGGACTGGCGCGACGAGCGGCTCCCCCGGGAGTCCCTGCGCCCCGACACGCTCGCCGTGCGGGGCGGCCACGTCCGCACGCCGTTCCAGGAGACGTCCGAGGCGCTGTTCCTCACGCAGGGCTACGTCTACTCCCGCGCCGCCGACGCCGAGGCGGCGTTCGCGGGCGAGGCCGACCGGTTCCTGTACTCCCGGTACGGCAACCCGACGGTGTCGACGTTCGAGGAGCGGCTCCGGCTGCTCGAGGGCGCGGAGGCCTGCTACGCCACGGCGTCCGGCATGTCGGCGGTGTTCACCGCGCTCGCCGCGCTCGTCCGGTCGGGCTCGCGGGTCGTCGCGGCGCGCGCGCTGTTCGGGTCGTCGGTGGTGATCTTCGACGAGATCCTCGCGAAGTGGGGCGTGCGCACCGACTACGTCGACGGCCACGTGCCCGCGCAGTGGGAGGAGGCCCTGTCGACCCCCGCGGACGTGGTGTTCTTCGAGACGCCGTCCAACCCGATGCAGGACCTGGTCGACATCGCCACGGTCAGCCGGCTCGCGCACGCCGCGGGCGCGGTCGTCGTCGTGGACAACGTGTTCGCGACGCCCGTGCTGTCCCGGCCGCTCGACTTCGGGGCGGACGTGGTCGTGTACTCGGCGACCAAGCACATCGACGGCCAGGGACGGGTGCTCGGCGGGGCGATCCTCGGCACCGACGCGTTCGTGCACGGCCCGGTGCAGACCCTGATCCGGAACACCGGGCCGTCGCTGTCGGCGTTCAACGCGTGGGTGCTGCTCAAGGGCCTGGAGACGCTGTCCCTGCGGGTCCGGCACCAGACGGCGTCCGCGCTGACGCTGGCGATCCGGCTCGAGGGGCACCCGGCGATCGCGCAGGTCCGCTACCCGTACCTGCCGTCGCACCCGCAGCACGCCCTCGCGCGCGCGCAGCAGTCGGGCGGCGGCACGGTGGTGACGCTCGACCTGCGGGTGCCGGAGGGCTCGACGCCCGCGGAGGCCAAGGTCCTGACGTTCGGCGTGCTGGACGCGCTGCGGGTCGTGGACATCTCGAACAACCTCGGCGACGCGAAGTCGCTGGTCACCCACCCGGCCACGACCACGCACCGGAAGCTCGGCCCGGCCGGGCGCGCGGCGGTCGGGATCGCGGAGTCGACGGTACGGCTGTCCGTGGGGCTGGAGGACGTCGACGACCTGGCCGACGACCTGGAGCAGGCCCTGGGGACGCTGGGCGGCTGACGGGCAGACGCCGGGTCGGGTGGAAGGCCTGGTCGGACACGCCGTCGGCGAGTCGGGCCGGACCTCCCACCCGACGGGGTCAGGCCACCAGCGCGCGGAGCTCCGCCTCGACCGCGGCGCCGCCGGCCAGGGGGTGCAGGACCACGCCGTCGACGCCCGCGCGCCGGGCCACCTCGCCGACCTCGGCGACGAGCCGGTCCGCGGTCGTGACGACGCGGGTGTCGGCGGGCGCCCACGACAGCCCGGCGAGCGCGTCGAGGTACTCCAGGTGCGACCGCTTGCGACGGGCGGTGCGCTCGTCACCGGCGAGCACGACCTCCAGGTCGAGCAGCACCCGGACCTCGGACCGGTCGCGGCCGACCTCGACGAGGGCGTCCTCGACGAGGGCGGCCACCCGGGCGAGCGCCCCGACGGAGGGCACCGCGACGGAGAAGCCGAGCCGGATGACGTCGGCGGTGCGGGCGGCCACGGCGATCCCCGACTCCGACTCCGGCCGGGCCTCGACGGTCCGCACGCCGTAGGCCGGGGCGCCGACGTGCACGACCGGCGGGCGCTCCGCGTCCGGTGCGAGCCGGTCCGCCGCGGTCGGGACGCTGGTCCCCACCCGGTTCTCGCGCTGTGCACCGATGGATCGGGCGGCGTCGCGAGGATCCGCGGGGGACCGGAGCGGGGACACCGGGGCGGCGTCAGCCGGGGCCGGCGCGGGGGCCGGGGTGGCGGGCGCGCGGCGGGTCGGGACGACGCGGCGGGCGGCGGCGGGGACGTGACGGGTGGCGACCGCGAGCGCGCGGTCCAGCACGGGCTGAGCCATGGGGGTGTCCTCGGGATGAGGCGGGGTGCGCGGCGAGGGCCGTCCGGCCGCGGGCGCGCGAGGTCGTCAGCTCAGCGACAACACATCCGGCTCAGGAACACGCGGGCAGCCTAACCGCGCCGTGACCGGGGAGGCAGCACCGTGTCCACATCCCGGGCGCACGTGACCCGGCCCGCACCCGCCCCGCACTCGCGCCGCCGGCGGCGGGGGTCAGGAGACCAGCGCGCGCATCACCGAGGTGAAGAACCGCAGGCCGTCCGTGCCGGACCGCGGGCCGCGGGCGCCGTCGGGGCCGAAGCCCGCCTCGACCGCGTGCTCGGGGTGCGGCATGAGGCCGACCACGTTGCCCTTCGCATTGCTGATGCCGGCGATCCCGCGGCGCGAGCCGTTCGGGTTGGTGTCCTCGTAGCGGAACACGACGCGGCCCTCGCCCTCGAGCTCGTCGAGGGTGCGCTCGTCGGCGACGTACTGGCCGTCCTGGTTCTTGAGCGGGATCGTGATCCGCTCGCCCTGCGCGTACTCGCTCGTCCAGGCGGTGTCGGCGCGCTCGACGGACAGCACCTGCTCGCGGCAGACGAAGTGCAGGTGGTCGTTCTTGATCATCGAGCCCGGGAGCAGGTGCGCCTCGGTGAGGACCTGGAAGCCGTTGCAGATGCCGAGCACGGGCATGCCCTTGCCGGCGGCCTCGACGACCTCGCCCATCACGGGCGCGAACCGGCTGATCGCCCCGGCGCGCAGGTAGTCGCCGTAGGAGAACCCGCCGGGCAGGACCACGGCGTCGACGCCGCGCAGGTCCGCGTCGGCGTGCCAGAGGGCGACGGGCTCGGCCCCGGCGAGGCGCACGGCGCGCGCGGCGTCGCGGTCGTCCAGGGTGCCCGGGAAGGTGACCACGCCGACCTTGGTCATCAGGCCAGGCCCTCGGACAGCACGGTCCCGGCCGCGTCGGCCTCGGAGTCGGCCACGCGGACGACGTCCTCGATCACCGGGTTCGACAGCACCTGG
>Ga0164309_10001392_pt1 | contig 11819 bp, 6 predicted proteins | sample Whisoiple_247_MG_FD_109984 | JGI IMG/M metagenome (GOLD analysis project Ga0164309, IMG submission 109984) | Soil microbial communities amended with fresh organic matter from upstate New York, USA - Whitman soil sample_247_MG | ecosystem: Environmental > Terrestrial > Soil > Unclassified >... | reverse complement strand
GGCATCAACGGCACGCACCGCGAGCGCCCCGACGGCTCGCGCGTGACCAAGTTCAACGCGCCCAAAGCGACGCTCATTTCGTACATCATCAAGGGCATCCTCAATCAGCAACTGCCGTGGGCGCTCGTGCTACTGGGTGTAATGATCGCAGTCGTGCTCGAGCTGAGCGGCATTCCTTCGCTGGCGTTCGCGGTCGGCGTGTACTTGCCACTGTCTTCGACCACGCCCATCTTGGTCGGTGGCCTCTTGCGCGGCGTGGTCGACTGGTACCTGCGGCGCAAGAACGCTGGGCAGAATCTGAGCGAGGAAGAGCTCACTGCGGAAGGTGACAAGAGTCCGGGTGTGCTCCTGGCCTCGGGCTACATTGCAGGCGGCGCGATCGCCGGCATCGTGATTGCGTTCGTGGCCGGCGTGCTCAGCAACACCAATCGCGCACTCGAGCATTGGGCCAGCGCGCACAATCCGTTTTTCGAAGGTGAACATTCGGATGTGCTGTCGATGCTGCCGTTCTTGCTCATTGCGCTCGTGCTCTGGGGCGTCGGTCGCGAGCTCTGGCTCAAACCGGAGCCTTCGACGAAACGGGCGTAGTCGTTCGTTACTTGCTTGGAAAGCGCGGCCACTTCGCACTAGCCTGCGCCGGGCATGCACACCGCCCGCCTCCGCACCCGCTCGTTCCGTCGCTTGCTCAAAACCGCCACGCTACCGCTCGGTATCGCAGCGCTCAGCAACTGCGGCGGTACGGCGCCGGCCCCTTCGGTCGCGACGCCCCCACCTGCGCCGGCACTCTCGGCGAATGTCAGTGCCGCGCCGAGCAAACCAGTCGTCAACGTCACACTAGCGAGCGTCGGCCTCGACCCACTGGCGATCGATCGCAGCCAAGACCCGTGCACGGATTTCTACCAGTATGCCTGCGGCAATTGGCTCAAAACGGTGCAAATCCCCGCGGATGAGCCGGCGTGGTCGCGCTCGTTCAACGAAATTCAAAAGCGCAACGAGCTCGAGCTCAAGCGCATTTTGGAAGAAGCCGCGAAGCCCGGCGCCGCCGATCCCGTGACGCAAAAGCTGGGCGCGTTCTACGGCGCCTGCATGGACGAAGCCGCTGTGGACAAGGCCGGCGTTCAGCCAATCCGCGCGCTGCTCGACCGCGCCGCGAGCGTGCGAGACGCGAAGAGCTTGTCCGCAGTGGTGACCGAATTGCACGCGGTCGGCATCAACCCGCTCTTCGACACCTCACCGACGCAAGACGCGGACGACGCCACGCGCTGGATCGCCAACCTCGATCAAGGCGGCCTCGGCTTGCCCGACCGCGACTACTACCTGCGCGACGACGAAAATTCGAAGAAGCTGCTCGCGACCTATCACGACCATATCGCTCGCATGCTGGTGCTCGCGGGCATCCCAGAAAAGCGCGCTGCCGCGGCAGCAACCGATATCCTCGCGCTCGAGACCGAGCTCGCCAAAATCTCGAAGACCAAGGTGGAACGCCGCGATCCCAAAGGCATGTTCAATCGCCTCAACCGCGCAGGCGTCGCCAAAGCGTTGCCCGCGTTCGATTGGGACGGCTATTGGAAAGGCCTCGGTTTTCCGGCGATCCAGGAGATCTCCGTCACTGCGCCGAAGTTCTTCGAGGGTCTGCAAACGCTGGTCACCGCGACCAAGCCCGCGGTTTGGCAGAGCTACCTCAAGTGGCAGATCGTGCGCAGCACGGCGTCGCTGTTGTCGAAGCCGTTCGTGGACGAGCGCTTCCGCATGCAACAGGCCCTCACTGGGCAACCCGAGCTCCCTCCGCGCTGGCGCCGCTGCGTGCACGCTACGGACGCCTCACTCGGCGATCTGTTGGCACAACCATACGTCAAAGATCACTTTCCCGGTGACAGCAAGCAATCCGCGCAAACCATGGTCTCCGCGATCAGCACCGCGATGGGCTCGGATCTCGACGCGCTGGATTGGATGGACGCGGAAACGCGCACGCGCGCGCACGAAAAGCTCGCGTCGCTCGCTTACCTCGTTGGCTATCCCGAAAAGTGGAAGGCCTACGATTTTGCGGTGGATGCCAAGAGCTACGCGCAAAACGTGGGCCGCTCGCGCAACTACGAACTCAAGCGCGAGCTGGCCAAGATCGGCAAACCGGTGGATCGCATCGAGTGGCAAATGACCGCGCCCACCGTGAACGCGTACTACGATCCCCAACGCAACCAGATGGTGTTCCCCGCGGGCATCCTGCAACCGCCGTTTTACGGCATCAATCAAAGCCTGCCCGTGAACGCCGGTGCGATCGGCATGGTCGTCGGACACGAACTCACGCACGGCTTCGACGACGAAGGCTCGCAATTCGACGCCAAGGGCAACCTCAAGAGCTGGTGGACGTCCATCGCGAGCGACAAATTCAAAGCCAAGATCTCGTGCGTCGAAAAGCAATACAGCGCATACGAAGCATTGCCCGGCCTGCACGTGAACGGCGCGCTGACCCTCGGCGAAAACATCGCCGACAACGGCGGGCTCAAGCTCGCCTTCGAGGCCTATCGCGCCCTGCGCAAGAACGCGAAAGAAGCCGTCGTCGCCGACGGCATGACCGAAGATCAGCAATTCTTCCTAGGCTTCGCCCAGAGTTGGTGCTCCGTGTATCGCCCAGACTTCGAACGCATGGTCGTCCAAACCAACCCTCACTCCCCCCCGCGCTTCCGCGTCCGCGGCCCCCTCACCAACACCCCCCAATTCGCCGAAGCCTTCTCCTGCAAACAAGGCACGCCCATGCACCCCCAGAACACCTGCTCGGTCTGGTAACGGCACGGACTTCGCGGACGATCGAGAAAGAAGAGAGATTAACCGCCGAGCCGCAGAGGCCGCAGAGCATCAACAGCGGCCCATGGGAACGAATCGCACCACGGACCCCAATGAAATTTTGGGGTTCGCGATGGGGGCACAGCGCGGGCTATCGACGTCATGTCGTGCCTAGACGTTTCCAATGACGGCATCGGCAACTCATGGCGAACCACCAAATCTCCTCTGGGCTCTGCGGCCTCTGCGGCTCGGCGGTTTAAACTCAGGGAGCGCTCAGAGAGCTCTCGAGTTTCAATCAGAGATCCGTCGTAGGCCCCACGCGCCACAACGTGACGCGACGGGAACACGGCGCGTTGAGAGGTGCGATGCTGGAGCGCGGGCGCCCCACTCTCGAGGGTTAGTGTTTGGCGGGTTTGTGCGTGTCGAGGGTGAGGCCGCGGTGTTCGAGGAGGGGGGCGATGTCTGGGGCGTGGCCGTAGAAGTCTTGGAAGAGTTTGGAGGGTTCTTCGGTGCGGCCGCGGGAGAGCACTTTGGCGCGGAGGAGATCGCCGTTTTCGCGTTTGAGGCCGCCGTGGGCGTGCACCCAGCTTTCGGTGTCGCGCGCGAGCACGTCACTCCACAGGTAGGCGTAGTAGCCGGCGCCGTATCCGCCCGAGAAGACGTGGAGGAAGTAGGGGCTGTGGTAGCGCGGTGGCACGGCCGCGAAGTCGACGCCTGCGGCTTTGAGCGCCGCTTCTTCGAAGTGCATCACTTGCTCCGCTGATTGCGGCAGCTTTTCCGGGTGGGCGGCGGGCACTTGGTGCCAAGTCTGATCCATGATCGCCGCCGCGATGTATTCGCTGGTGGCGAAACCTTGGTTGAACTTGCGGGCCGCGATCACTTGTTTCAAAAGTGCTGGCGGGATGGCCACGCCGGTTTGGTAATGCTTCGCATAGTTTTCGATCACGGCTGGCTCGTCTGCCCACATCTCGTTGTATTGCGAGGGGAACTCCACGAAGTCCGGCGGAGTGTTGGTGCCCGCAAGCGATTGGTATTTCACCTTGGAGAATAGGCCGTGCAGCGCGTGGCCGAACTCGTGGAACAAGGTCGTGACCTCGTCGAACGTGAGCAGCGTGGGCTGGCCTTCGGCAGGCTTAGGGATATTCAGGTGATTGGCGATCACCGGTTTGGTTCCGAACAGCGTCGATTGGTCCAGGTACGCGTTCATCCACGCGCCGCCCTGTTTGTTGTCGCGCGCGTAGTAGTCGCAGAAAAATAGGCCAATTGGCGAGTTGTCGTAATCGAAGATTTCGAACGCGCGCACGTCACCGCGATAGAGCGGCAGGTCATGGCGCTCTTTGAAGGTGATGCCGTAAAACTGCGTGGCGGCGTAGAACACGCCGTCCAAAAGCACGCGGTTCAGCTCGAAGTACGGCTTGACCTGCGCTTCGTCGTACGCATAACGCGCTTGGCGCAGCTGTTCGGCGTAAAACGCCCAGTCCCACGCTTCGAGCTTGAACGGCTGAGTGTGCTGCGCTTTCGCTTGCTGATCGATCAGCGCTTGCAGATCGGCGGCCTCGCGTTTCGCCTTGGCGATCGCGGCCGGTGCGATGTCACCGAGTAGCTTGTTGACGGCGCTCGGTGTGCTCGCGGTTTCATCCTCCAACACGGACGAGGCGTAGTCCGAGTAGCCGAGCACCTTCGCACGCTCGGCGCGCAGACGGACGATCTGCAGGATGAGCGCTGTGGTGTCGGACGGACCACCGTTCGAGCGCGCGACCGATGCGCGAAAGATGCGCTCGCGCAGCGCGCGATTCTTCAATTGCGCGAGCGGCGGTTGTTGCGTGGTGTTCATCAGCGTGACCAGCCACTTGCCGCTCAAGTTGCGTGCCTTTGCGGCGGACGCGGCGGCGCCGATTTGTTCGGCGGAAAAGCCGTCGAGCTCGGCTGCGCTGTCGACCACCACGGCCCCGTTTTGGGTCGACTGCCGCACATTTTGCTGAAATTGCGTCGTGAGCGACGACAATTGGCCGTTGATCTGACGCAAGCGAGCCTTGTCGGCGTCCGAGCAATTGGCGCCCGCGCGCACGAACTGCAAATGCGTGCGCGAGAGGAGCTGCAGTGATTCGGGATCGAGGTGCAGCGCTTCGCGACCGTCGAACAGCGCCTTCACTCGCGCGAACAGCTTCGGGTCGAGGAAGATTGCATCTTGGTGCTCGGACAATTTGGGCGCGATGTCCCGCGCGATGGCGTCCAGCTCGTCGTTGGTGTTCGCCCCCTGCAGGTTGAAGAACACGTTCGAAACGCGGTACAAAATCCGACCCGAGCGCTCCAGCGCGACGATCGTGTTCTCGAAGCTCGGCGCAGCCGAGTCGTTGGCGATGGCCGTGACCTCACGACGCTGTTCGGCCATTCCCGCCTCGAACGCGGGCCGGTAGGTCGCGTCCGTGATCTTGTCGAAGGGCGGCATTTCGTAGGGCAACGTACTCGGCTGCAGGAACGGGTTCGGCGCCGGCGTTGGGGTCGTTGGTGGTGCTGATGCGGACGAAGTTTTCGCCCCGGTCGTGGGAGTGGGCAAGACTTTAGCTTCCGGTTTTTGCGCGGCGTTCACACAAGCAGTTAAGACCAAAGCTAGCGAGACACCAATCAAACTCTGCGATGCGTTCATGACCCTCGGTGATCTGAGCCCGCGTTTGTGAGCGACGTCAATCGCGCCTCGGATTATGCTGACGGACATGTCAGTGTCGAACCCGCGGACGGCTTTGGGATGGGCGTTTCTCGTAATGCTGGCGGCCTGTGAGCCCAAGGCAACCGGCGAGCAGCCAGCGCCGCTCGCACCGGTGGCAAAGGCCCCACCTGCACCCGAACCCGCACCGAAAGCCGCTGACGCGGCGGACTACGGTCGTGTTTCGCGCTTGGACTTCAATCGCCTCGCGGTGGAGCACAATCTGCCCTTCTTCTGGCGCACGGACCTGAACGCGGACGGGACATTGCAACCGAACGAGTTCGCGCTCACCTGGAGCCACAGCGCGCACGCCCGCTCGGAGTTCGTGGATGACCGGGCGCAGTTCACACCGGCGTTCCACGCGCTCTACGAACAATTGCTGAAACCCGACACGGTGAGCGGTCTGTCGTCGGACGAACTCGAACGCCGCGCGATGGTCCGCCTCGAACTCGCACAAGGCCGAACGACGTTGGTCGAGAGCGACTTCTCGAAGCAACCCGATGCCGACAAGAAGCTCGTGAGTCACTTGCTGCGCGTCGCAACGGCCATCGAGCAAATCTACGCGCAACAAAAAGGAACCGCAGGTCTCGAGGAGAAGCTCGACGCGAGCGATCCCGCAAGCGCCGCGTTGTTCTTCCGCAACCAAGGCCCCGAGTGTGCCGCGCCCAAGACCGAACGCGACCCGCATTGTCACGCCCTGCCGCTGGTTCAAAAGCCGGTGTCCGGCTTGTATCCCGCAGAAATTCAGGGCGATCCCAAGTTCTGCGAACTGCTGAGCAAGCAGAAGAACAAAGCCGATCTGCTCGGTCACTTCGCCGTCGTCGTGAAGGGCGAGACGCCCGGCACGTTCCAAGCGGTGCCGTACTCGAAAGCCTACCCGACGCAGATGGCCGCGATCGCCACCGAACTCGACGCTGCCGCGCACGATCTGGGCGCGGAAGAGCCCGCGTTGAAGGAGTACCTGAGCGCCGCCGCGCAATCATTCCGTGACGACGATTGGGAGCGCGCCAATCGCGCCTGGGTGAAGATGGGCACGGACAACTCGAAGTACTACCTGCGCGTCGGTCCGGACGAAGTTTATTACGAGCCGTGCGCGTGGAAGGGCGGCTTTGCGCTGGCCTTCGCGCGCATCAATCCGGACTCCGTGGAATGGCGCAAGCGCCTCGAGCCGATCAAACAAGAGCTCGAGAATGATCTCGCGCGGCTCGCGGGCAAGCCCTACCAGGCGCGCAAAGTCGGCTTCAAATTGCCGGACTTCATCGATATCGTGCTCAATGCCGGCGACAACCGGCCGGCCATTGGTGCGACCGTGGGGCAATCGCTGCCCAATTGGGGTCCGGTTGCCGAAACCGGCGGGCGCACGGTGACGATGACCAACCTGTACACCGACGACGACAGCCTCAAGACGATGACCGAGAAGATGAGCTCGCTGTATTGCGCGAGCAGCATGAAACTGGCCGATCCGCGCCCGTCACTGATGGGCATCGTGCTCCACGAAGCCGCGCACAATCTCGGTCCCGCGCATGACTACAAAGTGAACGGCAAGGTCGACACGGCAATCTTCGGCGGGCCGCTCGCCTCCACCTTCGAAGAACTCAAGGCCCAAACTGCTGCTCTGTATCTGCCCGCAACGCTCGTCGATCGCCACCTCATCACCCAGCTAGAAGCAGACACGTCACACCTGCAAGAGGTCGCGTGGACGTTCGGTCACATCGCACAAGGCATGTACGACCCACAGGGCAAGCCCAAGAACTACAGCCAACTCGCGGCGATTCAACTCGGCAGCCTGACCGCGAGCGGCAGCGTCGAATGGAAAGCCAACGAACCCGCCGCCAACGGCACCGATCGCGGCTGCTACGAGGTTCACCTCGACAAGTGGAACGCGAGCGCCAGTGAACTTGCCAAGCAAGTCCTACAAATCAAGGGCCGCGGTGACAAAGCCGCCGCCGAAGCACTCAAGAAACGCTGGGTCGACGGCGAAGGCGCCTTCAAAACCCAACGCTCACTCATCGCCGATCGCTGGCTCCGCTCCCCCAAATCAACCTTCGTCTACTCGATCACAGGCCTCTGATCGTCGAGCCCTGAAGGAGAGTTGGCGCTCCCAATCCAGCAACGCACCTCACAGCGCGCCGAGTTCCGCTCGCTTCACGGCTCACACTTCGCGGCGCAGCGCGCTCAACGGACGACGTTGTGCACTCGGAGCGAGAGGATTGACCGCCGAGCCGCAGAGGCCGCAGAGATCAGAGAGAGGAGAGAGTTGGGTCCCCACGGCGCGCCGAGTTGATTCGAAGGAAGCCCAACTTCGACGTGCCAAGGAACCTCTCCGACGCTCATCGTGGCTCCGTTCACCGTCGTGAACGAGGGCGCCCCGTACCCGAAAGCGCGAACCCCAAAATCTCCCTCAGATCTCTGCGGCCTCTGCGGCTCGGCGGTTCAATCTCAGGGAGCTGCAATGAGACGTGAACGAGGACGACCCCACCGGCAAGCGCGAACCCCCAATCTCCCTCAGACCTCTGCGGCCTCTGCGGCTCGGCGGTTCAATCTCAGGGAGCCGCAATGAGACGGCCGCGGCTATAGGTAGGTAGCCGCCTGCAGCAGGGAGGCGCGGGCGTCGGGGCCGTTGGCTACTTTTTCGTGGGCGACGATGACGCGGACGAGGTTGGGGAGGTCGGCGTAGCGTTCGAAGTCGGCGCGTAGGGCTTTCTTGTCTTTGATGAGCATCAGCTTTGCGAGGCGCGAGACGCGCGGTCCGGGTGCGGAGCACATCACGGTCGTGAACAGGAAACCGAGTGGGTCGCGTTTGCGGTCCATGTTGAACATGCAGTCGTTCAAGACCACACTCGTGCCGTCGCTGGACTTCACGATCAGCGCGCCTTCCGCCTTGTTGACGCCGTTCAACGTTTCGAGGCGCGCTACGTCGTCGTGCGGAAAATCTTCGTACACGGCGTCGACCGCGAGCATCTCTTCGACGCCCTTGCGTGAACCATTGGGCGCGAACACGCGCAGCGCTGGATAGCGTTGCTTGTACGCGGGCGCGTCTAAGCGATGAATCGCGTTGGGGACGATCAGGTAGGCCGGAGTTCCAAACCGCTCGAGCTCGGCCATTTGAGAGTCGTCGAGCGCGATCCCGTTGTGAATCAGCAATTTTCCATCGTTCAAACGCACGACGACCATGGTCCGTTTGAGCGACATGCCGGGCACCGAACCTTGCACCCAGAGCATGTTCTCGGAGAGGGTCACTAGCGCGCCGTGCGCGCGCACGTTCCATGCTCCAGATGCGTTCGCCATGTGGCGAGTAGAGCGAGTTTCCGAGCCCAGAGCAAGGCGGCCATATCTGCACGGACCGCTTCGAGAGTGCTCGATGCGCTCGACCAATGTCGTGTGAGTTGCTAATGCTCGTCGCATGAGCAAGCCGAAGCGAGTGTGGGAATGCGTGGCGTTTCTGTGCCTGACGGTGCTCGCCAATTGCTCGTCGCAACCGAAGCCATCCGCGACACCGAGCGCAACGAACGGCGCTCCAACGACGACCCCGCTGCCAGTGCTGACCCCATCCGGCGTGGTGAGCGCCACACCGCCCGCGGCGAGCGCAGCACCCGCCGCGGGCAAGATGTGCGGCGGCATCGCGGGCATTCGCTGCCCGGAAAAGCAGTTCTGTTCGTTTCCACCTGCAGCTCATTGCGGCGCCGCAGATATGTCCGGCACGTGCCAGCCCATCCCGGAAATGTGCACCATGGAACATGCACCCGTGTGCGGCTGCGACGATAAGACGTACTCGAGCGCGTGTGTCGCGAGCCGCAGCAGCGTGTCGGTCGCGAAGACTGGCGCGTGCGCCGGAGACAGTGGCTCTGGAGTCGCCGAAGGCAAGCTATGCGGCACGCGCGGTGCCGGTGACTGCGCCGAGGGGCTGTACTGCGCTTACAAATCGCAGTGCGGCGCAACTGACGCGGGCGGCACCTGCACCAAGAAACCGCAGGTATGCACGCGCGAGTACATGCCCGTGTGCGGCTGCGACAATCGAACCTATCCGAACAAGTGTGAAGCGGCCCATGCCGGGGCGAGCGTCGCGGCAACGGGCGAATGCAAGGCCAACAAATAGCCGGCCTGCAAAGCGTGCACGTAGAGACCGCAAGAACGCGGCGCTGTTGTGCTAGCGTGCACGACGGCTATGTCTGATAACTCCGCTGACCGTGCACCGAGCGCGTTTCGTCCCGTCCCGCGAACCGGCGTGATTTTCGTCACGTCCGAGGCCACGCGGGCCGGCTTCCGTCCCGAAGATCCGGAGTGGTGCAACCTGGGTCAAGGGCAACCGGAGACGGGCCCGCTGCCAGGGGCACCACCTCGCATCACCCATCTCGACATCTCGCTGAACGACCAAGAGTACGCACCGGTGGCGGGCTTGTGGGAAGTACGCGAGGCCGTCGCCAGCATGTACAACAACTTGTTCCGACGCGGCATGCCGTCGCAGTACAGCGCGGAGAACGTCGCGGTGTGCGGCGGTGGCCGTGTCTCGATCATGCGCGCATGCGCGGCCATCGGGCAGATCCATCTGGGTCATTTTTTGCCCGACTACACCGCGTATGAAGAGCTGCTCGACATCTTCCGTCGCTTCACCCCGATCCCGATCTTGCTCGACCCCGAGCACGGCTATGATTTCTCGCTCGATCAACTGCGGCGCGAAATCTCCGGTCGCGGCTTGGGCGCGCTGCTGTTGTCGAATCCGTGCAACCCCACGGGCAAAGCCATCACTGGTGCGGAGCTCGCGTCGTGGGTGTCGACCGCACGCGATCTCGACTGCACCTTGCTCTTGGACGAGTTCTATTCGCACTACTTGTGGAAAGAGGGCCCGTCCGTGTCCTCCGCCGCACAATACGTGGAAGACGTCGAAAAGGATCCCGTCGTGATCTTCGACGGTCTGACCAAGAATTGGCGTTATCCCGGCTGGCGCGTGAGCTGGACCGTCGGACCGAGCAAGGTGATCGAGTCGCTGGCGAGCGCTGGCTCATTCTTGGACGGTGGTGGTTCGCGGCCCATGCAAACCGCCGCGCTCTCCGTGCTCACCGCCGAACACGCGCGCGCAGAGGCAGACGCCATTCGCACGACCTTTCGCCGCAAGCGCAACCGCATGCTCGACGGCCTGCGCGCCCTCGGCGTCCGCTTCGAGCGTGAGCCCGAGGGCACGTTCTACTGTTGGGGAAATCTCTCCAACCTGCCCCCCTCGATCAACACGGGCGACGCGCTGTTTCGCGCGGCCTTGAAGCACAAGGTGATCACGGTCCCTGGACACTTCTTCGACGTCGATCCCGGACAACGCCGAGGCAGCCGGGCCTCGCGCTTCTTGCACCACGCGCGCTTCTCGTTCGGCCCGAGTGAGGCGACGATCGATGACGCTATCGCACGCTTGGGACGAGTCGTGCTCGAAGCGGGTGCGTAAGAGTCTGCTCAGCCCGCACCGTCTCGGACGAGGCCGCGCGTGGTTGCAAAACCGAAACGCAGAGTCGAAATACGGCATTCCAACAACGAAACGATGACGGCGTCTCGACTGCATCAGCAAGAGACGCACTGCCCCCATAAATGCCGTATTCCGTGAGTTTTCCCTCGGGGATTCTCGCGAATCCGCGGTTGGCACGTGCCCTGCACTAAGGGTGGTTGCCTGGCGACGCCCGGGCGCCCCCCTCCGCCTGACGATCGCGTCGCCGGCTCCTACTCACCGGCGGCTCGGAGTACCTCCCCTCGCTCCGAGCCGCTGTCTTCTACCCAGCGACTCGGAGTGCTCCCCTCGCTCCGAGCGCTGTCCTACTACCCAGCGGCTCGGAGTGCCTCCCTCACTCCGAGCCGCTGCCCTACTACCCAGCGGCTCGCAGCGCCTCCCATGCTCCGAGCCGCTGCCTTCTTTCCAGCGGCTCGGAGTGCCTCCCTCGCTCCGAGCCGCTGTCCTACTTCTACGCGCAACCTCGCCGTTTCTCCCCTCCGCGACCGTCTTTCTTTTTTGATGGTCACGCGCCACGACAAGCCGTCATAGCCTTCGGCGTCGCGGACGGAGAGAGGGGAGGGACCAACCGCCGAGCCGCAGCTTATGATTGGTCACATCTCTGACGGCGGTGCGGGGACACGGGCGAGCTTGCGGCGTGCTCTCGGAGAGTAAGCGGCCACCCTCCCTTTCGGGTGTCGTCCGGCCAAACCCTTCGCTCGTCGCCGGCGCGAACGCGCGGCGGAAAGCGTGGCCTCGCGGAGCAGCCCTTGTCCGGAATTGAGCATTGTCCGGCGCGAACGGACAGCGTCCCTTGTCCGGACAATTTCGCGCGGCGCGATCGGCCTCTTCGCCGGCAATTCCCGT